>JACDJC010001732.1_pt1 | contig 18808 bp, 13 predicted proteins | sample 7454191 | NCBI WGS metagenome assembly JACDJC01 (sample SAMN14253291, study PRJNA609438) | sludge metagenome | isolation source: sludge after 25d culture with pyrite and EDTA | collected 2018-12-20 | reverse complement strand
TTCCATCCAGGAAACATGCGGCATGAAAAATGGATCCGAAAAAATTTCTCAAAGGGATCCCTTTGAGAAAGGAAAAACAAAAGATATTTGTCAAGAGAAATATACCAAAATCTGTAAACCTATTTCAGGACTTGACAAAGTAGGAAGTGAGAAGTGGGAAGTAGGAAGTGGGAATTTTAAGATAAAAGAAAAAAGATAAAAGAAAAAAGAGAAGAGACCCTGTGTCTGAAGCAGGAATTATAGAGCCTTAAGAGTAGAGATGTCCCAAATTGGGCGCCCGAAGATTAAAGATAAAAGAAAAAAGATAAGAGAAAAATGAGTTAAGAGTGTAGGAGCGGTGGCGTATTATTATGCGCTGCGGAAATAAGAAAGATTGGAAATTCAAAATGTCATTTCGAATCCCCGGGTTCAACCGGGGTGAAAAATCCCGGATATGATGCGGGTACCGATGGTGTTTTTGGCATGGCGCTGCCGCTATCCCATAAATAATAAGAATTGATCTTTAAATATTCAGGTTCTATTTTATACAATATTTTTCTATAAAATTGAGGAAAATTTATGAAGCATCTGATATTTTTAATTCTGCTTTCCGCGACACTTTGCGCGCAATCCGCAGACTGGCAAACCGATTACGAAAAATCGGATTTCCTGGAAACGCCCCGTTATGATCAGACCATAGAATATTGTCAGCGTCTGGCAGATGCTTCACCATGGATTTCATATACATCTTTTGGAATAAGTCCGCAGGGACGGGATCTGCCGCTCCTGATCATTGACCGCAACGGTAATTTTACCCCGGAAGCGGTTCGCGCCTCGGGAAATGTAGTGGTTTATATTCAGGCGGGAATCCACGCCGGTGAACCAGACGGAAAAGACGCGGGTCTGATGCTCGTGCGGGAAATTGCCGTTACAAAAAAACTGGATGATCTGATCGGCCATGTGACCATTCTTTTCAATCCCATCTTCAATGTGGACGGGCATGAGCGTTTCAGCGCGTACAATCGGATCAATCAAAACGGTCCGGAGGAGACGGGCTGGCGGGTAACGGCGCAGAATTATAATCTGAACCGCGACTATCTCAAAGCGGATGCTCCGGAGATGAAGGCGTTTCTGCGATTATACAATCGCTGGCTACCGGAGTTTTTTGCCGACTGTCATGTGACGGACGGTGCCGATTATCAGTATGCCGTTTCCTATAAGCTGGATACCCATGGGATCGCTGATGACGGTCTGATTGACTGGACGGAGAACTACTATTTAAAGAATATCAAATCGGCAATGGCAAAGAGCGGATTTCCGCTAAACCCTTATGTGGCTTTCCGAAAAGCCCATGATGTGAAAAGCGGCCTGGCGGACTGGGCCTCTCCTCCGCGGTTATCGGACGGATATGTGGCCGCTCAGAACAGGATCGGATTGCTGATCGAAACACATATGTTTAAAGATTATAAAACACGGGTGACAGCCACCTATGAGCTTCTGAAGAATACGCTTCGGTTGGTCAACAAGGACTATCGCAATTTAAAAACCATCACCGTAAACGCGGACAGCGTAACCTCCCAATGGGAATTCAGGCAGAAGCCATTTGCGCTAACGTATAAATACGCGAAAGACAGTACGATGATCGATTTTAAGGGATTTAAATATACGGTGGAAAAAAGTGATTTGACCGGCGGCGACTGGTACCGATATTCCGCTGATACCATCTCATATAAAATTCCCCATTTCAACAAAATGGAAGCAAATGTGACCGTGATGTTGCCTGATGCTTACATCATTCCGGTTGAATGGACAGAAGTGATCGACCGGCTTGAGCTTCATGCAATCAATTACCGGCGGTTACAGGAATCTGTGAAAATGACGGTCGAAACCTACCGTTTCTCAGATTTAAGCTGGGCAAAAAAACCATATGAAGGCCGTTTCCCGCTCAAATTTGATCTTGAACCGGTCAATGAAGAGATGATCTTCCCGGCGGGTTCGGTGGTAATCGATATGAATCAGCGGGCAGCAAAAATAGTGGCGAATATTCTGGAGCCGCGGGGAAGAGATTCTTATCTGTACTGGGGTTTCTTTAATTCGATTTTTGAGCGGAAGGAATATTCGGAGTCATATGTAATGGAAGAACGGGCCAGGATCATGCTTGCCAGTGATGAGGAACTGAGAAATGAATTCAATTTTAAGATAGAGACGGATTCGTCCTTTGCCGGAGATACCTATGCTATATTATTGTGGTTTTATCAAAAATCACCCTATTGGGATCAGAGAATTAACCTTTATCCGGTAGGCCGCATTATGAATCGCAGAGAGATTGAAAACATTCAATTTCGTCGATGACATGGTCTGACAATCTTATAAAAGTTCTATTAGACAGTTATCCGCCCCGGCCGGAGAAACGACCCATTTAATCAATAAATAGTCCCGCGGCCAAACTAAAAACGACAATAATGAGACAATATTTCTTTTTTTCTATTTGCTCCATGCTCATAGGCTGTGGACTTAATGATAGAGACTTTACCACAATTAAATCAGAGAAGAAAAAACTTAAGGCAGAATTGAATAACCTCAAAATCAAATCCGAAGTATTACCGAATGAGACACACCGATCCGTTTTCGGTGTTGGTTTCACAAACGGTCTAAGATTTATTTATGCTTATTAGAAGAAGCATCATCAGCCTCTTTAAAATCCAGTAAATTTTGTTACCCGGGCGGGTTAACCCGTGATGGTATGGGTAAATAACTCCTGACATAGTATGGTAAGTTGTAGATAACTAACATTTTTTGGAAAATTCTGTAACTCCTTCCGGATAAATTCATCTTATACCTTTTAACAGAATACAAATCGAACGATATCACTATCGCTTCTTTCACTTATGGAAATTGAACCGGGAGAAAAAATGACCAAATATTTTAAAGATATATCAGGTTTACTTCTACTTTTTTTATTGTCTTCAACGCTTTCAGCACAGCCGGGTAAAATAAATTTATCGCTTCAGGATGCCCTAAAAAAAGCGGAAGAGAATAATTATGAAATTAAAATCGCCGCGGCTCAGGTGGACGGGATGCGGGCCGACTTTAACAGCACATCATCAGTCTTTTTACCGCAGATAACTTTATCCGAAACATACATTAAAACAAATGATCCGCTTGTCGTTTTTGGATTAAAACTGAAGCAGGAGATTGTAACCCAGGCCGATTTTAATCCGGCGCTGCTCAATGATCCTGACAACTTTGAGAACTTTGTTACCAAACTGGAGATCAACCAGCCGCTAATCAACCTGGATGGATTTTGGGGACGTTCCGCGGCGTCGGACGGCCTTTCGGCGATGAAATTCAGGAAGATGAGAACTGAAAACTATATCGAATTTATGGTAAAGCTGAGCTACTATAAAGTGGGCTTAATGGAAGCAAGTCAGGATGTTGTTGAGCAAGCTCTCGAAGCGGCAATGGCTAACCGCAGGCTCATAAAAGACTATTATGAAGAAGGATTGATTACAAAAGCGGATTATTTGATGGCCGAAGTTTTTGTCTCCACTCTTGAAAGCCAGAAAACCGATGTGGACAATCAACTGCTGAATTCCAGTGATCAGCTGAGACAGCTGTTGGGTATTGAAGATGATCTTTTGATCGTACCCACTGATACACTGAAATATGCGCCGGCACTGACATTTTCCCATGACCGGGGCTCAATTCTTGAAAATCGTTCCGATCTCAGGGCTTACGGTAAGCAGGTCGCCGCGACAGAAAAAATGCTCACCATGAGCAGAATGAGATTTCTGCCTCGCTTAAACGCATTCGGAAGTTATGAATTGAATGATTCCGAAGTCTATGGCTCTGGCGCGGAAAACTGGATGGTGGGCGTCGATTTGAGATGGAATCTGTTCAACGGATTCCAAAATGTATCCACTGTTCAAAAATCAAAGGCCGACTTGAATGTGGCAAAATATGAATACGGCAAAGCAAAATCACAGGCGGAGAATGAAATCAAAGCCGCAGCGCGTGATTTGCGGTCGGCGGAAAAAAAGCTGGAACTGGCAAAAAATATAGTTGAGCAGTCCAAAGAATCACTAAGGATCATAAAAGACCGTTATGCCCAGGGACTGGAAAAAACAACGGATTTGCTAAATGCCGAAACCGCCTTTTCCAATGCGGAATTAAGCTACATAAAAACACTGTATTTTTACAATGTCAGCATTTTTAATCTGGAATTGATGAGTGAAGAAAAAATTGAATACTAATGATAGATGATAGGAGAAATAATGAATACGAGAATTATGACAATCATACTTTTGGGATGGATGATTTCTCTAAGTATAACCGCGTGCACCGCGGATAAACAAACACATAAAATGGAACAGGTTACCAAGGTCAACGCGAAAAAAGTGGAGATGAAGGAAGTTCCCGATTTATTCGAATTCACCGGTAATGTGGAAGGCGTACAGCGGGTAAAATTAAGCACCAAGCTGATGGGCACCATCACTTACTTTCCTTTTGAAGCCGGCGCGGCCATCAGGGAAGGGCAGGTTCTGGCGAAAATCAACAGCACAGATCTATTGGCGAAAAGACAGCAGGCCAGAGCCAATATCGCGCAGGCTGAGGCGGCTCTGACAAATATGAAAGTGAATTATGAAAGAGTAAAAAGTCTCTATGAAAAAAACAGCGCGACCGGGAAGGAAATGGAAGATATTCAGATGGCCTATGATATGGCGGTCGCCCAGGCTAACGCCGCCCGTCAGATGGAAAATGAGATCAATGATGTGCTCAGCTACGCGGTCATTAAGGCACCTTTCTCTGGATTTATCGTCAACAAATTCTATGAGGAAGGCGATCTGACCGCTCCCGGTTATCCAATTATGATAGTTGAGAACTTTTCGGCTTTCAAGGTAAAAGCCACCGTATCGGCCAGTGAGATCAACCGGTTTCATAAGGGGGACAAGGTAAAGGTATATATCGATGAGCTGAACGGAAAGACATTCTCCGGCGCGCTCGATGAAATAAATCCGGGCGCCAATCCGGGCAGCAGGCAGTATGATGTGCAGGTGACGATCAATTCGGATCATCAGAGTATCGAAGGCATCAAATCCGGCATGTACGCGAAGGTTATATTGGAAGACAGTAAGAGGGAAATGATATTAATCGATAAGGACAATTTGATCGAAAGAGGACAGTTAAAGGGAGTTTATACAGTCAGTTCTCATAACGAGGCTTTGTTAAGGTGGTTGCGTCTCGGGGAAGAAACGGAAAACGGTTTTGAAGTTTTATCCGGATTAAACAAAGGCGATTTGGTCATACTTAACAAGAACATCCGTGAAGGTCAAAAGGTTGAGGTAATGTAATGAATTTAGGTTTAGCAGGAAAAACGGCAAAGGCGTTTATAAAATCAAAACTGACCTTTTTAATTATCATCAGTTCGCTGGGAATCGGCGCGTTCAGCATCTATCTGACACCGAGCGAGGAAGAACCGCAAATAATCGTGCCCATGGCCGATATTTTTGTGATGTATAACGGAGCGGGCTCCACAGAAGTGGAGTCAAGGGTTGTTGAACCGCTGGAAAAATTGATTTCGAATATAGACGGCGTGGAATATGTGTACTCAACCTCCATGCCGGGCATGGCCATGCTGATTGTCCGGTTTTATGTGGGAGAAGACACGGAAGAGAGTATCGTTAAGCTGTATGACGAGATCATGCGGCATATGGATATGATGCCCAAAGGTGTTTCCATGCCGTTGATAAAAACAAAATCTATTGATGATGTCCCCATACTGGGGCTGACGCTCTGGAGCAAAAATTATGATGATTACGATCTCAGACGGGTGGGAGCGGAGCTGGCCGGAGAGATCAAAAAACTGGATGATGTGGCTGATGTAAAAATTATCGGCGGACGAAAAAGAAAGATAAATGTATCGCTTGATAAGAACAAAATGGCCGCCTATCATGTGGATCCCCTGATGGTGATGATGCAAATCGAAAACGCCAATAAGCAGTCCATGTCCGGTAGTTTTAGTCATAATAACAGTGAATATTTGGTTGAAACCGGAAATTTTCTTGAGAACGCGGAAGATCTGGAAAATCTGGTCATCGGCGTATATAACAAGGGTCCCGTATATCTGAAAAACGTCTCCACGGTAACCGACGGCCCGGAAGAATCCGAAAATTATACAGCCTTCGGATATGGATCCGCAAAGATAAACGAACGGTCATCTGATGACGGGGTGGAGTTTCCGGCGGTAACCATTTCAGTGGCAAAGCGAAATGGAGCGGACGCCAAGCATATCGCCGATGCCGTGATCAGCCAGGTCAATATGCTCAAAGGCCGTATTCTTCCTTCTGATATACACGTGGAGATAACCCGTGATTATGGAGCGACAGCTTCGGAAAAAGTGAATTCTTTGCTGTTGAATCTGCTCGGTACCATACTGGCCGCTTCACTGGTGGTGGCTCTTTTTCTCGGTTGGCGCGGCGGTTGGGTTGTATTTGTAAGCGTTCCGATCACTTTCGCGCTCACCTTATTTGTGTATTATATGATGGGTTATACTTTAAACAGAATCACTCTGTTCGCGTTGGTGTTTGTTACGGGAATTGTGGTTGACGCCTCGATCATTATCGTTGAAAATATGCACCGGCATTTCAAGATGAGAAGTCTTCCACGGTATCAGGCGGCTTTAGCCTCGATAGATGAGGTGGGCAATCCCACCATTCTGGCCACATTTACGGTTGTGGCTTCCGTGTTGCCGATGGCCTTTGTGAGCGGGTTGATGGGTCCGTATATGGCTCCAATGCCCATCGGCGCGGCCGTGGCGATGACCTTTTCTTTGCTGGTTGCTCTCACGGTTACGCCGTATGTCGCGTACAAATTTCTGGATGACGATACCAAGTCCAAAGAAAAGCTCAAAAAATATAATTTGCACGATACTCTGATTTACAAAACATATTCAAAAACGATCACCCCGATGCTCGAAGACGCCAAAAAACGCTGGACGGCGATTATCATTGTGTCTGTGCTTCTGATCGCGTCGGTATCGTTGCTCGCGTTCAAGTTGGTTACCGTGAAGATGCTGCCATTTGATGATAAAAATGAAGTACAGATTATCATCGATATGCCCGAGGGAACCACGCTTGAACAAACCGCGGCTGTCACAAAAGAGATTGCCGGATACCTGAGAACCGTGCCCGAAATTATAAACTATCAGAGTTACGTGGGAACGGCGGCGCCGATCAATTTTAACGGTTTGGTGAGACACTATGACCTCCGGCGCGGGCCGAGTGTGGCCGACATACAGATCAATCTGCTGGATAAGAGCGAGCGGTCCGATCAGAGTCACATTATCGCGAAAAGAATCCGGCCGGGTGTACAGGCCATAGGTGAAAAATTTGGCGCGAACGTGAAAATAGCCGAAGTGCCGCCGGGTCCTCCGGTCATGGCGACGCTGGTGGCGGAAGTGTATGGCCCGGATCGTGAAAGTCAGATGGACTTTGCCCTGAAGCTTCAGGAGCTGTTCAAAAACACGGAAGGCATTGTGGATGTGGACTGGCTGGTGGAAGATGACCAGGTGGAATACAAATTTGAGATCGATAAGAAAAAGGCGATGCTTGCCGGTATTTCGGCCGAGCAGATCGTGGGCGTTCTCGGAATCTCTCTGCACGGTATGGATGTTTCAGCGCTGTATCAGCCCGATGAAATCGAGCCGGTAATGATTCAACTACGCCTGCCGGAAAAAGACCGTTCGGGTCTGAACGATCTGAAGAACATCAAAGTGATGTCAAAAACGGGTCAGCCGGTTCCGGTTTCAGAACTGGTGAACATAAAGGAACAGTTACAGGATAAAAGTATCTACAGAAAGAATCAACGGCGGGCGGTCTATATTACGGCTGATGTGGCCGGGGATCTGGAGAGTCCGGTTTACGCCATCCTGGATCTTGATGAAAAAATTCAGAAGCTGAGCGAAGAGCAGGGGCTGAATGTGAAGCAGTATTACGCATCTCAACCGGATAATGAAGAAGATTTATCCGTAAAATGGGACGGAGAATGGCAAATTACCTATGAGGTATTCCGAGATCTGGGCGCGGCTTTCGCCGTGGTTCTGGTGATTATCTACATGCTAATTATCGGCTGGTTTCAGTCCTTCAAGGTGCCTCTGATCATGATGATCGCCATACCCCTGTCCTTAATCGGCGTGCTGATCGCCCATCTGTTATTCGGCGCGTTTTTTACGGCCACCTCCATGATCGGAGTGATTGCCCTGGCAGGAATTATGGTTCGTAATTCGGTCTTACTGATTGACTTTATCCAGCTGCGGATAGCGGAGGGCGTTTCACTGAAACAGGCGGTGATAGAATCCGGCGCGGTGAGAACGCTGCCGATTTTATTGACCGCGGGTACCGTTGTCATCGGCGCGGTGGTGATCATTTTCGATCCCATTTTTCAGGGCCTGGCGTTGGCGCTGATGGGCGGGTCTTTGGCATCGACGGCATTGACCCTGATCATGGTTCCGTTAATCTATTATATGACGGAGAAAAAGAATTATGAAGACGGGAGCGGTGAATTGCCGGAAACTGTGAATTTAATCGAACCGGCAGAAAATATAGCTCCGGAATACAACAGTTAGAGTAATGAGGAGAAAAATTTAATGAAAATGGTCGTCGTAACCACGGTTGAAGAGTATTCTGACGCCATCAGAAAGGTCTTCGCGAAAAACAAGGTTCAGTTTTATTCCGAATCTGAAATGAAAAATTTCAGGTTGGTCGAAAATGATGAATCCGATAACTGGTTTGGGAGCGCGAAACATCTGATCGCCGGTCATATTTTATTCACTTTCGCGGATGAAGAAACGGCGGACAGGCTGATAGAAAATATCAAAAAACTATCCGCTGATAATAATTTTGAGAGTCCGGTGCGGGTATTTCAGCTCAACGTCGAAAAATATTTTATGAATATGAATTAGACTGGTTTCTCACGGACGAGTTTATAATCCACGATACTATAATAAGATCTAAAGGGCGCTCTTCCGGGCGCCCTTTTTTATATAATTTCACATTAAACCACTTGAATTATGATATGTTTGGGAAAAATTCTTTTGAATAAAATAAATAAAACTTGAATATATTTATATTTTCAAGTAACCAAAGTATTCTGACATCACCATCTCAATTTATATTCAAATAATAAACCCATTACTCTAACATTGTTCTAATTGCTAGGAGTTCTTTTTCCTCGTCGGCAGATAGCCTTTCACCGGAAAGCATATGTATGGCAAGGTTAGCTCGATTTTTTATTTGGATATTGGAATTATTAGCGTATTTATTAATCTTTGTAGATATTTTATCAGCTTGCACCGGAGTTATCTGGTCTGTTAAAAATCTTCTATCCCCAATTTCCCCTAAAGCATATATATTATATTTTAATGCTTCCATGTGATCTTCTCTGCTAAGTTGATCTAAAAGCATTTCAATTACACCGCTAAAATTTGATATAGGTATAGAATTTTCCAGTTCACGACTACCAATTCTACCAAAAGCCCAGTTACAGCTGATACGATCCGAAACTTTGTCAGACTTGATATATTTTTTTAATTGTTGAACAGAATTGGTTGAATGGCCAATTTTTCCAAGAGAAATCATGATATCCTGTCTGATTGATGCTACATTCGGATATTGCATGATATTGATTAGAATAGATTCAGCTGAAGGTTCACATGTTTTTCCTATGGAATTGATGATTGGTCTAATCAATGAATTTACTATATGTGAATTAATTGTGGAAAAGTTGCGCAAATCCAGAGAGTTTAAACAACAATTCCATACTTTTTTTCTGACAGTTGGGTATTTGATCGCAAAATCACCGAGAAGTTTTATCATTCTGCTTTTGCCAAAAACATCAGTACCCTTGAGCTGAAGAATAATCTCGTCAACAAATTCTATTCCATTTTTAGATTTAATGATTTCCGCTTCAACCTTTTTAATCTGATACATCGTTGCATTTTTGAAGACTTCATTAAATGGCTGCGTATTAGAATAGCTGCGATATTGAGATAGTAGTGTTGAGAGGATTGTATCAACATCCAACAAATCACCGGATGGCGTATATTCTACATTACTGCACCTTTTACTTTTCGTAGGTGCGGTAGGAAGTGGGGTATCAGAGGATTCCGATACCAATCCTCTTCGGGATGGTATCACATCTACTTCAAACTTGTTTTCAGGTTCACCTGAAACCCATCCTTTTACGTTCAAAATATTTCGCACATCTACACTAACTTCAATTTCAATTGCAGTTCCAACTTTTTGAGGTTTATTAAAATGGACACGACGTTCTCCTATTTTTCTGTTTGGCGCATTTGTGTCATTGGACCGCCCCATATAAAAGGGAAGATCTATAAAACGTGCATTATCATTCGCAATCACAAAATCTTTAATGACATTTGATTTATGAGGTAAAACAACACCAGCCTGAACCAAATGTTTCACATGCGCACCCTCAGTTTCAATGCCAATGGTATCATTCAAAATAGCAGCCGGTTCAAATCCACGTGTCAGCATGTAGTGAAAGACGGAAGCGCCACGGGCGACAGCCAAATCCTGGTCACCCGCGCTGATTGGATCCTTACCAAAAAAGTCTTTCAGCCTTTTACGAATGGAATAGAGTTTGGTCATTCCACCGTTGAGAAGAATACCATCTATTTCGGGTAATTCTCCTAACTTATTTTTAGCTTTATCTAAAACATCCAGAATAGGATAGATGATATTTCCAGTATTGGAAATATCATTTATTTCATGATAGCTCTCAATTTTTAAATCATTTCCCAGAAGCGGTGAGATGATGGATTCATAATCTTCGAAATTAAGATCATATTCAAAAGGGCGGTTGTCATATACATTACCCTTCATGACTTCGATTTCAACATTACTGAAAGAATCAATTCCCAAAGATTCTTTACTATAGATTGTATTGCTTATTTCCAGCTTTGCTTCTTCAGCAAACTGGATAAACTTTGCGTCTAGTTCATTCTTCTCAAAATCGCTTTCGATTTTGATTTTGTTTTCTTCAAGGAAACTTTCTTTAAAGCGTTTGGCCAACAATTCATCAAAATCATCGCCTCCAATTCTTGTATATCTTGAAACTGCGATATCTTCAATGTCCACAGTATTTTCTTTTGTATTGAAAATTACATTGTGGAATGAAACATCAAGAGTACCGCCACCTAAATCAAATACCAGTATGTGTTTGTTTTCACGGAAATCGATCAGGGAATTAGGAATTTCACCTTTGTTCTGTCTGTTTATAAAATCATAAAGCGCCGCGCGCGGCTCATCCAGGAGTATGGTTTTGTCGGAACCATCGCTGTTTTTAACAGCAAAACCTGCTAATTTTGCTGCTTCAATAGCGGCATTCCGCATATCGGTATCGAACGATGCGGGAACAGTAATAATTACTTGTTTTTGCTCACTGCCAAAAAGTTCTTTGGCAGAGTTTGCAAGATGTCCTAAAATCAATTTAGAGATATCCTCAGGTTTTAAAATACTCCCGTTATATTTAAAAGTATCGTTCGATCCCATATAAGATTTGATTGATTTTGAGATTTTATCCGGTTTGCGTGAATACATAAATTTAGCGTATTCTCCTACAATCGGCCCATTTTCTGTAAAAAAAACAACAGATGGTAATAGTTTGTTTTTTGATTGTCCTTTATTGGAATCAATCATTTTTATGTCGATAACACTTGTATCTAATTGATTTGTACGAGGGTCAATCTTTCCCCAGGCAATTGCAGAGTTGGTAGTCCCTAAATCAATACCGATAAAATAATTCTTTTCTGACATTATTCGCCCTCCGTGGTTTTGTTTTCAAAAACTTCTCTAACTTCCGGTTTTGATATTATTTCACCTGCATATTTCCAACCAGGTCTAATTATTTCAACTGTTTTACTATCATTATCTTCAAAAGGAGTGCCCATATATTCATAGTTTTCTGAAGATTCAAGGTCAATCGTTAGTCTGTCATTTATTTTTGCAATAGGTTTAACACCCAAATTCTCCAAAAATTTTATAAATAATCTGATGTTGACAGGGATAGACTCAAGTTGATCCGGGAAAATGTAGTTTGATTTCTTTAATTTTTTAATGGTAGAAGCGGAGATTGAAAACTGATCCAGTAAGTAGTTGTTTTGAGTGGAATTTAATTCTTTTAAAAATGAAACGATTGCTTCAGTAATTTTTGCATCTCGTATTTCTTCAATTTCTTCCTTTAAACTTTCAATTTCTTGTTTTGAAATATCCAGGGCTGTTTTTAAATCATCTTTTTCATCATCATCTCGACGTATAATACCATTGATATCCGCAAAAGTATTAATAAAGTCTTTTAATAAATAATTACATGTTTTTAAATCCATCTTACCTACAATTTCATCTAAACTAGATGCTAAATCCGAAAATTTATTATTTCTAATATTTTTGATAATAACTTGTAATATTGCTTTAGAAAAAACATAAGTCATTCTTGGGGTTATTGCTTGTTTTAGTTCATGAAAATACTTTTCAGAATTATTGCTGTAAGAACTATTCATGAATCTTAATACCATACCAGCTACTTTTTCCACTTCGTTAGTTATTCGCTGTTGCCTGTCGCGATTTGTTAGCCTTAAGAATCTCATTTTTACTAATAGCTCATCATTACTAAAAAACCTAAGATTAAGCTTTTTTTTGATATAGAATCGAATATCTGTTAAAGTCTCATTTTTGTTAAGCAGAACAGATTCAATTAAATAATAGTCTATTTGAGATGTAAGATTCTTTTCGGGTATTTTTGAGTAGTATTTCTGTAATAAAATGTTCAATCTCGCATCCATACTTTTCCTTTCCATTATAAGTATATTTTTACACCATTCATTGATTGAGCAATATGTTTATCATTAAAACGTATCGAAAATTCATTGAGGATATTTACTTGGTTGCCATAATTGGGAAAGCCGTGTATAAATATAATTTGTTTGGGATCTGTTTTCTCAGTTAATTCTTTGATACCCTCTATATTTGTATGTGCGGACAAACGATAAGTTGATATGTTTGCGTTGACTTCCAACTGCTTTCCGTTTAGCCGGTATAGTTTGTTTTTCTTTTTTTCTAATGAACTGAGTGCTTTGCCGGGGCTTTCCTCATCAAGATAACCGCTAAAATAAATAGTGTTTTTGGGGTCGTTAAGCAATAATGTAGCGAATTGAGCAGAGGTTGTTTTTTCCAGCAACATACCGGAACTGGCAATTATCAAACTATTCAAAATTCTCTTCTTACTGTAAGGGGCTCTCATAATAATTTTGTTATATAAATTGATACCGTTATTTTGGTAGAGTGTACATGCTTCTGCAGCAAGACCTCCGATATAAACCGGAAAAATATTTTGAGGATTTCTTGAAAAATAGTCAGAGAACAATAGTGCTAACTCCTGTGTCCTGCCTATAGCAAAAGCCGGTATCAGGACCGTACCGCCTCTTACTATTGTATCATAGACCTGAGATAGAAAGAGTTCTCTTTCTTGTTTAAATGTTTGTCTTAAATCTAAATTTTGGTAACCGTATGTTGTCTCAGTTATCAAGATATCCACAGCCAAATCATGGGGTATATCATATTTGGGGACGGTAAATTGTGAAAAAGATGAATAATCGCCAGTAAACAAAATATTTCCCAGTTCATTCTCTATAAAAATCATAGCAGCGCCTAATATATGGCCTGCCGGGAAAAAAGTTATTTTGACATCGCCAATCTCAAAACTATTATAAAATTCAGTTTCTCTTATCCAGTCTATGGTTTCATCAACAAGCAGTTTATTATATAACTGAATATTAGTATCACCAAAATTTTGCTTTTCAATTTTTGAAGTATCTGACAGCAGTAGTTTTGCTATTTGTTTTGTTTGTTTTGTGGCATAGATGGGGACTTTACCTGCTTCGCTGTGCACATAAGGTAATGCACCACAATGATCAAGATGACCATGAGAAATTAAAATTGCATCTAAATCCCATAACCCATCAATGATATTCTGCTGATAAAGAATATTATACTTAGGGAACACGATTGGGGTGTTTATCCTAATTCCGGCATCTAATAATAATTTAGTATTTCCAATTTGGAGGAAGTAACTACTGGCGCCGATTTCATTCCCACCTCCAATCGGTAAGAAGAAAAATTCCATTTTCTAATTCGTTTTCCTAAAAAATCCGTTTAGCTAGTTCTTCTCTAATACAAAATTGATACATGTAGTAAGATGTTTACAATATCTTCTGTGATTCTTCAATCATAGTATAAATACTTTAAGACGCTTGTGATATGCTGCTGTAGCTTCCAAATGTTCTCAAGAATCAATAATTTAAAATTACTTTATGATAGAATCTGTACACTGTTTTTGCCAAGAATGCGAAACATCCCTGAGAAAGAAAAAAATTTATAAATGAAAATGCACTGATAAATATAATTAAATAAAGTTTATAATCAATATTATATAGATACATTTTTTGGTATTTGAGAGTCCAAAATCAAAAAAATATATAGGGTGCGAACTTCATGTACATTCTAGATTTATTGAATCCATGTTTTTAATTTGCTTAATAAAGCGCTGATAATGTAAGTTTGCTTTAATTGCATGAAGAATTTTCAGTAAAACTCGGCAATTAATTTTTGGGTCAAATATGACGACGCGGCATGCCGGATCCATATATTGCGCTAATCACCCGCAATAAACGCGTCTAATTTCCAGGTATTTTGTTTGAAAATAAAGATGCCTCGATATCCAATTGGCGAATGGATGTCAGTTGCTTTTACAAATCCATATCGCTTATTGTCAACCACAACGGGAATATATAACTCATCAATTTCTAGATTGATGTCTTCCCACTCTAAAATTTCAAAAATTGAATAACTCGTTGAATGGAAAATTGAATTTTCAGAAGTTGACAGATATACATTGCCTTGATCCTTTTTTATTGCCCTATGATAATAAGGATCTAAGTTATTTGGAAAAGTATCAAATATATATGGAAATGAATAGGTTAGAGTATCCTCAGAAAAGGTACCTCCGAGCTCAATCAGGGACATAAATAATGACCAAAATGGGGAAGCATTATCTTCAATTTTCCATTTAGCTTTAAATTCTTCAATCCCGCCATCACCACCAAAACTATTTAATATATTGCTGTCCAACATAGTATAAACAAAGGCTGAATCATGCATTTCAAGCGCGTTTAAAAGCAGTGTTCTAAATTCTAAAAAACTGTCATTCATCCAACTTTCGTCTACAGGGAGAAGTTTTGGAAGAGAGTCTATGTAAAGTATTGAAGATTCAATTTCTTCCTTCGTAAGAGGTTGATATGCTTCTTCTACATATTCGTCTGTAGAATTGGAATCACTACAGGAAAAAAAACAAATGGACATAAAGATTGTAATCGATATAAGTAGATTCATATTTATTATCCTCAACCTTGTAAGCGTTAAAACAGCCATTGCAAAAAAGCACCGATTTGAAGGAATATGTGAATTCCTGCCATGGCTTATTCCTTCCTGTGCACAGAATATCTGGCTTTAATTTAATTGATATTTAATGTTTACTTCTACAACAAACTCGATTAGCTGCGGAATTTCTTCAATGGTGTCTCGGGAATTCAGAGTAAAAAATTCAAAAACATCACCGGAGGTTCGTCTTGAATTTGGTCCGACTTCGATTTCCAAAATGGTATAATTTTCCTTTCCAAGCTCCTTTGCAATCGATCGTATCATTTGATTCGCGATCCGGATGGCCTTTTGAGTTGCCCGTTCGATTCCAATATTAGAATTGGAAGAAAAAAACTTTGCCGAGAAAGAATCAAATCCCTTTGCGATTAGTGCAAGCTGTAATTCTTCATATTTGTTAATGCTTGTGATATCCAAATTTACGGTTTGGTCTGTTCGATATATATAATCACTCCCTCTCAATTTCCTTTTTGCTATCCTGAATAATGAAAATTTTATCGCTGAGTCCGGAAAACTGAAATGATTAAGTATGTCAGTCAATTCCTTTAATTTCTCTTTATGAGTCTCAAATGCCGGTTGATATTCATCATGTTCCACGGTCAAATTTATCATAAAATTAATTCTATCAGCAGAAACGGAACTGCTACTATTGCTATTAATGGAAACAATGATGGGATCTTGAGAATAAAGAGTTGAATTAAAAAGAATGATAATACCAGTAATAAAGAATTTCAGATTATTTTTCATGAGGCGCCTTCTCCATTTGTAAAAATTAAGCCTAACAATTTGTAATTAGCGGTGTGACCGCAGAATTAAATTTTAATCCAAATTTACCATTCTAGGGTTTATTTCATTTTATAAATTTTGTCGTCTTATACGATGGAATTTTAAAGTGACATGTTGTTTGGTGTCAGTGGGTGTAAAATTAGTCAAGCGATACAACCAGTTCAGCACCCAAGATTCCGTTAACCAAATCGGCTAAATAATCTTTCAAATACACCTTATAGAATATTTTTGGCACCATTTTTTTTCCCAGCCAGGCGGCGCCAAAGTTCGCGCAATGTACAAACCTGTCTCCGTAGTCATCGGGATTTTCTGTAATAATACCCAGTCCCATGAGTTCTATTCGTAACAGAAGATTTTTAAAATGAATACCCGGAGAAATGCCATAATGAATATAGAGTTCAGCTTCAACATTGTTATCTTCGGTTGGAATTACAAACGTAGGGCCAATTTCCGCCCCAAAACTGAAACTATTTTTAACAATATGGTGAAAGGCATAATTATTATAAAATGTAAGTGAGTTCGGCATATATTTATGATAGTTTAAAATATCTGAATACATACTAAAATAAGTTGCCTGCTCATCAGCAGTAGGCAGAAAAAGCCCTAGTGTAAAAACAGATTTTTTATTGTCGATTATTTCCCTATTGGTCTGAATTCCAATGAAAACATTCCCAAATCCACTTTCATCGATACTGTATTCATAAAAACCGCTGCCTCTTGTAATATCAGCGGTAAAATATGGAATATTGATGAGTAAATTCAATTTTGAACTGACCGGTAAGTTAGCGGTGAACTCATAAATACCTGATAACGCAGATAGCTCTGTGTCATTATCAAAACCGGGCCGGAGATACCGGATACCTAACTGTGTTTTATCGGTAGGCACACTTTGCAGTTCGAAAGTCTGTGCTGCTAAAATGTTGCACAGAAAAAATGAAATAAGAACAATTCTCGGAATCATGATTGTTTTTCCAGATATTTATTGAACTTTCAGTATTACCAAAGAGAAATATTAATATCGTTATTTATACTGAACTAATAGCTACCCACATAATTATATGATAGAAAATATATTTAAGAGGACAGCAATGTTTATAGAAAATCACCTTTTTATTGATAGTTCGACAGCCCATATCATTAGAAATTCAGACAGGAGAAATTTGATAGATGGATAGACGCCATTTATCCTTCGCGTTTGTGAAAATGCCGGGAACAGTCTTTACAAAGGGAAACTTATATTTCAAAATTGGTTGATCTCTGAATATAAAATTTCCTGCCTATCGAATGACCAAACTATATATCTCGCTATCTTCTGTCTTTGGGCATTCCCAGAAATACACAATTATTTGATTGTTTAACTTAAATTCATTCAGTATGAATGGTTCGATAATTTTGCTCTCATGGCCTGATATTTGGTTGTCGGCTGTACAAATGGCTGTCCAGTTTATATGTTCAGCTGTTCCGGCGTCAACTGCAAAAGTCCCGATTGTAGATGATGAATTGTTTTTTATTTCTAAACCACTCCCGACAAAGGTCAGTTCTATGTTATCTTCCAGTTTTTCATCGGTGTCATCAGTGCAGCCATTCCACATAAATACCGAAAATATTACAGAGATTAAAACCATAAATTTTAATCGCATATATTCTCCAGTAATAACTTGTGTTTAATTGAAGGAAAAAATTTTACTTAGGAATTTTAGTACAACACAATGTAAGCAAACTATGACCACAGTCAAGAAATTTTAATTTATCCTTATTACGTTAAAAGTAAGAAGTCTGAAGGCGAAGAAGGGAAAAATGTCTGAACTGTGATGGAAATGATTAAATGATTTCATGATTAAGAAATGGGACATCAGAGTTATGATCTAATCACCAAAACCCGCCAAAGGCGGGCAAGGCAGGGTTCAGACAATAAATAACGCAAAAAAAAAGACGCGGCACGCCGCGTCCGTAAAATCCGGAATTTTCAATCCCTTCTTTTGTCTTTTATCTTAAATTCTTACTTCTTACTTCCTACTTCCTACTTTCCCTCACGATCTTTCCACAATCCCCAGCTTCTCCAGCAACTGCGGTTTTTCTTCCAGGGCGATGCGGGCGATGGCGAAAAAATCACTCAGCCAGAATTCCAGGGCATCCAGAGCTTCATCACGTTCCACGGTGGCCTGCTGGGCTTCTCCTTTTTCCTTTTCCTGGGCGGCGTTCAGGCTAACCGTTTCTTCAATCAACTGTTTACCAGCGAGCAGTTTTTCTTCGGTTATATTAAATTTGGCCATGGCGGCGATGATGTCCGAGTCGGTGGTCTTGTATTCCTAAAAGGGAATTGGTGACTATATGATATTCCCCTATTGTTAGCGGCCTTTTTTAATCCCGGCGGTCAAAGCTCCGTAGGAGCGGCATATTTGTAGTTATTGATTTATTACAAAATACAGGAAGCCCTGTAGGGGCGATAAATGGTTTACTAATCCATCCCGGTTTTTTACAGCAAAAATATACCGGATTATAAATGGGTTTGGGTGTTTGGCATAATGTTACGC
>JACDJC010001731.1_pt1 | contig 18809 bp, 19 predicted proteins | sample 7454191 | NCBI WGS metagenome assembly JACDJC01 (sample SAMN14253291, study PRJNA609438) | sludge metagenome | isolation source: sludge after 25d culture with pyrite and EDTA | collected 2018-12-20 | reverse complement strand
TGCCCGACATCCGCGGCCGCGAGCAGATCCTCCTGGTGCACATGCGCAAGGTGCCGCTCGCCCCCGACGTGCGTGCCGACATCCTGGCGCGTGGCACGCCCGGCATGTCCGGCGCCGACCTCGCCAACCTCGTCAACGAGGCTGCGCTGTTCGCCGCGCGTGCCAACAAGCGTCTGGTCGACATGAACGACTTCGAGCAGGCCAAGGACAAGATCCTCATGGGCGCCGAGCGCAAGTCCATGGTGATCACGCCCGAGGACAAGAAGAAGACCGCCTATCACGAGTCCGGTCATGCGGTGATCGGCATGTCCCTGCCGGGTTGCGATCCCGTCCACAAGGTGACGGTCATCCCGCGCGGCAGGGCGCTGGGCGTCACCATGTCGCTGCCGGAAGTCGATCGCTTCAGCCTGTACAAGGACCAGATGCTGGCGCAGATCAGCATGCTGTTCGGCGGCCGCGTCGCGGAGGAAATCTTCGTCGGCAGCATCTCCACGGGGGCCTCCAACGATTTCGAACGCGCCACCAGCATTGCCCGCGACATGGTGACGCGCTACGGCATGTCCGAGGCGCTCGGCCCCATGGTCTATGGTGAAAACGAGGGCGAGGTCTTCCTTGGCCGTTCGGTGACCACGCACAAGAACATGAGCGAGGCGACCATGCAGAAGGTCGACGCGGAAATCCGCCGTATCCTCGACGAGCAGTATGCCGTGGCGAAGAAACTCCTCACCGACAACCGTGACAAGGTCGAGGCGATGACGGCCGCATTGCTCGAATACGAGACCATTGACGCCGAGCAGATCGCCGACATCATGGCGGGGCGCCCGGTACGCCCGCCGCGGCCCGTCGCGCCGCCGCCACCGCCTGCCGGAGGCGACAAGCCGAGTGCGCCGGCACCCACCGGCCAGCCGGCGCAGGAAACCTGACGACGTTCGAGCGGAACGGAGGGGGCGAACCCCTCCGTTTTTCCATGGATACGCTCCACGCAGGCGCCTTCCGACTTTCTCTTTCCCGGCCCCTCGTCATGGGCATCGTCAACGTCACGCCGGACTCGTTTTCCGAGCGCGGCGGATTTGTCAGCACACAGGCCGCGATCGACTATGCGCTCAAGCTTCGTGACGCCGGCGCCGATATCCTCGACATCGGCGGTGAATCAACGCGGCCCGGTGCGCGGCCGGTGCCGGCGGACGAGGAGATCGGCCGCGCGATGCCGGTGGTCGAGGTGCTCGCCAGGGAAGGCTGCTGCGTCTCGATCGACACCCGCAAGCCCGAGGTGATGCAGGCCGCACTTGCGGCCGGCGCGGCGATGGTCAACGACGTCACGGCCCTGCGCGCAGAAGGTGCGCTGGAGACGGTCGCGGCGTCCGACGCCGCGGTGTGCCTGATGCACATGCTGGGTGAACCGCAGACCATGCAGGAGGCGCCCATGTACGAGGACGTGGTGCGGGAAGTCGGCGCGTTCCTGCAGGCGCGCGTGGCAGCCTGCGAGGCCGCGGGCATGTCGCGCGAACGACTGGTGATCGATCCCGGTTTCGGCTTCGGCAAGACCGTCGCGCACAACCTTGCGTTGCTGCGGCGACTCGACCGGCTCGTTGCACTGGGCGTACCCGTGCTCGCCGGGCTGTCGCGCAAGTCGATGCTGGGTGCGCTCACCGGTCGCGTGGTGAGCGAACGCGAATATGCGGGGATTGCCGCGCATCTTGCGGCGGTGGCGCGCGGCGCGCAGCTGCTGCGGGTGCACGATGTGGCCGCCATGCGCGATGCGCTGGCGATCTGGAATGCAGTGGAGGAAGCAGACGATGGGACGTAAGTATTTTGGTACCGATGGTGTACGTGGCAGGGTGGGCGAGGCGCCGATCACGCCCGAATTCGTCATGCATCTGGCCTACGCCGCCGGGCAGGTGCTGGTCGCCGACCGCGGCAGCCTGCCGCCGGATCAGCACCCCACCGTGCTCATCGGCAAGGACACGCGCATTTCCGGCTACATGCTGGAAGCCGCGATGGAGGCCGGCTTCACCGCTGCCGGCGTGAACGTGCTGATGACCGGGCCGATGCCGACGCCCGCGGTGGCCTACCTCACGCGCGCGCTGCGCCTGCAGGCAGGCGTGGTGATTTCCGCGTCGCACAACCCGTTCGAGGACAATGGCATCAAGTTCTTCTCCGAAAACGGGCAGAAGCTTCCCGACAGCGTCGAGGAGGCGATCGAGGCCCGTCTCGACCGGCCCATCGTCACCGTGCCCGCACGCCAGCTCGGACGCGCGCGCCGCATCGAGGACGCCGCTGCGCGCTACATCGAGTTCTGCAAGAGCACCTTCCCCAATCGTCTCGATCTGCGCGGTTTGCGCGTGGTCGTCGATTGTGCGAACGGTGCGACCTATCACATCGCGCCCCACGTCCTGCACGAACTGGGTGCCGAGGTGATTGCGATCGGCAACGAGCCGAACGGCTTCAACATCAACGACGATTGCGGCGCCACCCACACCCAGGCGCTGGCCGATGCGGTGCGGCGTCACCGCGCCGATCTCGGCATCGCGCTCGACGGCGACGGCGACCGCCTGATGATGGCCGACGCCAAGGGGCGCATCTACGACGGCGACCAACTCGTCTACGTCATTGCGCGCCACCGCATCCAGACCGGCTACATGAAGGGTGGCGTGATCGGCACGCTGATGACCAATCTCGGCACCGAGCACGCGCTCGCCCGCATCCAGGTGCCGTTCGAACGCGCCAAGGTCGGCGACCGCTACGTGCTGGAGCGCCTGCAGGCGAATGGCTGGATGCTGGGTGGCGAGACCTCTGGGCACATTCTCTGCCTCGACAAGCACACCACCGGCGATGGCATCGTTTCCGCGCTGCAGGTGTTGTGGGCGTTGCGCGAGACGGGGGAAACGCTGGACGGTTTCACCGCCGATCTGGAAACCTATCCGCAGGTGATGATCAATGTTCCGATCGCCAGAGGTTTCAAGCTGGAGGCGGCGCCGCAGGTTGGTGATGTCGTGGCGGAAACCGAGGCGGCCCTGAATGGCAGCGGCCGGATCGTGCTGCGCCCCTCGGGGACCGAGCCGCTGATTCGCGTGATGGTGGAAGGGCGTGACGCCACCCAGGTGCGCCGCGCGGCGGAGACAATTGCCGACGCCGTGCGTGCCGCAGCGTCCGGCGGGTGAAGTGATTTTCCGGGCTGCAATAGTTCTGTAATATTCGGCCATTAGTATGCCGACGTCGCCTCTGCGGCAACGTCAACTACTAATCGGAGCTATTAGACATGCATATCCTCAACACCATCGGGCGTGGCGCGATTGCCGTGGCCATGGGCGTGGCTTTCTCGGTCACTGCCCTCGCGGCCGACGTCACCGGTGCCGGCGCGACCTTCCCCTACGCGGTTTACACGAAGTGGGCGGAAGCCTACCTGGCCGCCACCGGTAACAAGGTCAACTACCAGGGCATCGGCTCCTCGGGCGGCGTCAAGCAGATCAAGGCGAAGACCGTCGACTTCGGTGGCACCGACGCGCCGGTGAAGGAACAGGAACTGGATGCGGCCGGCCTGGTGCAGGTGCCGACCGTCATGGGCGGTGTCACAATCGTCATGAACGTCCCGGGTTTCGAGTCCGGTCGGTTGAAACTGGATGGGGCGACCGCTGCCGCCATCTTCCGCGGGGCCGTCGCCAAATGGAATGACCCCGCCATCGCGCGCCTGAATCCCGGGGCGAAACTGCCGAACCTCGCGATCACGGTCGCGCACCGTTCGGACGGCTCCGGGACCACCTTCGCCTTCACCCACTACCTCGCCAAGCAGTCGGCCGAGTTCAAGCGTGACGTCGGCGCCGGCAACACCGTCAACTGGCCGTCCAATGCGATCGGCGGCAAGGGCAACCCGGGCGTGGCCGCCAACGTGCAGAAGATCAAGGGTGCGATCGGCTATGTCGACATTGCGGACGCGATGAAGAACAACATGAAATTCATCGCCCTGAAGAACAAGGCGGGTAATTTCATCGTGCCGAGCCAGCAGGCGGTGGCGGATGCCGCGGCGGGGGCGAACTTCAAGGTCAAGGGCATGGCCCCCGACCTGCTCGACCAGACGCACAAGAACGCCTGGCCGATCACCACGGCGACCTACATTCTCGCCTACGAGAAAGGTGCCAATGTCGAGAAGCAGAAAGTCCTGGCCGACTTCTTTAACTGGTCGCTGAACAACGGCCAGAAAATGGCTGACGAGCTTGGCTTCGTGTCTCTGCCCGCAGGCGTGGTGAAGATGGTCGAGGCGGAAATGCAGCGCATCCGGTAAGGCTGCGCACCTGGCAAGCCTTGGGGCCATGCATGGCCCAGGCGGTCTGCGAAAGCGGCTGTCCACGCGGACGGCCGCTTTCGCAGACAGGAACCCGATCGAAGGCAACCCAACGTGAGCGAACCCAGCGTGTCCGCCGGTACCGACCTGCATGCCTGGCAGGTCCGGAAATTCCGCATGCAGGACCGGCTTTTCCACCACACCACGCAGCTGTTCGCGCTGGTCGTGCTGGCGACGCTGGTGGGTATCCTGGTGTCGCTCGGCATCGAGGCCTGGCCCAGCCTTGCCGCCTTCGGGCCGTCATTCCTGTGGACCAACGTCTGGAGCGTGCCGGATGACCAGTATGGTGCGCTGGCTGCCATCTACGGCACTGTCGTGACGTCCGTGCTGGCGCTGCTGATGGCGGTGCCGGTCAGCTTCGGCATCGCGCTCTTCCTCACCGAGACCTGTCCGTCCTGGCTGCGCCGACCGCTCGGTACCGCTATCGAACTGCTCGCCGGCATTCCCTCCATCGTCTACGGCATCTGGGGCCTGTTCGTTTTTGCGCCCCTGTTCGCGGACCACGTCCAGCCGCCCCTGCAGGCCTGGCTTGGCGACCTGCCGGTCATCGGCGGCTGGTTTGCCGGCCCGCCGATCGGCCTTGGCATTCTCACCGCGAGCATCGTGCTGGCGATGATGGTGATTCCGTTCATTGCCTCGGTGATGCGCGACGTGTTCGAGACCGTGCCGCACGTTCTCAAGGAATCCGCCTACGGCATGGGCTGCACGACGTGGGAGGTGGTGCGGCATATCGTGCTGCCGTATACCCGCGTCGGCGTCATCGGCGGCATCATGCTCGGACTCGGGCGCGCGCTGGGCGAGACCATGGCGGTCACTTTCGTCATCGGTAACGCCAATCGTATCCAGGGCAGCCTGTTCGCGCCGGGGACCTCGATCGCATCCACGCTCGCCAACGAATTCGGCGAGGCGGATCCGGGCCTGCACATCGCGTCGCTGTTCGCGCTTGGCCTCATCCTGTTCATCATCTCGTTCGTCGTGCTGGCCGTCTCGCGCTGGCTGATCAGCCGCAGCATGGGTTCCGAGGGCTTGTGACGAAATGAACCTCTATACCCGCCGCATCTGGACCAATCGCATCGGCATCACGCTCTCGATGGTGGCGATGAGTCTCGGCCTGGTCGTCCTCCTGTGGATATTGTGGACACTTTTTTCGAAGGGCTTTGCCGCGCTCAGCCTGGATCTGTTCACCCAGGATACGCCGGCGCCCGGCTCCGAGGGCGGCGGCCTGCGTAACGCCATCGTCGGCAGCGGTCTCATCCTGCTGTTCTCCATGCTGATCGCCACGCCCATCGGCATTCTGGCCGGCATCTACCTGGCGGAATTCGGCCGCGTCTCGAAATTCGCGTCGTTGACCCGCTTCATGACCGACATCATGCTGTCGGCGCCGTCGATCGTCATCGGCCTGTTCGTCTACGCGTTGTTCGTCGCCACCACGGGCGGATTCTCGGGCTGGGCGGGTTCGCTGGCGCTCGCCCTGATCGCCATTCCGGTGGTGGTGCGCACCACCGAAAACATGCTCAAGCTGGTACCCACCAGCCTGCGTGAGGCGGCGTTCGCCGTCGGTGCGCCGCGCTGGAAAGTCTCGCTCGACGTGACGCTGCGCGCGGTCAAGTCGGGGGTCGTCACCGGCGTCCTGCTGGCGATGGCGCGCATCACCGGCGAGACCGCGCCGCTCCTGTTCACCGCGCTTAACAACCAGTTCTTCAGCACCAATATGGCCGAGCCGATGGGCAATATCCCGGTGGTGATCTACCAGTTTGCCTTGAGTCCCTACGAGAACTGGGTGAACCTTGCCTGGGGGGGTGCGCTGCTGATCGCGCTGCTCGTGCTCGCGGTGAACATCGGCGTTCGCGTCGCCTTCCGCAGCAAGAAAAAACGCTAATTTCCGGAGCCTCCTGCCGATGTCCGAAAACGTCAAACCCGTCGGTGAAACCGCCGCCCTCAAGGTCCGCAACCTGGACTTCTACTATGGCGATTTCAAGGGCCTGAAGAATGTCAATCTGGACATTGCCGAGAAGAAGGTGACCGCCTTCATCGGTCCGTCCGGGTGTGGCAAGTCGACGCTGCTGCGCACCTTCAACCGCATGTACGATCTCTATCCGGGCCAGCGCGCGGAAGGCGAGATCCTGTTTCACGGCAAGAACCTGCTCGACAAGAGTCAGGACGTGAACCTGGTGCGGGCGAAGATCGGCATGGTGTTCCAGAAACCGACCCCCTTCCCGATGACCATCTACGAGAACATCGCCTTCGGGGTGCGTCTGTACGAGCGCATGTCGCGCAGCGCGATGGATGACCGGGTGGAATGGGCGCTCAACAAGGCCGCGCTGTGGGGAGAGGTGAAGGAAAAACTCAACCAGAGTGGCCTGTCGCTCTCCGGCGGCCAGCAGCAGCGTCTGTGTATCGCGCGCGCGGTGGCGGTGAAGCCGGAAATCGTGCTGCTCGACGAGCCGACGTCGGCGCTCGATCCGATCTCCACCGCCAAGGTCGAGGAGCTCATCAACGAGCTGAAGAGCGACTACACCATCGCCATCGTCACCCACAACATGCAGCAGGCGGCGCGCATTTCCGACTACACGGCGTTCATGTACCTGGGCGAACTCGTCGAATTCGAGGACACCAGCACCATCTTCATGCGCCCCGGCAAGAAGCAGACCGAGGACTACATCACCGGCCGTTTCGGCTGATCCTTTTCGGCGCGCCTGGCGGAGGTTGACCCGAAGGCGCGTTCCGCTTACCATCGCGGACTTTTGTTTGGCAGACTCCCATGCGCAAGAAGCTCGTAGCCGGTAACTGGAAGATGCACGGCAGCCTGGCCGAAAACGCCGCGTTGCTGGGTGCGATCAAGCCCGCCCTGCAAGGCATCGAGGCTGCGGTGTGCGTGCCGTTTCCCTACCTTGGGCAGGCGCAGGCGGCGCTCGCCGGTTCGTCCATCGCCTGGGGTGCGCAGAACCTGTCCGAGCAGACCAAAGGTGCCTTCACCGGCGAAGTGTCGGCCGCGATGCTCGTCGACTTCGGCTGCCGATACGTCATTGTGGGGCATTCCGAGCGTCGCAGCCTGTATGGCGAATCCGACGAGCTGGTGGCGAAGAAATACGTGGCGGCGCAGGCCGCTGGCCTCACGCCCATTCTGTGCGTGGGCGAATTGCTGGCGGAGCGCGAAGCTGGCGTGACCGAGGCCGTGGTCGCGCGTCAGCTCGACGCCGTGATCGCCGTGGCCGGCGTGGCCTCGTTCGCCAGGGCTGTCGTCGCGTACGAACCGGTGTGGGCGATCGGCACCGGCAAGACCGCCACGCCCGAGCAGGCACAAGCCGTTCATGCTTTCATTCGCAACAAGCTTGCTGCGCTGGATGCGGGGGTTGCAGCGGGTCTGGTGATCCAGTACGGGGGTAGCGTGAAAGCCTCGAATGCGGCAGAATTATTTGTTCAGCCCGACATCGATGGCGGCCTTATCGGCGGTGCTTCGCTTGTCGCCGACGAGTTCATCGCAATCTGCCAGGCAGCGGCGAAGTAGGGATCAAGCAGCATGGAAACACTGGTCTGGATCGTCCACATCCTGGTCGCCCTTGGCGTCATCGCGCTGGTGCTGCTGCAGCATGGCAAGGGTGCCGACATGGGCGCCGCATTCGGTAGTGGTTCCTCGGGGAGCCTGTTCGGCTCGACGGGCTCGGCGAATTTCCTGAGCCGCAGCACCGCGATCCTTGCGACGCTGTTTTTCCTGACCAGCCTGGGGTTGGCGTTTTTTGCGCTGAAGCAGCACAAGCCGGCGGCCAGCGTGCTGGATCGTACCGCCGTGCCGGCCACCGCGCCGGCCGCGCCGCAGGCACCGGCCGCGCCGCAGGTGCCGGCAGGATCGCGGGCGGCGGACATCCCGCAATAGCAATGTAGAGTTTTTCATGGTGGCGCCGGACGGTGCCGCCAACCCGGGGACCGAAAGTCTTCTGGCCGACGTGGTGGAATTGGTAGACACGCTATCTTGAGGGGGTAGTGACGCAAGTCGTGCGAGTTCGAGTCTCGCCGTCGGCACCATCAAATTATCGGATCTGGGCAATGGTTCAAATTGCCTAGTATCTGACTGATTTTTTTGTCTAAAGTGATAGGTTTGTGGCTTGACGGACCATTCACGGAACTAATAAACTTATAAAATAATTATTTGATTCGCGGTGGCCCAGACAGGGTCCATCTGGAGGAGTGTTGTGCTGGAGAATTATCTCCCTATCCTGTTGTTCATGTTGGTCGGCCTGGCTTTCGGCGTCGTGCCCATCCTCGCTGGCGGCCTTCTGGCACCTCATCGACCTGACAGCGAGAAACTCTCCCCTTACGAATGCGGCTTCGAGGCCTTCGAGGATGCGCGCATGAAGTTCGACGTGCGCTATTACCTCGTCGCTATCCTGTTCATCCTCTTCGATCTGGAAATCGCCTTCCTCTTCCCTTGGGCCATCGTGCTGGAGGAAATCGGGCTGGCCGGTTTCGTCGCGATGATGGTGTTTCTCGGCATTCTTGTCGTCGGCTTCATCTACGAATGGATGAAAGGGGCGCTGGAATGGGAGTAACACCCTTTCGCGATACGCGGCAGATGGGTCCGGCGCTGATGTTTATGGAGCGGGTGGAGGCCGGGGCCCGTCAATGAGCATCGAAGGCGTTCTGTCCCAGGGCTTCGTCACCGCCAAGGCCGACCAGCTCATCAATTACATGCGCACCGGCTCGATGTGGCCGATGACCTTCGGTCTCGCGTGCTGCGCGGTGGAGATGATGCAGGCCGGTGCGGCGCGCTACGACCTCGATCGCTTCGGCATCGTGTTCCGCCCCAGTCCGCGCCAGTCCGACGTGATGATCGTCGCCGGCACGCTGTGCAACAAGATGGCGCCGGCGCTGCGCAAGGTGTACGACCAGATGGCCGAGCCGCGCTGGGTGATCTCCATGGGCTCGTGCGCCAATGGCGGCGGCTATTACCATTATTCCTACTCCGTGGTGCGCGGCTGCGACCGCATCGTGCCGGTCGACATCTACGTGCCCGGCTGTCCACCCACCGCGGAAGCCTTGCTGTTCGGCATCATCCAGTTGCAGAACAAGATCCGGCGCACCAACACCATCGCGCGCTGACACCATGAGCATGGAAGCCTTTGCATCCTCCGTCGAAAAACTGCTCGGCAAAGCGCTCGTGCAGTCCTTCGTGCGTCTCGGCGAGCTGACCCTGGTGATCCGTGCCGACGCCTATGCGGACGCGATGCGCACACTGCGTGATCATCCCGAGCTGCGCTTCGAGCAGCTCATCGACCTGTGCGGCATGGATTACCGGGATTACGGCGACGGGATCTGGGAAGGGGCGCGCTTTGCGGTGGTGGTGCACCTGCTGTCGCTGACGCATAACCGCCGCGTGCGCGTGCGCGTATTCTGCCCCGACGACGACCTGCCGGTGCTTGCCTCGATGATCGATCTCTGGCCGTCGGTCAACTGGTTCGAGCGCGAGGCTTTCGATCTTTTTGGTATCGTGTTCGAAGGCCATCCCGATCTGCGTCGCATCCTCACCGACTACGGTTTCATCGGTCATCCGTTCCGCAAGGATTTCCCGCTGTCCGGTCACGTCGAGATGCGCTATGACCCGGTGCAGCAGCGTGTGATCTACCAGCCGGTATCGATCGAGCCGCGTGAAGTCACGCCACGTATCGTGCGCGACGAAAGCTATGGAGCGGGGCGCTGACATGGCGGAGATCCGCAATTACACGATGAACTTCGGTCCGCAGCATCCGGCCGCGCACGGCGTGCTGCGCCTGGTGCTGGAACTGGACGGTGAGGTGATCCAGCGCGCCGATCCGCACATCGGCCTGTTGCACCGCGCCACCGAAAAACTTGCCGAGAACAAGACCTTCCTGCAGTCGGTGCCCTACATGGACCGCCTCGACTACGTGTCGATGATGGTCAACGAGCACGCCTACGTGATGGCAATCGAGAAACTGCTCGGTATCGAGGTGCCGGAGCGCGCGCAGTACATCCGCGTGATGTTCGACGAGATCACCCGCATTCTCAACCATCTCCTGTGGCTGGGTGCACACGCGCTCGACGTCGGCGCGATGACGGTGTTCCTCTATGCCTTCCGCGAGCGTGAGGATCTGATGGACTGCTATGAGGCGGTGTCCGGCGCGCGCCTGCACGCCGCCTACTACCGTCCCGGCGGCGTCTACCGCGACCTGCCGGACAGCATGCCGCAGTACCACGCGCAGCACACGCGCAACGAGGCGACGCTGCGCGACATGAACGCCAATCGTCAGGGTTCGCTGCTCGATTTCATCGAGGATTTCACCCACCGCTTCCCGGGCTACGTCGACGACTACGAGACGCTGCTCACCGACAATCGCATCTGGAAGCAGCGCACCGTCGGCATCGGCGTGGTGTCGCCCGAGCGCGCGAAGGCGTTGGGCTTCACCGGCCCCATGCTGCGCGGCTCCGGCGTCGAGTGGGACCTGCGCAAGAAACAGCCGTACGAAGTCTACGACCGCATGGATTTCGACATTCCGGTCGGCACCCACGGCGACTGCTATGACCGTTATCTGGTGCGCGTCGAGGAGATGCGCCAGTCCAACCGTATCATCCGCCAGTGCATCGACTGGCTGCGCAGGAATCCGGGGCCGGTCATCACGGCCAACCACAAGGTGGCGCCGCCCGATCGCCTGTCGATGAAAACCAACATGGAAGAGCTGATTCACCACTTCAAGCTCTTCAGCGAAGGCATGCACGTGCCGCTCGGCGAAGCCTACGCTGCGGTCGAGCATCCCAAGGGCGAGTTCGGTATTTATCTGGTATCCGACGGCGCCAACAAGCCCTACCGCCTGAAGATACGCGCACCCGGTTTCGCGCATCTGGCCGCACTCGACGAGATGAGCCGTGGCCACATGATCGCCGACGTCGTCGCCATCATCGGCACGCAGGACATCGTTTTTGGGGAGATCGACCGCTGATGTTGTCGCAGGAATCCCTCGCGTTGATCGACGCTGAAATCAGGAAATATCCCGCCGAGCACAGGCAATCAGCCGTAATGGCCGCCCTGCGTATCGCGCAGATGGAAAAAGGCTGGCTCAAGCCCGAACTGATCGAGTACGTGGCGGATTATCTCGGCATGCCACCAATCGCGGCGTACGAGGTGGCGACCTTCTACAACATGTACGACACCCAGCCGGTGGGGCGCCACAAGATCACCGTGTGCACCAACCTGCCGTGCGCGCTGCGCGGCGCCAACGAGATCGCCGCGCACCTGAAGGCGAAGCTCGGCATCGGCTTCGGCGAGACCACCGAGGACGGCCGCTACACGCTGAAGGAAGGCGAATGCATGGGCGCCTGTGGCGACGCGCCGATGTGCCTGCACAACAACCATTGCATGCACACCCATCTCACGGTGGAGAAGGTGGACGAATTGCTGGACGGGCTCAAATGAGCCTGCTCACGCCCACACCCCAGGTCTGTAGCTGGACGCAGTCGCTGGACGACCCGGCGGCTCTGGCGACCTATGTCGCCCATGGCGGTTACCAGGCGCTGCGCCGCATCGTCACGGAAAAGGTGGCGGCCGACGACATCATCGCGGAAATGAAAACCAGCGCCCTGCGCGGACGCGGCGGTGCCGGTTTTCCGACCGGGCTCAAGTGGAGCTTCATGCCGCGCGGCTTCGCCGGCGACAAGTACATCGTGTGCAACAGCGACGAGGGCGAACCGGGTACCTTCAAGGACCGCGACATCCTGCGCTACAACCCGCACCAGTTGATCGAGGGCATGGCGATCGCCGGCTACGTGCTCGGCGCGAAGGTCGGCTACAACTACATCCACGGCGAAATCTTCGAGACCTACCAGAGCTTCGAGCGCGCGCTCGCCGAGGCGCGCGCGGCAGGTTATCTGGGGGACAATCTCTTCGGCACGGATTTCTGTTTTCAGTTGCACGCGCACCACGGCTACGGTGCCTACATCTGTGGTGAGGAAACCGCGCTGCTCGAATCGATCGAGGGCAAGAAGGGCCAGCCGCGCTTCAAACCGCCGTTCCCGGCAAGCTTCGGCCTGTACGGCAAGCCCACCACCATCAACAACACCGAGACGCTCGCCTCGGTACCGTGGATCATGCAGCACGGTGGCCAGGCCTTCCTCGAACTCGGCAAGCCGAACAACGGTGGTTCCAAACTGTTCTCGGTATCCGGCCACGTCAACAAACCGGGCAACTACGAAGTGCCGCTCGGTACGCCTTTCCCGGAACTGCTCGACATGGCGGGCGGAGTGCGCAACGGCCACAAGCTGAAGGCCGTCATTCCCGGCGGATCAAGCGCCCCGGTGCTGCCGGGCCACATCATGATGGACTGCACGCTGGACTTCGATTCCATCGCCAAGGCGGGTTCCATGCTCGGCTCCGGCGCGGTGAACGTGATGGACGAGACGGTGTGCATGGTGCGCGCGCTGGAACGCCTGTCTTATTTCTATTTCGAGGAGTCGTGCGGGCAGTGCACGCCGTGCCGCGAAGGCACGGGCTGGATGTACCGCGTCATCCACCGCATCGAACATGGCGAGGGGCGCCCCGAAGACATGGACCTGCTCAACAGCGTGGCCGGGCGGATCGCCGGACACACCATCTGCGCGCTGGGCGATGCGGCGGCCATGCCGGTGCAGAGTTTCCTCAAACATTTCGGCGATGAGTTCGCATACCACGTCGAACACAAGCGCTGCATGGTGTAAGCGATGTCCCTGCTGAACATTGAAATCGACGGCCAGCCGCTGCAGATCGAGAGCGGCAAGACCATCATGGATGCGGCCGGCCGGCTCGGTATCACGATCCCGTATTTCTGCTATCACAAGAAACTGTCGATTGCGGCAAGCTGCCGAATGTGCCTGGTCGAGGTGGAGAAAGCGCCGAAACCCTTGCCCGCGTGTGCCACACCCGTGGCCGAAGGCATGAAGGTGCACACGCGCTCGCAATACGCGATCAACGCCCAGAAGGGGGTGATGGAATTCCTTCTCATCAATCACCCGCTCGACTGCCCGATCTGTGACCAGGGCGGCGAATGCACGCTGCAGGACATCGCCGTCGGCTACGGCGCCTCCGCTTCGCGTTACGGCGAGGCCAAGCGCGTGGTGATCGAGAAGAATCTCGGCCCGCTCATCGCCACCGACATGACGCGCTGCATCCATTGCAGCCGCTGCGTGCGCTTCGGCGTGGAAATCGGCGGCATCATGGAACTCGGCATGCCGGGTCGCGGCGAGCACACCGAAGTGATGTCCTTCCTGGAAAGCCAGGTGGCGTCCGAGATTTCCGGCAACGTCATCGACCTGTGCCCGGTCGGCGCGCTTACCAGCAAGCCGTTCCGCTACAGTGCGCGGTCGTGGGAACTGGCGCGGCGCCCCTCGATCAGCCCGCACGACAGCCTTGGTGCCAACATCGAGGTACAGGTCAAGAACGATCGCGTGATGCGCGTGCTGCCGCGCGACAACGAGGCGGTCAACGAGTGCTGGATCGCCGACCGCGACCGCTTCGCCTACGAAGGCCTGAACAGCGCCGAACGCCTGACGCGGCCGATGGTGAAACGTGAAGGTCAGTGGCTGGAGGTGAGCTGGCAGGACGCCCTGGATTACGTGGTGGCGAGGCTGAAGCTCATCCCGGCGGCGCAGATCGGCGCGCTGGCCGCGCCGCACCGCACGGTCGAGGAACTCTATCTGCTGCAGAAACTGATGCGCGAGCTTGGCGCCGGCAACGTCGATCACCGCTTGCGTCAGACCGACTTCGGGCTCGACGGCCAGGCGCGCGGCAGCTTCTGGCTCGGCCTGCCGGTGGCCGAGCTGTCCGGTCTCGATCGTGCACTGGTGATCGGCTCGAATCCGCGCAAGGATCATCCCCTGCTCGCGCAGCGCCTGCGCGCTGCGGTGCGTGCGGGAGGCGAGATCAGTCTTGTCGGCGTCAGCGGCGAGGATTTTCTCGCCCGCGTGCACGCGCGCAGCACCGTCGCGCCCTCGCAGTTGCCGGCGGCGCTCGCGGGCGTGTGCGCGGCGCTTGCCACATTGAAGGGCGAGGGGGTGCCGGCACTTGCTGCCGCGCAACTCGGCACGGGCGCGCCGGATGCCGCGGCGCAGCGCATGGCCGCGAGCCTTGCCAGCGGCGCGCGGCGTGCCGTGCTGCTCGGTAACCTCGCGCAGCATCATCCTGCGTACGCGCAGCTGCATGCCCTGGCGCAGGAGATCGCGCGGCTTGCGGGAGCGTCGTTCGGCGTGCTGGGCGAAGCGGCCAACAGCGTGGGTGCAGCGGTGGCGGGCGCGGTCCCGCACCATGGGCCGCTCGGCCAGCCGGCAATCCAGGGACTCAACGCCGGACAAATGCTGGCGCAGCATCTGCGCGCCTACGTGCTGCTCGACGTCGAGATGGAACTCGACACGCACGACCCGGTGCTCGCCCTGACGAGCCTGCAGAATGCAGAATGCGTCGTCGCCCTGTCGTCCTACACGGGTCGTGCGCTTGACTATGCGGACGTGCTGCTGCCGGTCGCGCCGTGGACCGAGACCTCCGGCACCTTCGTCAATACCGAAGGGCGCGTGCAGTCCTTCGCCGCCGTGGTGAAGCCGCTTGGCGAAACTCGTCCGGCATGGAAGGTGCTGCGTGTGCTGGGCAACCTGCTGGGTCTGGCCGGCTTCGACCAGGACGATACGCGCGAAGTGCTGCGCGAAGCGCTGGGCGAGACGGCGGAGGCGGGGGTGCGCGCTGCGCTCGACAACCGTGTCGCGGACGTGACCCCGGCAGCCGTGCCTGCGGCCGCGGGTATCGAGCGCATCGCCGAGGTGCCGATCTACCAGACCGATCCGACGGTGCGTCGCGCACCGGCACTGCAACGGACGGCGGACGCCGCGCTGCCGGTCGCGCACATGCACGGCAGCCTGATCGCGCACCTGGGCCTGGAGGAAAACGGCCGCGCCTCGGTGCGCCAGACCGCTTCGGCGCTGACCCTGAAGGTCGAGCGCGACGACAATCTGCCCGACGGGTGCATCCGCATTCCCGCCGGTCATCCGCTGACCGCCAGCCTCGGCCCGATGTTCGGCCCGGTTGCGGTCGAACGGGTGTAAGGGAGGCGACGCATGGACTGGGCAACCATTCAAACCGTCGTCTGGACGCTGGTGAAGATTCTCGCGCTGGTGGTGCCACTCATGCTCGGTGTGGCTTACCTGACCTATGCGGAGCGAAAGGTCATCGGCTGGATGCAGGTGCGCATCGGCCCCAATCGCGTCGGTCCCCTGGGCCTGGTGCAGCCGATCGCCGACGGCCTGAAGCTCCTGATGAAGGAGATCATCATTCCCGCGGGCGCCAACCGCGGCCTGTTCATTCTCGGTCCCATCCTCGCCATCGCACCGGCGCTGGCGGCATGGGCGGTGATTCCGTTCACCGACACGCTGGTGCTCGCCAATATCGACGCCGGGTTGCTGTACGTGCTGGCGATCACCTCGATGGGGGTGTACGGCGTCATCATCGCCGGCTGGGCGTCCAACTCCAAATACGCCTTCCTCGGCGCGATGCGCTCGGCGGCGCAGATGGTGTCCTACGAGATCGCCATGGGCTTTGCGCTCGTCGGCGTGCTGATGGCGGCGCAGTCGCTCAATCTCGTCGACATCGTCAAGGGACAGACGGGCGGCTTCTGGCACTGGTACTTCATTCCGCTGTTTCCGCTCTTCCTCGTTTACCTGATCGCCGGCGTCGCCGAGACCAACCGCGCGCCCTTCGACGTCGCCGAGGGGGAATCCGAGATCGTCGCGGGTTTTCACGTCGAATATTCCGGCATGGCCTTCGCCGTGTTCTTCCTTGCCGAATACGCCAACATGATTCTCGTGTCGGCGCTCACCACGCTGATGTTCCTCGGCGGTTGGCTCTCGCCGCTGCCCTTCCTGCCCGACGGCATCCTGTGGTGGCTGCTGAAGACCGGCTTCGTGCTTTTCCTCTTCCTGTGGTTCCGCGCCACCTTCCCGCGCTACCGCTACGACCAGATCATGCGCCTGGGCTGGAAGGTGTTCATCCCCATCACCATCGTCTGGATCGTCGTCGTCGGCGCGATGATGCAGACGCCGTATGGTCATCTGTTCCACTGAGCGCGCCATGAAACGGCTATCCCTATCATGAAACGAGTGGCCCAGTTCTTCGGCAGCCTGCTTCTGGTCGAGCTCGTGCGCGGCATGATGCTCACCGGCCGCCATCTGTTCGCGCGCAAGATCACGGTCCAGTACCCGGAGGAAAAAACGCCGCAGAGCCCGCGTTTCCGCGGCCTGCACGCGCTGCGCCGTTATCCCAACGGCGAGGAGCGCTGCATCGCCTGCAAACTGTGCGAGGCGGTGTGCCCGGCGCTGGCGATCACCATCGAATCCGCGCAGCGCGAGGACGGCACCCGTCGTACCACACGCTACGACATCGACCTGACCAAGTGCATCTTCTGCGGCTTCTGCGAGGAATCCTGCCCGGTCGACTCGATCGTCGAGACGCGCATTCTCGAATATCACGGCGAGAAGCGCGGCGATCTGTACTACACGAAATCGATGCTGCTGGCGATCGGTGACCAGCACGAGGCACAGATCGCGGCAGACCGCGCACAGGATGCGCAGTATCGATAATCAGGGGTCAGGATTCAGGGGCCAGGATTCAGGGAATGAGGCAACGGGTGTTGCCACGAGCGAAACGGGAGGACGGGGCAAGAAGGCAATTCGGAATGGCAATGGATGCAGCGCCAGGGTTTTCCCTGTCCCCTGAATCCTGACCCCTGACCCCTACGACATGACTTACACGACCGCCATCTTCTACTTCTTCGCCGCCATCCTGGTGTTCGCCGCGCTGCGCGTCATCACCGTGCGCAACCCGGTGCATGCGGCGCTTCACCTCGTGCTGGCTTTCTTCACCGCGGCCGGCCTGTGGATGCTGCTGGAGGCGGAGTTCCTCGCCATCGTGCTGGTGCTCGTCTACGTCGGCGCGGTGATGGTGCTGTTCCTGTTCGTGGTGATGATGCTCGACATCAACCTGGATCGGCTGCGCGAGGGTTTCTGGAAGTACATGCCGGTCGCCGTCCTTGTTTCCGTACTGCTGATGATCGAGATGGCGCTGATTCTCGGTGGCCGTTACTTCGGTCTGGAGGTCATGGGCACGCCGTCGCCGCAGCCGGCGGACTACAGCAACACCCGTGCGCTCGGACGCCTGCTCTACACCGACTATGTCTACGCCTTCGAGCTCGCCGCGGTCATCCTGCTGGTGGCCATCGTCGCCGCGATCGCGCTGGCGCTGCGCCGGCGCAAGGACAGCAAGTTCATCGATCCGGCCGAACAGGTCAAGGTCAAGCGCGACGACCGCCTGCGCATCGTGAAGATGGCGGCGGAAAAGGCGCCAGGGGCCGGGATTCAGGATTCAGCGGAGAAGGGCGCATGATTTCACTGTCGCATTACCTGATCCTGGGCGGCGTGTTGTTCGCCATCGCGGTGCTCGGTATCTTCCTCAACCGCAAGAACATCATCATCCTGCTGATGGCGATCGAACTGATGCTGCTTGCGGTGAACATGAACTTCATCGCGTTCTCGCATTACCTCGGCGACATTCATGGCCAGGTGTTCGTGTTCTTCATCCTCACCGTCGCCGCCGCCGAGGCGGCCATCGGTCTTGCCATCCTGGTGGTGCTGTTCCGCAATCTCAGAACCATCAACGTCGATGATCTCGACCGACTGAAAGGCTGATGCGGATGGACATGCAGACGCTTTATCTCATCGTTCCGCTGGCGCCGCTTTTCGGCGCACTCGTCGCCGGGCTGTTCGGCCGCTGGATCGGCCGTACCGGCGCGCACGTCGTCACCATCGCCGGCGTCACGGTGTCGTTCGTCGCCTCGGTGCTGGTGTTCCGCGACGTGCTGGCAGGACATACATTCAACGGCACGGTGTACACCTGGATGACGGTGGGCGGGCTCAACCTCGAAGTTGGCTTCCTCATCGACTCGCTCACCACGATGATGATGCTGGTGGTGACCTTCGTCTCGCTGATGGTGCACGTCTACACCATCGGCTACATGCAGGACGACCCCGGCTATCAGCGCTTCTTCTCCTACATTTCGCTGTTCACCTTCTCCATGCTTATGCTGGTGATGAGCAACAACTTCCTGCAACTGTTCTTCGGCTGGGAGGCGGTGGGCCTGGTGTCCTACCTGCTGATCGGCTTCTGGTACACGAAGGAAACGGCGATCTACGCCAACCTCAAGGCCTTCCTGGTCAACCGCGTCGGCGATTTCGGCTTCATCCTCGGCATCGGCCTGGTGCTCGCGCATTTCGGCTCGCTCGACTATGCGACCGTATTCGCCAAGGCCCCCGCGCTCGCCGACAAGACCATCACCGTGTGGCCGGATATGACATGGAGCCTGATGACCGCGATCGGTCTGCTGCTGTTCGTCGGCGCGATGGGCAAGTCGGCGCAGTTCCCGCTGCACGTCTGGCTGCCCGACTCGATGGAAGG
>JACDJC010001729.1_pt1 | contig 18833 bp, 17 predicted proteins | sample 7454191 | NCBI WGS metagenome assembly JACDJC01 (sample SAMN14253291, study PRJNA609438) | sludge metagenome | isolation source: sludge after 25d culture with pyrite and EDTA | collected 2018-12-20 | reverse complement strand
GGAATGGTGCGGGGGAAACCGTCGAACAGGTAGCCGTTCTTGCAGTCGGCTTCGGTCAGGCGCGCCTGGACCATGCCGATGATGATGTCGTCAGAGACCAGGCCGCCCGCGTCCATGATCGCCTTGGCCTTCATCCCGAGCTCGGTGCCGGCCTTGATCTGCGCACGCAACATGTCGCCGGTGGAGATCTGCGGAATGGCGTATTTTTCCTTGATGTAATTGGCTTGCGTACCTTTGCCCGCGCCGGGGCCGCCCAACAGAATCAAACGCATTGCATATCTCCCTTAGATTTTAAAAGATGCCAAACCGACATAGCCTAAGCCAAGCCCGGCTTCTGCAACAGTCAAAAATTTTTATTGGCGGATTCAACAGGCTGCTATGTCGCCTGAAACAGTGCCCGCACCCGTGCCAGATCCTCGGGTGTATCGACCCCCGGCGCCGGCGCGGTCGCCGCGATGCCGAGGCTGATGCGGTAACCGTGCCACAGCACCCGCAGCTGTTCGAGCAGCTCCTGGCGTTCCAGTGGCGAAGCGGTCAGGCCCGCGTAGGTGCGCAGGAATCCCGCCCGGTAGGCATACAGGCCGACATGCCGCAGCGCTCCGAATTCGTGCGGCATCGGCTGCTGGGCAGCAAACGCATCGCGCGGCCAGGGAATCGGCGCCCGGCTGAAATAGACGGCATAGCCGGCCTGGTCGGCCACCACCTTGACGACGTTGGGATTGATGAAATCGGCGTGGTCATGAATCGGATGGGCCAGCGTCGCCATCACCGCGTCCTCGTGCAGGACCAGTTGTCGCGCGACTTCGCGAATCAGTTGCGGGTCGATCAGCGGCTCGTCGCCCTGCACGTTGACCACCAGGACGTCGTCCGGCCAGCCCAGCGTTTCGGCGACCTCGACCAGGCGCTCGGTACCCGACTGGTGATCCGGCGAGGTCATCAGCGCCTGATGACCGGCCGCCTCGACCGCCTGCCGCACCCGCTCGTCATCGGTGGCGATCACCACCGATTCGGCGCCCGCCTGCAGGGCGCGTTCCAGCACCCGCAGCACCATCGGGCGCCCGCCGATATCCAGCAGCGGCTTGCCCGGCAGGCGGCTCGACGCGTAGCGGGCGGGAATCACGACACGGAAATGCATGTTCAGCCGCGGCTGTGGATTTCGTCCGGATCGAGCGCGCGCGCCTCTTCCGGCAGCATCACCGGAATGTCGTCGCGGATCGGATAGGCAATCCGGCAGGCCGCGCATACCAGTTCATGGGCGGATTTTTTCCACTCCAGCGGGCCTTTGCAGACCGGGCAGACGAGGATTTCAAGAAGTTTCGGGTTCATTGATCAGGGTCCTGTAAGACGGGGGGGGTGTCGGGCTGTTGTGATTTGCATTGGTAAAGGCGGATGTCGGCAACCGACAGCAGCGTCACCAGGTCGTGACCGTCGCGTGGCGCATGACTGACGCCCAGGCTCGCCGCCATCGGCAGGCCGTTGCCATGGCTCCAGGCCTCGATGCGCGCCTCGATGCGATCGCAGATCTGGCACAGGCTGGCCTTGTCGCGCTGCGGCAGGATGGCGACAAACTCGTCGCCGCCCCAGCGTCCGCACACGCCCATTTCGGCCGACTCGCTGAATATCCGTGCAAATTCGGCCAGCACCCGGTCGCCGACGCCGTGGCCATAACGATCGTTGACCGCCTTGAACTCGTTGAGATCGGCAAACAGCACCGTGGCCGGCGTCTCCGTGCATGACTTGTCGAATATGCTGTCGGCCGCCGCCAACAGGCCGTGCCGATTCAGCAGGCCGGTCAGCGCGTCGAAGCGGCTGCGGTAATCGAGCTGGCGACGCTGCCCTTCGATCCGCCCCATCAGAATGTAGGCGTACAGCGCCAGCGTGATCCAGAACACGCCAAAAAACACGTCACCCGCAGTCACGTCGAAGCCGCCCAGACGATAGCGGAAAGCAAACGCGACCGCCATGCCGAGAAAGGCGCCGCCGAGGACTTCGGCAAACAGGCGCATGCCATAACGCATGCCGTTGCCGAGCAGCACCATCAGAAACGCCAGCGCCGACGGCGGAATCGGATTCGGATCATGGATCACGCACAGGGTGACGATGATCAGGTCGGCACTCATGGCGCTGCGGATTTTCAGCAAAGAGACCCCTTGCAGGGCCTGGCGGAAAAACCAGCTGTTCAGCACGAAGTAGACCGCCAGCGCGATCAACAACTGCTCGATGCTGAACAGCCCCGGGTGAACCGCTTTAAGGGTCGAAAAATAAATCACCGCCAGCGCGAAGAACAGGTAGCGGGTGAAGAACTGAGTGACGATTTCGGAGCGGTCGGGAACCCAGAAACCGGCTTCCCCGGCTTCGGCCATCCAGCGACTGAAGTGACGACGGTCGCCCCAGTCAGAATATTGCCTTTCCATAGTTCTCCCCCTCAGTGCATCCGATTACTCTTGTTGTTGGATGCGTGCTTCCAGCCAGTCGATGAACCCGGTTTCCGGGGCGACCTCAAGCTCTACCGCCCACCACTCGTCCCCAGCGAAACCCAGGCATTTTACCGCGTCTTTTTCGGTCATCAGCACCGCACCCCCGGCGGGCAGGTCCTGTGGCTGAAATGCATGGTGATCGGCAAAGGTGCGCGGGGTAAAGCGCACACCTTGCGCCTCGAGCATGTCGAAAAACCCCTGCGGCCGGCCGATCCCGGTTGCCGCCAGCCAGGGGTGCGGCGGCAACTCGGAAAGCGTCATTTTTTCCTGCGACGCCTGCAGGCGATACGCCCGGCCTGCCCGGTAGTCGGCGCGCCAGTTGACCGCGCCTGGATACGGACGTGGCTGAACCGGCCCGCGCACCACCTGGACCACCGCGTCCACGCGACCCAGCCGGCCAGCCGGTTCGCGCAACGGCCCGGCCGGCAGCGGCCAGCGATTGCCCAGCCCGGTCGCCGTATCGACCACCGCCAGTTCGAGGTCGCGATGCAGCCGATAGTGTTGCAAGCCGTCGTCGGACACGATCAGGTCCACGCCTGGATGGCGCGCCAGCAGGGTGCGGGCTGCGGTCACGCGGTCGCGCCCCACCACCACCGGAGAATCGGTCTTGATCCGGATCAGGAGCGGCTCGTCGCCGACCACGGCCGGCGGACTGTCGGGTCGAACTTCGACGCAGCCGTGCGCCGTACCGCCGTAACCGCGGCTGACCACGCCGGGACGGTAGCCCTGGGCGCGTAGCCAGTTCACCAGCCAGATCACCAGCGGTGTCTTGCCGCTGCCGCCGGCGGTGATATTGCCGACGATGATCACCGGCACCCCCAGCGAGATGGACGCCAGCCAGCCGCGCCGATAGGCCAGGCGACGCAGTCCGGCGACGACGCTGAACAACAGGGCGAAAGGCAGGAGCAGCACCGTGAGCACGCCGGTGCGTGCCCAGAGATGCTGTAGCGACACCACCGCGGCGCCCGCTTACGGGGCGGTCTTGGTGGCGAACGTGATGCGGCTGAGACCGACCCGGCGCGCCGCTTCCATCACGTTGACCACGGATTGATGCGAAGCCTGAGCGTCGGCATTGATCACCACCACCGGCTCGTGCTGATCGGCTGCAGCCTTCTGCAACACGGCGGCGAGTTCATCGATCGACGCGATGCCGATTGCGCTGCTGTCGATCTGGTAGCGGCCGTTCTCGGCCACCGCGACTTCGATCTGCTTGGGCGGATTGGGGGTTGGCGCGGCGCTGCTGCTGGGCAGATTGATCTTGAGCTCGGCAAAGCGCGCGTAAGTGGTGGTCACCGCGAGGAAAATCACGATGACGAGCAGGATGTCGATGAAGGGAATCAGGTTGATTTCCGGATAGTCTTCCCGGCGGCCGCGGCGAAAATTCATGACTGGATGCCTGCGGCCTATTTCCGCTCGCCGTGAACGATTTCCACCAGCTTGATCGCCTGCTGTTCCATCTCGACCACCAGATATTCCACCTTGGCGCGGAAGTAGCGGTAAAAAATCATCGCCGGAATCGCGACGATCAGGCCGAACGCGGTGTTGTACAGCGCGATCGAAATACCGTGGGCCAGCTGGCCGGGGTTGGTCCCGGAGCCGGTCTGCGCCCCGAAGATCTCGATCATGCCGATGATCGTGCCGAACAGGCCCAGCAGCGGCGCCATGCTGGCAATGGTCCCGAGCGAAGTCAGAAAACGGTCGAGTTCATGGGTGACGGCGCGCCCGGACTCTTCGATTGATTCCTTCATCACTTCGCGTGAATTGTGGGCGTTGGTCAGCGCGGTTGCGAAGATCCGCCCCAGCGGTGAGCTGTCACCCAGCCGGGTCAGCAGCTCCTGGGAGACGCCGCGCTCTTGATAGACCTTGATCGTCTCGGTGAGCAGATTCGCAGGCACGACTTCCGGGGTGCGCAGGCTGTAGGCGCGTTCGATAATGATGGCGACGGCGACGACCGACGCCAGAATCAACGGCCAGATCGGCCAACCGGCCGCCTCGATGATGGCAAGCACTGAATCCCACTCCAGGTTAAGACAACAGACGGAATGTAGCGCCCGAGCCCGGGTTTGGGCAAGCATCAATTCGCTGAGGAGGGTTTTTGCGGCTCATGCGAGTTCTCCACAATTGATGTGGATAAGTCTGTGAGAAACTGCCTGCCGGAGTGCGTAAACACCCGCCCACAAAGGAAAAGGCCCGGCGGCCCAAAAAGTGACCAAATCACTTATTCCTTTAATTACATAGGCTTACAAAAATACAACTATCGTCAATAGGGTTTGGTAAATATTTTTGGCCATGGAACGGCGATCTGTGCATGAAGCATGCCGGACGAGAACCCGTTATCCTCCACGGCATGGATCTGATCGACGACACCTCCCCCCCGCCGCCCGGTCTGCCGGTGCTCAGCGTGAGCGAACTCAACCGCATGGCACGGCGGGCGCTCGAATCGCAGCTGCCGCTGTTGTGGGTGGGAGGCGAAGTGTCCAACTTCGTCCGCGCCGCGTCCGGCCACTGGTATTTTTCCCTGAAGGACGCCACCGCGCAGGTGCGTTGCGTGATGTTCCGCGGCCGCAACCAGTTCGCCGAGTTCACTCCGGCCAACGGCGACCAGGTCGAAATCCGCGCCCTGCCCTCGCTCTACGAGGCACGCGGGGAATTCCAGCTGGGCGCCGAAGCGATCCGTCGCGCCGGCGCCGGAAGGCTGTACGAAGCCTTTCTCAAGCTGAAGGCGAAACTGGAACAGGAAGGCTTGTTCGACCCGGCCAACAAGCGCACCTTGCCGGGTTTTCCACGCTGCGTCGGCATCGTCACCTCGCCGCAGGCGGCGGCCCTGCACGACGTGCTGAGCGCGCTGGCGCGGCGCATGCCCGGCCTGCCGGTAGTGCTCTACCCGACCCCGGTGCAGGGCCGCGACGCGGGCGCCCAGATTGCCGCGGCAATCCGTACCGCCGGGCTGCGCGATGAATGCGAGGTGCTGCTGGTGTGCCGCGGCGGTGGTTCACTGGAAGATTTGTGGGCATTCAACGATGAAGCGGTGGCGCGCGCGATCGCCGCCAGCCCGATGCCGGTGGTGAGCGGCGTCGGCCACGAAACCGATTTTACTTTGGCCGATTTTGCCGCCGATCTGCGCGCGCCCACCCCGACCGCCGCGGCCGAGCTCGCCAGCCCGGTCCGAGACGAATTACTGCAGCAACTGGGGCATCTCGCCCGCCAGCTCCGCCATCAAGCGGTTCGCAGACAGCAAAACGAAACCCAGCGCCTGGATTATCTGGCACGGCGTCTGCTCCATCCGGCCGAGCAATTGCGCCGCCAGCGGCTTGACCTGAACCAGTTGCTGCAACGCCTGCACAGCGCCATGCGCGGTTGCCTGACGCGGGCGCAATTACAGCTTGTGCAGGCCGATCACAGCCTGCTGACGCCACTGCACGCGCTGCGACGCCAGCAGCAGGGACTCGCCGCGTTCCACGCCCGGGTCGGGCGCGCGATGGCGAGCAGCGTTCTGCAGCGCCAGCTCGATCTGGCGCGCCTCGGCAGCAGCCTCGCCCACCTCAACCCGGAAGGGGTGCTGGCACGCGGCTACAGCATCGTGCAGCTGGAAAATGGTGCGGTGGTGGTAGACGCGGCGACCCTCCATCCGGGCGACACCCTCGGCATTCGCCTGCATCGCGGACAGGTCCGCGCCAGTGTTAAATCGACAACGTCCGATTAGGCCTCGCCAGGCTGCAGGTGGCGCGCGACCAAGGCGATCGCCTGCGCCTCCAGATCGTCCGCCAGCGCATCCAGCGTCATCGCGTCGGGCCACGAGCGCAGCCAGGTCAGCTGGCGCTTGGCGAGCTGGCGGGTGGCGGCGATGCCCTGTTCGCGCAGCGCAGCCACGTCGATCGCCCCCTCAAGGTAGGCCCACGTCTGGCGATAGCCGACTGCCCGCATCGCAGGTTGGCTGGCGTCGAGCCGATAGGTCTGGCGCAGGGATTGCAGTTCGTCGATCAGGCCGTCGGCCAGCATGACGTCAAAGCGCGCGGCGATGCGCCGATGCAGCACCGCCCGGTCGGACGGGATCAGCGCGAGCTGGAGCACGCGATACGGCAGCGCAGCGTGTGCCCGGTCGAGCAATGCCGACATCGGTCGGCCGGTCAGACGAAAGATTTCCAGCGCACGGCCGATGCGCTGGGCGTCGTTCGGCGCCAGCCGCGCAGCGGTCGCCGGATCAACTTGCGCCAGTTCGGCGTGCAAGGCGGGCCAGCCACGCTGCGCCGCCTCGTCCTGCAGTTCATGCCGCAGCGCCGGGTCGGCCCGCGGCAAGTCGTCCAGCCCCTGCAGCAGCGCACGGAAATACAGCATGGTCCCGCCCGCCAGCAGCGGCACTTTGCCGCGCGCCACGATATCGGCCATCAGGCGCCGCGCATCGTCACAGAACGCCGCCGCCGAATACGCTTCGGTCGGGTCGCGAATATCGAGCAGATGATGCGGCGCCCGCGCCAGCGTGGCGGCATCGGGCTTGGCGGTGCCGATGTTCATGTCGCGATACACCAGCGCCGAATCGACGCTGATGATTTCGAGCGGGAAGCGTTCGACCAGCGCGACCGCGAGTGCAGTCTTGCCCGAAGCGGTCGGACCCATCAGGAAGATGGCGGGGGGATGGCTGGGTACGGACATTGGAGGCGATTATCCCCCACCCGGCTGCAGCGGCCGCAGCCGCGGCGGCGACTGGCTTAAAATCAGGGTCTAATCTAAACGAAGACAGGGTTCGTCCAGGATCCCGTTCCTCACCTTTACCGGAGGTCCAGAAACCATGAATATCGACTTACTCAAGTCGGTGGCGAATGCCATCGTCGCGAAGCAGAAAGGCGTGCTCGCAGCAGATGAAAGCAGTCCGACGATCAAGAAGCGGTTTGACACCATCCAGGTCGAGTCCACCGAAGCGAGCCGCCGGCGCTACCGCGAAATCCTGTTCACCGCCGACGGCATCGAACGCCACATCGGCGGCATCATCCTGTTCGACGAAACCCTGCGCCAAAGCACCTGCGACGGCGTGCCTTTCGCCAAACTGCTGGCGGACCGGGGGATCGTTCCCGGAATCAAGGTCGACAAGGGCGCCAAGGCCCTGGCGCTGTTTCCGGGCAATAAAGTGACCGAGGGGCTCGACGGGCTGCGCGACCGGCTCATGGAATACAAGCAACTCGGTGCACAGTTCGCCAAGTGGCGGGCGGTGATCGAGATCGACGAACACGGGATTCCGTCACCTTACGATATCCACGCCAATGCCCATGCTCTGGCGCGCTATGCCGCACTGTGCCAGGAGATCGATCTGGTGCCGATCGTCGAACCCGAGGTGCTGATGGACGGCGCCCACGACATCGAGCGCTGCGAGGTGGTGACTTCGCGGGTGCTCGAAGCGGTGTTCAGCGAACTCGACGCCCATCGGGTGCTGTTCGAAGGCATGCTGCTGAAGCCGAACATGGTGATCGCTGGCAAGAAATGCCCGCGTCAGGCCAGCGTCCAGGAAGTGGCCGAGGCCACGCTGCGCTGCCTCAGGCGTTACGTGCCGGCGGCGGTGCCGGGGATCGTGTTCCTTTCCGGCGGACAGAGCGCCGAGGACGCGACCGACCATCTCAACGCCATGAACGCGATGGGACCGCAGCCGTGGCAGCTCAGCTTCTCGTATGGGCGTGCCTTGCAGGCGCCGGTGCTGGCAGCCTGGCAGGGCCAGGAAAACCAGGCGGCGGCGGCACAGCAGGCGCTGCTGAAACGCTGCCGGCTGAACGGTCTGGCGCGCGATGGCAAGTATGAACGGGCCATGGAAAGCGCCGCATGATCGTTCGGGTGTCGGTCGAAACCTGGCCCCCACTGGAGCGGAACAACACTTCATTTCCAGGGTTTTCCGGGCCGAGCCCGACCGGCTGCTAGGTCGCCGGAGTTAGCCGGCAAATGGCGGTCATATGAACAGGCCCGGCTCCATGACGGAACCGGGCCTGTTTGGAGGGATGCGCGACCAGAAGCGCTTTTGGCTTGCAGCTTATGCGGGCTCTCAGATCCGGAGGCGCTTATCCGCCCCCTGCCGATCAGCCGCAGCTTCCGACTGCGCCGCAGGCGGTACAGAAGTCGCAGCCGTCCTTGCGGATGACGGTCTGGTTACCGCATTCGGAACACAGCGCACCTTGCATCAGCTTGGGTTCATTATCGTCGCGCGGGACCTCGAGGATGCCCATCTCGCGCGTCGGGAAGCCCTTTTCGTCGAGTACGCCGAGCATCGCGTAGCGGTGGATGATGAGCTGGGCCAGGTAGGCGACGGTGCTGGGGTAGTTCTGCTGACGTCGGGTGCCCGGCACAAAGGCCATGAAGTCGCCCAGCGGCTCGGGGTAGTCGAGCAGCTTCCTCAGTTTCATGCCGATCCAGGCCGGGTCCATGACGCGCATGTCGAGCGACAGGATGCGGGTCAGGCCGTCCAGCGCACGCGGGTAGTTGCCCGACAGCCACACCGAGTAGGGGCGGGTGACGCCGTCCGGCAGGGTGATTTCCTTCAGGCCGAGTACGAAGTCTTCGCTGGTGGCTGGGTTGTAGATGTCGACCGTCCATGACAGCGTGCCGTCGGTACCGGTCTTGGGTTCGTCAAGGCTGAACAGGGTATCGAGCACCGGATTGCTTTCGTCTTCGGTGTCGAACACGCCGAGTTTTTCGCAGCGGTAGTTCACCGTCTGGGCGAAGGCCGACACCACACCGGGCACCAGTTTTTTCTCGCCGTGCGGCGGCAGCGGCATCTCGAACGAACGCTCGCCCACGGTGCGGGCCAGGGTGTCGAGCTTGAGTCTGAGCCAGCCGCGGTCGTTGGCGCGCATGTCCATCGACAGGGTCTTGGCCACCGCACCCAGGCCGCGCGGCTGGTCGGCGCCGTTGACCCAGACCTCGAACGGGAAACTGCCGCCGTTGCTGCCGATCTGGCCAACGAACAGCGCGAAGCCGCCGCTCGGGGTGTTGAGCATGTAGGTCCAGGCCAGGTTGCCGTCGGGCAGGTCCGGACGACCGGGCCAGCGCAGGCTGGACAGTACCGGCGCGGGCAGGCTCTTGATCGACAGGCGCTTGTTGGCATCGGAGATCTCGACGTCGTGCGGTTGCTTCTGTTCGGCGGTCGGCGTGATCGACAGCACCGAACCCAATACCGAGTTCGGGCGGTAGGTGGCGAGGCCCTTCAGGCCGTCCTTCCACGCAGTCAGATACAGATCCTCGAATTCACTGTAGGGGTAGTCCTCGGGCACGTTCACCGTTTTCGAGATCGCGGTGTCCACGTAGGGTGCGACCGCGGCGACCATGTCCTTGTGCGCCTGCGCAGAAATTTCCAGCGCGGTGACGAAGGCATCCGGCAGCTTGTCGACATCACCACCGAGATGGCGGTACAAGCGCCAGGCGTAGTCCTCGACCGCGTATTCCTTGAAGGTGCCGTCGGCCATGCGCTTGCGCCGGGTATAGGTGTAGGAGAACGGCGGTTCGATGCCGTTGGAGGCGTTGTCGGCGAAGGCCAGGCTGATGGTGCCGGTGGGCGCGATCGACAGCAGGTGCGAGTTGCGGATGCCATGCTTGCGGATCGTGTCCTTGACCTCGGCCGGCAGACGCGAAGCGAAGTTGCCGCCCGACAGGTAGAGGTCGGCGTTGAACAGCGGGAAGGCGCCGCGCTCGCTCGCCAGCTCGGATGAGGCGAGGTAGGCGCGGTTGCGCATGTATTCGGCGATTTTGCGCCCTTCCTCGCGTGCTTGCGGGGTGTCGTAACGCTTGCCGAGCATGATCAGTGCGTCGCCCAGGCCGGTGAAGCCCAGGCCCACGCGGCGCTTGGAGTCGGCTTCGTTCTTTTGCTGCTCGAGTGGCCAGTGGGTGACCTCAAGTACGTTGTCGAGCATGCGGATCGAGACGTCGACGACCTTGCCGAAGCCGGCGTAGTCGAACTCGGCCTTGTCGCTGAACGGGTTCTTGATGAAGGGCGTCAGATTGATCGATCCCAGGCAGCAGCACCCATAGGGCGGCAGCGGCTGTTCGGCGCAGGGGTTGGTGGCCTCGATGGTCTCGCAGTAATACAGGTTGTTGTCCTGGTTCATGCGGTCGAGAAAGAGAATCCCCGGTTCGGCGTGATTGTAGGTGGAGCGCATCACCTGGTCCCACAGCTCGTGCGCGCGCAGCTTGCGGTACACCCACAGGCCGTCGTCACGCTGGTAGGCGCCGGCGTCCTTCAGCTCGGCGGTCGGCTCGGCCTTGTGCACGAGTTCGACGAAACCGTCGGCCTCGACCGCCCGCATGAAGGGGTCGGTGACACCGACCGAGATGTTGAAGTTGGTGAGGTCGCCGTGATCCTTGGCGTGGATGAATTCCTCGATGTCCGGATGGTCGCAGCGCAGCACCCCCATCTGTGCGCCACGACGGGCGCCGGCAGACTCCACTGTCTCGCACGAACGGTCGAACACGCGCATGTAGGACACCGGGCCCGAGGCATTGGAGGCCGTGCCCTTGACCCGTGCGCCCTTGGGACGAATGGAGGAGAAGTCGTAGCCGACCCCGCCGCCGCGGCGCATGGTTTCGGCCGCCTGGGCAAGTGCGGTGTAGATGCCGGGGCGACCATCGACCGATTCGGTGACCGAGTCGCCGACCGGTTGCACAAAGCAGTTGATCAGTGTCGCGGCCAGCGTCGTCCCGGCGGCGCTGTTGATCCGGCCGGCGGGGATGAAGCCCTTTTCCTGGGCTTCGAGAAACCGCGCTTCCCAGTGCGCGCGCTTGTCTTCGGTTTCAACCGCGGCGAGGGCACGGGCGACGCGCTGGCGCAGCTCGGCAACCGAGGTTTCGCCGCCTTTGGCGTACTTTTCGATCAGGACTTCGCCCGAGATTTCCTGCATCGCCAGGTTGGCGGCGCTGGGTTTGGCAGGGCTTTGGGTGGGTGCGTTGATGGGGGCTTTGGTCGTCTCGCTCATGGTCTTTTTCTTCCTCCGTGGGTGGTTCTCAGAACGGATTGAAGAATAGCGCGGAAAACGCTTTAGAGCAAAAACATAAAAACCTTTAAAAACAGCCAATTACTAATTTTGCTTGTGTTATGTTGAAATCTCAAATACTAGATATAGTATGAGCATCGTTCTTCATTTTTGCCCGGAACGCCCTGATAACAGAGGGTTTTTGCGGCCAGAGGGCGGTCAGAAACAGGCCTGAGCGCGACGCAGGCGGTCCATTCTCTTGGGCTGTCGCAACAAGCATGAGCCGAGGCAGTGGACTGGGCCCGTCGTTCTCATCGCAATGCCTTGAATTCGCTGCCAAAAAAATCCCTCAAAGGCTCAGAGCCTTTGAGGGATTCCATGCATTGATTACGCAGGCTTCAGCACCTGGACTGAACACCCCGCCATTTTTTTACCCGATCGGGTTCAGTGTCAGGCCGCGGCATACTGCGCCTTGGCCTGACGCGCCGCCGCAATTTCGTCGGGACCATAGGCCTTGCCCGACCACAGCATTTCGTAGGCGATTTCCTCGTTGCCGTTTTCGCACAATTCCAGCACTTTCTGGAACAGCGGCTGGAAGGTTTCGGAACGATGCGACTTCTCATGATTCTCGAAGTCGGTCCAGAACGTCACGACCAGCGCTTCCTTGCCCTTCATCGGGCTTTCGACCGCCTGACCAATCGTCGAGCCTTCGTTCGACACCACCCCGGAATTCAGGGCGACGAAGCCGCCGATGAACCCAGTATCAGAATGGTAGGTCTTGACGTTTTCGCACAGGAAAGCCACGCGTTCCTGCAAGTCATCCACCGTGTATTCGGGTTTCAGAATCATTCGGTTGACGGTCACGAGACCGTCTGTCGGGAAGTTAGCGATCAATCCACTCATGGTTTCTCTCCTGTCAAAATTGTTGTACAGGATTCCAGTGTATATACCCGAGTAAATTAGTCAATCATTTTATTCAAATTTTTTAATACGCGCATCAATAAAACTTGATAATTGAATCTGTCTTACATTTCAAATGGATAGCACTGATTTCTGACAGGTGTCAGAGGTAGCTTTTTTGCTCACTACGCTTGCCGGGACGCTTTTTCATGATGACCACACCCTTGGCGACCTCCAGACCGTCGATCGGGATGTTCTCGTACAGAGGATTGAGCGGCTTCAACATCCAGCCGTCGTCGCGTTGGACCATCTGGCGGAATATGTACTCGTCGTTGACGTAGGCGACCACGTAGGAGCCGTCCCGAACCAGACCCGAGGGCTCGACGATGATGATTTCGCCCTCCTCGAATTCCGGCATCATCGAATCGCCCAGCACCATCAGCGCATACGGCTCGGAGCCGGCGCAGTTGCTGGCTTCGTTCACGTCCTGGATCGGAATGGTCTTGCGCGGGGTGGATGAGTTCATGATGGCCTCGTAAGGATCTGGTTGATTAGTTCAAGCTTATATTCAAAGCTGCGTCACGTAAATGAGGCGTCAGCAGGCTCTAATAGCCGACGCAAGTTCAGCGACCGCGCAAGAACCTGGAATCGAGTTCCCGGAGGCTGATCTGAAACCAGGTGGGGCGGCCGTGATTGCACTGTCCGGCCCGCTCGGTGGCCTCCATCTCGCGCAGCAAGGCGTTCATTTCGGGAACCGCCAGCTGGCGGTTGGCGCGCACCGCGCCGTGACAGGCGAGGGTCGCCAGCAGTTGGTTGCGGCGTTCGGCCAGCAGGCGCGCCACCCCGAATTCGGCGACGTCGGCAAGCAGCGCGCGCGTCAGTTCGATCGGGTCGGCATCCTTCAGCAGCCACGGCACCGAGCGCACCGCCACCGAAGTCGGCGAGGTGATCGACAGTTCGAAGCCGATCTCGGCCAGTTGAGCCAGATGCGGGGTGATTTCCGCCAGGTCGCGCGCGTCGACCGTCAGCGCCACCGGGATCAGCAGCGATTGCGCCGGCACCGCGCGGGAATCTAACGCGGCCTTGAGCTTTTCGTAGACGACGCGCTCGTGGGCGGCGTGCATGTCGACCAGCACCAGCCCCTGTGTATTTTGCGCCAGCACGTACACGCCATGCAGCTGGCCCAGTGCATAGCCGAGCGGCGGCGCATCGCCCGGCCCGTTTGCGGGAAATGGCCGGCCCGATGGCACGGCGCCCGGTCCCAAATCCTCAACCCCGATCCCCGGCGCCTGAGCCGAAGGGGCGCCACCTGATGGATCCGCCGCAAGCGGCGCATAGAACGCCATCGCTTCGCTCACCTGCAGCGGCATCACGCCCTGCTGCGGCGTCGCATACGGATTCAGCTGGGCGAATGCAGCACGGGGTGCCGCCACCCCCTCGCCTGCCACCGGCGCCGCCAGCAGGCGCTCGACCGCATGGAACAGAAACTGGTGTACGCCGCGGCTGTCGCGAAAGCGGATTTCGGTCTTGGCCGGGTGCACGTTGACGTCGACCAGATCGGGCGGCAGTTCGATGAACAGACAATACGCGGGGTTCAGCTGATGGTGCAGCACGTCGCGATAGGCTTCCTTCAGCGCGTGGACGATCAGCTTGTCGCGCACGTAGCGGCCGTTGACGAACACATGCTGGCCATCGCGACTGGCGGTCGCGGCCGCGGGACGGATCACCCAGCCGGAGAGTCGGAGCGCCCCGGCTGCGGCGTCGACGGCAATCGCGTTGCGCTCGAACGCCTCGCCCAGCACCTGCCGCACCCGGGCGGCGGCCGGCCCGGGATTCAAACGCAACTGTACCCGGCCGTTGTGGCTCAGCGTAAATGCGGTATCAGGGTTCGCCAGCGCCAGCCGCCGCACGGTTTCGGCGCAATGCGCGTATTCGGTGGCTTCGGTCTTGAGAAACTTGCGCCGCGCCGGGGTGTTGAAGAACAGGTCCTGGATGTCGATCGTGGTGCCGGTGCCGCGTGCGGCCGGGGTGGGATCACTCAGGCGGCCGCCTTCGGCCTGCAGCATCCAGGCGTGCTCGGCGGCGGCGCTGCGGCTGGTGAGCTGCACCCGTGCAATCGCCGCGATCGACGCCAGCGCCTCGCCACGAAAGCCGAGGCTTGCCACCTGTTCGAGGTCGGCGAGGCTGGCGATCTTGCTGGTGGCATGACGGGTCAGCGCCAGCGGCAGCTCATCGCGCGCAATCCCGGCGCCGTTGTCGGCGACGCGGATCCGCTTGATCCCGCCCTGCTCCAGCTCGACCTGGATCTCGGTCGCGCCGGCATCGAGACTGTTTTCGAGGATTTCCTTCAATGCCGCAGCGGGACGCTCGACCACCTCGCCCGCGGCGATCTGCGAGATCAGCACATCGGGCAGGACACGGATGCTCACGGCGGGCCCGCCACACCCGGCACGTTGCGCGTCATGGATTACGCGTCAGCCGCGACGGCGCGGTCAGCGGGTGCTTGTCGAAATACTTCAGCACCCCGTCGACGATCGCATCGACCAGTTTGTCCTGGTAGCCGGAATCGTTGAGACGCTTTTCTTCTTCAGGATTGGAAATGAAAGCGGTCTCGATCAGGATCGACGGAATGTCCGGTGCCTTCAACACAGCAAAGCCCGCCTGTTCGACATGCGACTTGTGGAGGGTGTTGACGCCACCAATTTCCTTCAGCACCGCATGACCCAACTTCAGGCTGTCATTGATGGTGGCGGTTTGCGACAGGTCGATGAGCGTGCGCTTGAGAAAGGGATCCTTGACGTCGATGTTGATCCCACCGACCAGGTCGGCATCGTTTTCCTTCTTCGCCAGCCAGCGCGCCGCGACCGAGGTCGCCCCATTCTCCGACAGGGCGAACACCGACGAGCCCCGCGCGTGCGGCTTGATGAAGGCATCGGCATGAATCGAGAGGAACAGGTCGGCCTTGACCGCACGCGCCTTGTTGACCCGCTGTACGAGCGGCACGAAATAATCGCCGTCGCGAATCAGCACCGCATGCATGTTTTCCTGGGCGTCGATCTTCTGCTTGAGCTTTTTCGCCAGCGCCAGCGTGATGTCCTTCTCGTGCGAGCCGCTGGCGCCGACCGCGCCCGGGTCTTCACCGCCGTGGCCGGCATCGATCGCCACCGTGATCAGGCGAAAGTACTGCAGCACATTCGTTTTTGGCTGCCCGGTAAAACTGGCTTGCTGCGGGGTGGGCGTAGCGGCCACAACGTCGCTTGCCAGGGCAGGATACAAATCCACCACCAGACGGTTGCCATACGGCCCCAGCGGCGCCAGCTGGAACACCGACGGCTTGACCGCGGTCTTCAGGTCCAGCACCAGTCGCATCACCCCTGGCCGATTGATGCCGGTTCGGATCGCGGAGATATAAGGGTCGTCCGTCGCCAGTTGCCCGGCCAGCGCATCAAGCGCCGCGCCGGCTTCCACCCCTTCAAGATCGATCACCAGCCGATCCGGGTTCGACAGGATAAAGTATTTGTGCGCGACCGGCTGCGCCGCCTCCAGCGTGACCCGGGTGTAATCGGGCGACGGCCACAGGCGGGTCGCACTGAGTTGCAGCGCCTGGGCCCAACCCGGCGCGAGCAGACTGCACAGCAGGAAGGTTTTCAGCAGAGCGTGCAACATCTCTCCAGATAATGGGCGCCGCGCGGGCTTCTCGCTGCGCATTCGATTTCACGGGCGTCGTCTGCAATCGTCAGCCGGATGACCACATCCGGTCGCGGCAACCAGCCTGCAGCTTTTTCCGGCCACTCGATGAAACTCACCACCCGGCCGTCGCCCGCATCGCGGAACCCCGCATCCAGCCATTCGCGCGGGTCATGCATACGATACAGGTCATAATGATATAGCTCAAATGCAGGCAGGCCATAGGTTTCGGCCAGGGTATAGGTCGGACTTTTCACCCGCCCCGCATGACCCAGCGCGCGCAGCACCCCGCGCACCAGCGTCGTCTTGCCCGTACCGAGGTCGCCTTCGAGATAGAACGTCATCCCCGGTTCCAGTTCCCGCGCGAGTTGCGCGCCAAACGCCAGCGTCGCAGCTTCGTCGGCCAGGTGCCGGCGGCAGCGCACGGTATCATCGGCTTCATGCATGAGCAGGATTCACCTTTTGATCCAGGTCGACTGGCGCAGCAGATCAAGCAATGGGGGCGCGAACTCGGTTTTGCCGCGGTCGGCATTACCGACGGCGAGTTGAGCACCGCGGAAGCAGGTCTGCAGGTGTGGCTGGATCAGGGATTTCATGGCGAGATGGATTATATGGCGGCGCACGGCACCAAGCGCAGCCGTCCCGCCGAACTGGTGCCCGGCACCGTCCGCATCATCAGTGCGCGGCTGGATTATTTTCCGCCGGCGTCGGCCGACCCGCAGGCAGTGCTGAACGACGCCGACGCCGCCTACGTTTCTCGCTACGCACTCGGACGCGATTATCACAAGGTGCTGCGCAACCGTCTGCAAACCCTGGCGGAACGGATCAGCGCAGCGGTCGGCGAACACCATTTCCGCGTATTCACCGACAGCGCCCCGGTGCTGGAAGTCGAACTCGCCACCCAATCCGGGCTGGGCTGGCGCGGCAAGCACACCTTGCTGTTGAACCGGCAGCACGGCTCGTGGTTTTTTCTCGGCGAAATCTATACCGACCTGCCGCTGCCGCTGGACCCACCGGAAACCGGCCACTGCGGCAGCTGCCAGGCCTGCCTCGACGTCTGCCCGACCCAGGCCATCGTCGCACCCTACACGCTCGACGCCCGGCGCTGCATCTCCTATCTCACTATCGAGCTCAAGGGCAGCATTCCAGTCGAACTGCGCCCGCTGCTGGGCAACCGCATCTACGGCTGCGACGACTGCCAGCTGGTATGCCCATGGAACCGTTTTGCGCAGACCGCCGCGCTGCCGGATTTTGCGGTGCGAAACGGGCTCGACCGCGCACGACTGGTGGAACTGTTTGCCTGGAGCGAGGCCGATTTCAACGAACGGCTGGCAGGCTCGCCGATTCGTCGCATCGGGCATGCGCGCTGGCTACGCAACATCGCGGTCGCGCTGGGCAACGCGCCACCTGCGCCGGAGATTCAGGCCGCGCTCGGTGCACGCCGGGATCATCCGTCCGAACTGGTGCGCGAACACGTGGCGTGGGCGCTGGCGCGCCAGACTGCGAGTTAAGCCGCCCGCAGTTCTTTCTGTGCGTGGCGGATCACCGACGCCCCCGAACTCAGTGCCAGCCCCGCCAGCATCAGCGCTACCGCGATGTCCGGCCAGCCATGCGCGGTCACCCACACCCCCGCTGCCGCCGCCATCACCGCCAGATTGCCCAGTGCATCGTTGCGCGAGCACAGCCACACCGAGCGTGCCTGTGCGTCGCCCTGGCGATACGCATACAGCAGCGCGGCCACGCCGACGTTGACCACCAGCGCCAGCAGGCTCACCCAGCCCATGATGACCGGCTCCGGCACCACCCCGGCGGACCATTGCCACGCCGACTTGCCGAGCACGAACACGCCGTAGCCCACCATCAGCCAGCCTTTCCACAAGGCGGTACGCGAGCGCCACACCGGCGCCAATCCGAGCACGAACAGGGCGACGCCGTAGTTTCCAGCATCCCCCAGAAAATCGACCGCGTCCGCCAGCAGCGACACCGACTGCGCCTCAAAGCTGGCACCCAGTTCGACCCCGAACATCAGCGCGTTCAACACCAGCGCAATCCACAGCGCGCGTCGGTAGCGCGGATCGGGCGGCGCGGCGCTGCACACCGAATCGCAGTCGCAACCGCTCATGACGGCAACCGCCTCGCGGTAAGCAATGCATCGCGGCCCAGCAGGTAAAATGCCGTCTTTCTCATTCCGCCATGCTGCCACCACATGTCTACGAATGCACCTTCTCCCTCTCCCCAACCCTCTGATGAAACTACTAGCCATGCGACTAAGCCCGCAAGCGGGCAAGTCGCTGGTTATCCCAGAGGGAGAAGGTGAAAATGCTGAGCCCGAACCAGCCAATTGGCGTATTCGATTCCGGTATCGGCGGACTGACCGTGGTGCGCGCGCTGATGGAGCGCCTGCCCTACGAGAACATCGTCTATTTCGGTGACACCGCGCGCGTGCCCTACGGCGTGAAATCGGTCGAGACCATCGCCCACTTCACCACCCAGATCGCGCAGTTCCTGCTGGAAAAGGACGTCAAGCTGCTGGTCATCGCCTGCAACACCATGGCGGCGGTGGCGGCACAGGTGGTCAAGGGCCTGTCGCCGGTGCCGGTGCTCGACGTCATCGACGCCGGCGCGGCATCGGCACGCGGTGGCAGGAAGATCGGCGTCATCGGCACCCCCACCACCATCAACAGCAACGCCTACGCCCGCGCCATTCACGAATACGCGCCCGATTCGCGCATCCACTCGCAGGCCTGCGCGCTGTTCGTGCCGCTGGTGGAGGAAGGCTGGCTCGACCACGAAGTCACCCGGCTGACGGCGCAGGATTACCTGAAGCCGC
>JACDJC010001728.1_pt1 | contig 18835 bp, 15 predicted proteins | sample 7454191 | NCBI WGS metagenome assembly JACDJC01 (sample SAMN14253291, study PRJNA609438) | sludge metagenome | isolation source: sludge after 25d culture with pyrite and EDTA | collected 2018-12-20 | reverse complement strand
TGAGACGGAGTTTTATCTGATTATTATAAATTTTAGTCGGCAAATTGAAATAATCAACATGTCCGGGACCGGTGACACAAAGCAGGAACTTCTCGCGAAATCGGATCCGGGTATGGATGTCATCGATGAACTCATGTTCCGACTTTATCAACGTCCGGATGGTGACGGCGGTAAAATCGCCGGACTGGGAAAACTGTCGAAAACAGTCTGGAAGGTCCTGCAAAATTGTTATGAGAACGGCGCTATCGAATCTGAGCCCGTCATCAGGATTTTAAAAACCGCTTTCCGCCGGAGAATCGCCGAACCCGATATCATGCATACGGCGACCGGGTATATTGCCTATTCCGCTTATCAGCAGTACAAAAAAATTAAAAACAACTCACCGCCGGCTGAATTCATTGCCGTAAGCGGCGCCGCGGTGACGAATATATTTCTTCTGAAGAAAATCGAAGCCTACTTTCATCCCGCTCGGGTCAAAAGTTTTATACAATAAGTTTCGCTATTTAAAAGATAAAAAATACAGAAATTTCTTTTTTAACGGTGATTTTTTTTGTGACCACCGGCATTTTATTTAATCATTTATATTTGGATATTTACTACAAAATTATTGGAATTCATTTCATAAGTTGCATTATAAATGGCGGAAATGAGACATTTTATTATTGAGGTAAAATTAATTTGAACTATGCCAGAAAAATAGTTAAAATTAACTCTTCTAAAATATTGGATAAGTATGGATTTCGATTTATCGGAGTAGTAGATGCGCTATTAGTTGAAAAAAGTCTATTCACCTCATTATTATTTTTTATGTTCCGATAATTTAATGTTTTAAGAATATAAAATGTCTGAGCCGGAGTAAGTATTAGGGAAATATATACTGGACAGACTGGTTTACGTATAAGTCTTTAACGATGGGAAAATTATCGTTTAGATTTCATTGTATGGTTTAATCTTTTCATATTTAATCAAATTTTCAGAGGGGGTAACTTGAGGGGGTGTCTTGCTTCTGATTCGGCTATTGTCGTTTTCCGGAATGTAAGTGACCTGGCGGAGCTGTGCCCGATTGATTGTTGATTTATGTAAATTTTATAAAAATACAGGAATATAAGAATGCGGTTTACAGGATTCGTATTATTAACGGTTTTGATGTTTGCGGTGCACTTAAATGCACAGACTCTCGATGATCTGCGTCAAATACAAAGCTTAAAAAAACAGTTAGAAAAAACCGGAGAGCTTGGTCAGACTCCAAAAAAAGTTGTTCCGGCATCTGAATCCCTCACTGTTTTCAAGGATTCCTTGTCTGTTCTTCCCGAGAGAGAAACGGATATTCCGGACAGCCTGGCCGCGAACAAAGATTCGGTAGAGATTGATACTGATCCGTTTGCAAATCTTGAGATATTTGGTTTCAAGATATTTGAAGACGCGAATGTTGATTTTAATCCGGAGGTATACGGACCGGTAGATGAGAATTATCCTGTCGGACCCGGAGATGAGTTGATTCTCACTGTCTGGGGAGAAGTGGAATTGCGTCATGAACTCGTCGTAAACAGACAGGGACAGATTTATATTCCTGAAGTCGGGTTGGTATCTGTGCTTGGGATGAATGTCCATGACCTAAAAAGTAAACTGAATAGTATAATGGGGAAATCCTACTCATCACTGACAAAAAAGAAAGCATTTCTTGATATTGCCATGGGAAAGTTAAGATCGGTCAGGATTTTCGTTGTCGGGGATGTCAAAAAACCGGGTGTTTTTACCGTTCCCGCGTTTACTTCGCCATTTAATATGCTTTTCTATTCTGCCGGGTTGAAAAAGACGGGGTCTATGAGAAATATTTTGCTCGTAAGAAATGATGAAGTGGTAGAAGAACTAGATTTTTATCAATTCCTGACTCAGGGCAAAAAATTCTCGAACATCAGACTCCAGAATAATGATGTTCTTCTGGTTAAACCGGCCGGGCGACAGGTTTATCTTGCCGGGGCAGTGAATAAACCAGCCATTTTTGAAATTAAGGGTGCAGAAGGAATAATTGATTTAATTGAATTTTCCGGAGGTTTCAGGGACAGCGCCTATGTGGATCAGATTCAGGTTGAAAGGTATTCAAACAATAAAGAAAGAAAGCTCATTGACATCAATTACAGGGAATTGAAAAATACAGGTAAAAACCATCGCCTGGAGAATGGTGATCGTATATTTGTAAAGAGTATTAACCGAGAATTATTGAATTATGTTTCAATAGAGGGTCCTGTGTACGGACCAAAACGATTTGAATATTATAATGGATTGACAATAATGGATTTATTCGCGCGTGTGGACAGTATCAGGGGTGATGCTTATCTGCAGCGTGTCCAGATTGACAGAACTCTGGCTAACAGGAAGAAGCAGATCTTCTCAGTGAATCTGGAAGCAGTTTTAAGCGGTAAACACGCCGATGTTTTGCTCCAGGCTGAAGATCAGATAAATATCAAATCTATTGAAACTTTGTTCCCCGCCGACTCGGTGACGATCTACGGCGCAGTGAATATTCCGGGGAAATTCCTCTTAAAAAAGGAAATGACTCTCCATGATCTTATTTTCGAAGCAGGAGGGTACCGTGAAGACGCTGTGATAAAAGAAGCCGAAATATCAAGGATTGACCCGAAAAAGAGAGATCGTGAAAATCTGGCCGCCATCGTATATGTGCCGATTGATTCCGTTTATGAAAGAAAACAGGATGCGGAATTAATTAATTTTATACTAAAGCCTTATGATAATGTATTTATAAGAGCAAATAGCGATTGGGAATTGCAGCGCAATGTTGAAATTAGGGGTGAAGTACAATTTCCGGGAAAATATACATTAAAAAATAAAGACGAACGGATTACAGACTTGATTGAACGCGCAGGCGGATTGAAGGAGACTGCCTATCCCAGAGGAGCCACATTAAGAAGAACTCAGGAAGATGTGGGACAAATCGGACTCGATTTCGAGAAAGTATTTAAAAATCCAAAGGATGAAGATAATATTTATCTGATTGACGGCGATGTAATCACCATACCGGAGCAGCTGCATACAGTCAAAGTTGCCGGAGGCGTCAATTTTCCGAGCAGTGTTTTGTTTGAAAAGGGTAAGGGAGCGGGATATTATATCAATTCCGCCGGCGGTTTTTCAGAGCTGGCGAATGAGAAGAATGTATCCGTACGCCTGGCAAATGGCCGTGTATTTAAGCAGAAGCGGTTTCTGTTCTGGAAATACTGGCCAAAGGATATTACCGCCGGCAGCACTATATATATTCCGACCTTTGCGGAAAAACCGAGAACGGACTGGTCCGGCGCTATCCGCGACGCCGCTGCCATCCTGAGTAGTGTGGCCACGACAATTTTGATCATCGATCAGGTAAAGTAGGATATCCCCAAACATCTGAGTTTATTGCTTTGAGCTTAATCGTTCATAAGAAAATATCATTTTTCGTAGAGAAAACAGTTTTTCAATTACAGGATACCATCAAATGGTTGAGAAAAATTCTGATACAGAAATCAAAAAAATCGAGAATAATACAAGCGTTGATTCGGATGAGATCGACTTAATGGAGCTGATCGCGGTACTCTGGCAAGGCCGCAAAAAAATCATATATATCACCTCCGCATTTACGATTATTGGGATATTATACGCCTTCCTGGCCACACCCTGGTATGAAGCCACGGTAAAAATTATGCCCGGCAGCAAATCCGGAAGCAGCATGTTAGGTCAATATGCCGGTTTAGCGGCAATGGCGGGAATCAGTCTGCCCTCATCTGGCGGTAATGAACAGTTATATCCTGAAATCATAAAATCAAATTTTGTACTGGATCGCGTATTGGAGCATAAATTCCAAACGGCCACATACGAAAAGCCGGTCACATTGTTTGACTTTTGGGAAACCGAACTAGATTCGAGTGAAAAAGATTGGCAACATGTTCTTTTTGAAAATTCAAAGAGAACCTTGCGGGATAACTATATCGATATAAGCGTTGATAAAATGACGAATTTGCTGACGATGAAAGTTTCTGCTCCGGATGATCCGGTGTTAGCCGCGAGTCTCGCTAACTTTATGGCGGAGCAATTAGATCTCTATAACCGGAAATTTAGAAAGAATAAAGCCTCCGAACAGCGTCAATTTATTGAGAAAAGCCTTTATGAAAATAAATCCAAATTTACAGAGGCGGAGAATAATCTAAGAAGATTCCGGGAAGAAAACCGTGATTTGGGGTCACCGGATAAACAGCTTCTGCATGAAAGGCTTCAAACTGAATTGGAAGTCCAGAGAAATCTCTACATCGAACTAACAAAACAGTTGGAAATCGCAAAGATTGAAGAGTTTAAAGAGATGGAAACGGTGGATATTTTGGAAAAGGCTGAAGTACCGGTGTACCGAATAAAACCTAAAAGAAAATTGCTTGTGCTTATGATGTTTGTTCTTGGGGCAATAAGTTCTATTTTTTATGTTTTTGGATTAAGGTTATGGGATTCTAATTATAATAAATTCTGGAAAATTTATGTATAAGGAATTAGCCTCTCTTTTTATACCATAAAATTATCTATGTATGTTTTCTATATTTCTTATGTTATTTTTTCCGAATTTGATGATCGTACTGATAAGTAAATTTAATATTAAAAAACAATGCTGTTTGAGAGTTAGTCAAAAGTTTAATTATAAACAACAATTTAAAAATATTAATTAATATCAATTTTAGAATAAGATACTTAATAAATTATCACCATAAAAAAATATTTCAAATCTCTAAAAAGTCAATTAGAAATGCTGAACCATACATTGAATAAAGTTTGAGGAAATATGAAAATTACGCATTCTAAAATCGAAAGTGAACGATTTAAAATCAATGTCCACCGAGGATCATTTGAAAATTTTAGACCGAGTGAGTTGAAAAAGTATATAATAGAGAATACTGTTGATTTGTTAATATTGCGTTTACCGAGTAAAAATAAAGTTTACCAGGAGAAATTAGAGAAACTGGGATTTGATTCTATCCATGCAGATAGTCTGGTGTATTATTCAAAAGATTTGACTAAATCGGATATACAGAAACCACAAAATCAATTGGATTTTGAAGTTGTAACGCAAGACAATCAGAGATTTTTTGATGAGATTATTCCTGTAATTTTTAAAGATTATCAAAATCATTATTTCTCAAATCCATTCTTAAATCCAACCGACATTAATGATGGGTATGTAGAATGGGCAAAAAATTATGTTGCCAATGATAATAATCGAATCGCCTGGTATGTTAAATCTGAAGATAGGATTGCAGGTTTTGCAACTTGTTCGTTTGACCCTCTAATCATGGAATGCGAGGGTGTTCTTTATGGAGTTATGCCTGGTTTCGAAGGAAAGGGAATTTATTCTGATATCATGAGATTTACACAAGATTATTTTAAAAAACTTGGATACAAGAAAATGCTTGTATCTACTCAAATTCAAAATTATGCTGTCCAGAAAGTTTGGGTTCGCGAAAATTTTTTTCTGACTCACTCATTTGAAACTTATCATATTAATTCAATGCTGGAATATTCAGTGAATGAAAAAAAAGTATTTAAAATAGAAATTACTAAAAAAGAACTGAACGAATTTGCTGAATACTCTGGTGATTATAACAGCGTCCATTTTGATGCTGAATATGCTAGAAGTTTAGGATTTGAAGATCGTATAGTGCATGGGATGATTATTCAGGCAAAATTATCAAAAATTTTTGGAACAGACTACCCTGGGCAAGGGACCCTGTTCATGTCCAATAAAAATTTATTTATAAAACCAATGTATCTTGGCGTTGAGTATTCAATAATTATTTCTACTACAAAAATTGACCAAAATGGAGTAATTCAGGTTTTGGCGAAAATTCTTGATAGCAGTAGTAACCTCTGCCTTCTGTCATATAATTATTTGGTGAAACGATGACCACTTTTATACCGTACAATAAGCCATACCTCACCGGTAAAGAGATGCATTATATATATCAAGCAGTTTACTCTGGGAAAATATCCGGTAATGGTATATTTACTAAAAAATGCAATGAGTTTTTTGAAACTAAATATGGTTTCAAAAAAGCCTTGCTAACTACATCCTGTACTGATGCTTTGGAAATGAGTGCCATGCTGACAGATATACAACCTGGAGACGAGGTCATTATACCCTCTTACACATTTGTATCAACCGCTTTGGCATTTGTAAGGCAAGGTGCAAAGATCATTTTTGCAGATAGCCGGAAAGATCACCCGGGGATTGATGAAGACAAAATAGAAGAACTTATTACGCCTAAAACTAAAGTAATTGTCCCGGTACATTATGCTGGTGTTGCCTGTGATATGGATAAAATAATGGCAATTGCTAATAAATATAATTTATTGGTCATTGAGGATGCAGCACAAGCAATAGATTCCTTTTATAAGGGTAGACCGCTAGGTAGCATTGGGCACATGAGTACGTTTTCATTCCATGAGACAAAGAACATTAATGCTGGGGAAGGAGGCCTGTTAGTAATTAATGATGACCGATTTATTCACCGTGCTGAAATAATATGGGAAAAAGGAACTAATCGTGCTGAGTTCTTTCGGGGAGAAATAAATAAATACGGATGGATTGATTTAGGATCGTCGTTTCTCCCATCAGAAATTATTGCAGCTTATTTGTGGGCTCAATTGGAAAATTTGGAGGAAATACAAAGCAGGCGTAAAAAAATATGGGAAAAATATTATGATGATCTAAAAGGGTGGGCAAATAAACAAGAAATTGGTTTACCTTTTATCCCAGAATATGCAACCAACAATGGTCATATTTTTTATCTGGTATGCAATAGCCAAAAACAAAGAGAGTACATAATTAATTATTTAAGAAATAATAATATTCATGCAGTTTTTCATTATTTAAGTCTTCACAAAAGTGCGTTCATCAAAAAGCTGTATTCAGAATTACAAGAATTATATTATTCGGATCTTTATTCTGAAAATTTAATAAGACTCCCATTGTTTTTTGAACTTACGAGTGAAGAACAACAACAGATAATTAAAATACTGAAAAAGATTATATAATGATTTTACATTTTGTTAAAGATGAAAAAGTTGTTGATCAAATAATTGAAAATTTTAGTCGTGTTTATGATCAAAATATTTTTCTAGTTTTCTGTAGAGATGTGGATGGACATTTGTTTAGACATATTAAACACACAGAGAAAGTTCAATGTTTTGATCCGATTGATAATAATATTAATAATGTAATAGCCAAGAATAAAGTAAGATCAATCCTGGTGCATGGATTATTTGTAGAATTTATAGAAACTATATTAAAAATAGAAAAAGAATTACGTATTGGTTGGTATGTATGGGGATTTGATCTTTATGGCTTACCGAAAATAAGGCCTGAGATATACGCTCCAATTACGGATCAGTTTTTAATGAAAAATACTAAATTATTGAGACTTAGGCGAGTGCTGAGAAAGAATAGAATTGCCAGAAAATTTTACTATCAAATTTTGGTGAATAAAGTTGATCCGTTGGAATTCAGGTTTAAAGCATTGGTGAAAATGCAATTTTTTATTTCTTATCTAAAAGAAGATTATGATTATTTTGGCCGATATTATAAAAATAATTTAACATTTATAGATACTCCCTTTAGTACCATTGACCAATACCTAGCCGGAAATCGAGGGGAAAAATTAGATTCCAATGCAAAAAATATACTTATTGGGAATTCAAATTCTCCTGAATCTAATCATCTGGATGTACTTCTTATGCTAAAAAATACTTTGTCGAAAAGTGAGTTAGCAAATATCGACATTTATGTGCCATTGAGTTATGGCGAGAATGATAAATATAAAGATGAAATAATAGGAACCGGTAAATCATTTTTCAGAGATATTTTTAAACCAATGTTAACTTTTATGGATAGAGATTCCTACATGAATGTGCTTTTGTCTTGTTCTATTGGCATATTTTTTCACTATAGACAACAGGCGATGGGAAACATAATTGCAATGCTGTGGTTTGGCTCCAGAATCTATTTATCAAAAAAAAATCCTGCATATTATTTTTTCAAAAGAAAGAATATGCATGTTTTTGATCTTGAAAGTGAATTTTCGATATATAAACTCGCACCTTTAGATGATAATCAAATTAAGGAGAATAGAACACAATTGAATAATATGTTTTCTGGTGATAATATAGATAATGGATTGAAAGTGCTTATACAAGTATTATTAGATGAATAATGATAACCTAAAAGATAAAACGATAAATGGCGTAAAATGGACTACGATATCAACTATCGTCCTTGCCATTGCGGGATTGTTAAAAATATCAGTTTTGGCGCGTTTTTTAGAACCATCTGATTTTGGGCTCATGGCCCTAATTACTTTTGTCTTAGGTTTTTTAAATTTATTTATGGATATGGGCTTAACTTCTGCCATTCTGCATAAACAAGATATTTCAAAATCTGAATATTCGAGTTTATTTTTTTTAAATATAATTTTTAGTTTAATTTTGTTTTGCTTGATCGTTCTGGTAAGCCCTATATTTGCAAGTTTTTACAAAGAGACCGAGCTCGCTGTGTTAATACCTTTAATGTCTATAAGCATAATAATCTCTGCTCTTGGAGGACAATTCAAAACAGTAGAGCAAAAAAATCTAAATTTTAAATTTATTTCAAGCATAGATATTCCAAGTGCATTTGCGGGATTGATTAGTGGAGTTGTTCTCGCGTATTTTAATTTTGGTGTTTATGCATTGGTATATAGTGCGCTCATCCAATATGCATTATCAAATATGACTTACTTCATAAAAGGAGTATCTAAAAAAAGGATAGTGTTCCATTTTAACTTTAGAGAAACGAAACGTTTCTTAAAAATTGGTATTTACCAGGTTGGTGGTCAATTTATCAATTATATGAATCGGGATCTTGACGTGTTAATTATCGGAAAGTTTTTTGGAGCGGATGTCTTGGGTGGATATAGTTTAGCAAAGCAATTGGTTAGAAGACCTCTGCAAATTATAAATCCCATAGTTACGAAAGTTGGAATTTCAGTATTACCTCGATTTCAAAATGATAATAAATTGCTTAGAAGATTTTTCTTAAAATTATTTAATGGTCTTGGTTCAATTAACGCATTTGTATATGGATTTGCAGCTATCATGGCGAATTATCTTGTATTGCTCTTTTATGGGGAAGAGTTTTTGAAAATTACCAAATTAGTTCAGTGGTTCGCGATCCTTATATTTTTAAGATCGATGGGTAATCTTGTAGGTTTGCTTGTGATTACTAAAGGGCGAACCGACTATGAATTTTATTGGAATATTATGGTATCATTGCTAATGCCGGCTTCGATAATAATTGGCGTAATGTATTCAGTAGAAGTAGTCATCATTTTGATGGCGATTGTTCAAATACTATTAGTGATACCAAGCTGGTTTATATTCTATAAAAGATTGATTAATTTAAATTTGTTTGCATTTATCAAAGTCAATTTTTCATATTTAATTATTGCTGCTCTGTTTGTTCTTCTTAGCCAGGCAATATTTATTAATAGCATTATATGGAAATTCACTACTTTGATCTTGATGGGAGTGATTTTATGCATCAACCTGTTCAGAGAATTAGAAGAGTTCCGATATTTAATAAGAAAAATAAAAATGCGCTTAGTTTAGATACTTAATTTGTTAAACATGTGCGATATAGATCAATCCTAATAATTAAAATGCTAAATTCTTAATATATAAATGAGATAAAAAGCTAAAAAATGAAGAATTTGAAAAAAGTTGTAATTATCGCCCCTTATTTTAATAATGATAGCCATGTTGGAGTATATAGAATAAAAAGATTTATAAAGTGGCTAAAATTGAAAGATTATGAAATTGTTTTAGTAAGCGCAGGTAGCAGTGATAACTTGCTAAGACATAAGGACACAATTGAAATTACTATAAAAGATCCTTTGGGATTAAATATTAATTCGAAAGATCAAAAAGTATCACTAAATGTCAAAAAACGTAAACCAAACGCGCTTAGGAGGAAAATTGTCTATTGGCTTTTTACACCTGATCCAACCATAGTCTGGTCCAGAAGGGTTATGAAATCCAAACTAGTCCTTAAATATATTGCAGATGCATCATTTGTTCTATCTTCAAGTCCTCCCGAATCAGTACATTTAGCAGCAGCAAAACTAGCAAAAAAAATTAAGGCATCTTTTATTATGGATATGCGTGATGGGTGGATAGACGAACCCTTAAAGCCAATTTTGAAAAAATCAGGAATAAGAAATTGGCTGGAAACAAAGATGGAGAAGAAATTATTGAAGCAGGCTAAGATAATTTTTGTCTCATCGGATAATTGGCGTGATAGTTTATTAACACGAGTAAAATGCACACATAAAAAAGTTATTACACTTACGAATGCTTATCCTGAAGCATATCTACATCTATTCGATTCTAAAACATCCAAAAAGATATCAGATAAAAGGGAAAAGCATATCACTCTTTTGCACGCTGGCAAATTTACTGAGTCGCGGGGGACGCAAAAACCTGAATTATTATTGATACCTTTATTGGAAGGAATTAAGACAGAAAACAACCTATCTGGGACCTTGATATTAATGGGTTATTTAAATGAAAGTGATAAGAAAACGATTGGGGCATTTTCAGAAAATTTCAAGAAAAGCGGGTGGTCTATCGAGATCTGGGATTCTGTGCCGAGAGAAAAAATGATGTTGTTATTAAAAAAAGCAGACGGCTTATTGCTTCTTTCAGTCTCTGAAGCAGCGATACCAAGTAAATTATTTGAATATTTGATGGCCAAAAAACCAATTTTGGCGGTAACTCCGCAAAACAGTTCTGTATGGAATATTTGCAAACCATTGCCTCAAATATCTGTCATAGATTCGAATTTTTCAAAAGATGATTCGCTTAAAAATGAGCTCATAAAGTATTTTTACTCATGTAAAAATGGATGTTATAATTTTATTGTTCCTCAAGAATTCACGGAAGGATATTTGGGGCAGAAATATTTAAGAGCTTTATCAGAAATATCAAGCACGTAAGATAAACTATCCACCGTTTATACTTATTTAGGAGTTTAATAGAAAATCTTGTTTATAGACCTTCGGTAATGAATAATAAAACATATTCAATTATTTAAATATTAGTTTATAGAATGAATCTTAATCCAGTTAATAAAAAATATACAACAAGACTTCCCAATATTGATGATTTAATCATTAATATTTTGTTTCTATTGGGAGCCATACCATTCGGGCAGATATTTAAGCTCTCACTTGGTGGAATTATTCTAAATTCATTTGAGCTACTATATTTAAGTTTGATATTTTTATTGTTGATCAGACTCTTAATAAAAGGAAGACTCTATAAATTTTATAGTTTTTTTTTATTTATAGGTCTGGTAATAGTTTATGTTATCGGTTCAAATTATTTCCGAGATATAACATATCACAAATCTTTAATACAACTTCGATTTTATCTTCCATTCTTTTTAGCTGGCCTCATACTGATAGTTGGTACTGAAATTGAGCGTATACGATATTTGAGAGTAATATTGTATGCAAGTATTATCAGTAGCGCGACATCCTTGATTATACATTATATTTACCCGGAAATTTTTGTGAAAAGCTTTTCTGCCTCTGAAGAGTTGATAGAAATCTATACTATTCATGGAAGGTTATATTGGAAAAACGTGCTATTGTTGTTCTTCGTGATCTATATAAAATTTGGAGGTGTTGAAAATCTGTCAATCAAGCCTTTTGTAATCAATTCAGCGGTTGTTCTCAATTTGCTTGCAGCATTCAGTACTTTAAACAGAACACTAATGATAGGGGTTGTAATTTTCGTTTTATTTACAATATATAATTCAGACACATCGAGAGCGATGCTCATAAAGTCATGGGAATATTTTCGCTGGAGTCTTGGAATACTTATATCAATAATGCTGGTAGCAAATATCGATAAGCGATTGTACCATTTAATTGAATTGAGACTGTTTGGGGATGGTCACGGATTGGAGAAGGTATATGAAAATGCTGTACTTCTGGGTAGAGTGAACAATTATGAACAATATGTTGCGAGCATTAGTAATTACTTCCCATTTGGACAAGGTTTGGGACAGTGCTTTTCAATTAATGCAAATTTAGTAGATATCTACACGTCCGATATATCATTAATTTCCTTCCTTTTGCCATTTGGGATATTCGGGATAATTATTTTAGTAATATTCATAAGGAGATTGTTTCATCTAATTAATGATATTCGATTCCCCTTAAACCGGAAAGAGAGGTACTCTTTAAATTTACTTTTAATTGTATCATTACTAATGTCATTGAACATTGATTTATTCTCAAGAGACAATTTTATAATATTTTTTTCTTTTTTAGTCATGACATTAAAGAATTCTCAAAAATCGTTGTTTAATTTACATTGAAATCAACTAAATTCGTTTATAAAAGCGTTAGGAAGTGTTGGGATTTCTTCAAGAGCTTTAATAATATTATAAGATATTTGTAATCAGGTGAAGCAATATCAAATAATTGTGTAAAATGCAAAAGTAAAGATATGAGTAGAATATAATTATTCTTAAAGTTAATCCATTAGGTATATAATTAAGTTTGATTTTGCAATAGCCGGTTTAAGCGATCCAAATTTCAAATCAAATACAATTCGACTTCCTTGTAAATTCGAGTGAGTCGGGGCAGGTATAAAAGGGGAGTTTTCTATCATTCTTTTACCAGTTAAAAATGTTATGAACAAATTGGATATAATAATAGTAAATTGGAATTCCGGTAGACAATTAAAGAGTTGTCTGGAATCTGTCGCTAAAACGAAAAAAGATGGGTTCCAGTTAAATCATGTCTTTATAGTGGATAATGCGTCCAGGGATGATTCTCTGGAAGGAATTCTGGAATCGAAGTTACCCATCACAATAAAGCAGAACAAAGAGAATTTTGGATTCGCAACTGCTTGTAATCAGGGTGCACGAGAAAGTAATGCGGATCTTTTGTTGTTCTTAAATCCGGATACAATCCTTTTTGAGAACTCATTAGATAAAACAATTGCATTTATGCAAGATTCGATTAACTCAAAAGTTGGAATATGTGGCATACAGTTAGTTAATGATAAAGGAGAAATAACACGCACATGTGCAAGATTTCCAAAACTTTCAATCTTTATCACAAAAATACTGGGTCTAAATTTAATTTTTCCAATAAATTTCAAAAGCCATTTTATGACAGACTGGGATCATACGCAAACCAGAGATGTTGATCAAGTGATGGGTGCCTTTTTTATGATAAGACGCCCTTTATTTGAAGATTTGAAAGGGTTCGATGAGAGATTCTTTGTATATTTTGAGGAGGTTGATCTATCAGTCAGAGCTAAAAATATGGGATGGAGAAGTATTTATTACTCAGAAGTTCAGGCATATCATTATGGTGGCGGTACATCAGAACAGATAAAAGCGCGGAGACTTTTTTATAGCCTTAGAAGCAGAATTTTATACGGATATAAACATTTCAATTTTATTTCAGCTTCTATTTTATTGATTGTTACTCTATTTATTGAGCCATTCACCAGGATTATGTTTTCAATTGTACAAAGATCATACAGCCAGGTTCAAGAAACTATTGGGGGGTATTTTTTAGTTTGGAAAGATATTAAAAACATTATATTAAAAATCAGGCAGCCTTGATTTTGAGAGTATTAGTGTTAACGAGATACAGTAAATTGGGTGCAAGCAGCAGATTAAGAATATACCAGTATATTCCTTTTTTAGAAGTGGAGAAAATACAATTTGATATCTCTTCATTCTTTGATGACGATTACCTTAAACGACTCTATAGCAACCAGAAAGCTTCAAAATTTAAGATTCTTATATATTATCTGAAACGAATAAAACAAATTTATAAAAGTAAAAATTATGATTTGGTTTGGTTTGATAAAGAACTATTACCTTATTTCCCTGCAATTGGTGAATGGTTTCTAAAGATGATGGGAGTACATTATATAGTAGATTTTGATGATGCCGTTTTTCATAACTATGATTTACACAAAAATTTATTGGTTCGAAAAATGCTGGGAAAAAAAATTGATCATGTTATGAAGCTCGCATCTGCAGTCGTTGTTGGTAATCAATATCTCTTAGAGAGGGCAAAAATCGCAGGGGCCAAAAACATAAATATTGTTCCAACAGTAGTGGATATAAAAAAATATAAAATTACAAAAAATAAAGGTAAATCAAAAGTGTTTACAATCGGCTGGATTGGTACACCTATCACAGCAAGATACCTTGATATTATTAATTCAGTGTTAACTGATCTGTATAAAAATTATGTTTTTAAATTTTCAGTCATTGGTTTATCCGGAATGGTTTTTAAAGAAGAATACTATAATGTAATCCCTTGGTCAGAATCAACTGAAGTGGAAGAGATTCAAAAATTTGATGTAGGAATTATGCCGTTGTTCAATACTCCATGGGAGCAAGGAAAATGCGGATATAAGTTAATCCAGTATATGGCCTGTGGTATTCCGGTCATCGCATCACCGATAGGTATTAATCAAAGTTTAGTTGAAAACGGTAAAAATGGCTTCATTGCCTCGACAGAGGAGGAATGGCTTAACTCATTAAAGATTCTAATCGAAAACAAAAATATGGCTCGTGAAATGGGTTTGTATGGCCGTTACCTAGTTGAACAAAAATATTCAATTCAATCAACAATAAATTACTTGACGAATATCTTAAAATTGAACACGGGAATATAGTAAATTCTCAGTAAAGCAGGTCTAATAAATTTTAATTTCCCTGATCATAAAAAAATTAAAGATACTCTTAATTATAATGGACATGATGAACAATCATATTTTGAAGTTAAAAATAAATTATTTTGGCAACTAACTGAATTATGAAAAAACGAACAATTATCTTTGTAGCTAACAGGGGATTTGCATTATATAATTCCAGATTAATGTTGATGCGTCATTTTTTAAGAAATGGGTGGAATGTGATTGCAATCACCGGTTTAGATAGATATACGGATATGCTAAAAAATGAAGGCATTTCTATAGAACCAATTCATGTAATGAGAGGAAATATTTCTATCATTAATGATTTAAAATTATATTTGAGATTAAAAAAAATATATAAACAATATGATCCGACCCTGATCCATCATTTTCATTCAAAGCCAGTTATTTTAGGAACACTCGCGGGTAGAAAAAGGAGAAAATTTGGAACAAGAATTGTCAATACCATAACTGGAATTGGTAACGCAATAAATACTGAAGGAAAAAAGAAAATACCTGCCGGATTAGGATATAAATTGGCAATTTCTAAAAATGATAGAGTGGTTTTCCAAAATGCTGATGATTTAGATTGTTTTCATAAATCAGGCTGGGTACAAAATAACAGTGAGAGACTAATTGTGAGTTCAGGAGTGGATATTCATCGATTTTCTTCAATACGAAACAGAAATGATAGAAAAAACATCAAAATTTTAATGATTAGTAGATTGTTATGGCAAAAAGGTGTGGGCGAATTCCTAGAAGCGGCTCGATTGGTTAAGAAGCAGTTGCCGAATGTTGAATTTTTATTAGCAGGTGAATTTGATTCAAAACATCCTGATGCAGTTTCTGAGAGTGCATTAAAAAAATACACTGAGAGCAATATTGTTAAGTTCTTGGGGTATATTGATAAACCCGAAAATCTATATCATGAGGTAGACCTTTTTGTATTCCCTTCCTATTATCGGGAAGGGGTACCAAGAGTTGTACTTGAAGCAGCCGCCTGTAATTTACCTGTCATTGGGTGTGATGTCCCCGGAACACGAGAGGCCATTATTGATGGAAAAACAGGATATTTAGTGAATCCGAAGAATATTATTCAATTAGCAAAAAAAATAACTGAGCTGGCAAATGATCATGATAAAAGAGTTAAAATGGGCGATGCAGCACATGAATTCATGAAATCTGAATTCGATATTAATATTATTACCGAAAAATATCTTGATATTTACCGTGAAGTAGGAATTGAAATTTAGAGTAATATATGAATAAAACATACAAACCAGTTATAATAATAGGTGCGCCGCGTTCAGGAACAAACATATTAAGGGATGTTCTAACAAGTCTCTCCGGTGTTGGTACCTGGCCTTGTGATGAAATAAATTATATTTGGCGTCATGGAAATGTCAAATATCCGTCGGATGAATTTCCTCCGGATTTGGCGAACCTGAAAGTCAAAGAATTTATAAATGGGCAATTCAGAAAGTTGGCAATCCAATATGATTTAGATTATATAGTTGAAAAAACGTGTGCGAATTCTTTGAGAGTCGGATTTGTAAATGAAGTGATGCCAAATGCAAAATATATTTTTATTATTCGGAATGGTATAGATGTGACAGCATCAGCAATAAAAAGATGGAAAGCAGATTTAGATTTGAAATATGTTCTAAGAAAGGCAAGATATATTCCTGCGTCCGATATACCATATTATTCGACAAAATATATCTGGAATCGATTATATAAGCTCATGAATTCTGACAAACGATTAGCATTCTGGGGTCCTAAGCTAAATGAAATGAATGATCTGTCAAATCAATATTCTATTCATGAAATCGCGGCATTACAATGGCAGAAATGTGTAATCAATGCAGAAAATGATTTTAAGCATATTAACGAAACTAGGATACATCGATTAAAATATGAAAATTTTGTCCTGAATCCTGAAAATGAATTAGCTGAGATTTGTGACTTTATGGAAGTTCCAATACCAAATAATTTAAATTTAATTTCAAAACAAGTTTCAAAATCTAGTATTGGAAAGGGAACCGGTAGCTTAAATCCTGATATCCTTAACAAAATTGTGCCTTTAATAAAAAACACATTACAAGAGTATAATTATTAAGTATTTTTTATGTCAAAAAGAAATAAAATTATTAAACGGATATTTGATGTTTTGTTTTCATTCATCGGTCTAATCTTATTTAGCTGGCTAATCTTTATTGCTTTTGTCCTGGCATCAATAACCACAAAATCGAGTGGTTTTTTTATACAGGAACGAATTGGTAGGAATGGGCGGAAATTTAAGATTATAAAAATTAAAACTATGATTAGTAACCCCCAAATAAGTAGCTGTGTCACTACCGAGAATGATCCTAGAATTACGCGATTGGGCAAAATATTTAGAAAAACAAAAATTGATGAATTGCCACAGCTTTTGAATGTGCTAATTGGAGATATGAGTTTTGTAGGTCCTCGTCCAGACGTAGAATCTTATTATGTAAATTTGTCGGAAAATGATAAAATCATCCTTACTGTTAGACCGGGTATCACTGGTCCGGCCACGTTAAAATATCGCAATGAAGAAAAAATATTATCCATGCAAGAAAACCCCGAACAATATAGTCGCAATATAATTTTTCCCAACAAAATAGCCTTAAACAAGGATTACATTAAAAATTATGGTCTAAATAAAGATTTTTACTATATCTTTAAAACCATTTTTAAATGAATTATAAATTTAGAAATAAATACATTCTATTTAACTTTTATTATTTCAAATGGATTTTATGAACTTAAAAAAAATCTGGCTTTCTTCCCCGCACATGAGCGGGGAAGAGCTTAAATACATTCAGGAAGCATTTGACACAAACTGGATCGCGCCGCTTGGCCCTCATGTGGACGCTTTCGAAAATGAAGTCGCCAATTTTGTTGGCGTAAAACACGCGGCGGCGCTCATGTCCGGTACGGCGGCTATTCATCTTGCTTTAGTAATGCTTGAAGTCGGTTCGGGAGATGAAGTCATTTGTCAGTCCTTCACCTTCTCCGCCAGCGCGAATCCAATTATATATCAACACGCGACACCTGTTTTTGTGGACAGTGAGACCGATACCTGGAATATGGATCCCAATTTACTGGAAGAAGCCATAAAGGACCGAATTCTTAAGGGAAGAAAACCAAAAGCAGTCATCCTGGTACATCTTTACGGACAGCCCGCTAAACTGGATGAGATTATACAAATTTGCAATCGATACGAAATACCGCTGATTGAAGACGCGGCGGAAGCCCTCGGAAGCGAGTATAAAGCGAAAAAAGCAGGTAGTTTTGGAAAATTTGGCATACTCTCCTTCAACGGCAATAAAATTATTACGACTTCCGGCGGTGGAATGCTGATCTCAAATGACGAAGATATAATTCAAAAAGCGCGATTTCTCTCCACCCAGGCCAGAGATGACGCGCCGCATTATGAACATACGCATATTGGATATAATTACCGGATGAGCAATGTGCTGGCGGCCATCGGACGCGGCCAGATGTCCGTTCTTCAGAAACGGATTGAACAGCGCAGATCAGTATTTGAGCATTATAAAACCGTGTTGAGTGATTTACCCGGAATACACTTTCAGCCGGAATATAAGGGAACTCTTTCCAACAGATGGCTAACCGCGCTTACGATTGATCCTAAGCTCTCAAAAGTTGACCGGGAGAAAGTTCGCCTGGAGCTTGCCAAAAAAAATATAGAATCACGGCCATTATGGAAACCGATGCATCTTCAGCCGGTATTTAAAGGCGTTCCCACTTATATTAACGGAACATCTGAATTACTATTTAAAAACGGCCTTTGCTTGCCTTCTGGTTCAAATCTGGTCAGAAAAGAAATAGAACTTATAATAGATTCAATCTTCAAACTATTTTAAATTTTAGAAAATATATCATCTCTTAAAGTCCGGTCATAAGCCAAATTACTAAATCTGTACATTTAGTGTATTATATTTTTTGAAGACTCCATGATAATAAGGAGATTATCACAATGAAAAACGGC
>JACDJC010001725.1_pt1 | contig 18854 bp, 16 predicted proteins | sample 7454191 | NCBI WGS metagenome assembly JACDJC01 (sample SAMN14253291, study PRJNA609438) | sludge metagenome | isolation source: sludge after 25d culture with pyrite and EDTA | collected 2018-12-20 | reverse complement strand
TTGTATAACCGAACGGGCGATGATTTTCTTTTGACACTGGCCGAAAAAATTCACCGCAATACGGCCAATTGGATGCAAAAAAGCACGCTTCCCAACTGGCATAATGTGAATATTGCCCAATGCTTTCGCGAACCGGCTACCTGGTTCATGCAATCGGGCGATTCCGTGCATCTGTATGCCACCTATAACAATTTTCATCTCATCCGCCGTACCTTTGGTCAGGTGCCGGGCGGCATGTTCGGCTCCGATGAAAATGCCCGGATGGGGTACATCGACCCCCGCCAGGGCACGGAGACCTGTGGCTTTGCCGAACAGATGACTTCCGACGGCATCCTGGTGCGCATCACCGGTGACCCGCTGTGGGCAGACAACTGCGAAGATGTGCTCTTCAACAGTTTTCCGGCGGCTTTTACCACCGATATGAAAGCGCTGCGTTACATCACCTGTCCCAATGGCGTAACCGCCGACGATGAGAACCATTCCCCCGGGATTGCGAACGCGGGCCCCTTTTTATTGATGAATCCCTTCAGCAGCCGCTGTTGCCAGCACAATCACGGGCATGCCCTGCCCTATTACCTGCAAAACCTGGTGATGGCCAGCAACGACAACGGACTGGCCGCCATCATGTACAACGCCTGTACCACCCGGGCAATGGTAGGGGAAGAGGAGGGCACGGAGGTGACGCTGGTGCAGGAGACCAACTATCCTTTCGGGGAAGAGGTGCGTTTTACCCTGCATATGTCCGAAAATGTGAATTTCCCTTTTTATATGCGTGTGCCGGGATGGTGTAAAGAGGCCTCGGTAAACATCAATGGGGTAGCCATCGGCGTGGATGCCACACCCGAATCGTTTATTCGCATCGAAAGGGAGTGGGCCGATGGGGATAAGATCACACTGAACCTGCCCATGGAACTTACTTCGCGCATCTGGGAGGTAAATCAAAACAGCATGTCGGTAAATTATGGACCTCTCACCCTGTCGCTTAAGGTGGATGAGGCCTACCGGCAGATCAACAGCGCCGAGTCCGCCATTTGGGATTCAAAGTGGCAGGAGACGGCCGACCCCGCCAAGTGGCCTTCTTACGAAATAAACCCCGAAAGTGCCTGGAATTACGGCCTCATCGCAGACCGTGACAACCTGAAGGAATCGTTTAGCGTGAAGCACAAAGATTTTCCCGAGGACAACTATCCTTTTTCGCAGGAAAATGTGCCATTGGAGGTGAAAACCAAAGGGCGCCGCATCCCTGCCTGGGGCATCGACCAGTACGGCCTGGTGGATGTTTTGCCCCTCTATCCGGCGGGAACAGACGAGCCGGTGGAGGATATAACGCTGATACCCATGGGTGCTGCCCGGCTTAGAATATCGGCTTTTCCGGTGGTGGAATCACCGGAAAAGGGGAAGTAATGCATTACTTACTATAACGCATTATCATTTCACATTAACAAAGATGAAGCGTATTTTTAAACATTGGATACCAACCGTTTTCGTTCTGTTATCGTTGGTTTGTGAGAGTCTATTCGCTCAAAACACCACTGCGCCGGACCCCTTATTTCGAGATCCTGTGTATGATGGGGCTGCGGATCCGGTAGTGTTTTGGAACCACATTGAAAAAGAGTGGTGGATGTTTTACACCCAGCGACGGGCTAATGAAAATACTGCCGATGTGGCATTTTGTTACGGAAACAGCATTGACATCGCTTGATAATGAATACAATAAACAATTTCCTTGCCGCGGCGCTTTTCGCCCTTATTTTGCTTGCTGCCGGACAAAAAGCAACGGCACAACAGGTCGTGAAAGATCAGATAAAAAACAAAGCCCAACCTTTTTCTCTTTTCGATATCCGGCTTCTGGATAGTCCCTTTAAACACGCTATGGAGATGGAGAGCCGCTACCTTTTGATGCTTGAACCCGACCGTTTCTTACATAATTTCCATAATCACGCCGGGCTTCCTGTTAAAGGGGAAATATATGGCGGCTGGGAGAGCCTGGGTGTGGCCGGTCACAGCCTGGGTCATTATCTTTCGGCTTGTTCAATGATGTATGCCTCTACGGGTGATGAGCGTTTTAAAGATACGGGTGAAATTTCAGGCTCATCCCGGAAAAACAGCCGGAGGGGTGTTTGGCTGCAGGATAATTAAGTGAGAAGATAATTCCCCTGGCTGTTTAAACGTGATTCTGCCTAATATTTGGCATGTTTTGACCAATAAATTGTATTCAGATATTGGTGGAAGTGGTTAATTTGCAGGGTACTTTCACCTTCTGTTTTTACCATTAAAAGTAACATTATGAAGACCAACATCATTCTTAGTATCATCTTCAGCCTGTTCCTTCTTTCGGGATGTAACAGCAATCCCAGATCAAAGGAAAATAAAAAAGAAAATCAGGAAAACCTGGCCGGCCAACGATGGAGTAAAGAGCAAGCCGCAGCCTGGGACCGCGCGCATGGCTGGCTGCGTGGCAGCAATTTTAACCCCAGTACCGCCATCAACCAGTTGGAAACCTGGCAGTCCGAATCGTTTGATCCCGAAACCATCGACCGGGAGTTGGGATGGGCCGAAGAGATTGGCCTCAACTGCATGAGGGTTTATCTGCATCACGTTGTCTGGGAAGTAGACAGCGAAGGTTTCAAAGATCGCATCAACCAATATCTCGACATCGCTGATGGTCACGGCATTAAAACCATCTTCGTATTTTTCGACGACTGCTGGAATGCGACTTACCAGGCCGGTAAACAACCCGACCCTCAACCCGGCGTGCATAACTCGGGCTGGGTACGCGATCCCGGTGACCTGTTGCATGAGGAGCCTGCATTGATAAATGTTCTCGAAGCCTATGTGAAAGATATTATGACTACCTTTAAAGATGACGACCGAATTGTGATGTGGGATTTGTATAATGAACCGGGCAACTCAGGCTACGGCAATAAATCGTTGCCTCTGTTGAAAGATGTGTTTGATTGGGGCCGGGAGGTGCGTCCTTCACAGCCTTTATCGGTGGGGGTATGGAATCTTTCGCTATCTGATCTGAACCGATTTCAGGTGGAGAATTCAGACATCATTACTTATCATAACTATGAAGGGCCTGAAAAACACCGGGCAGCCATCGACAGTCTGAAGCAATACGGACGGCCGCTTGTATGCACCGAGTATATGGCACGCCGCAACAACAGCCTGTTCCAAAACATCATGCCCATGTTGAAGGAAGAGGGGATAGGCGCCATCAACTGGGGCCTGGTGGCTGGTAAATCGAACACCAAATATGCCTGGGGCGAGCCCATACCCGATGGTTCCGATCCGGAGCTCTGGTTTCATGAGATATTCCGGCCCGACGGAACGCCTTACAAACAAGAAGAGGTTGATTTGATCAAGAACCTCACAGGTTTAAAATAAATGGTAAACGGTAAATGGTAAACGGTAAACAGTTTCATCCTGCACTGTCTGTTTTTCACCTTTTACCGGGTGCCTGTTGCCTGTTTTATTTTGAGCTTTGAGCTATTTTCTCTAACCTCTAACCTCTAACCTCTAACCTCTATTTATCCCATGAATTTACAACAAATATTTCTGTTTTTCAGCACGGTATTATTAATAAGTGCCTGCCAAATTAAGAAACCAGAGTCCTTCCAGCCTCATAATCCCTTGCCGGTTGAATTTGGTGATCCTTATATTCTTAAAGCCTCCGATGGTAACTATTACATGGTAGGCACCGGCGGCGTGAAGGATGGTTTTAAAATGTACTCCTCATCCGATTTAAAGCAATGGAAGGATGAAGGCCGCATTTACCGGGGCAATACCGACAGTTCATGGAATGTCGCCAACTTTTGGGCGCCCGAATTGTACGAGCGCGACGGGAAATTTTACCTTTTTTTCAGTGCCGACTGGCGTCACAATCCCGACAATGAGCTGGAAAATTTTCGAATTGGGGTGGCTGTCTCCGATTCACCCACAGGGTTTTATTCCGACTTGTACAACCGTCCGGTTTTCGATCCGGGATATCCCATTATTGATGCCAACCTACTCTTCGAGAACGGTAAAGTTTATCTTTACTATTCCCGTGCATGTTATAAGCATCCGGTGGAGAGCGAAGTGGCCCAATGGGCGAGAGAGAAGGGCTTGTTCGATGAGATTGAGGAGAGCTGGATTTACGGGGTGGAACTTAAACCCGATTTATCGGGGATCATTGGTGAGCCCAAATTACTGTTGCGGCCTCCCCTCACTATGGATGATAAACAGGCTGAATGGGAAAGCCGGTCGGTGACATCGGGTGAGGTAAACCGCCGCTGGACCGAAGGCTCTTACATCTTTAAAGAAAACGGGTTGTACTACATGATGTATTCGGCCAATTTTTATGGAGGTAAATTTTATGCTGTGGGTTATGCCACTTCAAAATCGCCATTGGGTCCTTTTACCAAAGCCGACAACAATCCGGTGTTGGAGAAAAACGTGGAAAAAGGTGGCATTGTTACCGGAACCGGTCATAATTCCATCACCATTTCGCCCACCGGAGAAATGCTCTGTGTCTATCATGGCCGAACTTCTAAAACAGGCGATGAGCGTGTGGTTTTTATCGACCAGATGGAGGTTCTGGATGATGGAACGCTGGTGGTTCATGGCCCTACAACAGCGCAGACAGATTGATGATGTAAAGGAATATTTTATCCCAGACGACCACTGTATCAATATTTTTCCGATATTTAGGCCTGAAATAAGAGGTAAACCATGAACAACTGCCACGGAGTGGTGAAAGAGTGGTTCATAAGCGGAACGGTTCTGCACAGCCGTTTTGGGAATCAGAACCGTTCCTTAAAATACCTGGCAAGCAATTACGGAACGGTTCTGATTGGCAGCTTTCCTATACAGAACCGTTCCGTAAGCGCCCCCATGTACAGACGCATAATTTGTGCGTCTCTAACCCACAACCCAGTACAGACAAGGCATGCCTTGTCTCTAACTCAGAACACAAAACTCTCATTTAAACCCAATAACCAATGAAACGCAATTTATTTTTTGTATTAGCCGCCGCCACTCTGGTTCTTTCCGGATGTAATCCGAAAGCAAAAAAGGAAAATGACTCAAAATCATGTGCTGACTTAAAGGCTGAAGATTTTCAAAAATCCGAGAACGGCCAACAAACCAAACTCTATTTCCTTCAAAATTGCGATATTTCTGCTGCCATTACCAATTAAGGAGGACGTATCGTGAGTTTGTGTGCACCCGGTATCGATGGCACCAACGCCGATGTAGTTTTAGGCTTTAGTAGTATTGATAAGTATCTGGATGCCAAAGAGGCTTTTCATGGTGCATTAATTGGTCGTGTAGGCAACCGCATTGCAAAGGGCAAGTTTTTAATCGACGGCGAGGAGTACACTGTTCCCCTCAACAATGGCCCCAACCATCTGCACGGCGGACCCGGTGGCTTTCACAACGTGGTTTGGGATGTGAAATCCACAACCGACACCTCCCTGGTCCTGACTTATCTGTCAAAAGACGGTGAGATGGGCTATCCCGGTAATCTGAATGTGGAAGTGACCTATCGTCTCAGTCCCGACAATGAAGTGATTATTGATTATAAAGCGACCACCGACAAGGCCACACCTGTGAACCTGACCAACCATGCCTTTTTTAACCTGGCGGGCGAGGGCAGCGGAACCATCAACAATCATCTGCTCACTATCAATGCCGATATGTTCACACCCGTGGATACCACATTGATTCCCCTGGGTGAAAATGTGCCTGTGGAAGGAACACCCTTCGACTTCAGGCATGCCAAGGCCATTGGCACCGACCTGCCGCAGCAAAACGAAGACGAGCAGTTGAAAAATGGACTGGGTTATGATCATAACTTTGAGCTCAATAAGGATGGAGTGGGTGAGATGTCGTGGGCTGCCACCGTGGTTGAACCCAACAGTGGCCGGAAAATGGAAATTTTCACCAAGGAGCCCGGCATACAGTTCTACGGCGGTAACTTCATGGACGGTGCAGATACCGGCAAAACAGGAAAGCCTTATGGCTTTCGCGAGTCATTTGCCCTGGAGACCCAGCACTTCCCCGATTCACCCAACCAGGAGAATTTCCCTTCCATTATTCTTAAACCCGGCGAGGTTTATCAAACTACTTCCATCTATAAGTTTAGTGTGGAGAAATAGATGCCGCCATTTTCACCTGGTTGCTTTGAGAGACACTTAAATGTCTGTTCGTTTTCGCACACACTGCTGTTTCACTACCGAACGGTTGTGTGAAACGAAATTTACAACATCCCTTCTGTATCTACGTGTATGTAAGCGCATTGCGCGCACTGGCACGCCCATTGTAATAAAGTTGTCAGCAAACAATGTTACCAACTAAAATACAGGAGGACACGTTATGAAAACCACGGCTATCTTTTCACTGATTGTTACCATGCTGATGCTCACAAATAATTCATCAGCTGCCACGAACCTTTTTCCCGGATACATCCATACCGGCGTTGATGTTGTTACTATGGGCTCAGCAGAGCCTCTGGCCTCTTTCTTTGAATCCGGCTTTGAAGATATGCTGGATGTACATGCCTGGATGCTCGATGAAAGCGCATTTACACCGGTTGAAGAAACCGAAATGATACCGGTTGAAGATTGGATGATGGGGACAGAATACACCCATGAAGTTTTCACCGATGTTGAGGATTGGATGTTCAGCATGGAAGCTTTCGAAGCGGCTGAAACCAATTTTGAGGAGACACTTGAGCCCACTGAAGAATGGATGTTGAATCTGGAAGCCTTCACCTCTCATTCCATTGTTGAGGTTGAAACAATGGTTGAGGTAGAACCCTGGATGCTTGATGTCGCTACTTTTGAAACCATTGAAATAAACGCCGAACCCGTTGAAGAGTGGATGTTGAACCCCGAACCATTTATTAATAGTGCAGTAGTTGAGCCCATGCTTGAAGTAGAAGATTGGATGCTTTCGGTTGAGAGCTTTGAAAATGGTGCAGAAGAGTTGATGAATGAGTGCCCCTTTGAGGATTGGATGATGAAGTTTTAAAACTTAGATTTCAGACCCATTGAAGATCAACACAAACCGTTTTTCAAGTATCTTATATTCTTTTTTTCTGAACTGATAAAAGGTCATATTTTCTAAAGCTTTTTTAGTGCCTCCATTTCTTTAACTATTTCTTCTTCCTGATTCCTGAGCATACATCCTGACACTTTCGCTACGATTTATTTTGGAGAGCCGATGCCAATCTGTCATCAGCTTTCCATTTTTTTTTTTGTCTTTTCAGGTTTATCCAGGTTGAATACAATACCTGGAGAATAAGATGTGAAAATGACTTTTTACCGGCTGGCGGAGAGGAAGGGATTCGAACCCCCGGTACCCTTTAGGAGTACACACGCTTTCCAGGCGTGCCATTTAAACCACTCATGCACCTCTCCAAATATTTTAAGACAACGAAAAATCCACAATTTGTGGCTCGAAGCGCTGCAAAAATAGAACTTTTACCACACTTACCCCAATGATTTATTTATAATTTTTTTGATTCACTGATATAAGACTGGGATTCAGTATTTTGGCTCTTTGGCAGATACTTCTTTCTAATATTGGCACTTGCTTTGATAAGAATACCTTATTAATTTCGTAGTATATTTGATGCTTCCAAGAGAATATAACGATTTTTTAGGTTGTATTTCTTCGGGTGGTTATGAATTTATTGTAAAATCGTTGTGCGCTCCTAAGCCGTGGTCGTACAACACAAATAATTTGAAAATGAAATTGTTACGTTTTGCATTTCCAATATTAGCACTTGGCCTGGTTGTGTCCTGCAGTTCGCTCACGAAAGCGCCAACCCTGCAACCTATGCAAAGCGCTGTGAGCGATGCCTACGCAGCCGGCGACTTTGAGCAAACCCTCTCTTCGTATGATAAACTTGAAAACTACCAGACATCCAGGGGCTCTGCCCCCGACCTGGCTTATTTGAAGATGGCGGCTAAAGCTGCCGATGAGCTGAAGCAATATGCCCGGGCAGAAGAGTTGCTCAATAATTGGTTGGAGCAGTCCAGGGATGAAGAGGCTGTTTTGATGTTGGGTGAACTCTATTCAGCTACCAATCAAACCGCCAAAGAGGAGGCCCACTGGAAAAAATACCTATCGCTGGTTAAGTCGGATGAAACCCGGCTCGAGATTCTCTCCCGGCAGTTTAAGATGGAGGTGAAAAATAAGGAGTATCAAAAGGCCCTGGAGCTTTGGGAACAAATGCCCCCCACATTCTTACCCGAGCTTTTGTATTTGAAGGCCGAAGCATTAAAAGCCACCGGTAAAAAAGAGGAAGCAGATAAAATAGTGGATGAAATACTGGAGCGCAATCCCGACTTTGAACAGGCTTTGTTTTGGAGGGCCAGCGACATCTATACCAAAGCAGAAGAATGGTACCAGTCGGAGATGGGTAAATACAATAAAAAGCCCGATTATACCTCCTACGTTTATTTGCGTCGTGAGCTGAAAAAGATATCAGAGCTGTTTCGTCAAAGCCGCGAAATGTTTGAAGCTCTCCGGGAAATTGACCCTGCCAATACGGTCTATATTAAGTATCTGAAAAATATATACCTACGGCTCGAGATGAAGGAGGAGGCGGTGAAGATGGATATGTTGCTGAGTAATCAGAATTAAACCAAAAAATCCCGGTGTTTTCCACCGGGATTTTTTGTTTAGGTAACTTGCTATTTGATTTGCGATTTGAATGGTACACTACTCCACCAGGTCGGGCCCCGAAACCAGTTCAAACTCCGGATTCGGGCCACTCTTAATACATTTAAAGTCGTACACATAATCGTTGCGACTCAGGTCATTCTCATAGGTATTGAGGGTTACCATGTAATGCACCTCTACGCCATTTACCTGCGTTACAGCATCGGGATATTTGAGCTTCAGCATCAGCTCTACGGCCTCGGCCATTCTCTGATAGGTTAATTCAACCTGCTCTTCCACACTTCCTGTATCGAAGCCCGGCACACCCATATCCTTACGCTTGTTCAGCCGAAGGTCGAAGTTGGCATAATAGGAGCTGGCCCCGAAATAGTACTCGTTGTCGCGGTCGATGTAATTGGCGCCGTTTTCTATTTCCGTTCTTACGTAATTCACAATGTATGCATAATCGTCGTTGGTCATGGTAAATACCACCGTGGGGTCAAACACCCATTTTTCGCCATTGTGTACAAACTGTTCCGAGCGTTCTGTCACTCGTGCGGTGTTTTCCCACCCGCCATTGGTATATTCATATCGGCTGGCTTTAGGGTTGGTTTGTCTGTTTTCATAAAAAAGATATACAACGTCTGTTATATCGCCCTCACTGGCATACAGATGTTTGGCTTTCAACATCTGTGGCAGATAATTATCCGGACTGTCGCTGCCCGAAAAGTTATTGTGGTTGCCCGGGCCGGGATTACCCATCGCCTTGTAATCTTCATCTTTCAGTACATAAATGTCATCGTTAAAATCGTCCTCTTCAATGAGTTTCCACTGATTATTCTTTTTCTGATAAAACTCCTTGAAGTAGGTGTATTTCGGTTTTGGGGCGTCGCTGGTTTCAATGGTCATCCAGTCAACCCGCCAGGTGGAGGCCACCCCGGTGACCGATTGCGACTGGTAACGAAAGGCAAAATATACCGCGGATTGTCCAATATAATCGGCTAAATCAACGGATTCCGATTCCACGAAATCGTAGTTGGTGCCTGCGGGTTTGGTGGTCAGGGTAAGTTCATTCCAGGTGGCCCCGGCTACATCGCCCGAACCATCGTAATTGGTAGAAACCAATATCTGGATATTCTCCCACACCCCATCCAGAAAATTAATCATTTGCCGGGTTTTAAATGAGGCCGTCTCGTTGTTGGAGAGATCGATTGCCGGTGAAATGAGGTAGTCGTCGTTGTCATAACGGGTGCCACTGGCATAGCCCGACATTTCGGCATACTGATCGTCGCCGTAGCTTCTGAATCTCCACGTCTGATCACCCACTATGCTCACCTGCATGAAGGTTCCCAGCGTGCCGTTAAAATCCTCACGAAAGATAACCGGTGATTCGCCACTTTGACTGGGGTCAATGTCCGACACCCGGTAATCGATGTAAGCCACTGAGTTGTCGGGCGCTTCGGGAAATTTATCGCCGATTATGCCCTGCAGATAATCATCGGCCGGCCAGGAAGGGGCGAAGGCAGCCAACTCCTCCAGCAACGGGTCAATGGCCGCGTAATCGTTGGCAGTAAGTTTATGCATCAGTTCCAGGTGGCTCAAATCGGCAGCCTGGGGCGCATAATTGTAGGTAACCAGAGCGCGTGAATCCTTTTTGAGTGCTAAAAATTCATCTCCCAGGAAATAAGGCACATAGAGCGATGCGGGAATGGCATCGGAAAAGAATTTATTGCTGCTTATGGCCGAAGCATTGGCGCTGTCCTGGGCGGTGGGATTGTTCTCCTTGCGCTTTATCAGGTTGGCAATGGTGGCATAGTCGGCCTCACCCAGCTTAAGTTCAATACTCTTACTATAAGGGGCCTTTTTCTCATCCAGCTCGTTGTACACATCCTCCATGGGTTCGCACGCGGCTAAAAGGAGGAGAAACAGAGCGAACAGGTTTAATATGTTTTTCATAATTGCAATTTTATTTTTTGATGACTATTTGGTGGTTTCTAAAAGCCATATTTAAAATCTGATTTTCAATGCCGTTGACCAGGTTGTTCCGAAACCGTAATAAACCAAGGCGGTAGAAGCATCGTGGTTGGCACCGTCGTCGGCATCGGCCATATATTCTACATTCAGCAGGTTGTTTACTTTTCCGTAAATGGAGGCATTGAGGTTACCCAATTTGAAATCGTATTTAAGGTTCATGTCCACCGTGGTATAGTCGGGCAGTTGCCAGGCATCCACATCCTTATCGGCGATGTTGGTGCGATTGGTTGGGTCGAACTCAGCATAATTTTTTCCATAATAGTTGACGTCGGTACCCAGTTTGAGCTTTGGAAGCACTTCGTAGTCAATGCCCAGTGAAGAAGTTAGCTGCGCAGAGTTGCCCACGTGTATCTGGCCGATATAGGCCTGATAATTACCAATTACATTGTTGTCGTCGTCTAACAGGGTAAAGTCGATGTCGTCTTCCCACACCCAATTACCAAGAGAAAACATGCCTTTTACGAACAGATCGGGTACGGGTTTCCAAAAGAGCTCCATCTCAATACCCTTATGAAGGGCGTTGATGCCGGGGATGTTGGCCGTTTCGCCCGAGAAGCGACGCGTAAGACCTTTGTCGCGCCAATTGGTGTAATATCCATTTACGCGGCCGTTGAAGGTGGGAGAGGAGTAGGAGTAGCCCAGGTCGAATGAGAGTACTTTCTCGTATTTGGCCTCCTTGTTTATCTCGTTGGTATTGTTCAAAAAGGTGATGTTAAAATAGGGGGAACGGGTAAAGTAGCCCCCATTTACAAAGAAGCCATGTTGATGGGTAAGCTGATAGCTGGCCCCGGCTTTAACACTCCAGGGTGTAAAACCTATCCAGTCCGACTTCTGATTGCCGGGTTCATACAGAAAATAGTCGATGCGCTGATAGCTTTGGCGCGAAACCGAAGAGGTAATAAATGCCGAGTAGTTATCCCCTACGTATTCGGCCTGGCCAAACAGACCTCCCCAAATGATTACACCATCGTTGTGGTAGCTGTATTTGTCGCCTTCTTTAAGAAGGGTGCTTTCGGGACGGTTCAGATTGGAGTTGTCCAGAAAATATTCGCCACCCAGCAGGTCGGTAATCTCTTTATAATGTTCACCTACATAATAACGTCCATCAAAGCCTGCGGTAATATTAATGTTCCCAAGTTCTTTGTTAAGGGTGGAGAGTAATCCGTACCACTCGTGCTGATTTACACTCAAGCCCACCACTGCCTGAGAGCCTTCCAGTGATGCGGCATTTTCTATCATCACGGCATCAAAGTCGAGCAGTCCGCCGGGGGTCTGTTTAGTGGTTTCGTAGGGAAGTCCGGTGCGGTAGTTGATGTTTAACCAGTTGCTTTCGGGCCCGTCAACCCGGCGGCCACCTCCCTGCGACAGTGACCCGTAAATGGCCGAAGAGAGAACTGTACTGCTGTTGATGTTCCAGTAATGATTCAACGATATTTGGGGTTTGTGATACTCATTGTAGCCATAGCCGCCACCGTACACTTTCCCTTCACGAATGCCATAGCTCAGGTTGCGACGAATGCCGTCTTTATCGTCGCGGTATTGCTGAATGGTGGATTTGTTGCCCCGTTGATTGTGCCACTGCGGACCGCCAAAAGCGGTAAACGAGAGGCGATGGCGGTCGTTGATGATTTTGGAAACATTGGCAAAATAGGTCCAGGCATCAAAGTCGGTGCCTTTAATATAGCCATCGCCCCAGGTGTGTCCGCCGGCCAGGGTCATGGCCCAGCCATTGTCTAACAGGCCTGTGGAGACGTCAAACATCTGCTTGCGGTAACCGTCGTGGCCAATACTGGTATAGACACTTCCGCCTTTGCTGACATCGGTACTGCGGGTTAATATGTTGATGGTGCCACCCACCGAGCTCAGTGCCAGCTTGGAAGCACCCAGGCCCCGCTGCACCTGCATGGTTTGTGTTACATCCGAAAGACCCGACCAGTTGGACCAGTATACGCGGCCGTTCTCCATGCCATTTACGGGCACCCCGTTGATGAGCACGCCAATGTTGTTGGTGTCGAAACCGCGCAGATAAATCCTGGAATCGCCAAATCCACCACTTCCGCGGGTGGCATAAACTGAGGGGGTGGATTTCAGGATTTGAGGAAACTCCAGTGAGCCCAGTTTCTCGTCGATGGTAGAGGGTGAGATGGTAGAGAGTGCCACCGGTGTTTTTTTATCGCGGGCAAAAGAGGTGAGCACCAACACCTCGCTCAAACCCACTGTGTTGGGCTGTAATTGAATGGTGCCTACATTAAGCGTTTCATCCTGTGGATTTATTTTCAGGGTGTGCTCAAGGTAACCCAAAAAAGAAAATACCAGGGTGTGTGCCTCGCGGCTCACATTCAACGAAAAGCCACCTTCCAGATTGGTAACCGTTCCGGTGGTGGTGCCTTCCAGGTAAACAGCAGTTCCCATAAGAGGTTCCTGCGTTTCTTCGTCAATGACCTTTCCGGTTACTGTAACCTGGCCATTTATTCCCATCGATAAAAATAACATGGAAATCATCAGAAATAGAAAATTTGGTTTTCTCATAAGTGATAGCGTGTCATTAGAGGTTGTTTTTCAATCATAAAAGTGGTTAATAAAATTGAGCAGTACAAGCAGTTCATTTGGTTGAATATCAGGTGAATGTGAGTTAAATAGGTGGTGCAGGCTTCATTTTGCATTGATTTAGCGGATGAATTTACAAAATACCGACCGAACGGTCGCCCTTTTATCTGTTTAAAAAACGTTAAATTATTTGTTTGAAACGCCATTCCAATACATATCAAATGCCACATCAAATTGTTGAGTGAAATGTTCGAGCGGGTCAGGGAAACTGAGGAAATAGTTGGCGGCAGCACGGGTAAAGGCGAAGTCCATGAATGCTATCATGTTGGGAGGATTGGCTTTGAGCAGGCCCATATTCACTTTTTGCATAATTATTTTACGGGGTCCTTTCATTACTTCATCTACATTTTCTATCTCATTGTTTCTGAAAGGACTGGTTTCAAAAACCGTGATGTATCTGAATTTTGCCGGGTTGCATATAAACCATTGTACAATGCTGTGGAATACTTCGCGGGAGTATAAAAGCGTACCTTTTTCTTCAAAATCCTTGACGCACTCAGATTCAATTTCGAACATCAGTTTTTTATAGAGGCCGATAATCAGATGTTCTTTACTTTTGAAATAATGATAGAAAGTACCTTTGGCAATGCCTGCCTTTGAAACAAGTTCGTTTACCGAAGCAGAAAATCCCTTATCAATGAAAAGATGGAGTGCCGCGCGGTATATATTATCGCAGGTGGGGGCGGTGGTCATGGTAGCCTGGATTTATATTACTGCAAATATATTTATATTTTCAGGGTCAGTGCCGAGTGTGCTCAAAATTTATTTTTGCCCTCTTATCATTATACCACCCTTGCAGCAGAGAAGTGAAGATCGACTAAACCGCTCAGGCATTTTTTATAAAAAAAATTTCAAAAAAGTTATGATGGTATCAAATACTATCATATATTTGCTGTGAATTGAGATCAGAATCATGGGCGGAAAATACAATCAATATCCAAAATATCACGTGGCGGTCGATTGCGTCATCTTCGGTTACGATGAGGGGGAGTTAAAGTTATTGCTGTACCATCGTGGTTTCGAGCCTGCCAAAGGGGAGTGGTCGCTCATGGGTGGATTTGTGGGTGATAAGGAATCCTCGGATGAAGCGGCGCAACGTATCTTAAAGCAAACCACCGGACTTAGCGACATCTTTCAGGAGCAGGTCTTTACTTTCACGGAACCCGAAAGAGACCCCGAATCACGGGTAATTAGTATTGGTTATTATGCGCTTATCCGCACCGACCGGCACCATGCCGACCTGGTAAGAAACTCCGGGGCTCATTGGTGGCCGTTAAATCAGCTGCCACCTCTCATTTTCGATCATAACCACATTGTTGACAAGGCTTTGGAGCGATTGCGCCGGAAAGCACGAATAGAGCTGGTAGGTTGTGAATTGTTGCCCGATAAATTTACCCTGTTGCAATTGCGAAAGTTGTATGAAGCTATCTTCCAACGCGAACTCGATCCGGCCAATTTCAGGAAGCGGGTGTTGTCGCTGGGAGTTTTGGAGCGTTTAAACGAGCGCAATACCAGTGAATCGAGACGGGGGGCCTATTATTATCATTTTAAAGAGCCGGTGCAGGATCGATCGTTCGACCGGATTGTGATGTTGTGATTTTATGGAGTTTGATGGTATCAAGTACCTTGAAAATTTAAACTTATAACAATGGAAAACTTATAACAATGGAAAACTTAAAGCAATTAGAGGTGTGGTTTGTCACAGGCAGCCAGAATCTGTACGGACCGGAAGTGTTAAAACAGGTGGACAAGGATTCGGAGACCATCGCAAAGGCTTTGGATGTTTCATCTGAAATGCCAGTAAAAGTAGTGTTTAAGCCGGTATTAAAAACCCCACAGGAGATTTACGATTGTTTTCTCCAGGCCAATAACACGCCAAATTGCATCGGTCTGGTCACATGGATGCACACCTTTTCGCCCGCCAAGATGTGGATACAGGGGCTCAATGTGCTGAATAAGCCGTTTGTTCATTTGCACACGCAATTTAATCGCGATATACCGTGGAACGACATTGATATGGACTTCATGAACCTGAACCAGTCGGCGCACGGTGGGCGTGAGTTTGGCTTCATCTGCTCGCGGATGCGCATCAACCGGAAGGTGATCGTGGGTCATTGGGAAGATGAAACTGTTCGTGCCAAGCTGGGTGTATGGGTTAGAGCTGCTATTGGCTTGCATGAATCCAAAAATCTTAAAATTTGCCGCTTTGGGGATAACATGCGCCATGTGGCCGTTACCGAAGGCGATAAGGTGGAAGCCCAAAAAGTGCTCGGATGGCAGGTGAACTATCATGGTGTGGGCGATCTGGTTGAAAGCATGGAACATGTGAAGGAGGCTGACATAGACGCACTTATGGATATTTATGCTTCCGAATACAAGCTTTCGGATAAAACCAACCAAAATGTGCGTTATCAGGCCAAAATAGAGCTTGGCTTGCAACGTTTTCTGGATGCGCACGGTTATAAAGCTTTTACCACCAACTTCGAGGATCTGCATGGTCTGAAGCAGTTGCCGGGTCTGGCGTGTCAGCACCTGATGGCACAGGGTTATGGTTTTGGTGCCGAAGGCGACTGGAAACAATCGGCCCTGGTGCGTATCATGAAAGTCATGGGAGCGGGCATGAAAGGCGGCTGCTCCTTCATGGAGGACTACACCTACCATCTCGACCCTAAACAACCGGCGGTACTCAGTGCACATATGCTGGAAATATGCCCCACCGTGGCTGCTTCAAAGCCTGAGATTCAGGTTCATCCCCTCGGAATTGGCGGAAAAGAGGCGCCTGCGCGGTTGGTGTTTAACGTGCCCGAAGGCGACGGGGTGAATGTGACCCTGGTGGATATGGGCGGTCGCATGCGCATGATTGTCAACCCCGTGAGATGCATCAAACCCAAAGCTTTGCCAAAATTACCGGTGGCCTGTGCTTTTTGGGTACCCATGCCCAACCTCGAAACAGGAGCCTCGGCCTGGATATTGGCCGGCGGAGCCCACCATACCAGCTTTAGTATGGCCCTGAACAAAGATTACATTCAGGATTTTGCCGATATGCTCGATTTGGAATGCCTTACCATTGATACGGATACAAACATTAAAGATTTCAAAAATGAGCTGAGGTGGAACGATCTCTATTACCATCTTAACGGATCATTAAAGTAAAAAATAGATATTTCAATGGAGATGATGATAGATGTTAGATGTTAGATGTTAGAAGAAAGATGTTAGAAAAAAGATTTCATAAACCTATGAAAGCCTGTCATTCCGAACCACCACCCAATTTTCATTGGGAATTAAGAGGGGATGACAGCGCTTTGAGCAGCCCCCCTTTTTTGCCTTTCTCGCCCCGAAGGGGCATCAGCATAAAAGTGCTGTCAATCTGTGTTTTACAAAATTCTGTCATTGGTAGTTCCGATGCCTCGGGAAGGAATCTATTCAATTTTACCCGTTAAGTACTGAAAAGTTTTAAGACTTGAGATAACCTCTAACCTCTAACCTCTGACCTCTGACCTCTGACCTCTAATCTCTAATCTATAATCTCTAATCTCTTACCTCTTACCATGGAAACATTAGACTGGATTGTTATCGCCATTTTCGGGCTGCTCCTTATCGGGATTATCGTATGGGTTTTTCGCCAGAAGCAACAAAGTTCGGGCGACTATTTTCTCGCCGGACGCGATGCCACCTGGCTGGCCATAGGGGCCTCTATTTTTGCCTCCAACATAGGTTCGGAGCACCTAATTGGCCTTGCCGGAGCCGGTGCATCCAGTGGCATGGCTATGGCGCACTGGGAGATACAGGCCTGGATGATCCTGATACTCGGCTGGGTGTTTGTCCCATTCTATTCGCGCAGCATGGTTTCCACCATGCCCGAATTTCTGGAACGTCGTTACAATAAGGAGTCACGAACCATATTATCGTTGATTTCGCTGGTGAGTTATGTGCTTACCAAAGTGGCGGTGACCGTTTATGCCGGCGGACTGGTATTTAAAGAGGTGTTTGGCATAGAGAGCATGTGGGGCATCGATTTTTTCTGGATTTCCGCCATCGGGCTTGTGCTTTTAACCGCCATTTATACAGTAATCGGTGGCATGAAATCGGTGCTGTATACCTCTGTGCTGCAAACACCCATTCTCCTGCTGGGTTCGCTGATTATTGTTGTTTTAGGACTGAAAGCGCTGGGCGGCTGGGATGAGATGATTCGGATAGCCGGCGCCGTAGAGGTGAATGAATACGGCGATAGCATGACCAACCTGATCAGAAGCAACCGCGATGCAGATTTTCCCTGGTTAGGGGTACTTATTGGTTCATCGGTAATTGGTTTTTGGTACTGGTGTACCGACCAGTTTATTGTGCAACGTGTGCTCTCGGCTAAAAATGAGACCCAGGCACGCCGGGGAACCATCTTTGGGGCTTATCTTAAACTTACGCCCGTATTTTTATTTATGATTCCCGGGATGATTGCTTTTGCCCTGGCGCAAAAGGGTATTGTGATCAATGGGCAACCTTTTGCTTTAACCACTTCCGATGCGGCATTTCCTACCCTGGTTGCCACCTTGCTGCCTGCAGGGGTTAAAGGGCTGGTAGTTTGCGGCATTTTGGCGGCATTGATGAGCTCTTTGGCTTCGTTGTTTAACTCCTCGTCGATGCTCTTTACCATCGATTTTTACAAAAAGTACCGGCCCCAGGCCAGTGAAACAAGGTTGTTGCATGTGGGACGTATTGCCACGGTGGTGGTGGTTGTATTGGGTATTCTCTGGATTCCGGTGATGCGAAGCATCGGCGATGTGTTATATACGTATTTGCAGGATGTGCAGTCGGTGCTCGCGCCGGGAATAGCCGCCGCGTTCCTGCTGGGTGTGGTTTCATCACGGCCAACGCCTAAAGGCGGGATGTGGGGAATGATTGCAGGATTTATCGTGGGTATTATGCGAATTGGGGCTAAGGTGCTCTATACCAGCCTGGCAAAAGCAGATGGCTTTGCCGATGTAAAGGTGTGGGCTGCCGAAACAGGGATTCATAATTGGTTTTATCAGTTGTTTTACGAGGTAAACTGGTTGTTTTTCAGCGGTGGCATGCTGGTGTTTAGTATTTTGGTGATTATGGTAGTCAGCCGTTTTACGCAACCTGCCACAGGCTTGCAGCTTCAGGGACTGACCTTTTCGTCGGCCTCTGCTGAACAAAAAGCGCAAACCCGTGCCAGCTGGAACCGTTGGGATATCATGCACACAGCCATCATACTTGGGTTGACGGCGGCGTTTTATTTCTATTTCTGGTAATTTTAGATTCTATGTTGGAACAATTAAAAAAACAGGTTTTCAAAGCCAACCTCAACCTGGTGAAACACGGACTGGTGTTATTCACCTGGGGAAACGTGAGCGGCATCGACCGCGAAAAGGGTTTGGTGGTGATCAAACCCAGTGGCGTTTCATACGACGACATGAAAGCCGAAGATATGGTGGTGGTTGATCTGAATGGCCAGGTTGTAGAGGGCGATCTGCGGCCTTCTTCGGACACACCCACACATGTTGAGTTGTATAAGCATTTTGGTAATATTAAAGGAGTGG
>JACDJC010001724.1_pt1 | contig 18863 bp, 19 predicted proteins | sample 7454191 | NCBI WGS metagenome assembly JACDJC01 (sample SAMN14253291, study PRJNA609438) | sludge metagenome | isolation source: sludge after 25d culture with pyrite and EDTA | collected 2018-12-20 | reverse complement strand
GTCGTTCTTCAGTTCTCTTCCTAGTTGAAGAGAGACTATTTTCTTCTCAATTTTATCGCTTTCCAATCTCCGTCTTCCCTGCTGCTCTCTATAAGAAAGGTTCCTTCAATAAGGTTTCCAATCTCACTGAACTTGTCTTTGAAAATTCCCGAGAGGATTACGGTGCCGTGTTCATCTAGAAATCTCTCTAGGTCAAGAACAAATTCTCTCAAAAGCTCTACAATCATATTCGAGACAATTATGTCAAAACGCTCTTCGGGTTTTACAGAGGAGAGAAATTCCGATTGTCTTGCATCTATATACACATCATTTATCCTTGCTGTCTCATTGGTCTTCTCTACCGAGTGCTCGTCTATGTCGAGCGCCACGACCTGTGATGCACCCTTCTTCGCAGCAATTGCCGAGAGGATACCTGTGCCGCAACCCACGTCAAGAACTCTAGAGCCTCTGACAACGGCTTCAACAAGAAGAGAGGCAGCCAGCTTCGTTGACTCATGAAGGCCAGTGCCAAACGCCATTCCCGGTATAATTCCGATCTTATTCGGATCGACCACTTTTTTCTCTTCCTCAAGAGGAAGGACTTCAACGCTTTTGCAGAGCTCGAACGGTACCAGAGTCTCTTTCCATTTCTCGAACCAATCCTTTTGTTCGGTGAACCCTAGATCGGAGAACTCCATCTTACTTAGGAAGTAAGGTAGTTCCTCCCCTTCTTCAAGAAGTACATGCAGAGCAATTCCAGAGTCGACGGTCTTCTCGAAGAAGAGATTAGAGAATCCTTCATTCCAGCTGATTCCCTCAATCAAGTCGCTTTCTTCTTCTGAAACAAAAGAGACTAAATGTCTGTACTTCACTTCTCAGCACCTGCCTTATCGAGCCCTTTACGAAGAGCTTCAAGAGCGTGCTTCGCGGCAAGCTGTTCTGCCGCTTTCTTCGTCCTACCCTCTCCTTCACCGACAATCTTTCCATCCAAGAAAACACCGACTTTGAACCACTTGTCCTGAGGTGGTCCTTCGTCCAGAATCGTTTCATATGATGGTCTAGAACTGAAACGAGCTTGGGTTAACTCCTGAAGTGAGGTCTTGTAATCAAGAATCAACTCGCCGTTGACCGCCTGATCAATATAGTCGCAAAGCTTTGACTGAACAAAACTGACCGAGGCTTCAAATCCACTTGTCAAGAAGACTGCAGCAAGAACGGCCTCAAACGTATCTGCGAGAATAGAATCTCGATCAGACCCACCCATTTGCCTCTCTCCTTTTCCCAGAAAGACGAAGTCTCCTATCCTCATGAATCTTGCGACATCGGAAAGTACTTTTTCGCTTCCAACCATCGCCCTGATTTTCGACATGTCGCCTTCGGACAATGAGTATTCATCAAACAGCGTTTTCGCAAGTGACAGTTCAAGAACCGCATCTCCGAGAAACTCCATCCTTTCGTTTGACTCCAGAATCCTCTCTCCGTTCTGCGCGAGCTCGTTGGTGAACGAGGAATGGCAGAGAGCCCTGAAAGCGAGCTCTCTGTTTGCTTCAATTCCGTTTATTCTGCAAAACTCATTTACTTGCTTTTCTTCCTCGACGCTTAGCATTACCGGGCAATTCTCCTGATCTTCTCAACCATTTTGCCGCTCGAAAGACCGCAGAGATCGAATAGCAGCTCATTATCACCGGAGAACATATATCTCTCTACACCAAGCTTCTCAAATCTCTCAGGCATTATCTTCGAGTCGATCAAATAGTCCGATAGAATCGTGCCTAATCCACTCTCCACATTGTGATCTTCTGCGGTTATAACGACTTTGGACAAGTGTTCTTTGACGCTATCGAAATCCGCTTCTAGAGGGCAGCTGACGTTAAGAACCGTGACTTCTATTCCCTCTGACCTGAGCTTATCTGCAGCCTCAACGGCCTTATGGGTTACCTGACCGGTCGTAACTATGGTTACACCCTTTCCTTTCCTGACAACATCGACCTTGCCATATTCAAACTTGTATCCATCGCCGAAGAAAGCTCTTCCACTCTCATCGGAAATTGGATTCATAGTAGATCTTCCCATTGCGATGACGAAGTTTCCTTCAGTCGCGCTCACATACCTTACAGCTTTGTCCGTCTGATTTGGATCTGCCGGTACGATCAGCTTGAAGCCAAATAGATTCCTCAAGGCCCCAATGTAATCAATACAGTGGTGAGTCTTTCCATCTTCTCCCACGTCTATTCCTACATGGGTCACCCCAACTTTGACGTTTGCTTTGTTTATGTCGTTCAGCCGTTGCTGATTGTAGGTTTCATCGATTCCAAAGACTCCAAAGTCTGCAAAGAAAGTAAGCACACCACATACGGACGCAGCACCGGCAACCGTTGCCGCATTATGTTCCTGAACTCCAATCTGAACGAAGTTCTCCGGCCAGACCTTCTCGAACTCGTTTACCTTCGTTGAGGGTTTCAAATCACAATCAACAACCATCATCGGAACTTTTCCCTTGTTCAGCTTTCCAATATCTGCGAGAGCCCTTCCAAAGGCCGATCTGTTGTCGGTCTTCTTGTCAACAGGATAAACTATCGAATCTCCCGTGACCGGTCTTACCACTTCGTCTATGGGGCGCACATGTTCATGATAAGAAGGAAGCTCCTTCCTCATTTCGACATATCTTTCGATATCACTTTCAAGGCCAAGCTCGGCAAGCGCAGAGGCGGCCTTCTCCATATCCAGAGGTTTGCCGTGATACGAAACATCACCCTCCATGAAGGAAACACCTTTTCCCATAACTGTTCTGCCAATTATGACTGCGGGGATTTTTGAATCGAACGCTTCCACGAGAGCTTCATTGAGCTCGGCATAGTCGTGGCCGTCGACCTCTATAACCTTCCATCCATCAGCGAGATAGTTTGCCTTAATGTCCACGTACATTATGTCGCTCGCTTTTCCGGAGATCTGAGCATCATTGTAGTCGACAACAACAACAAGGTTATTGAGCTCGTATTTCTTGGCCGTTCTTCTTGCCTCCGCCACCTGACCTTTTGCCTGTTCGGCATCACTCATGGCTACTATCACCCTGTTGTTTTTCCCTCTGATTTTCGAAGCAAGGGCCATGCCAACACCTACGGACAACCCCTGTCCAAGATTTCCTGTAGTCCATTCTACGCCAGGAATCCCTCTTGTGATGTGACCCTCGAATATCGATCCGGGATGCCTGAATCCGGCAATTGCCTCGTCAATGTCTATAAAACCCAATCTCCCAAGTGTCGCATATACCCCGGGAGATGTATGACCGTGGCTTACAACAACCCTATCGCGTTCGGGATCGTAGGGGTTCTTCGGATCTTTCTCTGCAAAATCATAAACGGATAGGAATATGTCTATCGATGACATTGAACCGCCCGGATGACCGGAATTCGCAACTGTGGTCATCTTTATGATGTCTCCCCTGCACACTCTTCCAAGGTTTTCTAGTCTCTTAATCTCATCTTTCGTCAGCAAACGCGCCATATCCAACCTCCATTCACACTTCAACCGTCAATCGAAATATCCTCGTCTCTATTCTTTATTAGCTCATCGGGATTTGTGTCCTGAATAATAGATCTCTGGCTCATTCTAAAGTCATCAAACTGAACCTTGAGCATCTGGCCGTCATCTGCAACCAGGGTGATCACTTTCATGAAGATGTTCACCGTCAGAACCTTGCAAGTCTTTCCTTCATAGTCGACAAGAGATCCTTCATCAGGGATATCCAATAACTCATTTTCATAGAGCTCCTGTTCATAGGATAGACAGCAAAGCAGTCTTCCGCACCTACCGGATATCTTTGCAGGGTTTATCAGCAATTGCTGCTTCTTCGCATGCTTGAGCGTTATACTCTCAAACTGTCTCAAGAAGCGGGCGCAGCAAGCTGTCATGCCGCACAACCCGAGGCTGCCGGTCATTTTAACTTCATCTCTTATTCCAACTTGCCTGAGCTCTATCCTCGTTCTGAATGCCCTGGCAAGATCCTTCACCAACTCTCTGAAATCGACCCTGCTGTCGGCACCAAAATAGAAGACTATTCTTGAGCGATCAAACATATATCTCGCCTCGAGCAATCTCATAGGAAGCGAGTGCTTTTTTATCAGCTCCTGGCAGGTATTCATAGCAGCTTCGGCCTCTTCCTTGTTCTTTGCATGAGTCTCCCAGTCTTCATCAGTCATTACCCTAACGATCGGTTTCAGCTCTTCCTTTGAGTCATCTATACGAATCTCAACTGGTCCATACATGACCTTACCCACATCCAGTCCGAACTCACTCATTGCAAGCACACGATCTCCCTGCTTTAGGAGCTGTTCACTAGATGTGTACTGATAAAGCTTGCCAACAGAATGAAACTCGACTCCATATACAGTTCCATATATTTCAGGCATCTGAATTACCTCCGTTTTCTCTTCTTACGAGGCTCCTCGAAACCGAGTACAGAGCTCTGAATGAAACGAGATTCGAGTTCTGAGATGAAGTCCTCTGTCTAAGGAACCTGTCACACCAAGCAAAATCTGCCAGGATCTCCTTTCCCGGCACGAAACTCACTAGCCATTCTATCAGATCGAGGTTTACAACAGAGTTACTGGAAGTATCTGCCGATAGAATTACTACATCTCTCAGTATGCTTCTGGCTACTTCAACGAGCTCACGCGATCTTTCAAATGAGCCCTGCCCAATGAATAGAGGCGAGATTTCTCTGAAGGTTGTGAAGAATTTGTCAGATTCTACGATGCTTCTGCAGAGAGCAGCAAATGCTCTTCTTCGTCTAACAATATCTATCGGCTCGTTAACTTCACTCTCAGACAGTACAGAAACCAGTCCGTTGAGGTCTGAAGGAACCTCCATCGAACCCCAGTCTATGGACTCGACTTCCTGATCAAGAAAGAACCGAAGAACAGAGAAGTTCTGTCGCGCACATGCGTAGATTCTCGATACGCTATTCCCATACTTATCTCTCAATTTACCTATCAGTTCTTCAGGAACATCAACAACGACAGAGACCGTTCTGCTCCTTACTGTGGGAAGAAGAGACTGCCATGAAGTAGTGGTCATTATCAGCGTTGCAAAACAGGGAGGCTCTTCGAGTATTTTTAGGAAGGCATTTGCACTCTCATCTGTCATCTTTTCACATTGATGGACCAATACATACTTTCTCTTGCCTCCCGAAGGCTTGTGGAGCATCATCTCTTCAATATCCCGCACTCTGTCAATTCCGATGTTCCCTTTCTCAGGCTCTATAAGAAGAAAATCTTCAATATATCTCTTTCTGTTCCATTTTGGATCGGACTCGACCAATGACAAAGCCGAAGTCTTCAAGTATTCGCTGTCTCTGCCTACCAAAGTCACGCTTATTCCCGAATTTCGAGCCAAGAATCGGGCAAGTCTGTCGCTAACTACTCCGTTGAACCACTCCATGTTTTAATTATAGCAATGAATGACGAATTTGATTGGAGGGAAGTATTATGGAGAGAACATTTGCTTATCTGAAGCCAAACGCTATTCAGCGAGGCCTCGTAGGAGAGATAATCAGAAGAATCGAGGAAAAAGGTCTTAAGATATTAGCTCTCAAAATGCTTATGATTTCAGAGTCTAAAGCTAGAGAACTATACAGGGAGCATGCCGGGAAAGACTTCTACGAACCTTTGCTCGGTTTCATACAATCTGGCCCAGTTGTGGCAATAGTTCTTGAAGGTGAGGATGCCGTTCAGAGATTGAGAATCCTCATCGGGAAAACCGATCCGGTCCAGGCAGACCCGGGAAGTATTCGTGGAAGGTTCGGCGTCTCCGTCAGAAAGAACCTCATCCACGCTTCAGACAGTATTGAAAGTGCAATTCGCGAAACGAATATCTTCTTTGACAAAACTGAGATTCTTGACTATTCTCTGTTGATTGAAGGGCAGCTCTGATGCTAATTGCGCAAATAAAAAAAGGAAAGGAAGGAAAGGTGTTGAATTCTTACCCGTGGATCTTCAAAGATGAAATCCTCTCTCTTGAAGGCTCTGCAGATAGAGTAAGCGAAGTCAATGTCTTCTCTTCTACTTACGAGTTCCTGGGGAAAGGCTTCTTCAACCCTGGTTCAACGAGGTCGATAATGGTTCTAACTAATCATGATGAAGAACTGGGAGAGGCTTTCTTCAGAAAGCTTCTGAATAAATCCTTGCAGAAAAGAGACAGGCTTTTCGATACACCTTACTACAGGCTTATCCATGGCGAGGGGGATAGACTTCCTGGACTTGTAGTTGACAGATACGGCGATTTTTTAGCAGTGCAGTTCAGAAATCTGATCATGCAGGAAAGAAAGCAAATGATCGTCACCCTTCTTTCAGATCTTCTGAGCCCGATGGGAATCTACGAACGCAGCGACTTTGAGATGGGGGTGGACGACAGAATTGAGAGAAACACCGGCCTGCTTTGCGGGAAAGTACCGGACTCAATCGAAATTGAGGAAAACGGCCTAAGATTTCTTGTAGATGTCAAGAACAGCCAGAAGACCGGATTCTTCTTTGACCAAAGAGACTCCAGAGCATTCTGCAGAAAGATTACTAAGGAGCTGTCGCTTCAAAAGGGGCTAGATCTCTTCTCTTTTACGGGCGGCTTTGGACTCAACATGGCATTCTCCGGAGCAGAGGCGATTTGTGTCGACAAGTCGGAAGAAGATCTAGAAAGGGCAAGACTGAACTCCGTAGTGAACAAGGTGGATAACCGGCTGCAGTTAGTCCAGAGCGATGTTCTTGCCTTCCTTAATGAATTTGAAAAGAATGACTATTTTGATATAGTAGTATTGGATCCGCCATCCTTTGTTAAGCATAAGAAAGAGCTTCCGCATGGAATTTCACTTTTCAGAAAGCTAGTAGAGAGCACGCTACCGTTAATGAAGGATGGGGGAATCCTCGGCCTCTGCACTTGCGCCTACAATATTGGGATTGAGCATCTAGTAGAGTCTGTAAGAAGATCAACAGAAAGAAGAGGCTTGAGGTTTTCGCATTTGGCGATCACTCTGCAGTCACCTGATCATCCGTGGCTTTTGGAGGTTCCTGAAAGCCTTTATTTGAAGTGTCTGTGGGGCTTCGTAGAGAAGGAGTGAGTTTTTTGCCCGGCTTCTGGACTCATATCATGTATGGAAAAGATGTTCTGGAAGAAATAGGACTCGATCTTGAAGCCGACAAAAGAGAGGAGTTCAATCTTGGGTGCCTCTTTACTGATCCTGGACAGTATTGCTCAAGAGAAGATCCGGAGTTTTCTCTCTGGAGATTTTCTCATACGCTGAGATGTGATGATTTTGCCGAAGAGGTCTGCAGAAGAGCCGAAGAGATCTCTCGCTTCTACTCTCTCGGGGTGATATGCCATTACTTTCTCGATGCAACCGTTAATCATTATATTGTCGCCCGTGCGGGAAATGGATATAAGTATCGGCAGCTTGAGACAATGATAGACAAAGTAATACTGAAGAACAGAGTAGAGGCAGTTATTCTTGACCTTGATCCGACTGCCGAGTTTTCCAAGTCTCTACCTGAAGCTCTAGAAGATCTTTACAGAGCGATTGCTGAGGAGTACTACGGAGTGAAAGGTTGTTCTATCCAGAAGGCAATAAACTCTATGAACGAGTATTTCGCGGGGATATACGGTCGTTCCAGACTGGGCATCATTCTCAAGAGATTCAGCATCAAGGAAGGCTCTCCGGAAGAGGCTTTTTTCAAAGACACTCATACAGATCCGCTGAATCTGGAAATGAAACCTTGGTTTCACAGTATAGCTGGATGGGAGAGTAAAAAGACCTTTGAAGAACTTTACAGCGATGCCTTCGACAAGGCTGTCCATTTTATGCAGAGTTATCTGGACGGCGTAGGCGAGTTGTCTTTACCCGGGGTCTCTCTCATGACCAATTTACCATTAATGGAGTACTGACTAACAAATTCGAGATGAAGGGAGGAAGATCGCATCCAGATCTGGAATGCGGTGATCATATGAAAGTTCTCGGAATAATCCTGGCAGGTGGACGAGGTGAGTACTTGAGTTCCCTTACGCAAGTTCGTACAAGTGCCGCACTACCGGTTTTCGGAAAGTACAGGTCCATCGATTTCACGCTCAGTAATATGATCAATGCCGGGGTATCGAAGGTTGGCATTATTACTCAATACAGCCCTAGAAGCCTAATGGACCACATAGGTTCCGGTAAAGAATGGGATCTTGACAGGAAACAGGGCGGTCTTTTCATTCTGCAGCCTTACTACTCACCGTATAATCCTTCCATGGGATACAAGGGAACTGCAGATGCTCTGTTCCAGAACATAGACATACTTCGGAGAGGGAACGAAGACTCGGTACTGATTGGTTCTGGAGATCATATTTTCAAGACTGACCTTACCAAGATATTCAGGTATCATCTCGATACGGTGGCCGACATAACCGTCCTAACAGGAAACAAGAATGGTGAATGTGGTATGAAAGGTATGGATAGAGTCATATGCAAGAACGGAAGAGTAATAAAGTGGATAGAGAAGGAAAATGCCTCTGAGAACCCTGATGAGGGAGACTGCGTTGCTCTTGGTGTTTACTTCGTAAACAAGTTCCTCCTGCGGGAACTTCTCTACTCAGCGGTTCCCAACGGCTATAACGAGCTTGTTAAGGGTATTATCTCTCCTAATCTCTCTTCGCTAAATGTTAGAGAGTACAGATACAACGGGTATTGGCGGGATATCAAGCAGAGCAAGAAATGCTATTTCAAGACAAATCTCGATATCCTGGATCCTCAGATCAGACGAGAGTTGTTTTACGAGAACGGTAGAGTATTTACGAAACTAAAGGATCTCCCACCTCCGAAGATCACCGGAACGGCATCTATGAACAACTCAGTCATTGCAGATGGATGCGTAATTGGAGGAAGAATCGAAGATTCAGTCTTGTTCAGAGATACTAGAGTTATGGCAGGGGCAACAGTTAAGAACTCAGTTCTCCTTGAGGGCTGCCTCGTCGAAGAAGGCGCTTACATAGAAAACGTAATTATGGACAAGTACTGCACAGTTAGGCTTGGGAGAAGTTTCGTTGGCGAGAGCGAAGAGCCCACAGTGATCGAAAAACACGGCGTAATATAGGGCGGGTGATTGTATGGCCAAAAAAGTAGTAGCATTGATTCTAGCTGGCGGACAGGGTACAAGACTGGGATTACTAACCGATGAGGTTGCAAAACCGGCGGTGCCTTTTGGAGGCAAGTACAGGATAATCGACTTTGCACTTAGTAACTGCGTGAATTCTGGAATCTACGCAGTTGGTGTGCTTACTCAATACAGGCCTCACATTCTCTCCAGGCATATCGGAATAGGTCGTCCCTGGGATCTTGACAGAAAGGATGGGGGGGTAGTCATTCTCCCGCCGTTCATCGCTCAGGGAGATTCAAACTGGTATAAGGGAACGGCAAATGCCGTATTCCAGAATATTGATTTTGTCGATGATTACGACCCGGAAATTGTTGTAATCCTTTCTGGCGACCACATCTACTCTATGGATTACAACGAAATGATCGATTATCATCTCTCGAAAGGTGCCACGGGAACAGTAGCATGTATGCGTGTTCCGCTGTCTGAAGCTAATAGATTCGGCATGATGATAACGGATTTTGAAAACAAAATAGTCGACTTTCAGGAGAAGCCTGAACAACCGAAGTCGGATCTTGCCTCTCTTGGGATTTACGTCTTTGACTGGAAGTTCCTTAGAGAAAGGTTAATCGAAGATGAAAAGGATCCCGAGAGTGACAATGATTTCGGGAAGAACATCTTGCCGAAGATCGTACATGATAACGCTGGAAGGCTTTTCGCTTTCGTCTTCGAAGGATACTGGAGAGACGTCGGTACGATCGAATCTCTCTGGGAAGCAAACATAGAGCTAACACGGCCTATTCCGCCACTGAACCTCCACGATCCTTCCTGGAGGTTTTACACCCAAACGGAAGAGTATCTCCCTGCTTACGTCGGAACCAGTTCTCATGTCAGAAATTCCCTGATTAACGAAGGGGCAGAGATTTACGGTCGAGTAGAGAATTCAGTTATCTTCCAAGGCGTGCAGATCGGAGAAGGTTCGGTTGTTAAGAATTCTGTGATTATGACAAACTCCAAAATTGGAAGCAATGTGGTCATAGACAAGGGGATAATTGGAGAGAGAACGACAGTTAGAGATGGGGTGGTTGTTGGTTATGGAGACGAAGTGCCACACGAATCTCAACCACACATATATGATTCGGGTATTGTCGTTGTCGGATCGGACGTAATCATTCCCGAGAATCTTAAGATAGGTAGAAACAGCGCAGTTCTCAATCACGTTAGAGAGGAGGACTTCGAGGGAGATGTGGCTGGCGGCAAGACCATCTCGCCCAGAGAATAAAGGCAAAGGAGTAGCTTATTTTTCGTTGTTGATAGCTATACTGATAATCTGTACGACAATTGTTACATCGCTTGTTCCCCTAGAGACAATAATGAATGCGAGGCGCCTCGGTTCTTGGTATTTCAGACTGGCTCTCACTGTGAAATCGTTGTATCTTGCAGAGCCGGCCGAAACGGAACTCAACGGTTTCCTGGTTACAAAAAGCTCAAGAACTGTCTCTTCAAACTGCGCAGAAATAGAAATAATCAATTACCATATAAGTGAAGGAGATAGGCACTTCGATTTCGAGTTAATTGGAGAAATCACCGATATTCTATAAGGAGGTAGAAGTATGAAAAAAGTTCTTTTGATTACCCTACTGTTAGTCATGGCCGTATTTGTCATGGCTCAGAGACTTACGATTGTCCATATCAACGACACTCATGGACACATTTGGCCAGAGGGCGAGTTCGGCGGGCTTGCGGCCGTAGCCACTCTGGTCAACCAGGCTAGAGCGGAGAATCCCAACACTCTTTTCTTGCACGCAGGTGACATGAACACCGGTGTTCCAGAGTCGGACCTGCAGGATGCAGCTCCAGACATAGTTTCACTGAACCTTATGAAACTCGATGCGATGGCTATCGGAAATCACGAATTTGACAACGACGCATCGGTACTTGCTAAGCAGATGGACATTGCTAGCTTCCCGTTCCTCAGCGCCAATATCTACAAGGACGGAGAACCGGCCTTCCAGGAATACATTATCAAGGAAGTTGGCGGAATAAAGGTTGCAATAGTAGGATTCACTGCTCAGGAGACTGAAATCCTTGAATACTTGTATGCCAAGGACTACGAATGGATGGATGTCATAGAAGTCGCCAAGGAAATCATACCGGTTCTGGAGGCCCAGGCGGATATAATTATCGCTCTTACACACATGGGAAGCAATCCGGTTCTTGCGGGCCCGAATTCCTGGGAGCTTGCCAAGGCGGTTGACGGAATCGATGTTATTGTTGACGGACACAGCCACACTTTCTATGAAAGACCTGAAATAATCAACGAAACAATTATCGTTTCTGCTGGAGAATGGGCAAAGAATGTGGGCAAGCTCGATCTGGAAATCGTCGACGGAACGGTAATCTTCGTTTCTTTCAGGAATCTTCCTGTCCTGGCAGAAGAGATAAAACCTGACTTCGCAGTGGCAACTGTTCTTGATTACTTCAAGAAGGCCGGAGGAGAAGCTCTTGGCACAGTTGTCGGTGAAACAACGATCAAGCTTGAGGGTGACAGGGGAGTAGTTAGAGCCCAAGACACAAACCTCGGTTACTTGATCTGTGACGCGATGGTGTGGAAGTCCGGAGCGGACCTTGCAATAACCAATTCCGGTGGTATCAGAGCTTCAATTCAGGCTGGTCCGATCACATATCGTGACATTCTTACAGTACTCCCGTTCGGAAATACACTTTACGTTGTTGATGTACCGGGGACAGCCCTCAGAGATCTTCTGGAGTACACGGCAACCAGAGAACCAGGGCAGGGAGCGATGGCTCAGGTAAGCGGAGTAACTTATGTAATAGAGAATGGCGAGGCCAAGGATATTCTTGTGAACGGAGCTCCCATTGATGACAATAAGGTGTACAAAGTTGCTACAAATAACTACCTTGCCTCTGGCGGTGACGGCTATACGGTCCTTGCAGGACTCTCCGGTTACGACACCGGATTCGTGCTGGCAGATGTAGTGGTTGAGTTCGTTGGAGAGATAAGCCCGATAACCGCTTACGCCGATAGCGGAAGGATAACCAGAAAGTAGTTTTAGATTAAGTTAAGACGCAAACATTGTACTATAATAGGAGCGGAGCGATCCGCTCCTTTTGTTTGATAATATCAATCGCTTTTTCCATTTTGAGTCGCAGTCACTTTCATGATATTCGGGATCCCAGAAAGGCAAACATCTATTGATTAAGGTTGAGAGGTGATAACTAAATGAGGTTGCCTACCTTCAGAGGAGGGGTGCACCCGCCAGAGAAAAAAGAACTTTCCCAAGATTCTCAGCTAAGTGTTCTACCGCCTCCTGAAAGGGTTTATGTTTTTCTTGCTAATCACGCCGGAGTCCCAGCAAAGCCTGTTGTAAGTATTGGAGACAGAGTCAGAACCGGCCAGCTAATTGCCGAAGCTGGCGGCTTCATTTCTGCAAATCTCCATTCTCCTCTAACAGGCGAGGTTAAAGAGATTGCCAAGTATTATCATCCCACTCTTGCAAAACCTGACGATGCGATTGTCATAGATAGGACCGGAGAAGATGAGTGGGACCTTCTTCAGCCAGCAAAACCATTCGATCAGTTTTTACCCGAAGAGATCGTGCAAAGGGTTAAGTCTGCAGGTATTGTTGGGCTCGGCGGCGCAATGTTTCCGACCAGCGTCAAACTGTCCCCTCCGAAGGATAAGAAAATCGATCTCCTTGTCATAAACGGCGCGGAGTGTGAACCTTACCTTACCATTGATTACAGGTTCATGCTCGAGCGTTCTGAGGGAGTAGTCAGGGGAATTCTCGCTTTGATGCGTGCACTAAACGTTGAAGAAGCTATCGTTGGAATTGAAGACAATAAGCCAAAGGCGATAGAGAAGATGAAAGAGGCGGTCCGGTCGACTTCGATACAGGTGAAGACTCTAAGAACAAAATACCCACAGGGAGCCGAAAAGCAGTTAATATTCGCGCTGACGAAAAGAAAGGTTCCTTCAGGCGGGCTTCCCCTAGATGTAGGGGTTGTAGTCGATAATATTGGAACTGCATTCTCTGTCTATGAGGCAGTCGAACTTGGCCGCCCTCTTGTCGAAAGAGGCGTGACGATTACGGGTGAAGGAATCAAGAAACCCGTAAACGTGGTCTCGAGAATCGGGATAATGGCGGATGAGTTGATCAGATATGCTGGAGGCGCGCAGGAATCAGTGGAAAGAGCCGTCTTCGGTGGTCCGATGATGGGAATGACGGTTCCTAAGACTGATGTACCTACGGTCAAAGGCACTTCCGGGATAACCCTGCTTCTCAGGAGCAAACCAACAGAAGAGTTTCCATGCATAAGATGCGGGAAATGCACTTTTGTTTGTCCAATGAACCTCCAACCCTTTCTCCTCAATCTCTACGGCACAAACAGATTGTACGACATTCAAGTGGAGAACGGCCTGCTAGATTGCATTGAGTGTGGTAGCTGTTCCTACGCCTGTCCTGCAAAGATCGATCTAGTCAAGAACTTCAAACTGCATAAGAAGGTCTACAGAAGTTTGAAGGGAGGTGCGAAGAAGTGAAGCTCTCAATGATGGCAGCACCTCATCTAAGATCAGAAGACAACGTTCGTAAGATAATGCTGGACGTTTTGATAGCGCTTTCTCCGGCTGCAGTTTGGGCAGTCGTTTCGTTCGGATTGAAGGCCCTCGCTCTTATCCTTGTGTGTACGTTAGGCGCAGAGGCTCTTGAATTCATCGTGATGAGATTCGTAAGACAGAAAAAGAGCTTCAGACCCGATCTTAGCGGCTCCGTCACGGGATTGTTGCTTGCACTGAACCTTTCAGTATCTGTCGAGTGGTGGCAGGCACTGATAGGTGTCTTTGTTGCAATAGTAATCGCGAAGGCAGTATTTGGGGGTCTCGGAAAGAACTTCTTCAATCCCGCACTGGTCGGAAGGGTCTTTCTTCTTATCTCGTTCCCCGTTCAGATGACAACATGGTTCAATCCGTTCGATATGCAAACAACTGCAACGCCAATGGCCATATTGAAACAGGGAGCACCAAGAGTCTTCTCTCTGCAAGAGATGTTTCTCGGTACAATCCCCGGCTCGATCGGGGAAGTCAGCGCTTTGCTGCTTCTATTGGGCTTTGGCTGGTTGTTGTTAAGAAAGAGAGTGGCACCGTTTATCCCCATTGCCTACGTCGGAACGGTTGCGATAATGGCCTCGATATTCTATGCGGTGAATCCGGGCTTTGGTTCGCCTCTTTATCACATCTTTGGCGGCGGTCTCATGCTTGGAGCTCTGTTTATGGCAACAGATATGGTGACTAGCCCGATGTCTATCAAAGGGCACATTATCTTCGGAATAGGTTGTGGAGCTGTGACTATGATCATCAGGTTATTCGGAGGTTATCCGGAAGGTGTCTCATTCGCAATTCTGGTGATGAATGCCTTCGTGCCTCTAATAGATATGGGGACCAAGCCCAAGATATTTGGAAAGCCAAAGAAGGTGAAGAGCAATGCGTGAATACTTGAAGACGGGCATTACTCTGATGGTAATTACTATTATCGCCGCACTGGTTCTTTCGGTAGTTTATACTGTCGTTAAGGAGCCCATCGCCAATGCGGAATTAGGCGCAAAACTAAAGGCTATCCGAGAAGTCCTTACAGATGCGGAGACTGGAGAGTTGCTTATAGCAGCAGAAAACATCCCTGAGACTGCCAGCGAACTGGCGGAGTTTGAATGGTTTCCCGCCGGATTCGACTCATCGGAAGGCATAATCTATACGGCAACAAGTTCACAGGGAAAGGTTGAAAGTCCTGCATACAAGTTTGTCAAGGAAGACGGCAGCGGAATATACGTAGCAATAGGAATCGCGGTCGGTTATGGCGGAGATGTTAAGACGATGGCTGCCTTCGTCAGTGGACCAAACGGAGTTAGCCTTAACGCAATAAAAGTTCTCGAGTACTCGCAAGAGACCCCAGGACTTGGAGCCAATATTGCTAACGATGTCGTCCAGCAGAGGTTCTTCCCTATAGCTACTAAGGGCCTTAACAAGGGCGTAAGGGTTGACAAAGACGCAGGAGTGACTCCCTCAGGAGATCAGATAGAGATTAGAAAGCAAGAAGACGGAATAGTCACAGTAAGTGACGTGATGACTGGAGCGACGATAACTCCAAGAGCCGTCGCATTCTCACTAAATGCTATATCCGAGTTCTTGGAAAAGGCAGGTGTTCGATAATGGCTGAATCTAAGTTCAAAGTCCTCACAAACGGAATCTTCAAGCAGAATCCGATTTTCATTCAGGTTCTGGGAATGTGTCCGACTCTAGCCACTACGACTAGCGCTGAGAATGGTCTTGGCATGGGGCTAGCAACGACTGCCGTTCTAGCAATGTCGAACATTACGATCTCTCTCGTAAGGAAGTTCATTCCGGACAAGATCAGAATCCCTTCGTACATTGTGATAATTGCTTCCTTTGTAACTATGATCGATATGCTGATGCATGGTTTCATCTATGATCTCTGGAAGACTCTGGGATTGTTCATCCCTCTGATTGTGGTGAACTGTATCATTCTCGGTAGAGCAGAGGCCTTTGCTTCAAAGAACGGTGTCTTCAGATCCTTCCTGGATGGGCTCGGAATGGGACTTGGTTTTACCGCCTCTCTGGTCTTACTGGGCTCAGTAAGAGAGTTTCTCGGTAATGGCTCAATCTTCAACTACCACCTTTCGGATGTGAAGATGTTTGCCATGATACTCCCTCCAGGTGCATTCATTGCTCTGGGAATGCTTGCCGCATTCTTCAACTACCTTGGAATAAGGCGTAGCAAACCTAAGAAGGCAGCAAAATGAGGAGGGTTGACTGATGGCTACCAGATTGGTTTTCATATTTCTTTCAGCAATTCTAATAAACAACTTCGTTCTATCTAGATTTCTAGGAATATGTCCGTTCCTCGGTGTTTCGAAGAAGACAGATACAGCTGTTGGAATGAGCATAGCCGTTACATTTGTAATGATCATGGCTTCAATAATCACATGGCTCTTGAACATCGCGCTTGACGCGCTCGGTATTCCTTTTCTTAGAACAATAGTGTTCATCCTGATTATTGCAACACTGGTGCAGTTTGTAGAAATCTTCCTGAAGAAGGCCAGTCCGTCACTTTATGATGCACTGGGGATATTTCTTCCCCTAATAACTACTAATTGCGCAATTCTCGGTCTGGCGCTTCTGAATGTTCAGCAGAACTATACGCTGCTCGAGACAATAGTTAATGCCGCCGGCGCCGGACTTGGTTTCGCCCTCGCGCTAATTCTTTTCTCAACTATAAGAGAGAGAATGGAGCTCTCCGAAATTCCGGAGCCCTTCAAGGGCACTGCCATTGCATTGATCACAGCCGGTTTGCTCTCGATGGCCTTCATGGGTTTCCAGGGCCTCGTGAAACTGTGAGGCGGTGTGTATGACAGTAGTCTATTCAGTTCTGTTTATGGCCATACTTGGCATAGGAGCAGGTGTCTTTCTAGCTTTCGCCTCTGCGAAGTTTGCGGTCAAGAAAGATCCTAGAATCACACTCATCGAAGCCTCTTTGCCAGGCGTCAACTGTGGCGCTTGTGGTTTCCCCGGTTGCTCGGCTTTTGCAAAAGCTATCGCCGAAGGCAAAGCCCCGCTGGATGGATGTATTCCCGGCAAGCGATCCGGCGTACCTGAAAAACTGAAGCTAATCATGGACACGGATGTCGACAAGCTCACTGCTCTCTTTGAAGAGGCAGAGGAAGATGCGGAAAAGACACTGGAAAAACTGATCGCTGTCTCCGGAAAAGAAGTAAAAGCAGCGCCGCCAAAACCAAAAAGACCGACTCAGGAAGAAATCGATAGTTACAAGGGAAAACTGAAAGAGAATTCTAGAGCTGCTGTGGTCTTTGCGATTCTTCCAAACATAAACTGCGGAATCTGTGGATCACCCGGTTGTGCTGCCTTTGCCATAAAGGTCGCGAACAAGGAAGAGAACGCAGACAAATGCGTCCCGGGCAAAAGACAGAACGTGCCCGAAAAAGTCGAGAAGATTATGGCGCTTTCCCAATCAGAGATTCAAAAGATAATTGAAGATACTTCTGGAGAACCGGCCGAGATAAAAAAGAAGTTTGAGTCATGAAAAAAAGGTTGGCTGTTCTTGGTTCTACCGGATCTATAGGTTCACAGACACTCGAAATAGTAGATAAGATTGAAGAAATCGAAATTGTGGCCATTTCCTGTGGCCACAATTTCGTCTCTTTTTCTAAACAGCTTTCAGAATTTCATCCCAAGTTCGCCGCCACTCTTGAAAAAAAAGAGGATCTAGTCGATTCCTTTCCGGAAACAACCTTTTTCCAAGGCGAAGAGGGGATAGAAACGATGCTCGAAAAGTCCCGCCCGGATTATGTGATGCTTGCGGTCAACGGAGCGGCCGGACTGAGATTCAGCCTTAAGGCGGCTGAAGTTTGCAGCAGACTATGTCTTGCGAACAAAGAGTCTATCGTTTGTGGAGGTAATCTTCTTCCGGACAGATGTGCCGACAGAGGGGTAGAGCTTATCCCGGTCGACTCAGAGCACAGCGGCCTCTTTCAGCTTCTTGACGGTACTGTTCGCCCTGAGAGAATCTTGATAACCGCATCTGGCGGCGCCCTGAGGGATTGGCCGAAAGAAAGGATTCACCAAGCAAGCCCTGAAGATGTCATGAAACACCCTGTTTGGTCTATGGGAAACAGGATAACCGTTGATAGCGCTTCAATGGTTAACAAGGGACTCGAAGTAATTGAAGCGAAATATCTCTTTGGATTCGAATCGAGTGAAATTGATACTTATATTTGTAGAAACAGTTTTGTTCATGCCGGTGTTGTGTACAATGATGGCGTTATGAAACTTCATGTGGGGCGCCCGGACATGCGAATTCCGATTGCATATTCTCTGACTTATCCAGCGCACCACCATCTTTTCGGAGAAGAGAGGATAGCCGGCATATCAATTGCCCTGGAAGAACTGCAGCAAGAGAGATTTCCCGCTCTGACACTTGCGAGAGAGATTTGTGGAACTGTCAGCAAGCAAATCGCTTATAATGCTGCAGATGAGATAGCAGTCGATGCTTTTATGAAGGGTAGGATGCCTTTTGGGAGCATTTACAATATAATTGAAAGGACGGTTGCCCGAACAGATGATCTAAATCCGGTCGATTACAGTCAAATTATCGAGATTGACGTTCTGGCAAGAAGATTGGCTCAAGAAGAGGTGAATAGATGTTATTAGCAATAGTGTACTTTCTTCTCATTCTAACGGGGATAGTGGTTGTTCATGAACTCGGTCACTACCTGTTCTCGAGGGTTTTTGGAGTGAGAGTTCTAGAATTCGCCATAGGAATGGGTCCAAAGCTCTGGTCAAAAAAAGGAAAGAAGACTACATTCAGGATAAACGCATTTCCAATTGGCGGTTACGTGAGACCTGCCGGAGAAGACCTAGATGCTATAGACTCCTCCGTTCCGGATAACGAGCAGATACAGAACAAGCCGGCCTGGCAGAGATTCATTATCTATTTCGCCGGTCCGGCCTTTTCTTTGCTTCTGGGTTTTCTCATACTCTCTCTGGTAGCAGTAGTTTGGGGCTTTCAGGAAGTCAAGATCGACAAGGTCGAGCTTGGTTCTCCTGCAGCACTGTCCGGAATGCTTCCCGGAGATAGGATCGCCTCAGTAAATGGTAAGACTCTACTAGACAATACAAGACTTAGCGAAGCCGTTGTGAGGGGCGAGAAAATAGAT
>JACDJC010001721.1_pt1 | contig 18875 bp, 18 predicted proteins | sample 7454191 | NCBI WGS metagenome assembly JACDJC01 (sample SAMN14253291, study PRJNA609438) | sludge metagenome | isolation source: sludge after 25d culture with pyrite and EDTA | collected 2018-12-20 | reverse complement strand
TGGGAACAGACATGATTTCAATTTTGGCTTTTGCACGCAATTTTTTGATCAGATCTTCAATGGCCGCACGACGGTATTGGGTTTCAAGTTGTGGCTTGAGTTCCGCAAATGTCGGTGGTTGTGCCACGCGCGTGTCTTCCAATTTGATGACATGCCAGCCGAATTGTGATTTGACCGGCTCTTGGGTGATCTCGCCTTTCTTGAGTTTTTCGACGGCTGCTGAAAACTCGGGCACCATTTGATCGGCATCAAACCAGCCGAGTTCACCGCCTTGTTTGGCGGAACCCGGATCCTGCGATTTTTCCTTGGCCAGTTGATCGAACGGCGTGCCGCTGTCGAGCTGCTTGATGATTGCGTCTGCTTCTTCCTTGGTTTTGACCAGGATGTGTGCTGCCTTGTATTGCGTGGTTTTTGGGTAGCCTTTGACGAACTGATCGTATTCGGGTTGGAGTTCGGCATCGGTTACCTTCATTTTGCTGAGGTAATCAGACAGGTAATCGTTCGCCAGTTGATTGTCGACAGCATTTTGTATCTGCGCCTTGGTTTTGATCTGCTTATCCAGTCCTTCCTGACGCGCGGCACTGGCCAACAGACGGAGCTCGATCATACGTTGAAGCAAGTCTTGTTCAGGGATGTTTTTGGATTTGGGCAATGAGCTTTGAATAACCTTCAGGTTTTCTTCATACAAAGGCTGGCCATTGATGGTGGCGATGATCTTCCCGCTGGTTACCTTGGCTGAAGTATCCGCTGTGTTCATGGCGGGGTGCGAAGCGGCTTCATTGCCCAAAGGTGTTTTGGCTGCGCTGGTTGCTTGATCCGAGTTGCCTTGGCATCCAGCCAGGCCGGCGAAAGCGAGCAGGGCGATTCCGGTTATGGCTAACGGTTTCATCCAGGTTGATTTTTGCATGGTGCGTTTTCCTTGAGTGTGTGTATGAAAATTAGTTGATTGCTTCAGCCGAGTTGCTCGGTGAGGCGGGGAATGTTTGCAGATACGGATAAACACGGATTTGGGCGTAGATGCCATTCAATACATAAGGGTCGGTGTCTGCCCAGGCACGCGCGCTGGCCTCATTCGGGAAATCGGCAATAATCAGGCTACCGCTGAAGCCGGAAATGTTCGGGTCCGCCTCAACCTTGTTCGGCAGTGGCCCCGCGGTGACCAGACGGCCTTGGTTATAAAGTGCTTCGATCCGTTTGCGATGATCGGCCCGATGAGCCAGCCGCCCTGTCAGGCTGTCGGGGTGATCGATGGCGTGAATGACAAAATGCATAACAATATCTCTGCCTTGTAGCTCGTTATTGGTGGGTGGAATTTAGCGAATCTGATCCGTATCGTTGGCATTTTCAGCCACGACTTCCTCGGTGTTTTCCGCGTAGCGGGCAAGGTATATGCCCTGCAAAATCATAAACACGAAGGTCATGCCCATCAAACCAAAGAGCTTGAAGTTGACCCAGGCATCCTGCGAAAAGTTGTATGCCACATAAATATTCGCTACACCCGAGATGATGAAGAACAAGACCCAAGCCCAGTTCACCCGTCGCCAGATCGGGTGCGGCACGGTCAGTACGTGTTCCATCATGCGCTGCACCAGAGGCTTGCTGCCCATGAAGGCGCTGCCCGCAAAGGCGAGTGCAAAGAGCCAGTTCAGGATGGTGGGTTTCCACATGATGAAGAGCGGGTCATGCAGAATCAGTGTCATGCCGCCGAACAGCAGGATCAGGCCCGCGGAAATCCAGTGCATGTTTTCGACTTTCTTTTTAACGAACCAGCCATAGCTGATCTGTATCGTGGCGGCGATCATGGCGACACCTGTGGCCACATAAATACCGCCTACCTTGTAGGCTGCGAAAAACAAGAGGATCGGGAAGAAATCGTATAAAAACTTCATGAGGTAATTCGGAGTACACTAAAAAGCGGATTGTTCGAAATCCAAGACGGCCATCTTAAATCAGATTTGCCGCAAAATTGTTGCCGGTTAGGTGTTTTTCCTGCCGGTTGGTTCCCCAATAAAAATATCAACATCAGATTCAAAAGATTATGAGCGTTCTTCTCGAAGTCCACCCTGAGTCCCCACAACCCCGATTGGTCACTCAGATCGCCGAAGCTTTGGCCGATGGTTCGGTCGTCGTTTTGCCCACCGATTCCGGTTATGCTCTGGCCTGTCGGCTGGAGGACAAGACGGCCCTGTCCAGAATCGCGCAGATTCGTCGTGACAACGAGCCGCATCATATGACGCTGTTGTGTCGGGATCTGTCTGAAATCAGTACCTATGCCAAGCTCGACAATCAGCATTACCGTTTTCTGAAAACGCACACGCCGGGGCCGTATACGTTCATCCTGGAAGCGACGAGCGAAGTGCCTCGGCGTCTGCTGCACGCAAAGAAACGTTCGATCGGTTTGCGTGTGCCGCAAAATACGGTGTTACGCTCGGTTCTTGAGGAATTGGCAGCCCCCATTCTGAGCGCGTCACTGGTTTTGCCCGATCACAATGAACCGCTGGAAGACCCGGCACTCTTCCCGCGTGCGGTGGAGCGCCAGGTCGACATAATCGTCAGTACGGGTTTTCTTGCACAGAACCCATCGAGCGTCATCGATATGACGGGCACCGAATTCGTGCTCGTGCGGGAAGGCCTGGGCGGCATCCCGCCAGAACTTGAGGATTGATCGTGCTGGAACTCACACTCATTCAGAAAATCGCCATCGGTATCCTGCCCATCCTGCTGGCTGTGACCGTGCACGAAGCCGCCCATGCCTTTGCCGCCAACTATCTGGGCGATGGCACGGCCAAGTTTCTCGGGCGGATGACGTTGAACCCCCTCAAGCATATCGACCCGATCGGTACGATTGTTGTGCCTCTGGCGATGTTTATTCTCACGTCGTTTGTATTCGGCTGGGCAAAGCCCGTGCCGATCAATACGAAGAACTTCAAGGATCCGCGGCGAGACATGGCGCTGGTGGCGATTGCGGGCCCCGCTTCGAATATGCTGATGGCATTCGCGTGGGCCGGACTGACTGCGGTCGGCGTGTCCGGTTTAGCGAGCGGCGCCTGGTATGCCGAACCCTTGGCGTTGATGGGGCAGATCGGGATTTTCGTTAATATTCTGTTGGCCGTGTTCAATCTGCTGCCCTTGCCGCCGCTCGATGGCGGGCGTGTGCTTGTCGCGCTGTTACCTCCACAAGCGGCCAACAAGGTCTCCATGCTGGAGCCCTGGGGCTTTCCCATTTTGCTCCTGCTCCTATTCACCGGAGCGCTATCGTACATTATTTCGCCGATTCTGCTTGTGCTGCTGAACTGGTTTAACGGCCTGGTTCATCTGCTCTAATCGCCGGATCAATCAAAAGTGGTTGCAGAGATACAGGTGAAAATCGGCGGGCAGCCACTCACGCAACTGCCCCTGGATCTGTATATCCCGCCTGATGCGCTTTCGGTATTGCTGGCGCAATTCGAAGGCCCGCTCGATCTGTTGCTCTATCTGATTCGTAAGCAAAACCTCGACATCCTTGCGATTCCTGTCGCCGAGGTGACACGGCAATACCTGACCTATCTCGATCTGATGCAATCGCTGAAAATCGAACTGGCGGCGGAGTACCTGCTCATGGCCGCCTGGCTTGCCGAGATCAAATCTCGATTGCTTCTCCCGACGCCACAGACCCCAGATGAAGAAGAATCAGAAGACCCGCGCGCTGCTCTGGTTGAACGCCTGCTGGCTTACGAGCGGCTGAACCACGCAGCCCGTTGGCTCGATGAGCTGCCGCGAGTGGATCGGGATTTTTTCCCGTTGACCATTGCCGCGACGCTGCCCCGTCACACCATCCTTGTGCCTGACATTTCCCTGTCGGACCTGGTGGCAGCGCTACGCGGCATGGTGCGACAGGGCGAGCTCACAGCGGCGCATGAAATTCGTCGTGAAACGTTGTCCGTTCGTGCCCGCATGACAGACATCCTTGATTTGATGCAGGCGGGAGGCCCGGTGACGCTGGATCGTGTCTATCGGGCCGAAGAAGGGCGCGGTGGTATTGCCGTGAGTGTGGTCGCCGTGCTTGAGCTGGCCAAGGCCCATGCGATCGAATTTTCGCAGGATGCCCCCTTTTCACCGATCCGGCTATTTACAGTTTCATCGGCAACCGATTTGAACGAGTGATCAGATAGGAATTTTGGCGATGCTCGCGGATAAAGCACTCATCGCACTGCTTTGATTGACGGGAGTGGCGGCGGCCTTGCTGGTCACAGAGGCGGTGCGCCACAAAGGTGTTGAATCAGCTCCCCAAGCTTCCCTTCTGCGGTCTGAGGCGCTAGAATACGCGCGCCTTGACATGACCTAGGTTGTGTACGAGGTAATTCACACGTTCAACGGTAAAACGATGCGGGGTGCTGCGGGAAGGCGATAGGCCGCCCAAGGTTGCATTGGTTTGGTTGAACGGAGGCTCAACCCATAATTTGAAAAGGTTTAATATCATGGCATCAGTTAGCATGCGTCAAATGATCGAGGCCGGCGTCCATTTTGGTCACCAGACTCGTTACTGGAATCCGGGCATGGCGCCCTATATCTTCGGTCAGCGTAACCGCATCCACATTATCAATCTGGAAAAGACCGTTCCGATGTTCAACGATGCGTTGAACTTCATCAGTAAGGTAGTTGGTGGTGGCGGAACCATCATGTTCGTCGGTACCAAGCGCTCAGCTCGCGACACGATCGCCGAAGAAGCCACACGTTGTGGCATGCCTTACGTCAACCACCGTTGGTTGGGCGGCATGATGACCAACTACTCAACTGTACGCCAGTCGGTTCGTCGTCTTAAAACGCTGCAAACCATGGAACAAGATGGTTCGCTGGCAAAACTGAACAAGAAAGAAGCTCTGATGCTGACCCGTGAGCGCGAAAAGCTCGAGCGTTCACTCGGTGGTATTCAGGATATGGATCGTCTGCCGAATGCGCTGTTCGTCATTGACGTCGGCCATGAAAACATCGCAGTGATCGAAGCGAACAAGCTGGGTATTCCGGTTATCGGTATCGTGGATACCAACAGCAGCAGTAAAGGCATCGATTACGTTATCCCGGGTAATGATGATGCGATCCGTGCCATTCAGCTTTATGCACATGCAGTGGCTGAAACCGTACTGGAAGCGAAGGGCGCGTCGGCGATTGCTCCTTCGGATTTTGTTGAAGCGGTAGAAGAAGCCGATCAGGCCTGATTGACTGTTTGATCGGTGTGGTGTCGACCTTCGGCACCATCGCCTAATGAGCAGCGACAGAACGGGTCCTAGGTGACCCGTTATTGTTATCGAATGAATTTTAAAATTAAGAGGAAACGCTGATGACAACGATTAGTGCCAGCTTAGTTAAAGATCTGCGCGAGCGTACCGGCTCGGGCATGATGGAATGCAAGAAAGCCTTGGTTGAGACCGGTGGTGATATCGAAGCGGCCATCGAGTACATGCGTAAGAACGGCATGGCCAAAGCGGACAAGAAAGCCGGGCGTGTGGCTGCTGAGGGTCAGATTGGTGTAGCCGTTTCTGATGACGGTCATATTGCTGCCATGGTTGAAGTCAACTCCGAGACGGATTTCGTTGCCAAGAATCCGGATTTCGCCCGTTTCGTGCAAGAAGTTGCCGACCGTGTGTTGGCAGATAACCCTGCCGATATGGATGCCTTGATGGCGTTGCAGATTGACGGCCAAACCATTGAAGAGAAGCGCAAGGCGCTGGTCGCCAAATTGGGAGAAAACATTCAAGTGCGCCGTTTCGAGCGTTTCGAGACGACGGGCGTGGTTGGCGCCTATCGCCACGGTGAGCGTATCGGTGTACTGGTCGAACTTCAGGGTGGTGAAGTCGCTCTGGCTCGTGACATCGCAATGCATGTTGCTGCGACGCGGCCAATCTGCGTGAACGAATCTGATGTCGATGCTGATCTGGTGGCCAAGGAGCGCGAGATTTACATCGCTCAGGCGGCAGATAGCGGCAAACCGGCGGACATCATCGAAAAAATGGTGGACGGTCGTATTCGCAAGTTCCTGGCAGAAGTGGCGCTGGTTGGTCAGCCGTTCGTCAAGGAGCCCGATTTGACTGTTGGCAAGTTGCTGAAGAACAAAGGTGCTACCTGCGTCAGGTTTGCTCGTATCGAGGTGGGTGAGGGGATCGAAAAAGACACCACCGACTTCGCTGCCGAGGTGATGGCGCAAGTCAAAGGCGCCTGATACGGATTGAAAGGCCGGAGGTGACTCCGGTTTTTTTTGAGCCTGATAATGCGCTACAGGCTGGTGCGGAGGATTTGCAGCACCGGCGTGTGCCACCATTTTCCAATGTCTGTGCGATATTGGAAAATGGTGTCAATCGAAAGGCGTGCTTTTCGATTGTGCTGGTCTGAACGGTTGGGGATGAATCTGCACAGACCCTATTTGGATTTCCGATAAAACTCAAGAGGCCTACTATATGACTGACCCTGCCACGCCCAAATACAAACGCGTATTGCTGAAATTAAGCGGCGAGGCGTTGATGGGTGATAGCTCCTTTGGTATTGATCCTGCGGTTATCCATCGCCTGGCCGACGATATTCTGAGCTTGCGATCCATGGGTGTTGAGGTAGGGATTGTCGTCGGCGGCGGTAATATCTTCCGTGGCGAGGGCTTGGCCAAGGCCGGTATGGACCGGGTCACGGGTGATCAGATGGGGATGCTCGCGACGGTCATGAATGGTCTTGCCATGCAGGATGTGATCGAACAGCGGGGGCTGGAAGTGCGGGTAATGTCCGCTGTGTCCATCCCCTCCGTGTGTGAATCCTTCATCCGCCGCCGGGCGATTCGTCATCTTGAGAAGGGCCGGATCGTGATTCTTGTCGGTGGCACGGGCAATCCGTTCTTCACCACGGATTCCGGTGCGAGTTTGCGCGCCATCGAAATCCAGGCCGATATCATGATCAAGGCGACGAAAGTCGATGGCGTGTATGACTCTGATCCCATGAAGAATCCAAATGCGCTCCGATTTGAACACTTGACTTATAATCACGCCCTTGATCAGCGTCTGGCGGTCATGGATGCGACAGCCATCGTGCTTTGTCGCGACCAGAACATGCCGATGATGGTGATCGATATTCATGCCACGAATAACCTGGTGCGCGCCATTCAAGGTGAGCCTGTGGGCACGTTGGTGACAGCCGAGGAATTATTGAAATGATCGAAGATATCAGAAAAGATTGTGATGTGCGGATGCACAAGAGCATCGATGCGCTCAAGGTGGAATTGAGCAAAATCAGAACCGGACGGGCACACGTCAGCATTCTTGATCACGTGTCGGTGGATTATTACGGCAGCATGGTGCCTTTGTCCCAGGTCGCCAAACTGTCCGCTGAAGACGCCCGCACCTTGTCGGTGACGCCGTGGGAAAAGGAAATGGTCGGCAAAATCGAAAAAGCGATCATGACTTCCGACCTGGGATTGAACCCGTCAACCTCCGGTCTGGTTATTCGGGTTCCCATGCCTGCGCTAACCGAAGAACGTCGCAAGGAGTTGGGCAAGGTGGTGCGCACCGAAGGTGAAAATGCCAAGGTGGCCGTGCGTAATATTCGCCGCGATGCCAACAACGACCTGAAAAACATGCTCAAGGACAAGGAAATTTCCGAGGATGACGAACGTCGTGGTCAGGACCTGATCCAGAAATTGACCGATCAGTGCGTCACTGAAATCGACAAGCTCGTCGCCGAAAAAGAAAAAGAATTGCTAGAAGTCTAATCCCGCGTGAAGGCATCGGATAAAGAGTCTACATCCCGGGCGGCTTCTCCTGCTGTCTTAACATCCCATGGCCCGCTGCACGTGGCTGTGATTATGGATGGAAACGGGCGCTGGGCCAGAGAAAGACACCTTCCGCGCAGCCTTGGTCATCAACGAGGCCGTCGGGCCGTTCGTCGTCTGATTGAGTCTGCCCGACGCGCAAATATCTCCGTACTCACTCTTTTCGCTTTTTCCTCCGAGAACTGGACGCGTCCAGCCGAAGAAGTGGATGCTTTGATGCGTCTGTTTTCCTATGCGTTGGAGCGTGATATCAATGAACTGCACGCCAATGGCATTCGTGTGCAGTTCATCGGGGATCGAACGCGTCTGCCTCAGGGTATTTGTCATTCGATGACACAGGCGGAGGAACTCACGTCCGCCAACGATGGCATGCACCTGATGATCGCCGTCAGCTACGGCGGACAATGGGACATACTTCAGGCGGCTACCCATTTGGCTCGTTCAGCAGTGCAGGGCACGGTGAATCTTGACGACGAAACCGCGGTTCGCGCCTGTTTTGAAGCCAACCTTTCCACGGCTGATCATCCGCCTGTCGATTTGTTCATCCGCACGGGTGGAGAACAGCGCATCAGCAATTTCCTGCTTTGGCAATCCGCTTATGCCGAACTCTATTTCACGTCCTGTCTGTGGCCTTCTTTCACCGACAAGGATTTTAAGGAGGCATTGAACTGGTTTGCCTCCCGCCAGCGCCGCTTTGGTGGTGTTGAAGAATGATGACGAGCGCAGATAACAAAACCATGAGTGGGACCCAGGTGCGCGTTTTGACGGCATTGGCGCTGGGTGCGCTCGGTTTGTTCGTTATTTTCGCGCTGCCTCGGTATGCTTTTGTCGGTTTTACCGCGTTGCTCGCGCTTGGCTTGGGTTATGAGTGGTTCCGTCTCAGTACAACCGACTTGCGATTGCGCTGGATTGCTTTAGTCATTGCCGCGGTTTTGGGTGCCGGACTATTTCTGTTCTTGCCGGGTAACTGGGTTCCAGGGGTGTTCGCTCTTGTCGTGTTGGGTTGGGCGGGATTGATCCTGGGGCTCTGGATTCACCGCCGTATCGCTGCACCTGTCCGCTCTTCCCTCGTTCGTACGTTGCTTGGAATCCTGATCCTGCCCGCATTCTGGTTTGCGGTGGTGATGATCCATCGTCTGGAGCAGGGGCCGTGGTTACTGCTGTTCGGGATTTTGATTGTGGCGGTTGCCGACTCGTTGGCGTATTTTGCCGGTCGGGCAAGGGGCAAAAACAAGCTCGCACCCGCCCTGAGTCCGGGCAAGTCGATTGAAGGCTTGGTTGGTGGCCTCGTTGGCGTGGGTATCCTCGCTGCGATTGGTGCCGCGCTGCCCTTGTTTCAGGCCGTGCCTTCATGGCAGTTGGCGGTTTGGAGCATGTTGGTGGCGATTTATTCCGTTGCGGGTGATCTCGAAGAATCCCGTTTGAAGCGTGAGGCCGGCGTGAAGGACAGCGGGCGAATCCTGCCCGGTCATGGTGGTTTGCTCGACCGACTCGACGGCCAGTTGGCGGCCATGCCTATCTGGTTTCTGGCGCTTGCCCAGATGCACCTGTTCGTTGTGACTTGAGTGGGTGGGGGCCTTGAAATGAAATCTCTTGCGATTTTCGGCTCAACGGGCAGCATCGGTCAGAGCACATTGGCCGTGGTTCGCCTCCACCCGCAGCATTATCGGGTGCAAAGCCTGGTGGCGAACACACAGGTTGATATCTTGTGGGCGCAGATTCAGGAATTTCACCCCAGTAAGGTTGGTGTGGCCGATCCGGCTGCCGCCGCTCGATTGCGTGAGCGAATCGTGACACACATGCCCGATGCATCGCTGCGCCCCGAGGTTATTGATCAACCAGAGCAAATTGCCGCATTGGCGGCTGAAGAATCGGTCGATGTCGTTGTTGCTGCCATTGTCGGTGTGGCTGGTCTGGCTTCGACCTGGGCGGCGGTGCGCGCTGGCAAGCAGGTGTTGCTGGCCAATAAGGAATCCCTCGTCGCGGCGGGGCAAATCATGATGACGGCCGTCGCCGAGTCCGGTGCGACGCTTCTGCCCATCGACAGTGAACACAATGCGATTTTCCAGTGTCTCCCCGTGGGAGAGGAGCCTGCCAAAGCCGTCGATAAACTCATTCTGACGGCATCCGGCGGGCCATTTAGAACCCATTCCCTCGAGCGTTTTTCAGAGATTACGGTGGAGGAAGCCTGTCGTCATCCGAACTGGTCGATGGGGCGTAAAATCTCGGTGGATTCGGCCACGATGATGAACAAAGGGCTTGAGGTCATCGAGGCATCCTGGCTGTTTGGGATGCCAGCGTCGCGGATCGATGTGATCGTGCATCCGCAATCCGTGATCCACTCCATGGTGCAATTCGCAGACGGCTCGGTACTGGCCCAGATGGGCTTGCCGGATATGCGCACACCCATCGCGCATGCATTGGCCTGGCCGGAACGAATCGAATCCGGCGTGGCTCCGCTGGACTTTACAGCCCTTAACGGGTTGCATTTTCACGCGCCCGACTTTGAACGTTTTCCTTGCTTGCGGCTTGCCTATGCGGCGATTGAAAGTGGCGGCAATGCGCCGCTCGTGCTGAATGCCGCCAATGAAGTTGCCGTAGCCGCGTTTCTGGATGGCCGTATCTCATTCAACGATATTTCCCGGTTGATCGAGGACGTCATGAATTCGGTTCAATCCGGAACCCGGACGGCCGCGCCCGAGTCCATGGAGGCGGTGTTGGACGAGAACGAGTGGGCACGTGCGATGGCAAGTGCGGCGGTCATTCGTTTCGAGAATTCACGTGGCTGATCGCTTCATTGCCCAACGTGGGCGTGCCTGTACTCTTTTGGACCAGTTGATGACATGAATATTTTAATGAGTTTGTTGGGGTTCCTGATCACCATCGCGGTGTTGGTCGCATTCCATGAATACGGCCATTTCTGGGTCGCCCGAAAGCTTGGGGTCAAGGTTTTGACCTATTCACTCGGCTTTGGCCCTACGTTATGGTCCACCCGTAAAGGGCCGGATGCGATTGAATACCGCATTGCCGCTTTTCCTTTGGGCGGCTACGTGAGAATGCTCGATGAGCGCGAAGGGCCTGTCGACCCTTCCGAGCGCCATCGGGCATTCAATTGCCAGCCGGTATGGAAGCGTTTTCTGATTGTTCTTGCCGGCCCCGTTGCGAATATTCTGCTTGCACTGGTGCTCTGGATGTTGATGTTCATGGTCGGGGTTCAGGGTGTGCTGCCCAAGGTGGGCGTAGTGCCCGCCGATTCCGTGCTGGCGCGTAGTGGCATTCAGGATGGCGATGTGATCACTCGGGTCGGTGGGCAACCCATTCATAGCCTCTCCGATCTGCGGCTTGCCGTGCTGGAAGGGGGCGTGGCCGGTGCCAAGGTGCCGATTGAATTCGAGCACCGGGGCGCTGTCAACACCGGCACCCTCGATTTGACCCAGCTCAAACCCCTTCAGGGCAATCATCAGGGTCCGGCCGCGGATGTGTTGAGAGAAATCGGTTACCGACTGTGGTCGCCGAAGGGTGATGCACTTGTCCACAAGGTAATCGCAGGCAGCCCTGCCGAACAAGCCGGCTTGAAGAAAGGCGACGTCATTCAGAAGATCGATGGTTCGACTTATCGCGATCCCTGGGCTCTGATTTCACGTATCGAGCATTCTCCTGGCATGCCCGTCACGCTGACCGTGCTTCGTGATGGGCGTTCAGAACAGATCACGGTGACGCCCAAGACCGAAACATCCGCCAATGTCGACGGCAAAACAACCTCAGTCGGGCGGATTGGTGCCCAGTTGGGCCTGGTGCCCGATGCCGTGGCACGCGCGAAGGCAGATGGGATACAGATGCTGGTTCTGGAGCGATACAATCCGGTCGAGGCGTTATCTATGGCCGCATCGCGAAGTTGGGCCATGACCACGCTAACCTTTAATGTGTTCGGTGGCTTGCTGACCGGTCAGGCGAGTTTGTCCAATCTCTCAGGCCCGGTGGCGATTGCCGAGTATGCCGGGCAGAGTCTGATCATCGGCTTTTCCACTTTCCTTGGGTTCATGGCATTGGTCAGCCTGTCGCTAGCCATCATGAATTTGCTGCCCATCCCCTTGCTGGACGGCGGCCATCTGGTACTTTACGTGGTTGAAGCCATTCGAGGGAAACCAGCGGAAGCGGCGCTCGAAGCTTTTGCAACCAAGATAGGTCTGGCCTTTCTGGTGAGTTTGATGGCGCTGGCTTTTTATAATGACATCTCACGGTTGCTGCACTAGGCATAGTCAGCGACAATAGCCCGATTGTTGATGGGGTAGGCAGTGTGCTTAACCTTGCGCACACGCTTGGTCTCCTTCGTTTGATTGGTCTGGCTTGTTAGCCGGACAGAATCGATCAGTGACCTGAACGAGCTGTGAAATTTACTTTAAACACTTTTATCCGAATCTTTGGGATCTCACTTCAAGCATGACTTCACCTATCAAGTTTTCATTGGCTCGGTTTTTACTGAAGCCCATCGCGGGCGCTTTGCTGCTCATACCAACGCTGGCCCATGCGTTTGTGATTTCGGATATCAAGGTGGAAGGTCTGCGTACAGTCACGCCCAGCACCGCCTTTACCTATATCCCCTATCACGTGGGTGATGATTTCACTGCAAGCGACAGCACCCGGGTTATCGACGCGCTGTACAAGACCGGTTTCTTCAGCGACGTCAATGTAGGGCGTGTCGGCAATGTGTTGATGATTCAGGTCAAGGAACGGCCGACCATCTCTGCCATCGAAGTCAAAGGCAACAAGAAAGTTGAAACCGAAAAGCTTCAAAAGGCGCTCAAAGACATCGGCCTGAGCCAGGGGCACGTCCTTGACCCGCAGGCGCTGGACAAAATGAAAACCGAATTGCAACGCGTGTACTACAGCCTGGGGCAGTACGGTTTTCAGATTCAGACTCACGTGCAGAAACTGGATGACAATCGTGTTTTCGTTTCCATCGATATCTACGAGGGTAAACCGGCCAGCATCCAGCAGGTTCGCATTATCGGGAATCATGACTTCTCCGAATCGGAACTGTTGTCTCAACTCGCGATGCATCCGGTGTCCTGGTGGGCTTTCTGGTCGAGCGCAGATCAATATTCCAAAGAGAAAATGGCGGCCGATCTCGAAAGCCTGCGATCTTTCTATCTTGATCGCGGTTATCTGAAGTTTGCGGTGGATTCCTCGCAGGTCACCATCACCCCTGACCGCAAGCACATGGCCATTGTGATCAACATCACGGAAGGGCAGCGTTACAAGGTCAGTGGTGTCACTTTTTCCGGCAATCTTTTGCTGGACAAGGCCACACTGGATGCGCTTGACAAGGTCAAAACAGGTGAATACTTCAACCGCAAGGATGTGATCGATACTTCGGATGCCATCGCCAAGCGCTTGGGTAACGATGGTTATGCGCTGGCTCGCGTTCAGCCCATGCCCCAGATCGATGAAGACAATAAAACGGTAGCCATTGATTTCAATATACAACCCGGTGACCGCGTCACGGTTCGACATGTGGAATTTACCGGCAACTTCAATACGAACGAAGAGGTCTATCGCCGCGAAATGCGGCAGATGGAAGGCAGTTGGTATGCGGCCGATAAGTTGGACCGCTCCAAAGAACGCATCCAGCGCCTGCCTTCCGTTCAGCAGGTGGATCAAAAGGTGAAACCGGTTTCAGGTGTGCCAGATCAGGTTGATGTCGACTATGACATTACCGAGCAGTTGTCCGGTTCCTTCACTGCGGGGGTTGGTTATTCGCAATCCGAAGGTGTGCTTTTCAATTTGGGCCTTAACCAGTCAAATTTCCTGGGTTCCGGTAAATCGGTCGGCATCAATTTGCAGCGCAGTTCGTACCAGACAGGCGTGCAGTTCAATTACAACAATCCCTATTTCACCGTCGATGGTGTGAGTCAGGGTTTCGGTCTGTTCTATTCAAAACAGAATGCGGCGCAGTTGTCTCTCTCCCGGTATCTGGTCGATTCGATCGGGGGTAACATCAACTTCGGTGTGCCTTTATCCGAGAATACCTATGCGTCCATCGCCTTCCAGTTGCAGAACCAGAAAATCAAATCCACCACTTATTCACCGAGCTGGATTACCGGCGTGCCTGTCGTTCCTACAGGGGAATATCCGGTAACTCCATTGGGTGAAAATGGCTACGATCGCCCAGGTCCAGGGTTCGATGGCAAGAGTTTTTATACGTTCAGCCTGATTCCCACCTTGAAGTACGACACGCGCAACAAGGCCATCTTCCCGACATCGGGTATTTTGCAGACCGTTTCCGCCACACTGGCCGTGCCGGGTAGTCAGTTGAGATACTACAAGGGCGACTATAAAGGCCGCATTTATTTCCCGCTTTGGACAGACGCGACACTGTCTGCCCATGGTAGGGTCGATCTGATTAAAGCGTATGGCGAGACGCAGTCCACTTATGGTGGCGTCAGCCAATATTACAATGGTGTGCCTCCCTTCTTGAATTATTATGCCGGCGGCATACAGTCCGTGCGTGGTTATCAGGATTACTCATTGGGTCCTTTGGACTCGAATGGTGATCCGATAGGCGGTACGTTCCTGACAGCTGGTGGGCTTGAGCTGATTACGCCCATGCCATTTTTGACCAGCCAGTCAAACAATGTTCGCCTATCACTGTTCTGGGATGTGGGTAATGTTTACGGCAGCTATAACGATTTCAGTGCCAGGGATTTGCGCCAATCTGTAGGGATCGGATTTAACTGGATTTCGCCAGTCGGTCCATTGGTGTTCAGTGTGGCCAAGCCCCTGAATAACAAGCCTGGTGACCGGACTCAGGTGTTCCAGTTTACCGTGGGTACAAGTTTTTGATTGAGAACGTTCGCAAGACATCACTTGTGCCAACGGCTGTGAGATAATCCCGAGGCTATCTGTCCCCGGTTGTGCTTTGTTTTTTTAGGAGAGTTTGCGTGAACCGCATTGCATTGGCTTTAGTTTCTGTTTTGGCTTTGTTTTTCGCTGCGACTGCGCAGTCGGCGGAAATCAAGATTGCCTTTGTCAATTCCTCTACCTTGCTTGAGCAAGCGCCTCAGGCCGATATCGCCAAGAAGAAGCTTGAAAAAGAATTCGCGCCTCGTGAGAAGGAAATCCGTGATGCGCAGCAAACGGCACAAGCTTTGGAAACCAAGCTAAACCGCGACGGAGTAACCATGAGCGATAGCGACCGGTCCAAGCAGGAACAGGAGCTTAATCGTCAGCTTCGTGATCTGCAGCGTATGCAGAGTAATTTCCGTGACGACCTGAATCTGCGTAAAAACGAGGAATTGGGCAAGTTGCAGCGCGTTGTGCTTGCCGCCATTAAAGACGTCGCTAAAACAAAAGGTTATGACCTGGTTTTGGCCGAAGGCGTTGTTTATGCTGCCCCCCAGGTTGATATAACAAGTGATGTGCTTGCCAAACTCAAACAAGACGCGAGTGCCGGAAAGTAACGACAGGCCCTCCTGTCTTTGATCGGCTTTAAGCGAAATGCCCGCGATCCCTGCAGATGCCATCCGTGTCGCCGATGTGGCCGCACGATTGGGCGCTTCGGTGCGTGGCGATGCCGAGCGGCTTATTCGTGGGGTTGCCTCGCTGGCTAGTGCGACGATTTCCGATCTGGCCTATTTCAGTGGAAACAGACGAGGCATTCAACCCGGCAAGACATCTGCCGGAGTGGTGCTTTGCCGGGTAAAAGATCAGGAAGCGCTTCCATCGAGTTCTGTATTGATTCTGGTATCGAACCCCCAGTCGGCTTTTGTCGATGTATTGGAGTGGTTGTTTCCCCGTCCTGAAGCGTCAAAGCGTGTTGACCCGAGCGCATCTGTTCACCCGGATGCGCATCTTGCAGATGATGTAACCGTGGGTCCTTATGCCGTGATTGGTTCCGGCTGCCAAATTGGCTCGGGTGCACGCATTGGTCCGGGTTGCATCCTAGGGGAGGGCGTGTCGATCGGTTCGGATACCGAATTGATCGCGCGCGTGACCGTGATGAATCATTGCGTGATCGGCGCACGCTGTGTCATCCAACCGGGTGCCGTAATCGGTTCTGATGGATTTGGCCTCGTGAATGAGCACGGAAAATGGAGGCGTGTGCCGCAGCTGGGGCGCGTCGTCATTGGTGATGATGTGGATATTGGTGCCAACACTACGATCGACCGAGGTGCGCTGGATGACACGCGTATCGATGACGGCGCGAAGCTGGATAATCTGATTCAGATTGCCCATAACGTCGAAATCGGCGCACATTCTGCCATAGCCGGTTGCGCTGGCCTGGCCGGTTCGAGCGTCGTGGGTAAGTACTGCACTTTGGGCGGTGGTGTCGGTCTGGCAGGGCACCTGACATTGGCCGATGGTGTGCATATCACCGGCATGTCAATGGTCACACGTTCCATCCGTCAGCCCGGCGTCTACTCGGCGGGTACGCCATTGGACACCAACGAGAACTGGCATAAAAACGCCGCTCGTTTCAAACAACTCGAGCGAATTGTGCATCGTGTTCAGGCATTAGAAACCGACCTGAACTCATTGCGAAAAAAAGATGAGGAAAATCTGTGAGTGCAACAACAAAAACAATCATGATTCAAGAGATAATGCATCTATTGCCTCATCGGTTTCCCTTTCTGTTGATCGACCGTGTTCTGGACTGGGCGCCGAATGAGTATTTGGTGGCCGTCAAGAATGTAACCTTCAACGAGCCGTTCTTTCAAGGGCATTTCCCGGTTCGGCCCGTCATGCCGGGTGTGCTGATTACCGAGGCGATGGCCCAGGCGACAGGCGTACTGGCCTTCAGTAGTCAGGGCGTCGTACCAAATCCCAATTCTCTCTACATGCTGGTCGGCTTGGATGAAGTCACGTTCCGCCGTGTTGTCGAGCCGGGTGATCAATTGATTATCCGCGTTGAACTCAAACGTCTGGTTCGGGGCATGGGGATTTTCCAATGTGAAGCCCATGTCGATGGTGAACTGGCTGCCAAGGCGCTGATCAAATGTGTTGCCAAGGAAGTGTCCGAGTGATTCATCCGACAGCCATAATCTCGCCGGAGGCGAGTCTGGACCCCAGTGTGGTCGTCGGACCCTATGTGGTCATCGAAGGTCAGGTCGAGATCGCCGCGGGAACACAGATTGACAGTCATTCTGTGATTAAGGGGCCCTGCCGGATCGGTAAGGACAATCATATCTACTGCCATGCTGTATTGGGTGAAGTTCCGCAGGATCTGAAATTTCACGGCGAGCATACAACACTTGAAATCGGTGATCGGAATCAGATTCGTGAATTTTCCTCGATTCATCGCGGTACCGAAGGTGGCGGGGGTGTAACGCGTATCGGCTCCGATGTTTTGGTGATGGCTTATGCGCATATCGCACATGACTGCCAGATCGGCAACCATGTCATCCTCGCCAACGCTGCCTCGCTTGCCGGGCACGTCACGGTTGGCGATCACGCCATCTTTGGCGGTTTTGCCGTGGCTCATCAGTTCTGCCGAATTGGCGCCCATGCGTTTATCGGTGGCTTCAGCAAAATCTCCAAGGATGTGCCTCCCTTCGTCATGGCTGATGGTGCTCGTGCCCGGTCAATCGGTCTGAATAAGGAAGGGCTCAAACGTCGGCATTTTGATGCCGATACCATCGCTTTACTTAATCGTTGTTTCCGTCAATTGGTCAAAAAGCAGGGTGATGAGATGGTCTGGGCGGAATTCGAACAAGCCGCCGAAACAGAACCCGCCTTGCAGCAAATGCTCGACTTCATCAAAGGTAGCGAGCGAGGCATCACGCGCTGATACCCGTGGGGTAATTTCCTCGATGACAACCCATAAATTCCGCACAGAGCACGACAGCATCGGGCCGGTCAACATACCGGTCGATGCATTGTGGGGCGCCCAGACCCAACGTGCGATCGATAACTTCCCCATCAGTGGCATGCCGTTGCCCGCGGAATTCATCCGCGCATTGGCTCAGGTCAAGACTGCGTGCGCGCAGGCAAATATGACCTTGGGTGTGTTACCGGCTACATTGGGTGAGGTCATCGTGCAGGCCAGCCGTGCGATAGCGGCCGGGCAATACGCGGATGCTTTTCCCATCGATGTCTATCAGACGGGTTCGGGCACCAGCACCAACATGAATGCAAACGAGGTCATTGCCCGCCTGGCCAATGATTTGCTTGGAAATTCGGATCTGCGTGTCCATCCCAATGACCACGTCAATATGAGCCAAAGCTCGAATGATGTGATTCCCACCACTATTCGCGTTTCAGCGGTGGAGGCGGTCAAACGCGAGTTACTGCCCGCGCTCAACTACTTGAAGCAGGCTATCGAAGCCAAAGCTCAGGCGCTGGCCGGGGTGACAAAAACCGGGCGCACGCATTTGATGGATGCAATGCCTGTTCGTTTCGATCAGACACTGATGGCCTATGTCGATCACCTTGATGGCGCCCGCCTGGGTATTGAGCAGGCTGTCGATCGGATGCAGGCCCTGCCTCAGGGCGGCACGGCAGTCGGCACGGGCATCAATGCGCCCGAAGGCTTCTCTGCTGCATTCATTGTGGCTTTGAACAGCGAAACCGGTGGTGCGTATCGTTCCATGCCCCGGCCGTTTGCAGGTCTGGCCGCGCAGGATGAACCGGTTGCGATGTCTGCTGCCTTCCGCAGCCTGGCCATTGTGTTAACCAAAATTTCTAATGATCTGAGGCTCATGAATTCCGGGCCGTTGGCCGGCCTCAGTGAAATCAGCCTTCCCGACTTGCAGCCGGGTAGTTCGATCATGCCCGGTAAGGTCAACCCTGTTGTTCCCGAAGCGGTCGCCATGGTAGCCGCTCAGGTTCAGGGGTTTGATATGGCTGTCGCGCTGGCAGGACAGTCCGGATTGTTCGAGTTGAACGTCATGTTGCCCTTGATTGCCAATAATCTGTTGCAATCCATTCAGTTATTGTCCAACGCCATGCGTTTGTTGGCAGACAAGGCAATTGCCGGTTTCACGGTCAATCATGAGCGGATTGAAGCCGCACTGGGCATGAACCCCATTCTGGTCACGGCCCTGAACCCGGTGATCGGCTATGAATTGGGGGCGAAAATTGCCAAGCGGGC
>JACDJC010001720.1_pt1 | contig 18881 bp, 16 predicted proteins | sample 7454191 | NCBI WGS metagenome assembly JACDJC01 (sample SAMN14253291, study PRJNA609438) | sludge metagenome | isolation source: sludge after 25d culture with pyrite and EDTA | collected 2018-12-20 | reverse complement strand
GCAAAAATGTTGGGCAGGGCCATCATCATCATGCCGAGCATGGCGGTGGCAGGGCCTGAGATCGCGGTGATCTGCAGCGTGTCCAGCGCGGCGATGAGCGCCGGCACGAACACCAGGATGAACACCAGCACGCCAGCCAGTTTCGACAGTTCGAGACGGTCCTTGAGGCCGGCCGACGCGCCCAGCTTGTCGGCACCCACCGCCGCCAGCAGGTTGGAAACCAGCCCGCGCAGAATCTTGGCGACCAGCCAGCCGGCCAGCAGAATCACCCCCGCAGCGAAAATGTTGGGCAGCATCGCCAGCGTCTGGTCGACCATGTTGCGTACCGGATCGAGCATGCCTTCCAGCTGAAACACCCCCAGTACCGCCGGCAGGAACATCAGGATGACCAGCCAGAAAAGCACATTGCCGACGTTTTCGCCGAGGGGCGACATGCCGGCGTGCTCGACCAGCTTGTCGTCCCACTGCGTGGCCTTCAGGGCGCGGTTGGCAATTGCCTTGACCACGCTGGCGGCGAGCCAGGCCACCAGCAACAGCAAGACGCCCGCCAGCAAATGCGGCAGGTAGGTCATGATCTGGGCCATCATTGCGGCAAAGGGCCCGGAGAGTTGCTCCAGATTGAGGGTGTTGAACACGCCGAGCAGGGTGGCCAGCAGCACCAGCCAGAACGCACCCAGGGATACGCCACCTTCAATATCCATGGGCTTGCCGACGGAACTGCCGACGAAGCTGTTGACCCGCGCCAGCGACAAGAGCTTGCGGACAGCGGCCCGCGCCAGCAGGGCCAGCACATAACCCACCACCAGCACGCCGATCGCACCGAGAATGTTTGGCAGATGAGCGCCCAGGGCATTTTGTATCGACGTGGAAAACACGCTCATATCCATTTTGATTCTCCTCCTTGGGTCTTCAGACTGATACCCGGAATGGGCGTCGGGATCGCGACAGCATGGGTGTCGAACCTTTCTGGGTGTCGAACCTTTCAAAGACTCGTAATGTTGCCATAGTGGATAGTATTGTGCAAAAACACATCCCGTGATTTCGATGCCTGATCCGTCCCGCCAGCGAATCGCTTGCCAGTGCAAGCCAGGCAGCATCGATGCGCGTCAGGCTGGGTGCAGCGTGATCGAATCGATTCGCCTTGACGCTGAGAGCTCACTGATTTGTTTGCATGAGGAGCTGGCCCTGCTGATTCAGCAGATGCACAATATCGATCCGGGAGCCGCGATTATTGATTCGGCCAGACGAAGTTTGAAGTGGTACTTAAGGTGGCCCGCCCCGGCTGGGCGGGATCGCGCGGCTGGCCGAATCAATTAAGCACCAGCGTTCTATTGAGACGGCTCAACCAACCCCTCAACCCCGAACGACGCGAAAGAATGTTGCGGGTTTCAAACACTACCTGGCCGTCTCAATAGAGCCTGGCCTTTATCCACCCTGGTCCGCTAATCGGGATCACATTTTTAGGGAGCAAGACGATATGAACACGACTGAAAACCCCGCATCCGCCAAACCGTCCGCTCTGGACACGTCTCGCAAGATCATGCTGGGTCTTGCTGTCGCCGTGGTAGTGGTCGCCGCGGGCATGTACGCCTGGAAGGCGGCCGCCGTGAGCGCGGTGGAGGACAGGCTGGCCCAGGTTCAGGCGCAACAGGCCCAGGCGCGTACCGCTCTGATCGAACAGGCGCGCCGGCTGGATGCGCAGCACGCCGATGAATCGCTGCGTCGCTTCAGCACGGCTTTCGCCTGGGTCGTACGCAGGGAGCTGATGGCGTCCAATCTGGACCAGGTGGATCAGTATTTCACCGAACTGGTGCAGATGAACGGGTTTCAGTCGGCGGTGCTCGCCAGCCCCGACGGCAAGATCGTTGTCGCGAGCGACCGCAAGAAACTTGCGCAGAGTTTTTCCAGCCTCTACCCCGGCGAAGCCCTGCAGGCGAAGGAGATACAGGTTGAGCGCGATGCCGGCGGTGCGCTGCGCGCGGTCATTCCGATCCTGGGCCTGAACCAGCAACTGGGTACGGTGGTGCTGGAGTTCTCGCAGCCGGATTTCGATTTGCAATCGTGACCGGCGGGGCGCTGCCCGGTCGCTTTTCCCGACCGTTGAAGGGGAGTTCCTGATGAAACTGTGGCATCGCTTGCTGATCATTCTGGTTGCCATGCTGGTGGTCAGCTTTCTGGCGGGGCGGCTGTGGTTCTATCTGTTCGACTTTGTGATGCCGAGTTATCTGGCAGGGGCGGTCGGCGGGTTCACGGCCTTGCCGGTGTGGGAACTGCTCAAGCACATTGAACCTAAAAACCGCAGTTGACCGCTCTTGGCTTGAATGCAACATGCTTGACTAGATTTCCATATTTTGATTAGTATTGAAACATGGAAACAAAACAAGCCGTCGCCGCGCTCGCCGCCCTCGCCCAGGATTCCCGTCTGGCGGTATTCCGCGCACTGGTCCAGGCCGGCCCTGCCGGTCTGGCCGCGGGGAAAATCAGTGAACTGACCGGTATTCCGCCGTCGTCGCTGTCATTCCACCTGAAAGAACTCAGCCATGCCGGGCTGGCGGTGTCGCAGCCGCAGGGCCGCTTCGTGATTTACACCGCGCAGTTCGACGTGATGAACGCGCTGGTCGGTTTTCTCACCGAAAACTGCTGCGGCGGCAATCCCTGCTCGCCAGTCTATTCGCCGGCGTGTGAACCTGAAAAAACCGCCACCACCGAAAAGGCGGCAACATGAAACGCCTGCACGTGCTCGTCGCGGTCGACGGCCGTCGGCCTCAGCTTTCTTTCCCCGCAATGACGGACGAAAGTAACCGTTTTCCTTTTACCCCATGATCCAGGGGACCCGACGTGACTGAAAAAACCTACACCGTGCTGGTGCTGTGCACCGGCAATTCCTGTCGCTCGCAAATGGCCGAGGTGCTGCTGAATCACGACCTCGCCGGCCGGGTGCGCGCGCTTTCCGCCGGCACCCGGCCGCAGCCGAAGGTAGCCGACGGCGCGATCGCGGCGCTGAAGGACGCAGGCCTGAATACCGACGGCCTGCAGCCGAAGGACATCGACGCGGTGATGAACGAGGACATCGACCTGGTGGTGACGGTGTGCGACAACGCGAAGGAGGCCTGCCCGATTTTCCCGCGCCCGATCCCTGCCATCCACCTGCCGTTCCACGACCCGCATGGCGAGCCGCTGGAGAGCTTCGTCGCGGTGCGCGACGACATCCGCACCCGCCTGGTTGCGGCAGTGAAGCAGGCCTTGCCGCCGGCATGAACGCCTCGACCGCGGGACGCCAGCGGGTGCGTAGCGAATTCACCCAGAGGGTAGGCGTGATCGAAGGCAGGAAAACCAATGTTCATGCTGTACTCCACAGAGTTATGCGCGGTCAACTGCGGTTTTTAGGTTTAATGGGGCACGTCCGATGAGCGCGCAGTGCGAAGTCACCGCCAAGCGCGCTGCCGGCATGGAGTTGAGCGTGTTCGAGCGCGGGCTCACGCTGTGGGTGGCGCTGTGCATCGTCGCCGGCGTGCTGCTGGGCCAGCTGTTTCCTGCGTCGTTCCAGGCGCTGGGACGGATGGAAGTCGCACAGGTGAACATCCCGGTCGGCCTGCTGATCTGGGTGATGATCATCCCAATGCTGATGAAGATCGACTTCGGCGCGCTGCACCAGGTGAAGTCGCATTGGCGCGGTATAGGCGTGACGCTGTTCGTCAATTGGGCGGTGAAGCCGTTTTCGATGGCGCTCCTGGCGTGGCTGTTCATCCGCCATGTTTTCGCGCCGTACCTGCCGGCGGAGCAGCTCGACAGCTACGTCGCCGGCCTCATCCTGCTGGCCGCCGCGCCGTGTACTGCGATGGTGTTCGTGTGGAGCCGGCTGACCGGCGGCGACCCGTATTTCACCCTGTCGCAGGTGGCGCTCAACGACACCATCATGATTTTTGCCTTTGCACCCATCGTCGGACTGCTGCTCGGTCTGTCGGCAATCGTGGTGCCGTGGGACACCCTGTTCGCCGCGGTGGTGCTGTATATCGTCATCCCGGTGGTGCTGGCGCAGGCCTGGCGCAAGATCCTGCTCAAGCGCGGACAGGCGACGTTCGACGCGACGATGGTGCAACTCGGCCATGCCTCCATCCTGGCGCTGCTGGCGACGCTGGTGCTGTTGTTCGCCTTCCAAGGCGAAGCGATCATCGCGCAGCCACTGATCATCGCACTCCTGGCCGTGCCGATCCTGATCCAGGTATTTTTCAACTCATCGCTGGCCTACTGGCTCAACCGCAAGGTCGGCGAAAAGCACAGCGTGGCTGGGCCGTCGGCGCTGATCGGCGCGTCCAACTTCTTCGAGCTCGCGGTGGCGGCAGCGATTGCCTTGTTCGGCTTCCAGTCCGGCGCGGCGCTCGCCACCGTGGTGGGGGTGCTGATCGAGGTGCCGGTGATGCTGCTGGTAGTGAAAATCGTCAACCGCAGTAAGGGCTGGTATGAAGCGGGTCTGTCTGAATAAGGAGAGAAGAACATGTTTAAACGATGTGCATTGATTCTGATTGCTGCCGTGGCGAGTCTGCCTGCCCTGTCCGCACGCGCCGCCGATTACCAGCCCAAAGCCGAACAGGTCGTCGACAACGTCTACGCCATCGTCGGCCCGCTGGGACAGCGCAGTGCCGACAACGATGGTCTGAACGCCAACTTCGGCTTCGTCGTTACGCCCACCGGGGTGATCCTGATCGATTCCGGTGCCAGCCTGCTGGGCGCCAAAAAACTCGAAGCTGCCATTTCCGCGGTGACGAAGCAGCCGGTGCGCTGGGTCGTCAACACCGGCAGCCAGGACCACCGCTGGCTGGGCAACGTCTATTTCGCCGGCAAGGGCGCCGAGATCATCGCACTCGCCCGTACCGCGGCGACCCAGGCAGAATCCGCAGCGTCGCAACTGGAAGGACTGAAACGCTTTCTCGGCCCGCGCCTGCAGGGTACTCAGGCGCTGCCCGCGCCGAATCCTGTGCCGAATGCAGGCCCGCTGCAACGCGGCGGCGAGACGTTCGAGTTGACGTATAACAATGCTCATTTCCCGGGCGATGCCTGGGTCTGGCTGCCACGACAGCGGGTGCTGTTCAGCGGCGATCTGGTCTACGTCGACCGCCTGCTCGGCGTGATGCCGAGTTCGAGCGTCGCGAACGGCCGGCAAGCCTTCGCCGCGCTCGCCGCGTTGCAGCCTGCGCGCATCGTCCCCGGCCATGGTCGGGTGTGCGAGCTGGCGCAGGCGCAGCGCGAAACCGGCGACTACTATGATTTCCTCGCTACTCAGGTGGGTGAGGCGGCGCGCGAGATGGAGCCGATGGACGCGACGCTCGACCGTTACGCCGATCTGCCCGGGTTCCGCCATCTGCAGAACTACGACGAGTTGCACCGCGCCAACATGAACCGCGCCTTTACCGAATTCGAGTCGCAATAATGTTCGACGCACTTGCCCGCCTGCTGGTGTTCGACCTTGCCGGCCTGACGCCGGACAGCGCGCTGGGTGCGGCGCTGCACTTCTTCGTCATGGACGTGGTGAAGATACTGGTGCTGCTGACCTCGGTGATGTACCTGATGGGCTGGTTGCGCGCGCTGCTTACTCCGGAAAAGGTGCGCGCGCTGATGCGCGGCCGTTCCGGGCCCGGCGCGCGCCTGATGGCGGTGGGCCTGGGCGCGGTGACGCCGTTCTGCTCGTGCTCGTCGATTCCGCTGTTCATCGGTTTCGTCGAGGCCGGGATTCCGCTCGGCGTGACGCTGTCGTTCCTGATCGCCAGCCCGATGGTCAACCAGGTCGCGGTGGTGGTGCTGGCCGGGGTGATCGGCTGGCAGATGACGCTGATCTACGTGCTCACTGGTCTGAGCGTCGCCTTCGTCGGCGGCTACGTGCTGCAGGCTTTCAAACTGGAACGCTGGGTTGAGGGCTATGTCTGGAATATCCGCATGGGCGAGGCGGCGCTGCAGGCCGGGCAGGATCACAGTCTGCGCGCTCGTCATGCCTACGCCTGGAACGAGGTGCGGCAGATTGTCGGCCGCATCTGGATCTATGTGCTCATCGGGGTCGGCATCGGCGCCTTCATCCACGGCTACGTGCCGGCGGATTTCGTCGCCAGGATCGCCGGCAACGGCAGCGTGTGGTCGGTGCTGGTCGCGGTGTTGGTCGGCGTGCCGATGTATTCCGACGCGGTCGGCATCATCCCGGTGGCCGAGGCGCTGCTCGGCAAGGGCGTGCCGCTCGGCACCGTGCTGGCTTTCATGATGGCGGTGATCGCGCTGTCGCTGCCGGAAATGCTGATCCTGCGCAAGGTCGTCAAATGGCCGCTGCTCGGCATTTTTGCCGCCTATCTCGCCACCGCCTTCGTGCTGGTCGGCGTCCTGTTCAACGCTTTGAGGAGTGTCCTTGCATGAATACCGAACTGCATCCGTCGATCGTCGCGCTGGTCTCGCTGGCGGCGCATACTGCGTCCGGCCATCCCGACCAGGGCTTGTGCCAGATCGACCGCCTGAAGAACTATGGCGTATCACGCGAACAGATCGACATGGTGATCGAGATCGCGCGCCACATTCGCGACGAGGCTACACAAAAACTCGACGCGCGTTTCGACGAGGCCTGCGCCATCCATTTCGCGCCGCAGGCCGCCGAACAAGCCGCCGCCATTGCGGTCGCAGCAGGCGGTGCCTGCTGCACCCCGACCCCATCCGGTAAGTCCTGCTGCTGAAAGGAATCCATCATGACGATCAATGAACACGACCAGATCCGCCAGCAGGTGCGCGCCGCCTACGGTGCCGTGGCGCGTACCGAATCCACCGACTGCTGCACACCGAGCAGTAGTTGTTGTGCGCCGTCCGATCAGGACGTCGCCGAACTGCTGTCGCGCGGCATCGGCTACAGCGCCGAGGAGACGGCGGCGGTGCCGCAAGGCGCCAACCTCGGCCTCGGCTGCGGCAACCCGCAGGCTATCGCCGCGCTGCAAACGGGTGAAACCGTACTCGATCTTGGCAGCGGCGCAGGCTTCGACGCCTTTCTCGCCGCGCGCCAGGTGGGCGCGGGCGGAATCGTGATCGGTGTCGACATGACCCCCGACATGGTTTCCAGGGCCCGCGCCAACGCGGTCAAGGGCGGCTACACCCAGGTCGAATTCCGCCTCGGCGAGATCGAGCACCTGCCGCTGGCCGACGCCATGGTGGACGTCATCATTTCCAACTGCGTCATCAACCTGTCGCTGGACAAGCCGCAGGTGTTTCGCGAGGCCTGGCGGGTTCTGAAACCAGGCGGCCGGCTCGCGCTTTCTGACATCGTCACCACCGCGCCGCTGCCGGCGGCGATGCAGCAGGAAGTCGCGCTCTACACCGCCTGCGTGGCCGGTGCGGCCAGCGTCGACGCGCTCACGGCGATGCTCGCCGATGCAGGTTTCGCCGACATCCGCATCATCCCCAAGGACGCCAGCCGCGAGTTCATTCGTCACTGGGCGCCCGGCCGCGGGGTCGAGGATTTCATCGCCTCGGCCAGCATCGAGGCGGTCAAACCCGGGCTTATGGAGAATTCGCAATGAAAAATATCAAGGTACTCGGCAGCGGCTGCGCCAACTGCAAGACCACGCTGAAACTGATCGAGGAAATCGCGCAGGCGCGTGGTGTGGCGATCGAACTGGAAAAGGTCGACGACATGGCGGCGATCCTGGGCTACGGCGTCATGTCCACACCCGGGGTGGTGGTCGACGGCAAGGTGGTGCACGCCGGCGGCGTGCCGGATCGCAAGAAAGTGGAAAGCTGGCTCTGACCTGCCATTTGCGGACGCTCCCGCAGGGAACAAGCTACAGGGACGCCGCCCCGGGCCAATGCCGTGGTGCTTGCTCCGTCCAAAAGTCGCGGCGCGGGCGTCGGTGCGTGGTTGTTGCCGCTTAACGACCCACACACCACGGGCTACTCCTCGCGGGGGCTCCCTCAGGATCTGCGCCGAATGCGACACTTGAGCAATACCCTGGATGCTCGCGTGGACTATCTATAATGGTGTTACGCGTTTTTCCGGGGATCCGCCATGCCCAGCATCCGCCGTATCGTTGCCGCCACCGATTTTTCCGAATTTTCAGAGCGTGCCGTGCGCCGCGCCGCGCGCATTGCCCAACAGCACGATGCCCAGTTGCATCTGCTGCATGTGGTGCGTCCGCTCGACCTCTACCCCAGCCTGACGCTGGCCGCGGATGGATTCGGCCATAGCGACCAGGCGTTGCAGCAAGCTGAGCAGACCCAGGTGGAGGCCATGGCGACGGCACTGTCCGGTCAGTTCGGGATTCGCGTCCTCCCCGTCACCCGCATCGGCCGGGCGCATGCCGAAATCGCCGCCTACGCGCAGGAGGTGGCGGCCGATCTGGTGGTGGCCGGGGCGCGGGGTGAAAGCACGCTGGTGGATTTGTTCCTCGGCTCCACCACGTCGCGTTTGCTGAGGCTGGTCACGTTCCCGGTGCTCATCGTCAGAAAGCCAGCGGATGAACCCTATCGCCAGGTGCTGGCGACGATAGACTTTTCCCCCTTGTCGGCGACGGTGGCCGCTCATGCACTGAGTCTCGCCGATGGCGCGCGGGTGGAAACGCTGCACGTGCTGGGCACCGAGGTCGAGCAGCGTCTACGCAAGGCGAAACTCGCCCAGGCGGATGTCACGGGTTGGCTGGTGCGCCTGCGCACCGAGGCCGAGAAGCAGCTCGAGGCCCTGCTGGCGGCGATCGAGGGCGGCGCCACAGTTGGCCGTCTGGTCCAGCCGGGCTTTGCCCCCGCCGTGATCTGCCAGTGCATCAAGGATGACCAGGTCGATCTGGTCGTTCTCGGGCGGCACGGCTATGGCGGCGGCTTGCAGGACTGGATGCTGGGCAGCGTGAGCAAGGACGTGGCCTTCGCTGCGGCGTGCGACGTGCTGCTGATCGGTCCGGGCGGGCAGTAGCGGGGTTTTCTGCATGGAACCCATCTGGTTCGAACACTATCCGCCCGGTGTTCCGCCAGAAGCCGACATTCTCCGCTATGCCTCGCTCAAGGATTTGCTCGAACAGAGCTGCGAGCGGTTCCGCGCGCGTCTTGCCTTCACCAGCATGGGCGTCAGCCTGAGCTACGACGAACTCGACCGCCTGTCGCAGGCGTTCGGCGCCTGGCTGCAGCACGAGGCCGGCCTCACCCGCGGCGAGCGCGTGGCGATCATGCTGCCCAACCTGCTGCAGCATCCGGTGGCGCTGTTCGGCACCCTGCGTGCCGGCATGGTGGTGGTGAACGTCAACCCGCTCTACACCGCGCGCGAACTGCGGCAGCAGCTGGCCGATTCCGGTGCGACGGCGATCGTGGTGCTGGAGAATTTTGCCCGCACGCTGCAGGAAATCGTCGCGGCCACCGCGGTGCGCCACGTGGTCACCGCGCGGGTGGGCGACCTGTTGCCGCCGCTCAAGGCCTGCCTGGTCAACTTCGCGGTGAAGTGGGTCAAGCGCGCGGTGCCGCGCTGGCAGTTGCCGGGCGCGGTGGCCTTCAGCAGCGCGCTCGAACGCGGCGCGCGCCATCGTTTGACGGCGGTGCCGATCACGCGGGACGACATCGCCTTCCTGCAATACACCGGCGGCACGACAGGGGTGGCCAAGGGCGCGATCCTCACCCACGGCAACCTGGTGGCCAACGTCGAGCAGACCTCTGCCTGGATCGGCAACATCCTCATGGAAGGCGAGGAAATCGTCGTCACGCCGCTGCCGCTCTACCATGTGTTCGCGCTCACCGCCAACCTGCTGACCTTCGTCAAGTGGGGCGGAAACAACGTGCTGATCGCCAACCCGCGCGACATTCCCGGCTTCGTCAAGGTGTTGCGCAAGACTCGCTTCACCGTCATCACCGGCGTCAACACCCTGTATAACAAGCTGCTCGACACCCCCGGCATTGAGCAGGTGAAGCAGGCCAACGCCGGCGCACTCAAGCTCGCGGTGGCCGGTGGCATGTCGGTGCAGCGTTCGGTGGCGGAGCGCTGGCAGCAGCGGATGGGGGTGCCGCTAATCGAGGGCTACGGGCTGACCGAGGCCTCCCCGATCGTCTGCGCGAATCCGCTCGATGCCAGGAAATTCAGCGGCGCGATCGGCATGCCGATTCCCTCCACCCGGGTGGAAATCCGCTGCCGCCGGGCGAGGCGGGCGAGCTCTGCGTGCAGGGGCCGCAGGTGATGCGTGGCTACTGGAACATGCCGGACGAAACCGCCCGGGTTCTGAGCGCGGACGGCTGGCTGCGCACCGGGGACATCTGCGAGATGGACGCGGACGGCATGGTCCGTTTCGTCGAACGCGTCAAGGACGTGATCGTGGTGTCGGGCTTCAAGGTCTACCCGAACGAGGTCGAGGAGGTGCTGTCGCTGCATCCCGGGGTCAGGGAAGCGGGGGTGACGGGGGTGCCGGACAAAAAGAGCGGCGAGGCGGTCATGGCCTTTGTGGTGAAGCGGGATCCGGCGCTGACGGCCGCCGAACTGGTTGCCCACTGCAGAGCGAACCTGGCCGCGTACAAGGTGCCGAAGCAGGTGGAATTCCGCGACCGGCTGCCCAAGTCGCCGATCGGCAAGGTCTTGCGCAGGGCGCTCAAGGAAGTGCCCGCCGCCTGATGCCCGCGATGCGCGAACGGAGCACGACGCCAACCCATTATTTTTGTTTCGGCCGAGGCTGGGTGGCGCTCGTGCTGGCCATCGCGCTCCTCGTCACGCTGGCGGGGTGCGCGCCGGTGCGGCACTACGAAGCGGTGCGGGTGCTGCAGGATCTCGCTGCCGGCGCTGCCGATTCCCGGCTCAAGCAGACCACCCCCGCGCCGCTGCGGCAGCCCCTCGCCTACACGGTGGCGGGGCGCGCGCATCAAGCCGATCTTTACCTGCCGGCCGCGCTGGACGGCTGCGTCGCGCCGGATCAGGTGCCGGCCCCGCACTGCCCGCGCGCCGCCCTCGTCGCGGTTCCCGGTGCGGTGCCGCAGGGCAAGGACGATCCGCGCATGGTGGCGTTCGCCACCACCCTGGCACGCGCCGGATTCGCGGTGATGGTGCCCGAGCTCGCCGGCTATCGGCAATTGCGCATCCGTCCCTCGGATGCGCGAGAAATCACCGATGCCTTCGCCTGGATCAGTGGCCAGCCGGAACTGGCGCCGGATGGGCGCGCCGGCATGTTCGCCTTCAGCTACTCGGTGGGCCCCGCCGTGCTTGCCGCGCTGCAGGACGACATCCGCGAGCAGGTGCGCTTCATTGTCGGGCTGGGCGGGTATCACGATCTGCCGCGCGGCATGCTGTTTTTCACCACCGGCTGGTTCGAGCATGCGGGCGCCCGGCAGCACATCACGCCGGACGATACCGGCCGCATGGTGCTGGCCTATTCCAGCCTGGATTACCTCGCGCCGGCGCCGGATCGCGACGTGTTCGACCGCATGGTGGCGCAGCGCACGCGCGACCCCAATGCCGACCTGGCGCCGCTCGCCGCCGGGCTGAGCCCGGGTGCGCAGGCGGTGTATGCGCTGGCTGTCAACAACGATCCCGCGCGCTTTGCCGAGCTGTTCGCGCGGCTGCCCCAGGCCATGCGCGAGGACATCGCGCGGCTCGATCTCGCGCGGCACGATCTCGCGCCGCTGCAGGCGCGGATGATCCTGGTGCACGGCAGGAATGACAATCTCATTCCCTATACGGAGAGCCTGGCGCTTGCCGCCGCGGTGCCGGCGGGACAGGCGCGCGTGTTCCTGATCCGGCGCGTTCTGGGGCATATCGACTTCGGGGTTTCCGATCTGTTCAGCTGGCGCTTCTGGCGCGAGGACCTGCCCGACCTGTGGCGGCTGTGGCGCGTGATCGACCTGCTGCTGGCCGAGCGCGCGGACGACGCATGAGCGGCTGGCCTCCCCACGCACGGGCGTTCAGCCTGTGGCTTTTGGTTGGCGCACTGGCGGGGCTGGCCTGGATGCTGCCGCCGATTGCGCAGCCGCCCGCTTATCACGATTTTGCCGATCAGCGCGCCTGCTGGGGCCTGCCCAATTGCCTCGACACCGCCAGCAATGCCCTGTTTGTGCTGGCAGGGGCGCTGGGGCTGCGTTTCGTGCAGCGAGGGCAGGGCGTCTGGCGGGATCGGCGCGAGGCCTGGCCGTACGGCCTGTTCTTCCTGACCATGATTCTGGTCGGGCCAGGCTCCGGCTATTACCACCTTGCCCCCGACAACGCGCGGCTGCTGGGGGACCGTCTGGTGATGATGCTGGCGTTCATGGCCTGGTTTTCCGCCATCGTGTGCGAGCGCGTCGGCCCGGTCGCCGGGTTGCGCCTGCTGCCGCTCGCCGTCGTCGCGGGGCTGGGCAGCGCCGCCTGGTGGGGCTGGAGCGAGGCGCGTGGGGTGGGCGATCTGCGCTTCTATTTTCTGATGCAGCTTTATCCGGTGCTGCTGGTTCCGCTGCTGCTGCGCCTCTATCCGCCGCGCTACAGTGGCGGCCGCGCCATCCTGGCGGTCGTCGGGCTGTATCTGCTGGCCCTGATTTTCGACCTGGGCGACCGCCCGGTTTTCGTGCTGACCGGCGGCCTCGTCAGCGGACACACGATCAAGCATGCGGTTGCTGCGCTGGCGGTGGTTGCGGTGCTGCTGCACCTGCGGCGGCGCACTATAAAACAGGCATGAGGCATTCAACCCCCTCCGAGGCGCAACTGCTCGACCTCGTCCGCGGCCTTTCGCGCGAGCTGCGGCCGGGCGCGAACGGCATCGACCGCCTCGGCCTGGATCACGAACTGGAGCGCGATTTCGGCCTCGACAGCCTGGCGCGGGTGGAGCTGCTTGCCCGCATCGAGCGCGAACTCGGGGTGAGGCTGGCCGAGGCGGCATTCGCCGAAGCCGAAACGCCGCGCGACCTGCTGCGCCAGATGGCGGAGGCCGGCCCCGCTGAAGCGCCCGCGCCGGCGCCTGCGGCGATGGAGGAAGCCGCGCCCGAACAGCCGCCGGACACGCTTCTCACCCTGGTCGAACTGCTCGACTGGCATGTCGCGCAGCACGGCGAGCGGGTGCACATCACGCTGGAGGACGGGGCGGCGCACAGCGAGGACATCAGCTACCGCACGCTGCAGGCCGAGGCGCTGGCGCTGGCGGCAGGCCTGCGCGAGCACGGCTTGGGAAATGGCGACCGGGTTGCGCCTGACTCGATTGCCGGCGACCGGGTCGCGTCTGACTCGATTACCGGCGACCGGGTCGCCATTATGCTCCCCACCGGACGCGAATTTTTCGCCGCTTTCTACGGCGCGCTCTACGCCGGCTGCGTGCCGGTGCCGCTGTACCCGCCGGCGCGCCCTTCGCAGATCGAGGAGCACATGCGCCGCATCGCCGGCATCGTTGCCAATGCCGGGGCCGCGCTGCTGATCACCGACGCGCGCGCCAAGCCGCTCGGCCATCTGCTGCGCGCGCAGTGTCCCTCGCTGCGCGCGGTGGCGACCGTGGCGGACCTGTCGCGCGCTACGGCGGCGCCGCTGCCGCCTCCGCCGCGCCCGGAAGACGCGGCCTTCCTGCAATACACCTCCGGCAGCACCGGCAATCCGAAAGGGGTGGTGCTCTCCCACGCCAACCTGCTGGCCAACCTCGATGCCATGGCGCGCGCCTCGGGCGTCAGCGCCAAGGATACCTTCGTGTCCTGGCTGCCGCTGTATCACGACATGGGGCTGATCGGCGCCTGCATGGGCAGCCTGTATGTCGGCTTCCGGCTGGTGCTGATGTCGCCGCTGGCCTTTCTTGCGCGGCCGGGGCGCTGGCTGGGGGCGATCCACCGCCACCGCGCCAGCGTCTCGGCGGCGCCCAATTTCGCCTACGAACTGTGCCTCAACAAGCTCGACGACCGCGAGCTGGCAGGCCTCGATCTGGGCAGCTGGCGGCTGGCCTACAACGGCGCCGAACCGGTCAGCCCCACCACGATCGAGGGGTTTACTGTGCGCTTCGGCGCCTACGGTTTCCGCGCCAGCGCGATGACCCCGGTCTACGGCCTGGCCGAGTCCTCGGTCGGCCTGGCCTTTCCCCCGCTCGGGCGCGGACCGCTGATCGACCGTGTCGACCGCGCTGAATTGTCGCGCAACGGAATCGCGCGTCCCGCCGCGGCCGACGACGACCATGCCCGGCGAATCGTGTCCTGCGGACTGCCCTTGCCGGGCCACGCCATCCGCATCGTCGATGCTGACGGCCGCGAGCTTCCCGAACGCACGCTCGGGCGCGTGCAGTTCCAGGGGCCGTCGGCGACCCGCGGCTACTTCCGCAACGCGGAGGCCAACCGGACCCTGTTCGACGGCGGCTGGCTCAACACCGGCGACCTCGGCTATCTCGCGGCAGCCGAGCTCTACCTCACCGGGCGCGAGAAGGACGTCATCATCCGCGGCGGCCACAACCTCTACCCGCAGGAACTGGAGGAAGCGGTGAGCCGGCTGCCCGGCGTGCGCCGCGGCGGCGTTGCGGTGTTCCCGGCCACCGACGCGCAAAGCGGCACCGAGCGGCTGGTGGTGCTGGCCGAAATCCGCGACGACAGCGCCGCCAACCGCGTGCGCATCCAGGCTGAAATCAGCGGCCTCGCCGTCGACCTCATCGGCATGCCGCCCGACGACATCGTGCTGGCGCCGCCGCGCACGGTGCTCAAAACCTCCAGCGGCAAGGTCCGCCGCGCCGCCTGCCGCGAACGCTACGAGCGCGGCGAACTGCACGGCGTGCAGCGTCCGCCGTGGCAGCAGTGGCTGCGCCTGGCCGGCGCCGGTGCCGTCGCTCAGGCCCGGCGCCGGCTTGGGCGCGCCGCCGATGCGGTGTGGGCGGCCTGGGCATGGGCGGTTTATCTGTCCATCGTGCCGCTGGCCTGGCTGCTGATCGCGGCGGCGCCGGGCCTCGGCCTGCGCCGGCGCATCGCCCGGACCTGCGCGCGGCTGGCCCTGGCGCTGACCGGGCTGAGGCCGCGGCTGACAGGCGCGCAGCACCTGGCTGGGCTCGACGCTCCGCTGATCGTGGTGGCCAACCATGCCAGCTTCCTCGATGCGCTGATTCTCACCGCCGTGCTGCCGCCACGCTTTGCCTACGTGGCCAAGCAGGAACTGCTGCACAAGCCGCTCGCCGCCATTCCCCTGCGGCGGCTCGGCAGCGCGTTTGTCGAGCGCTTCGACAGCGCGCGCGGTGTCGAGGACACGCGCGCCTTGGAGAAACAGCTGCGCGCCGGTGAATCCATGGTGTTCTTTCCCGAGGGCACCTTCAGGTGTGAGCCCGGCCTGCTGTCTTTCCGCATGGGGGCGTTCATACTCGCCGCGCGGACCGGCGTGCCGGTGCTGCCGGTCAGCCTGACCGGCACCCGCACGCTGCTGCAGGGCGAAGCATGGCGGCCGCATTACAGCGTCCTCAAAGTTTACATCGGCAAACCGATATCTTCAGTAGGAGAAGACTGGCAGGCCGCAGTCCAATTGCGTGACAGTGCGCGCCGCCAAATTCTGGCGCAGTTGGCTGAGCCCGACGCGGCCGGTTGAGGCGGCGTAGATCGCCATTCGCGGCAGGGGGCGCACCAACCGGGGTTGTTCCGGCCGCGGCGAGACCACGCCCCGTCAATCGGCCCTGAGTTCGCAGCATTCACTCAAGCTGCCGGCCAAATAGCCGTTTCCAATCCTGAGACACGGGGTGTTCCCCGATTGAACGACTGCGTTTGAGGCGCGCGGTCGTACTTTCCAGTGACATGGGGCAGCGAAGCCGACTTCAACTATTGAGGCGGCCAGGTGATATTTGAACCCGAAAAATGTTTCTTGTGTTGCCTTGAGTCGGTCAGTTCGTGGGGCCGCCTCAATAGAACGCTGTTTTTAATGGTTATTGATTCGTCCTCCCGCACCGTCTCACACAGCCGGGGCAAGTCGGCTTTCAATATCACTTCAAACTTCATCAGGCCGAATCAATAAACAACAATATGGCAGATCAATCGTTCGGGGTACGCAGCAGGGAGCAACGGCGTTATGCGCGGCAGGCTACATTGCAGACCGCACGCATCCGCTTGGGCGATGGTGCGTTGATTCAGTCCGAAATTCGTGATTATTGCCAGACCGGGCTATTCGTGGCGTTTCCGGGGAACCGCACGCCCGACGCCGCCATGTCCGCCCTGGCGGGAACCGCGGCGCAGCTCGAGTTCGGCGGCGGCCAGGTCGCTATTTATCGCGTGAACGGGCGAGTGGCGCACGTATCGTCCAAGGGGATCGGTGTGTTCGTCGCTGCCATGCCGGAAGGCGCCCTGCACGCCTTGCGCAAGGCCGGCGGGCGGCTTTCCGGCCCCGCTTCCGGACAATCCGGATCGGGCCTGAGTCCCCGGCGGGCGCAGGCCCTGCAGCAGGAATGCACCAGTCTGTTCCGCAGCTTTCTCGATGCGGTGATGCAGGACTTCTTTGAGCGCGCCGGCGAGCGGCTCGGCGAAGGCGGGCTGGACGAACTGGGCTTTCTCGAGCGGTCCCGCTTCGAGTATGGCGCCCAGGAACTGGCGCAACGCCGCAGCCGGATCGAAGACGATTTTTTCAACGCCATCCGCGACAACGTTCAGTACCTGGGACCGGTGGCGGATACAGCCACCGCCGCACCCGCAAGAAACACGCTCGCGCTGGTCGACGAGGCCGAGTTCGAGGACTGGCTGAATCTGTCGGCGGTGATCAAGCCGATCGAGGCGGACATCGCCGCCCAGCTCGATGCCTTCGAGCAGCGCTACAGCCGCCTGGCCGGCAAATCGATCGACCGGAAGAACAATCCCTTTGGCCCGGAAATGGTGGGTCGCACTTTCCAGAGTGCGATTCAGGTGCTGGATTTTTCCAACCCCATGCGCACGGTCTTGTACAAGGCGCTCGGGCAGGCGATATCGAGCCGTGCGGCGGAACTTTACCGTCAGCTCAATCAGACGCTGGAGCCCCTGCAGCCGGTAGCGCCTGCCCAGGCTTCGCAGGATCCGGCGCAGTCCGGGGCCAAAGCGGACCCGACCGCTGCGGCTGAAACCCCGACTCAAGCGGATGACACCGACCGGCCCAGGCCGGATCTGGCCGAAATCGCCGAAACCCTGAACCGACTCTACAAGCAGGATCAGGCCGGCCACGCCCAGACCCCGGAAAGCGCCGAATACAGCCTCGATCGCGTACTCGCTACCCTCAACCAGTCGCAGCGCCAGTCGGGCGGAGCGACATCGCCCGTTTTTGCCGGACAACTCGCTCATCCGGGAGCGGGGTCTCCGGCCGCGGGTGCCGCCGGGCCTGGCGTGCTGCAGGTGGTGGGGCGGCTGCAACATACCGCAGCCCAGCTGGTCGGTCGCGCCGACCAGGCTTCGGGGGCGCCCGGGGACGAAGGCGCCGGGGCAGCCGCGGTCAGCCTGAGCGAACTGCTCGCGGCGCTGGATGGGCTACCGCTGGCGGGCCGGACTGCGCCGGGCAGTCCGGCGCAGCTGCCCCTGGCCGACCAGATCGACGCGCGCATCGCCTCGTCCGGCGGCGAAGCCAGACGACTGGCGATAAACCACCGGCAAATCCTCGATACCACGGCAGACCTGTTCGGTCGCGCGCGCGAGGATTTCGTTCCCAGTTCGGACATCGAATCGCTGGTAAAGCGGCTCGAACGGCCGTTGCTGAAACTGGCGCTGCAGGATACGAGCTTCCCTGCTTCGCCCGACCATCCGGCCCGGCAGGTGCTCAACCTGATCGAGCAATATGCGGTGGCGGCGGACGACAAGGGCAAGTTTTTCGATGCCAAGCTGCAGCGGTTTCTCTATCTGCTGGTGGACCGGGTCTGCAGCCGGGCCGACGCCGATCCCGGCATTTTCGAAATGGTTCGCGACAGCCTCGAAAAGGTGTTGTTGCCGCTGCTGCAAATCCGCAGGACGCGGGTGGCGCGCCTGCAGGAAGGCAGCGAGGGCCGCGAGCGTATCCGCTCGGCGCGCGCCCGGGTCAATGCGGCGCTGGAAGCGCGGCTGGCGGGACGCGAGGTGCCCGGGATCCTGCTGCGCCTGCTGGATGCGGGCTGGCGCCAGTATCTGGTTTTGCTGGAAATGCGCCAGGGCACGCAGGACCGAGCGTGGAATGCCGGGCTCGAGGTGCTGGACCGGCTGCTCGCCTGGCTCAGCCCGGCACCCGCCGGAGTGTCGCGGCTCGCAGCCGCCGCCCAGACCCTGTTGAGCGAGGTCGAGCGCACGCTGGCGACGGTCAACGTCGACGCGAATCTGCTGGCCGCGTTCATGGACGAACTGGGCGACACGCTGGCCGATCGCACCTCGCCGTCAGCCGCCGGGCATGCGCTGGTCATGGTGCCGCCCGGCAAGCTGGCGCGGTCGAAACCCTCGGCGGAGGACGCCCACAGCGATCTGGCGGGTCGCCTGCGGGTGGGCGACTGGTGGGATTTCAGCATGGCGGGCAATCGGGTCCCGATGCAGCTCATTTGGGTCAGTCAGCCGCCTTCCAGCTGTACCTTCGCCAATCGTTCCGCCACCAGCAAGCTGGATCTGAGCCTGAACGAGCTTGCGAGACAGATCAGCAGCGAGCTGGCCAAGCCGGGCCGGGATCTCGACCTGCCGCTGATCGAGCGTTCTGAGAACGCCCTGTTCGACGAGACCTATCAGAGCCTGATGAGCCAGGTCCTGCACGACCCGCTGACGGGGCTGCTTAGCCGCAAGGGCTTCATGCAGCGCCTGAAACAGCTGACGATGCCGGAGCAGGACGATCGGACGCATGCCGTCGGCATTATCGAGTTCGACCAGTTCCGGTTGATTTACAACACCTGCGGCGTGGACGCGGCAGAAGGGCTGGCACGCAGCCTGGCCGACGCGGTGCGCATGCACGCCGGGCCCGATGCCGTGCTCGCGTCGTTTCGCGACGATACCCTGGCGATCCTGCTGCCCAACTGCCACCGTGCGGTGGACTGCACGGTCAG
>JACDJC010001719.1_pt1 | contig 18891 bp, 16 predicted proteins | sample 7454191 | NCBI WGS metagenome assembly JACDJC01 (sample SAMN14253291, study PRJNA609438) | sludge metagenome | isolation source: sludge after 25d culture with pyrite and EDTA | collected 2018-12-20 | reverse complement strand
GCGGCGCGGCGGCCGGGCAAGGCGCCGGCGAAACCTCCCCGGGCCCGCCCGCGTCATGGCGCGGACGGGCCCGGGGAGGAAGGCGGCGTTGACCCGCCGCCAGGCGAGGCCGGCGCCTGCCGGGAGGCGGATTAAGCGCCTACCTTCAGGGTGCCGGTCATGATGGACCAGTGGCCGGGGAAGGAGCAGAAGAAGACGTATTTTTCGCCGGCGGAAAGCTTGCTGGCGTCGAACTTGACCGAGGTGGATTCACCGCCGCCGATGACCTTGGTATGGGCGATGACGCGGCTGTCGCCCGCCTTGACGTAGTCTTTGTCCAGGCCGGCCGCCATGCCGTCGGTGGCCACGCCCTGTTTGTCCGCTTCCTTGGTGATCACGACGTTGTGGCCCATTGCCGCCTTGGGCAGCTTGCCGACGTGCTTCAGGTTGATGGTGAATTCCTTGCACGACTTGTCGACGACGATTTCTTTCGTGTTGAACTGCATGGCGTCATTGCTTTCGACAGTGACATCACATTGCGCGGCCAATGCGGGCAGGCTCATGGCGGAAAGCAGGGCGGCGAAAGTGACTTTGGCTAGCATAGAAATCTCCATAGGGGAAAAGGAAAAAGCGAAGGCAAAACCAGGCGTATGATCGTGTTGCCGGATTTTGCAATTAAAACGCATTACCGCAATCGCGGTCTTGATACGCATCAACCATACCAGTTTTTAACCCATTTCTGCAGCAAGGTTTTGCGCCGGCGGCACGGACTGAAACCCAGTCTTGCAATTCGTCTCGGGCGCTTACCGGCATGCCTACGTCCGTCATACAGGCAGGCATCTGCCCAGCGGCGAGGCCTGCACGTTGAAATGGTTTGCCAGGATTTCCACCGCGTCTTCGGCCTGCTCCACGTGCGTCACCAAAGCGGCGTCATCGTGGCTGATCATGCCTTGTTCCGCCAGGAAATCCAGATCGATGGCGCGGTCCCAGAACTCTTTGCCGAACAGCAGGATGGGTATGGGATCCATCTTGCGGGTCTGGACCAGCGTCAGCACCTCGAACAGTTCATCCAGCGTGCCGTAGCCGCCGGGGAAAGCGACCAGTGCGCGGGCGCGCAACAGGAAATGCATCTTGCGCAGCGCGAAATAGCGGAAATGGAACGCCAGCTCCGGCGTGATGTAGGGATTGGGCTCTTGTTCGTGCGGCAGCGTGATGTTCAGGCCTATGGTCCGGGCCCCGACCTCGTAGGCGCCGCGATTGGCCGCTTCCATGATGCCGGGCCCGCCGCCCGTGACCACGGCGCATTCGAAGCAGGCATTGTTCTGGAACAGCTCGGACATCAGGTGGGTGAAGCGCCTGGCTTCATTGTAGTAGTGCGAATAGCGGACCTGGCGTTCGGCGTCCGCCAGCATGGCGGCCATTTCGCGGTCGCGCGGGTTGGCCTCCGCCAGCTCGCGCGCCTGCGCCAGATACGCCTGGGCGGTTTCAGGCGACATGATGCGCGCGCTGCCATAGACCACCACCGTGCGCGTGATCTTGTGCTTGAGCAAAGCATGTTCCACCTTGAGATACTCCAGCTGAAGGCGCAGGGCGCGCGTTTCATCGCTGTTGAGCCACTCCAGATCTTCAGGAGCGGTCCGGTACGCGCTTCCCTGCCTGATCTTTTCCACCAAAGACTGGCGCTCTTCCTTGTTCATCTCTCGCCTCGGATGCCGCTGAAAATAAGCGAGAGTGTAACGCGCCTAGCTTCGGCGCATCCGAGGACGCCGCTCAGACGGCGGGCGGATCGGTTTCCCTGCCGAAATGACGATGCTTGCCCAGCGCCTGGATGAAGCCGTCGGACGCGGAGACATCGGCCACATCGGACACGATCAGACCCTCCACGTTGCGCGCATTGTGCGGGATGCCGGCGGCGTCCAGCAGCAGCGAGCCCGCTCCCAGCGCGAGCATGGGCTTGCAATGCCGGAACTGGTCGCGCACGAACTCCAGCGCGCGGCCGTCCGCCGCCAGGGCTTCCATGCCCACGGCGCCGTCGGGGATGACCATGGCGTCGAACAGCGGCGCGGGGCTGTTCTCCAGCGTCGCGTCGGCGTCGAGCACCAGGCCGTCCTCGGCCGTGCACGGACCGATGCGGCCGCCCACCAGGCGCACCACGGCGCCTGCGGCGACCAGGGCCTCGGCCACGGCCATGGTCGTGGCGCCGGCGACGTCGTCCGCCACCAGCACGGCGATCTTGCGCGTCACGATGCGGCCGTCTCCGGGCCGGGCCGTCAACGACAGGGCGGGGGACTTGCGCACTTCAGGCGCCGGAGGCCGATCCAGCGCCAAAGGCATGGGGTCGGGCAGCGCCATGCCCAGGCCGTCCGCCACGCTGCGCGCCAGTTCTTCGGACGCATTGCGCAGCATGGAAACGACGCGTTCCCGCACGGCGGGCACGGTCACCTTGCTCAGCTCGAAGGTGAATGCCGCAATGATGTGGCGCCGCTCCGGGCCCGTCTGGCTGTCGAAGAAAAGCGCCGCCTGGTTGTAGTGCTCGCCGAATTTTTCAGGCTTGCCCCGCAGCTCGTCGCCCCGCTGCGGCTCCGGGAAGGAGACGAAGCCCTGCGTGCCCGCCTGGAACGGACAGCCGCCGGCCAGCGAGTTGGGCTCATACGAGACCCCGCCCCGGTGGATGGCCTGGCGGTGCATGCCGTCGCGCTGGTTGTTGTGCACGGGAGCGAGCGGGGCGTTGATGGGCAGTTCGTGGAAGTTCGGCCCGCCCAGCCGCGTGATCTGGGTGTCGATGTAGGAATGGATGCGCCCGGCCAGCAGGGGATCGTTGGTGAAGTCTATGCCCGGCACCACGTGGGCCGCACAGAAGGCCACCTGTTCCGTCTCGGCGAAGAAGTTGTCCGGATTGCGGTCCAGGACCATGCGGCCGATGGGCGTGATGGGCACCAGTTCCTCGGGCACGAGCTTGGTGGAATCGAGCACGTCGAAGCTGAAGGCGTCGGCCTGCTCCTCCGTGAAGATCTGCACGCCCAGCTCCCATTCCGGATAATTGCCCGAATTGATCGCCTCCCAAAGATCGCGCCGGTTGAAATCCGGATCGGCGCCCGATATCTTCACCGCCTCGTCCCAGACCAGCGAATGCGTGCCCAGCAGCGGCGTCCAGTGGAACTTGACCAGCACCGACGCGCCGGCATGATTGACAAAGCGGAAGGTATGCACGCCAAAGCCCTGCATCATGCGGAAGCTGCGCGGGATCGCGCGGTCGGACATCTGCCACATCAGCATGTGCGTGGATTCCGGCATCAGCGACACGAAATCCCAGAAGGTGTCGTGCGCGGACGCGGCTTGAGGCATGGCATGGTGGGGCTCGGGCTTGACCGCGTGCACGAGGTCGGGGAACTTCATCGCGTCCTGGATGAAGAAGACGGGCATGTTGTTGCCGACCAGGTCCCAGATGCCTTCATCGGTATAGAACTTGACCGCAAAGCCGCGCACGTCGCGGGCCGTGTCCTTGGAACCCCGTTCGCCGGCCACGGTGGAGAACCGTACGAAGACGGGCGTGATCTTGCCGGCTTCCTGGAAGGGCGCGGCCGCGGTCAGCTCGGTCAGCGCCTGGTAGCACTCGAAATAGCCATGGGCGCCCGAGCCCCGGGCATGCACGACTCGTTCGGGGATGCGCTCATGGTCGAAGTGCGTCAGCTTTTCACGAAGAATGAAGTCCTTCAGCAGCGCGGGGCCGCGCAAGCCCGCTTTCAGCGAGTCCTGGTTGTTGGATAGCTGCACGCCCTGGTTGGTCGTCAGCATCCGCCCGCTGCTGTCGGCCCGCACGCGGGCCAGCTCGCCGCTTGCGGCGTTCACGCCCTCCGCCGCCGGCCCGTTGGTTTTTGCCGAGGCATTGTCTTCGGACGGCGTGCCGGCCGTCGCCAGGAAAGACGGAGGCGGCGCGTTTTCACCGGCCACGGGCCGGCGAGCATGCTCCAGGCCGTACTCGGTCTCCTTGTCGCGGTTGTAGGGGCGCGCGGCGGCGGTGGCGTTTCTGCCCTTGGCGTATCGTTCGGGCGTCGAATCGCCGGCGGGCCCGGATGCGGGCCCGCTGTCGGTATTGATGAAGGCGGTGGGCAGAGGGCCCTGCCGCGGGTTCTTCGGGGGACGGGTAGCCATGAGGGGGACTCCAATTCTTGCGGTTTGCCCGGCCGGATTCGGCCGCCGCCCGTCACAGCAATATTCATGCCGTATCTATCTGCGGTGGCAGAGCATCCCCAGCAAGAAGCCCACGCCCGCGGCGCAGGTGATGGCATGCCATGGGCGCGTTTCCACGTAGACGTCCGCGCAATCGATCGCGCGGCGCATATATCCGCTGGCCGCGCCGGTCGCGGTGTCGACCGCGTCGCCAAGCGCGCCGCGGGCCACGTTGAGCTGTTCCCGCAGCCGCTGCTTCAGCGCGGCGATGTCCGTCTGGCTTTCATCGTCCAGAATCTCGTCCAGCTCGTTCAGCCAGACCGCCGCGTCACCCCTTCCGCGCCGGCCGCGTTCGCGTTGGGCGTCACCGCCGCCCCTGCGCCCAGTGTCTCCGGTTTCGAAAGTATCGTTCGGTGTTTCAGCCATGATCGCTCCCCAATAAGTCGTTTGGCCCGGCATGTTCCGGGGTCGAACGGGGCAGCAATTCGTGTTCCCGGCCAGGGCGGGCGAATTTATTGATATAAATAGCGGGTCGGCCGCAAAGCGTGGCCGCGATGGCGCGGCGCATCCGATCGCCGCAAGGAGCCCACACCTGTGCACAAAGACTTCCCCCATCTGCTCAGCCCCCTGCGGGTGGGCTCGCTGACACTGCCGAATCGCATGGTGATGGGCGCGATGCATACCCGGCTGGAAACCCTGGACCGCCCTCGGCAACGCCTGGCGGCTTTCTATGTCGCGCGGGCGGCCGGCGAAATCGGCCTGATGCTGACGGGAGGCTTTTCGCCGACGCCGGAAGGCGTCATGGAAGCGCAAGGACCCTTGCTGAACAGCGCGGCGCAGCTGCATGAGCACGTCCCGGTCACTTCGGCGGTGCATCGGGCCGGCGGGCGCATCGTCCTGCAGATACTGCACGCGGGCCGCTATGCGAAAGTGGCCGGCTGTGTGTCGTCGTCGGCGGGCAGGGCGCGCATCAACGCCCATGCGCCCAGGCCGCTGGCCACGGACGAGGTCTGGAGCACGGTGGCGAGCTTCGCCCACACCGCGGCGCTGGCGCGCGAGGCCGGATACGACGGCGTGGAGATCATGGGCTCCGAAGGCTATCTCATCAACGAATTCACCGCGGCCTTCACCAATCGGCGCGAAGACGAGTTCGGCGGCGATTTCGACGGCCGCGTGCGGCTGCCCCTGGAGATCGTCAAGGCGGTCCGCGCGCGCGTCGGGCCGGATTTCCTGATCGTCTACCGGATATCGGCCATCGATCTGGTGCCGCAGGGCATGACGGCAAGCGAGGTGGCCGAACTGGCGCGCCGCATCCAGCAGGCGGGCGCCGATCTGATCAACACGGGCATAGGCTGGCACGAATCCGCCATTCCCACCATTGCCGCGTCCGTTCCCAGGGCGGCGTGGGCGGGCGCCGTGCGCAACGTCAAGGACGCGGTATCCATCCCCGTCATGGCGTCGAATCGGATCAACATGCCCGGCGTCGCCGAAGATCTTCTGGCGTCCGGCACGGCGGACCTGGTCTCCATGGCGCGGCCCCTGCTGGCGGACCCCGATTTCGCCAAAAAGACACGCCTCGGCCGAGTGGACGAAATCAACACCTGTATCGCCTGCAACCAGGCCTGCCTGGACCGCATCTTCACCGAGAGCAGCGCGACCTGTCTGGTGAACCCGCGCGCCGGCCGCGAGCTCGAATTGAACGGCGGCCGCGCAAGCCGTCCGCGGCGCCTTGCCGTCGTGGGAGGCGGCCCGGCCGGCATGTCCTTCGCCATCCATGCGGCCGGGCGCGGGCACGATCTCACCCTGTTCGAGGCGGCGGACGCGCTGGGCGGCCAGCTCAATCTGGCCAGGAAAATTCCCGGCAAGGCCGAATTCAACGAACTGCTGCGGTATTTCGAAACCAGCCTGGAACGCGCCGGGGTGGCGGTGCGCCTTGCCACCAGGGTGGATGCCGAACACTTGTGCGCGGGAGGCTACGATGCGGTCGTCATCGCCACCGGCACGGCGCCAAGAAGGCCGGACATCCCGGGCATCGATCACCCCAAGGTCGTCGGCTACCACGACGTCCTGACCGGCCGGGCGCCGGTGGGCGAAAAAGTCGCCATTCTCGGCGCGGGAGGCATAGGCTTCGACGTCGCCGATTTCCTGCTGTCCGACCCGCGGGAATCGCTCGACGTCTCCGCCTTCCAGCAGGCCTGGGGCGTGGACCCGGCCATCGCCGCGCCCGGCGGCTTGCTGGATCTCCAGGCGCCGGCGAGGCCCGCGCGCGACGTGCATATGTTCCAGCGCAAGCCGGCTCCCTTCGGGCGCAGCCTGGGCAAGTCGACCGGCTGGATACTGAAGTCCAGGCTGCGCAGGGCCCGGGTGGCGATGACGGGCGGCGTCGCCTACGACGCGATCGACGACCGTGGCCTGCACTATACCGTCGACGGGGAAAAAAAATGCTTCGCCGCGGACACCATCATTCTGTGCACCGGGCAGGAGGCCGAGCGCGCGCTTTACGATCAGCTGCGCGCGCGCGGCCTTGCCGGGCACCTGATCGGCGGCGCGCACGAGGCCGGCGAACTGGACGCGCAGCGGGCGATCGAGCAGGCGGTGAGGCTGGCGGACGCGCTTTGATCCGGCTGCCCGGATTGCGGCCGGCGCCGCGCGCTACAGATCGTTCAGCAGCGAAGCCAGTTCGGATGCATAGCGTTCGGGCGCGATCGCGGCCAGGCGCCGGAAGGTGGCGGCCACCGAATCCGCGATGTCGTGGGCGGCGTCGCTGTCGCGCGCCATCTGGGAATAGTAGCCCAGGTCCTTGTTCGCATTGGCCAGCGTGAACCGCAGGGAGGAGGGGTCGCGGTTCAGCAGATAGGGCTTGACGCGCTCCAGGGCGGCGCCGCCGCCGCCGCCTTTCGCAAGCACGTCCACCAGCACGGCCGGGTCGATGTCGGCCCTGGCGGCGCAAGCCGCGGCTTCCCCGAGCAGCGCCACCTGGCCCAGGGAAACGAAGTTGTGCAGCAGCTTCATGCGATGGCCCGACCCCACCGGGCCGGTGTGCGTGATGTTCTCGGCGAAGCTGCGCAAGAGCGGCAGCATTTCATCGAACAGGGCGCGATCCCCGCCCACCAGCAGATTCAAGCGGCCCTCGGCCGCTTCCTTGGGCGTGCGCGTCATGGGGGCGTCCAGGAACCTGCCGCCCCGCTCGGCCACCTGCGCGGCGATGCGCAGGGTGGAAGAGGGAATCGCCGTCGAGCAATCGACGATGGCGGCGCCCGGCCGCAGCCCTTCGAGCACGCCGCCCGGCTGGCACAGGACGGCCTCGACCTGCGGGGAACCGGTGACGCAGAGAATGACGACGTCGGAGTCGGCGGCCAGTTCGCGCGCGCTGCCATAGGCCACCGCGCCCTGTGCGAGCAGGCCGTCCAGCGGCTGATTGCCGGGGTGTTCCAGTACGCCCAGGGGGTAGCCAGCCTTGCGCACATTGGTGGCGATGCCATGCCCCATCATGCCTATGCCCGCCATTCCGATCTTTTTCATGTTGCTCCTTGATGTTGGGTGATGCCGCGGCGCTTCAGCACAGCTGGTTGGCGGGCCTGCTTCCCCTGGACCAGGCTTCGAGGCCCGAGCAGAGGATCTCGCCCATCGCGATGCGCGTGTCTATGGTGCTGCTGCCGATATGCGGCAGCCCGAATACGTTGGGCAGTTCGCGGTAGGCGGGATGGATGTCCGGCTCGCCGGCATACACATCCAGGCCCGCGGCGGCGATGGCGCCGCTGCGCAATGCCTGCACCAGGTCTTCGTCGCGGATGACGTCGCCGCGCGCCACGTTGCAGACGATGGCATGGGCCGGCAGGCGGGCAAGGATGCCGGCATTGACGATGCCGCGGGTGCTTGCGTTCGCCGGGCAGGCGATGCACAGGAAGTCGCTGTGCCCGGCAAGCGATTCCAGGCTTTCGTGATAGTGCGCGCCGGCCTCCGCATCGGGCGCCAGGCGGCTGCGGTTGTGGTAATGGACCTGCATGCCGAAGCCCCGGGCGCGCCTTGCGATGGCGCGGCCGATGCGCCCCATGCCCAGTATGCCCAGCCGCTTGCCCCATACGTCGTGGCCGATCAGCTGCAGCGGGCTCCAGCCGGTCCATGTGCCCTGGCGGATGAGCCCGATGCCTTCGATCACGCGCCTGGCGGCGCCCAGCATCAGCAGCATGGCCGTGTCCGCGCAGGACTCATTCAGCACGTCGGGCGTGCTGAACACGGCGATGCCTTTCGCCTGCAAGGCGTCCAGGTCCAGGTGGTCGGTGCCTACGGAGTAGGTGCAGAGCGCCTTGACGGAGGCGGGCAGGGCGGCCGCCAGGCCCCCGTCGATGCGGTTGGTGACCGTGATCACCAGCGCGTCCATGCCCTGCGCGGCCGCAATGAGCGCATCATTGTCCAGCACCCGGCCCGTGCCGTTGTGGGCCGCGCCGAAGCGCTGGACGAACAGATCCAGCACCGGCGCGGGGAAGGGGCAGGCAACGTAGACGCGCATGGCGGGGGCCGCTGCTTGGCTCATGGCTAGATCACTTGGTCTTGGCGCCGGATGCCTCGACGATCGGGCCCCACTTCTTACGGTCGCGCTCGATGGTCTTGGCGAATTCGGCCGAGGTGCCGCCCAGGGGCTCGGCGCCTTGCGCGCCCATGGCCTTCTTCATTTCATCGGTCGCCAGGATCTTGTTCATTTCCGCGTTGACCTTCTGCACGATCGCGTCCGGCGTGCCGGCGGGCGCGAGCAAGCCATACCAGACCGTGACGTCGAAATCCTTGTAGCCGCGTTCCGCCACCGTGGGCACATCGGGCGCAATCGCGCTGCGCTTGCTGGACGTGACCGCCAGCGCGCGGATGGAGCCCGCCTTGAGCTGGCCGAAGGCCGACGGCAGGGAAGTGAACAGGATGGGAACCTGGCCGCTCAGCAAGTCGGCCATGGCCGGCGCCGAGCCTTTGTAGGGCACGTGCTGCAGGGTGATCCCGGCCTGCTCCTGCAGCAGCACGGCGGCCAGGTGGGTGATGGTGCCGGCGCCCGGCGAGCCGTAGTCTATGCTGCCCGGTTTTTCCTTGGCCGCCTTGATCATGTCTTCCAGCGTCTTGTAGGGGGAGTCCGCGCGGGTGACGATGATCACCGAGGTGCCCGCCACGTTCACGATGGGCGCGAAGTCTTTCACCGAATCATAGGACAGGTTGGGATACAGCCAGGGCGCCACCGCCAGGTTGTCCACCTGGCCCATCACCAGTTGGTAGCCGTTGGGCGTGGCCCGCGCGGCGCTGGCGATGCCTATGGTGCCGCCGGCGCCCGCCCGGTTCTCGGCGATCACGTTCCAGCCGGTCGATTGCGCCAGATGGGTGCTGACCAGGCGCGTCATGCTGTCGGTGCCGCCGCCCGGCGGGAAGGGGGCGATGATGTTGATCGGGCTGGACGGATAGGCATCCGCCGCGTCCGCCGCCATGGTCGCGGTGGGCGTTGCGAACGCCAGGGGGAGCAAGGCGAGGAATAGCTTACGGATCATGTCGTGTCTCCTGTTTTTATGGGCTCTCGAGCTTCATGTGCTCTCAGGCGTTGATGCAAGGGGTTGAAATGACGCCGGCCTGTTGCAGGCGTTCGAGCTCCTGGGCGCCGACCCCGATGGACGCGAGTACGCTCTGGGTGTCGGCGCCCAGTTCGGGCGCCGGCAGCCGGCATGAGGAGGGCGCTTCGGAAAACTTGATGGGAAAGCCCAGCATGCGGACCTCGCCGTGGCCGGGCTGGTTGACGGTGATGACCATGTCCTGATCCTTCACTTGCGGATCTTCGAAGACTTCGGCCAGCCCCAGCACCGGTCCGCAGGGAACGCCGAATTCGTTCAAGCGGCGTATCCAGTATTCGCTGGATTCGGTTTGGGTGCGCGCTTCGATGATTTCCTTGATTTCGCGCCGGCGTTCCATGCGTTGGGCGTTGGTGCTGAATTCGGGCAGCTCGCGGACATGGGCGAGGCCCGTGGCGTCCAGCAGCTTATGATAGACGCTGTCATTGCTGGGAGCAATGGCGACCTGGCCGTTGCTGGTCCGGAACAGGCCGTAGGGCGCCACGATGCCGTGATCGTTGCCGCTGCGCGCCGGCACGACGCCGCTGGCCAGGAAGTTGGACGCATGGAAGCTCAGCATGCTGATCATGCTGTTGAGCAGGCTGACGCTGATGGAATCGCCCTGGCCGGTGCGCCCGCGCCGCAGCAGGGCCGCCGCGATGCCGAGCGCCCCGTGCAGCCCGGCGACCAGGTCGCTGATGGGCGGGCCGGCGCGCAGGGGAGGGTCGTCTTCGGCGCCGTTCAGGCTCATGAAGCCGCTCATGGCCTGGGCCACGAAATCGAAGGCGGGACGGTCCCGATAGGGGCCGGTGTCGCCGAAGCCGTTGATGCTGCAATGGATGATGTCGGGCCGCAGCGCCTTGAGGCGTTCCGGCCCGAAGCCCATTTTTTCCATGACGCCGGGCCGGAAGTTTTCGACGATGACGTCGCAGGACGGGATGAGCCGCGCCAGCAGCGCCTTGCCTTCCGCGCCGTACAAGTCTATGGCGACCGATTTTTTATTGCGGTTGTAATTGGCGAAATACCAGCTGATCCCGTCGCGGATGACGCCTTGCTCGCGCACGGGGTCGCCCGAGGTCGGCGATTCGACTTTCAGCACTTCCGCGCCGAGGTCGGCCAGCAGGGCCGTGCAATAAGGGCCTGAAATGATGCGGGTGAGGTCTAGGACGCGTATTCCGGAAAGAGGCATGGCATTTTGGATCTGGATTCAGCAAAGACCGGCGGCCGGGGGGCCGCCGGCCGCGTGGGGCGCGGCGCCCGGGGGCCTTCAGCCCGTGGCGCAGGCCGCGTCTTCGTATTCGTGCAGGCGCAGCCGGGGGCCGGCTTTCATGACCTGGCCGGGCAGGCGTCGCCCCAGCACGGCCTCCATGCGGGCCGCCACCTGGATGAGCTTGTCGAGGTCGATCCCGGTTTCGATGCCCATTTCGTTCAGCAGATAAACCAGGTCTTCCGTGCAGATGTTGCCGCTGGCGCCGGGCGCGAACGGACAGCCGCCCAATCCGCCCAGGGACGATTCGTAGCTGTCCACGCCGGCGTTCAGGCCCGCCACGACGTTGACCAGGCCTATGCCCCGCGTATTATGGAAATGCAGCGTGAGCTTCATGTCGGGGTGAGCGCCGCGAATGGCCGCAACGGTGCGCGCAACGAGCGCGGGCGTCGCCATGCCGGTCGTGTCGCCCAGGGTCAGGGTGCGGAATCCGGCGGCATGGAAATGCCCGGCGATGCGCTGGATCGCCGACAGCTCCACGTCGCCTTCGAAAGGGCAGCCGAAGGCGCAGGCGATGGCGCCTCTTTTGCCTATGCCCACGTGGCGGACGTGTTCGGCGATGTTCGAGATGTCGTCCAGCGATCGGTCGATCGGGCGGTTCAGGTTCTTCCGGTTGTGGCTTTCGCTGGCGGACACGAACACGACGATTTCATCGGCGCCGGCGTCGATGGCGCGTTCGACGCCCTTGAGGTTGGGCGCCAGCACGGAAAACCGCGAACCCGCGGGGCGCCGGACGCCGGCCAGGACGTCGGCGGCATCCGCAAGCTGCGGCACCGCCCGGGGCGAAACAAAGGAAGTGGCCTCGATGTGGCGCAGGCCGGCGTCCGTCAAGCCGTCGATCAGCGCTATCTTGGTGCCGGTGTCGACGAAATCGGGCTCCATCTGCAGCCCGTCCCGCATGCCCACTTCGATCACTTCCACCTTGTCCGGCATGTTCATACCCGTCTCCATTGCGCCGGTTTGCGGATTCCGGCTTGAAATGACTATGTATGACGCATCGTATCGGGCTATACGCATCGCGACAATTACCATTTATTCGTGCAGCCATCGCGGTTTGCGATGGCTGGCGTGCCGGGATGGGCGCCGCTCGCGCCTAATCCTCCACTTGGCCGGCCAAATGGTCCAGCAAGCTCCTGGCCGCCGCGGACAGCGTCTCGGCGGGCCGGACGCACAGCTTCAGCCGCCGCGACGCCCAGGCGTCGCTGAGCGGCACGATGCATATCCCTCGGCAGACATACAGCTCCGTCGCTTTCACCGGCATGATTCCTATCCCCAAGCCCGCATCCACCATCGAGATGAGCGCGTCATAAGAGGTCACCTGGAACTTGAGCTTGAGCCGGCGGTTCGCCGCGATCGCTTCGCGCGCCAGCAGCTTGTTCGCGGCGCTGCCGCGATGCATGCCGACGTGGTCGTACTCCAGCGTATCCAGGAAGGCCACCGACGGCTTCGACGCCAGCGGGTGATCGCATGGCGTGATCAGCACCATCCGGTCCTTGTGATAGGGAAACGTCGTAAGCGCGTATTGCTCGTCGGCCTCGCTGTAGATGCCGATGTCCGCCGTGTTCTCCGCCACCGCCCGGATGACATCGGTGCTGACCATTTCCGTCAGGTCGACCGTGACGTCGGGGTAGCGCGCGAGAAAGGCCTGCAGCTCCTTGGGCAGAAACTGCGTGATGGACGACAAGTTGGCCGCAATGCGGACGTGGCCGCGCGTTCCCTGGGCATAGCCGCTCAGTTCGCCGGCGAGGTCGTCGGCATGGTGCAGCAGATTGCGGGCCCCGCGAGCCAGGGCGTGGGCGGCTTTCGTGGCCTCGACGCCCCGCGCCCGCCGGATGAACAGCTCCGCCCCGAGCATCCGTTCCAGCTCGGACAGGCGCTTGCTGAGCGCCGAGGCGGCGATGTGCTCGCGCTCGGCCGCGGCCGCGATGCTGCCTTCTTCGACGACCGCGATGAACAGCTGCAGGGTGTAAAGGTCAAAACGATGGGACATGCCGCCTTCCTGTTGCCTCTTGGCTTCGGCGGCTTCCCGGTTCGTCATGCCCACCGCGTCAAACGTCCAGAACGGTTTTCCCCGCGTTCCAATGCAGGGGCCGCGCGCCCGCAACCGGCGAGCGCCACACCGAAACCCCCGTATTGAACAAACTGCCCAGGTAGGCGGTTTTCAAGTCCGGGCCGCCGAAGGCCACACTGGAAATATTGCGCAGGCTGTAGTGCCTGCCCGTGCTGATTTCTTCGAACGTGAAGCGATCGGCCGCAAAGGCGGCTTCCGCCGCGTCGATCGCGGCGTCGTCGCAGTCCTCTATATGTACCGTACTGCGGCCGTTCTTGTCCACCTGGATCAGGCGGTTGCTGACGACGCTGGTCAGCCAGACACCGCCTTCTTCGTCGAACTCCAGCCCGTCGGGCCAGGTGCCATGGCCGAACTCGCACACCAGTTCGCGCGGACCCAGGGTGGGGCCGGGAAGGATCCTGAAGCGCGACATGCGCCGCGCAATGGTTTCGTTCACGTAGAGCCAGCGGCCGGTCGGGTCGACGCGCAGTTCGTTGCTGAACCCCAGGCCGCGCGCGACGATTTCCATTTTCGCGCCCGGCTTCACCACGCCTATCATCGCGTCCGCGTTGTCGTGCCGGAATGCAAGACTGCGCGGTTCGAGCGCGGTGCACAAGGACAGCCAGGTGTTGCCGTGTTCGTCGGGATACAGGAAATTGAGCGGGCTGCGAGGCAGCCCCTGTTCTTCGGTCAGGTAGGGCTCCACCACGCCGGGCGCCACCAGCCTCCAGGCACCGCCGCGCGGCCCGACGTTGGCGATCAGGAAAGTGCCGTCGTCGAGCAGGGCGATGCCGTTCGCCACGAATTCCTCGGCGGGCCAGGATACGGAAGGCTGGCCTTGCGGCTCGACGTCGACACGCACGACGCCCCGTTCCCGGTCGGCGGCGTACAGGCGCCCGTCCGCCAGCGCGATCACCGATTCGGGCCGGTTCAAATGGTTGCCGATACGCGGCAAGGGCGTTGCGAGCACTGCCATGATCAAGAATCCTCAGTTGATGACGACGCGGGAGTTTTTCACGATGTCGCCCCAGCGCGCGTACTCGGCCACGATGAATTCACGATACGCTTGCGCGCTCATGTCCTGCGGCAGCACGTACTGCGCGAGCAGGTTCTTGCGTACAGCGGCTTCGTTGATGGTGGCCCTGATTTCCTGGTTGAGCCGGTTCAGGATGTCCGCCGGTATGCCCGCCGGGCCCAGGAATCCCACCGAACTACGGAAGTCCACGTTCATTCCTTGCTCGATCAGCGTGGGCAGGTCCGGCAGCTCGGAAAACCGTTCGGCCGAGCCAAGCCCGATCATGCGGATCTTGCCGTCCTTGACGTAGCCGTCGGTGATCTGCATGGGAAGGATCGCCGCCGCGACCTGGCCCGAAGCCAGGCCCACCAGCTGGGGCGCGGTTCCCTGGTAGGGCACATGAAGGATGTCCAGGTCGTTGCGGACCTTGAAATCTTCCATGATCAATTGTGCCGTGCTGCCCACGCCCCAGGTGCCGTAGGAATACTTGCCGGGCGATTCACGGACCAGGCGCATGAATTCCTGCGCATTTTTAGCCGGAAACGAAGGGTGCACCGCCAAGCCGAACTGGAAATAGCCGATGGGCGCGATGCACGAGAAGTCTTTGAGCGTATCGTAGGGCACGTCTTTGTAGAGGTGCGGAAAGACACAGTGCGAATCGGGCGTGGCATAGACGAAGGTGTAACCGTCCGGCTTCCGGCGCGCGGCCGCGGCGCTGCCTATCGTGCCGGTTGCTCCACCGCGGTTTTCAACCACGATTTGCTGCCCCAGGCGCTGGGACAATGTGGCGGCCAGCATGCGGACCACTCTACGTCACCGCCACCGCCGGCGGCCCAGGGGACGATCACGGTCAGCGGCTGGCTGGGAAAATTCGAGGCCTTGGCATTGCGGATACCGGACAAGCCCGCGGCCGCGCCCAACCCCATTCCAAGCATGAGGCGCCGGCGCAGCGGCGACGGGGGTATTGAATTGTCTCGCATGTTTGCTCCTCCTTGAGGCGGTATGCGACGGCGGCATCTTGCGAGCCCGCAAACCGTGAATCGTTTTTCTGTGCAGCGGGTGTCAGGAATTCTAGCGTCATCGACCGCGTTCCGAGCTGATGATTTTTCTTGCGGCCATCGTGAAAAGCGATGCCTGCGCCACTCAGCGCCCCAGATCGGCTCCCTGGGCGGCCAAGCCCTCCTGCACGTCGCGGAAAGCCACGTTTCCAGGCGAAACACCCGCCCGGGACGCGAGCGCCGCGCATACCCCCGCCGCCTGGCCGGTCGCCATGGCGATCGGCATCACCCGGTAAGAGGAATGCGCTTCGTGCGTGCCCGAAATGCAGCGCCCCGCGACGACCAGCCGCTCCACGCCCCGGGGAATGAGCGCGCGCAGAGGAATGTCGTAGGCCTCGTCCGCGGGAATGCGTTGCAGCAGCGTCCCCTTGCCGGCGGGGTTATGGATATCGACGGGATACGTCCCGCGGGCGATCACGTCCGGGAACTTGCGTGCGCTCAACAAGTCTTCGGCGGTGAGCCGGTATTGCCCGACTATCCGCCTCGTCTCGCGCACGCCCGCGTGCACGCCGCTCTGCACCGCATAGCTTTCCTCGAAACCGGGCACGTATTCGCGTAGAAAACGCTGCAGCTGGTTCAGCTGCCGGCGGCTCTCCCATTCCGCCAGGCTCCAATCCCAGACGTCCGTGCCCAGCACGCGCGTCACGCGCGTGGAGTTGACGCTCACTTCGCGCGGATGCGGGGTCGCAAAGAAAAGAATGTCTTCCCGCGCCAGGTCGAGCGCGCCGTCGGCCGTCGCCTGCCGCAGCAAATCCCATAGGCCGTGTACGCCGCGCCATTGGTCCGGGTGCTGCTTCACATATGCCTGGAATGCGGGCCGGTCGAAATCGGCCATGCGGAACATCAGCGTCATGGGCTGGACCAGGCCGTCGGATTCTCTCCCTATCTCATAATCGGCGCCGGCGAGGGCGGCGATGTCGCCGTCGCCGGTGCAGTCCACGACCGTCCCGGCCTTGATGACCACCGGCCCGCTCTTGGTCTCGAAGACCACGCCTTCGAGTCCAGCCTCGCCGAATACGCCGCTGGCGAAGGCATGGAACAGCATGCGCACGCCGGCCTGGTCGAGCAGGTCCAGCGCCGCCCATTTGAATACTTCCGGATCGAATGGGACCACATAGCCGGTGTCCAGGGACGGCGGCACGGCGCCGCCGCTCTGCACCAGGCGTTCCAGCAATTCCTTGAGCGCGCCGGCGATCACCGGGTGGCCGGGGCCGTGATCATCGGGAAGCAGGTTGGTGACGCCCAGTCTTTCGAAGACCGGGCGCTGGGTGTGGAAGGACATCAGCGGCATGACCAGGGCGGCGGTCGCGTTTCCGCCCAGGAAGCCGTAGCGCTCCACCAGGATCACCGCCGCGCCCGCGCGGGCCGCGCCAAGCGCCGCGCCGATTCCGGCGGGGCCGCCGCCCACCACCAGCACGTCGGTTTCGGCGGCCAGCCTGGCGGGGCGGGGAGGGAGCAGCACCTGGGTGAGGGTGCCTGGCCGCTGCAGTATCGGCATTTCAGCCCCTTTCCGCGGCTTCATCCGCGGCGCGCAACCGTTCGAGCAGCGCAATCAGCAGGCGGTTGTTCTCGCGCGCCCGGTCTTGCAGGGCCGGAAGGCGCTCGCGGATGAGGCTTTTGATATTGGCTCGATAATCCCAGCAATGGTCGATGGAGGCGAGCAGCTTGCCGGAATTGACGTTGTCCATGGGCGGGGTGTCCATGCCCAGCTCCTGCAGGAGGCCGGTGACTTTGGAAGCGTAGGGCAGGGCGACGAAGGGCACGCCCTGCAGCGCCGAGAAAATGAGGAAATGCAGCCGCATGCCCACGCAGAACTCGAAGCCCCCGATGATGGTCATGATTTGCCCCGGGCTGTATTCGCCCTTGAGCACCGTGGCGCGCTGGGCGCACTGCATCTGCGCCACCACGGCGTGGCTGTGCTGCAAGTCCAGATGGTCGCGCTCCAAAGGGATGAAGACCACGTCGGCATCCAGGCGCTGCACCATGAAATCCGCCGCGCTGGCAAGCAGGTGGTGATAGTGGTCGGCGCTGATGCCCGGTGCCGCGGGGCCGGGTTCCCGCACCGAAAAACCGATGCGGCGGCGCGGCATGTCCAGCCCCTCGCGCATCAATGCGTCTTTCGGCAGGGCCTGGGCCCGCATCAGCAGCGCGGGATCGGCCGTCACGCGGATTTCGCGCTGCAGGCCGACCTCCTCCAGAAGCCGATGGCCCTGGCGGTCGCGCACGGTGATCAAGGCGGCGGGGGTCAACGCCGCGCGCACCAGTTCGCGGCTGGACTGCTTTACCAGCGGCCCGGCGCTGACGGCATAGACCATGACCGGCACGCCCAGCTCGTTGGCCAGCAGCACCTCGCGCAGGTAGATGTCGATCTCCGCGTCGAAGAGGATGCCGCCGCCGCCCAGAATCAGCAGATCCAACTGGGCGATCTCCTGCGCCGCGACGTCCCGGGTGATTTCGCGCACGGGTATCGCATAGGCGATACGGTGCCGTTCCTCAGTGTCTTTCGTGTTGCGTGAAAACACGACGACTTCCGCGTCCGGCATGGCGGCAAGCAGCTGCGCCACGATGCTTTCGAGTATGGCTTCATCGCCCAGGTTCAGGCCGCCATAAGAGCCGGAGATGCCGATGCGTACGGGACGATTTTTCATGGGCGCCTTTGCGTTGAGCGCTGCGCCGTGGCGGCGCAGCTTGAGAGCTGAGCGTCAGCAGACGCTCGCGGCGCGGCAATTGGCGTGCCAGGCAGTCATTCCGATGGCCCGGCGCCCAAGGCGATGGCGTGTTGGTGCCATAATATCCATGGCGCCGAGCCGGCGCCGCAACGATTCTTTGGAACCCCACTTTGGAACCCCGCGAATGAAGCTTACCGATTTCAAAGTTCCCGCATTCGATTGTCGCGGAACGCCATGGAAAGCCCATCAAAAGGCCGTTCGAGCCTGAATCCGCAGACGTCAAGGGAAGCCATCCATGAAGGGAATGCCGAAGCTGGATCGGATCGACATCAATATCCTCGCCCAGTTGCAGCAGAACAGCCAGATGACCAACATGGCGCTGGCGGACGCCGTCAATCTGTCGCCCAGCCCTTGCCTTGCGCGCGTAAAGCGCCTGGAAAAGGCGGGCTACATCGTCAACTATCACGCCAAGCTGAACCTGGCCAAGCTGGCCGAGCATATCGTCGTGTTCACCGAGGTCACGCTCGAAGATCATCGGCTTCATGATTTCGTGCGATTCGAGGCCGCCATCAAGAACTACCCGCAACTGCAGGAATGCCACCTGATCAGCGGAGGCTACGACTACCTGCTGAAGTTCATTACCAGAAACGTGGTCCAGTATCAGCAGCTGATGGAAAACATGCTGTCCCGGAACATAGGCATCGCCAAATATTTCAGCTATATCGTGGTCAAGACGGTATACGAGCGGGACAGCGTTTCCATCAAGGAATTGCTGGACGGCGGCGACTAGGGCCTGTCGACGCTAAAAGCCAGGCGGCAGCAGTCTTGGCCGCCGTGGACCCGAGCCGAGGAGGGCGGCGGGAGCCGCCGCATGCGGCGATGACCGCCGCCGCATACGTGCGAATCGCCGTCAAGCCAGATTCCGGCGCACTTCGGCTTGCCCGAGGACTTGATCCAGGGTTTTCCTCAGCCGCTCGAACAGCAGCGCCATTTCGCTTTCGGTATAAGAAAGCGCCGGTGCGAACCCCAGTATGTCGTCGTTGAACGCGCGAAACACGATCTTGTTGTCGTATGCGGCCTTGAACAGGCGCTCGTGCAGCTTCAGCT
>JACDJC010001717.1_pt1 | contig 18896 bp, 18 predicted proteins | sample 7454191 | NCBI WGS metagenome assembly JACDJC01 (sample SAMN14253291, study PRJNA609438) | sludge metagenome | isolation source: sludge after 25d culture with pyrite and EDTA | collected 2018-12-20 | reverse complement strand
GCTGGCCGCCCGGGCCGACCGTCCGCTCGTGTCGCTCCTGGAGCGGGCGCCGGGCCAGCGCGAAGCGCGTTGGATCCAGCTGCTGCAGCACGATGTCGCTGGCCGGACCGCAGCGGCCGCGCTCGTCGGGACCGGAGCGTCGCCCACCCGCGCTGCAGCAGCAGCGCCGGGCCGGGTCGACGAGCTGGAGGGTCGGGTCGCCGCGCTGGAGTCTCGCCTGGACCAGCTGGTCCATGCCCTCGACGGCCTGGTCGAGCTGCCCGAGCCCACCGAGCACACCGTCGGGTGACGAGCCGACGAGCAGCCGCGGGGATCTTGGGCAGCGCGGACCGGTGGTTGGTCGCTGGTGCCCAGGTTCGGCGGGCCGACGAGTAGTCGCGGGGATCTTGGGCACCGCGGACCGGTGGTTGGTCGCTGGTGCCCAAGTTCGGAGCGCGGACGAGCGGTCGCCCGCGTCGAACTGAAACGCGTTCTACCCGCGGGGTAGGGTCCGATCCCATGAGAGCGATCGTGTGGGACGGCAAGGCCGCGTCCGTCGAGTCCGACATCGAAGTCCGTGACCTCCGTGCCGGCGAGGTCCGGGTCCGCATCGAGTCCGCCGGGCTCTGCCACAGCGATGTGTCGGTCCTCAACGGCACGATCATGTTCCCGCCCCCGGTGGTCCTGGGTCACGAGGGCGCGGGCGAGATCGTGGCGATCGCTCCCGACGTCACCAACGTCGCGGTCGGCGACCACGTGGTGCTCTCCACGCTCGGCAACTGCGGTCAGTGCGCCGCCTGCGACAGCGGCAAGCCCACGTTCTGCCGGGTGGGTGTCGGCAAGCTGTCCCGTCCGTTCACCAAGGGCGACGGCGACGATGCCCAGAAGGTCTTCCAGTTCGCCAACCTCGGCGTGTTCTGCGAGGAGACGGTCGTCAAGGCCACCCAGGCGGTGAAGATCCCCGACGACGTGCCGCTCAGCTCGGCATCGCTCATCGGCTGCGGCGTCCTCACCGGTGTGGGCGCCGTGTTCAACCGGGCCAAGGTCGCTCACGGCCAGTCGGTCGTGGTGATCGGCGTCGGCGGCATCGGCCTCAACGTGATCCAGGGCGCGGCGCTGTCCGACGCCCTGCCGATCATCGCGGTGGACACCAACCCCGCCAAGGAGAGCTACGCCAAGCTCTTCGGCGCCACGCACTTCATCTGTCCCGACGGGCCCGACTTCGACCTCGTCGAGGCGGTCAAGGAGATCGTCCCGAACGGCGTCGACTTCGTCTTCGAGTGCGTGGGATCCACGGCGCTCATCAAGACCTCGACCGACCTGCTCGACTGGGGTGGAACCGTCGTGATGCTGGGTGTACCCAAGATGGGCTCGGAAGCCAGCTTCGTGGTCTCCACCATGTACAACGACAAGACGATCATGGGTTGTCGCTACGGCGCGGCCCGCCCGCAGTACGACATCCCCCTGATGGTCAAGCTGTACCAGGCGGGGCGCCTCAAGCTCGACGAGCTCGTGTCGCAGACCTATCCGCTCGAGGACTTCCAGCTCGCCCTCGACGAGCTCCACGACGGCAAGCTCGCCCGCGGCGTGCTCACCGTGCAGAGCTGAACGCCGCGGAGGGGGAGTCGTGCCGCTGCCGGGTGAGATCGACGAGCTGTCCAAGAGGGTCTCGAACTGGGGCCGTTGGGGTGACGACGACGAGCTGGGCTGCGGCAACCTGCTGACCAGTCAGGCCACGCGGCGGGGCATCGACTCGGTTCGCCTCGGTCGGCGCGTGTCGCTCGCCGCGGACCTCAAGGCCGACGGCATCCAGGTCGGCCAGCCGGCCCGTCGCTACAACCCGATCCTGACCGTGACGTCGCTCAACGAGCGGGACAAGTTCGCGCCAGGGATCTGGGAGGGCACCGACGACCTGGTGATGATGTCGACGTGCGCGGGGACCCACCTCGACGCGCTCAGTCACGTGTCCTACGACGGGTTCCTCTACAACGGGTTCCCCACCTCGGTCGTCACGGCGCAGTACGGCGCGACCAAGCTGGGCGCCGAGCGCCTGCCGCCGATCGTGACCCGTGGCCTGGTGCTCGACATCGCCCGGCTCAAGGGCGTCGACGCCCTCGACGAGATCTCGCCCGGCTACGCGATCACTGCCGACGACCTGGACGCGGCGTGCGAGCAGGCCCAGGTGCAACCCGAGGCGGGCGACGTGATCCTGGTCCGCACCGGGCAGATGCGGCACTACCTCGCGGGTGACCGAACCCGCTACACGGTCGGAACGGACTTCAGCCAGCCCGGCCTGTCGGTCGACGCGGTGCCGTGGATCCGCGAGTACGACCTGGCCGGCGCCTTCGTCGACACCTACGCCTACGAGGCGTTCCCTCCCACCCAGCCCGACTGGTCCGACTGCCTGGCCGTGCATCTCCTGCAGATCCGCGACATGGGTCTGCTGCAGGGTCAGAACTGGGACTTCGAGGAGCTGGCCGAGGTGTGCGCAGAGGAGGAGCGCGGCGACGTGCTGCTGCTCGCGTCGCCCGAACCGCTGGTCGGGGCCACCTCCGCCCCGGTCGCACCCGTCGCCGTCCTGTAGAGAGCAGCCCGCCAGAGCGCCGCCCTTCCGGACGAGCTCGGGTGGGCGTACCGTGGCGACGTGAGCGATCCCTACCAGGGCGCACCGCCGCCCGTTCCGAGCCGATCGCCGTGGGACCCGCCACCGGTCCCGCCCGATGCTGCCCCCGCACAGGAGCCGCCGGCTGCGTCGCCACCCGCCGCTGTGCCGCCGGCCGCTGCGTCGCCACCCGCCGCTGTGCCGCCGCCGGCCGCTGTGCCGCCGCCGGCCGCTGTGCCGCCGCCCGCGGCGCCGTGGGGGTCGTGGGCCCCGCCACCGGCAGACGGGAGCTCCGCACCGCTCGGTGCCGGCGCCGCGTACGGGGGTTCGGCCTACGGATCCGGTGGTGGGAGCGCGGAGCCGCTCCGCGGGACGAAGGGTCAGCGCTACGGCTCGCCGCGCTTCTCGGGTCGTGGGATCTTCGCCGTGTTCGGCCTGCTGGGCGTGCTCGTCACCGTGGGGATCATGGTCTTCCTGGCGGTGCAGGTCCTCGACGGCGTCGGCGGCGGCTCGGGCGAGACCGATTCGGGGGCCGGTGCGGCGGTCCTTCCGGGCGGCGTGGTCGTGGGCGGGGACCCGACCGCCGGTGGAGCGACCGCGGGTGAGGGCCCCCAGGCAGGCACCGGTTCTCCGGCCGACGCGGCGAGGGCCTCGGCCTGTTCGACCGACAAGGCGACGATCGCGACGGCGGCGGAGGCGTACCACGTGATGAACGGCGCCTACCCGCCCGACGTCACCACGCTCCTGGCAGAGGGGTTGGTGCAGTCGGACCATCCGCTCGAGTTCGAGCTGCAGGTCCAGGACGGCGTGCTGGCCGTCGTCGGCACCGGGGCATGCGCTGGCGGCTGAGCCGGCCGATCCCTCTCGTCGGTCCCTGCGCCCCGAGCTGACCAGACCCCTAAGGTGGCGGCATCGCCCACCGGGCGACGCGATCAAGAGGGGACCGGGAGATGCTGCAGGGCCGCACGCTCTGGGAGTTGATGGAGAAGCGGGTCGACGCCACGCCCGACGCGCTCATGGCCGTCGACGAAGACATGCGAACCATCACCTTCGCCGAGTTCTGGTCTGAGGCCGAGCGCGCCGCGGCGGGGTTCGCGGCGCTCGGGGTCGGTGCCGACGACGTGGTCACGTGGCAGCTCCCGACGTGGATCGAATCGCTGGTGCTTGTGGCCGCGCTGAGCCGACTCGACGTCGTGCAGAACCCGGTGCTGCCGATCTACCGGGACCGCGAGCTGGAGTTCATCACCGGCCAGGCGGGCTCGGAGCTGCTCGTCGTCCCGTCGGTCTGGAACGGCTTCGACCACGAGGCCATGGCCACGTCGATCGCCGAACGCCAGGACCGCGACACGCGGGTCCTCGTGACGGACCGGGCGCTTCCGCAGGGCGACCCGACGGCGCTCCCGCAGCGCAGCGACGCGCTCGACGCGGCGGACCAGGCCGTGCGGTGGCTCTTCTACACGTCGGGCACCACTGCGGACCCCAAGGGTGCCCAGCACACCGACGCGTCGATCGCCGCGGCGGCCCGCGGCATGGGTCAGCGCCTTGCGGTCATCGACGCCGATCGGGCGGCGCTGGTGTTCCCGTTCACCCACATCGGTGGCGTCACCTGGCTGTTCGCCAGCCAGATGTTCGGCAACGCGCTGATCCTCACCGACAGCTTCGACCCCGTCGGAACACCCGAGGTGCTGTCGCGGGAGGGCGTCACGCTCGCTGGAGCGGGCACCGTGTTCCACCAGGCCTACGTCGCCTACCAACGCCGGCACGTGCATCCGGTTTTCGCCGACGTGCGGGCGTTCCCCGGCGGCGGAGCACCCAAGCCGCCGTCGCTCGTCGCCGAGATCCGTTCGCTGTTCGACTCGCCGGTGCTCTCGGGCTACGGGCTGACCGAAGCGCCGGTCCTGACGATGGCCGACGTCTCGGACGCCGATGACGAGCTCGCCGTCAGCGAGGGCAAGGCGATGGTCGGCGTGGAGCTGCACATCCACCGTGGCGACGGTTCCAGGGCGGCGGACGGCGAGGACGGCGAGATCCGGGCCAGAGGGCCGCAGATGATGCGCGGCTACCTCGACCCGGCGCTCGATCTGGAGGCGTTCGACGAGGACGGCTTCTTCCGCACCGGGGACCTCGGCCACCTCGACGACCGCGGCAACCTCGTGATCACCGGTCGGATCAAGGACGTGATCGTCCGCAAGGGCGAGAACGTCTCGGCCAAAGAGGTCGAGGACCTGTTGATCACCCACCCGCTGCTGGCCGACGTCGCCGTGATCGGCATCCCCGACCCCGATGCCGGTGAGCGGGTGTGCGCTGTGGTGCAGCTGGCCGATCCCTCGGACTCCATCTCGCTCGGCGAGGTCGTCGCCCACCTGCGGGACGCTGGTCTGCTCACCCAGAAGCTGCCCGAGCAGCTCGAGGTCGTCGGCCTCATCCCCCGCAACGCCACAGGCAAGGTGCTCAAGCACGTGCTGCGCGACGAGTTCAAGGGCTGAACGTCACCGGACGTCATCGCAGCACCGGATTTGTCGATCGGCCTTCGAGGCGCGGATGCTGGCCCGGTGATGATGGCCGCCACCACCGGAGCGTTCGCGGCCGCGGCGACCGCGTTCGTGGCCGTCTTCGTGGCCGAGCTGCCCGACAAGACGATGTTCGCCACGCTCGTGCTCACCACCCGGTTCCGATCACCGCTGGCGGTCTGGACCGGCGTCGCGGCGGCCTTCACCATCCACGTGGTGATCGCCGCCGCCTTCGGCAAGCTGCTGTCCAACCTCCCCACACGTCCGGTCGACGCCGCGGTGGCGGTCCTGTTCGCCGTCGGTGCGGTGCTCCTCTGGCGCTCCGCATCCGAAGATCCCGAGGAGGACTCCGACATCGGTGACGCGCACGGCTTCGGCGGTATCGCCGCTCGCAGCTTCGGCCTGATCCTGGTGGCGGAGCTCGGCGACCTGACCCAGCTGACGACCGCGGGGCTGGCCGCACGCACCGGTCAAGCCCTCGCCGTCGGCATCGGTGCGCTCGCCGCGCTGTGGGCGGTCGCCGGCATCGGCGTGACCGCCGGCCAGCAGCTCCTGCGCCGGCTGCCGCTGGCGACCGTGCGTCGGGTCGCGGCAGCGATCTTCGCCGTGCTGGCGCTGGTGACCGCGTACCAGGCCGTCACCGGCTGATGGCTGTCGCCCCGCACCTCCGACCGATCGACCCGGCCGATACGACGCTGCTCGACGCCGTGCTCGCGCTCAACGAGCACTGGGTGCCCCACGTCGGTTCGATCACCTCGGACCGACTGGCTGCGTTGGTGGCGCAGGCCGACGCGGCACTCGTGGCGACCGGATCCGATGGCTCGTTGGCCGGGTTCATGATCCTGATGGCTCCGGGTGCGGACTACTCGTCGCCGAACTACCGGTACTTCCAGTCCCGTCTCGACGCGGGCGAGGCGCCGGGTGAGTTCCGCTACGTCGACCGCATCGCCGTCGCCCCCTCCGCGCAGGGGACCGGCGTCGGCAGGACGCTCTACGAAGCGGCGTTCGCCCGCGCCGGCGTCGTCGGTGCGGTCGAGGTGACGTGTGAGGTCAACATCGATCCGCCGAACCCGGCCTCGCTGGCGTTCCACGCCCGCATGGGCTTCGTCGAGGTCGGCCGTCAGTGGACCTACGACGACACCGTCGAGGTCCAACTGCTCGCCCGCCCCGTCTGAGCATGCCTCGCCGGTCCGTGTGATCCGACCGTTCGCCAGAGCCGGATTCGGGTCGGGATCACAGCTTGATCAGGATCCTGCGTCGCCAGAGCTGATCAGCGATCACCCACGCGAGCAGGATCCACAGCACCGACCACATGACCGATGCCACGGCGATCGGTAGGAACCCGGCCATCCACTCGACCGTCGCGATCCGCCACGACGACGGCACCACCGCAGCGAGCGCGCTGCACCCGACGTACACGGCCAGAGGGTTGGCGCCCATCTCGCGCAGCCACTGGAACGCGCGTCGCCACCCGAGCCGGTCGACCATCCAGTAGATCGTCAGGCTGATCGCGGCCGAAGCGGCCACGCCGACGAGCGCGTACGTGGGCGTCCAGAGCCGCTTGTTGACGGGGATCCACGGCGTGAGCACGAGGCCGAGCGCCAGCGGGCCGACGGTCCAGCCGGTGAGGCTGCGGACGATCCGATCGTGGTCTCCGAAGCGGAACCAGCGGCCGACCCAGACGCCCGCCAGCACGTTGAACACCGACACGATCGCCACCGGAAGCCCCTCTGCGGTCTCCCTTCGGTAGAGGAACCGGTCCACCGCCTGGTCCAGCGTGTTGCCGTCGACGAAGCCCCACCACAGGCCGAACACCGCGCCCGCGGCCAGCAGCCCGGCGCCGACCGCGTACTGGGCTCGACGGGGGAGGAGCAGGACGAACCACGCCAGGAGCGACGTCACCGCGATGTGCTGGAGCACGCCGGCCGCCACGAGCTGGTGCTGCTTGAGCGCGGACAGCCCGACGCCGAGGGCGAACAGGATCACGCATCGCTTGAGCATGGGCCGAAACGCGCGCATGAACGGTCGACCGGGCCCCGGCATCTGCTTGGACGACAGCGCGCTCGACACGCCGATGCAGAAGAGGAAGAGGGGGAACACCACGTCCGCGACCGAGAACCCGCTCCACTCGGGGTGGCGCAGCCAGCCGGGGTGACCGGGGTTGATCCCCTCGTTGTTGACCGCCAGCATCGCGGCGACCGCCAGGCCCCGGGTCACGTCGAGGGACACGAGCCGCGTGCCCGGTGGCTTCGGGCCGCTGGAGGTGGGGGCCTCGACCGCCTCGTTCACGGCGGTCGACGCTACTGGCGGCGACTCTTCGCCGAAGCAGCGGCCGACCTCTCGCCGAGGACCCCGATCCGGTGGTCGTGGGCGTCTCCCAGCTACGGTCGAGCACGCTGGGCTCGAGTCACGCAGGGCGGTCGTCGATGCGGCGGTCGATCACAGGAGGTCACCATGGACGGCAACATCGTGAAGAAGCTGGGAGCTGAGCTCATCGGCACCTTCCTGTTGGTGCTCGGCGGTTGCGGATCGGCGATCTTCGCCGCCGCTGCGCTCGGCACCACCAAGGACGTCGTCGGAGTCGGCGGTGTGGCGTTGCCTGCCGCGGGCGTCGTGAACAACGGCATCGGCTACCTGGGTGTCGCCTTGGCCTTCGGCCTCACCGTCGTGTGCGGTGCCTACGGTCTCGGACACGTCTCTGGAGGCCACTTCAACCCGGCGGTGTCGATCGGCCTGGCGACGGCCAAGCGCTTCGACTGGAAGGATGTGCCCGCGTACATCGTGATCCAGTGCGTCGGAGCGATCGCAGCGGTCGGTGTGCTGTGGGCCATCCAGGCGGGCAGGCCCGGCGGGTTCGAGATCTCGCAGGGCTCGTTCGCCTCGAACGCGTACGGCCAGGAGAACGGTCGGATCTTCTACGACCTGCCCGCGGCCTTCATCGCCGAGGTCGTACTGACCGCGCTGTTCCTCATCGTGATCCTCGGGGTCACGACCAAGGCGGCGTCCAAGGCGCAGGCCGCGCTCGGGATCGGGCTGATGCTGACCCTCATCCACCTGATCAGCATCCCGATCACGAACACGTCGGTGAACCCGGCCCGCTCGCTCGGCCCGGCGATCTTCGAGGGGGGCACGGCGCTCGGCCAGCTGTGGCTGTTCATCGTCGCCCCGATCGTGGGCGGCGCCGTGGGTGCGGTCGTGTGGAAGCTCGCCACCGGCGGTGACGACACCCAGACCGGCGAGTCCGAGGCTGAAGGCGTCGAGCTCACCTGAACGCCGCAGCCCTCGTTCTCGGTGCAATCCCTTCGCCGTCGGCGAGTCCAGTGCACCGAGAGCGAGGGCATCGCCCGTTTTGGGGGTCGCGGCGGGCGCCCCTAACATCTGACGGCCCGTCAGGTACGGGTGCAGCATCCACACCACGGCCCCGGCGCGGGCCGCTCACCAGGGGGACCACCCACCATGGGCATGCTCGACGGCAAGGTCGCGATCGTCACCGGCGCGGGGCACGGCATCGGCCGGGGTCACGCTCTGGAGCTGGCCAAGCACGGCGCCACGGTCCTCGTCAACGACCTGGGCGGCTCGGTCACCGGTGAAGGCACGGGTCGTGACGCAGATCTCACGGTCAAGATCATCACCGACCGCGGCGGCAAGGCCGCGTCCAACTACGCGGACGTGTCCGACGACGTACAGGCCGGTGAGATGATCGCCCAGGCGGTCAACGACCTCGGTCGCCTCGACATCCTGGTCAACAACGCGGGCATCGTCCGTGACGGCTCGATCTTCAACATGTCGGTCGACGACTTCGACGCCGTGCTCAAGGTCCACCTGCGCGGCACCTGGATCCCGTGCAAGCACGCGGCGCTGCACTGGCGGGCGCTCAACAAGGAGACCGGCCAGAAGGTGGACGGCCGCATCATCAACACCGTCTCGGGCGCGGGGCTCACCGGCAACTTCGGGCAGTCGAACTACGCCCCGGCGAAGGCTGCGATCGCCAGCCTCACCCAGACCCTGAGCCTGGAGCTCTACAAGATGGGCGTCACCGTCAACGCCGTGGGCCCGGCGGCCGCCACCCGCATCACCGGCACCATGCCCAACGCTCCCGCCGTCATCGAGGCCGACGAGATCCCCGACGACGAGTGGAACCGCATGGACCCGTCGGTGTCGTCGCCGCTCGTCGCCTGGCTCGCCTCCGACGAGGCCGATCACGTCACGGGCCAGATCATCCGTGCGGTCGCAGAGAACATCATCCTGATGGAGGGCTGGACCGACGGCGCCACCATCAACAACGGCGGCAAGCGCTGGGACGCGACGAAGCTCGGCATGCAGCTCGCCACCGACGTGTTCAAGACCCGCGCCCCGGGCCTTCGCTACTGACCGCCACGGCGATCGTCGTCGGCGGGGGCCCTGCAGGTCTCATCGCCGCGGAGCGGCTGTCCCAATCACGAGTCGCGGGCGCGCTGCTGAGCGTCACCGTGGTCGAGCAGATGCCGTCGCCCGCCAGGAAGCTCCTGCTGGCCGGTCGCGGCGGGCTCAACCTGACGCACTCGGAGCCGCTGGAGGACTTGCTGGCGCGCTACGGGGCGGCCGACGACCGCCTACGCCGTGCCGTCGAGGCGTTCGATCCCACGGCGCTGCGGAACTGGGCCGACTCGCTGGGTGAGCCGACCTTCGTCGGCACGAGCGGCCGCGTGTTCCCCGAGTCGCTCCGTGCGAACGGCCTGCTCCGGGCGTGGATCGCTCGTCTGACGTCGGTCGGGGTGCAGATCCGGACCGGGGTTCGCTGGCGCGGGTGGAGCGATGGCGGCGGCCACGATCTCGAGGTCGTGGCGACCGGCGAGCGTGAGTCGGTGCATCCCGACGTCGCGATCCTCGCCCTCGGCGGTGCCAGCTGGCCGAAGGTCGGCTCCGACGGCGAGTGGGCGCCGATGCTGCGCTCCGACGGCATCGACGTCACCGAGCTGAGGGCCTCGAACTGCGGAGTTGACGTGGCGTGGACCGCCGTGTTCGTCGAGCGCTTCGCGGGCGAGCCGATCAAGAACGTCGCGCTCACCGTCGGGGACCGCACCGTTCGTGGCGAGCTGATGGTCACCGAACACGGCCTGGAAGGCGGGGCGGTGTACGCGCTGTCACGCGAGCTTCGCTCAGCGCTCGCGGGTTCCGGGCGTGACGGGACGAGCAGGTCCGCTCTGGGAGTGGAGGGCGGTTCCGCCGTCGTGCACGTCGACCTGCGCCCCGACCTGAGCATCGACGCGCTGGCCGCCCGACTCGGTCGTCGCCGGGCCAAGGAGTCGACGAGCACCTCGCTTCGGCGCTCGGTGGGTCTCCCGCCGGTGGCGGTCGGGTTGCTGCGGGAGGCGACGGCCAACGAGCTGCCCGCCGACCCGTCGGCGCTCGCAGCGCTCATCCGAGCGGTTCCGGTGCGCGTGGACGGCCTGGCACCGTTGGCGCGGGCGATCTCCACTGCGGGCGGTGTGTGCTTCGACGAGCTCGACGAGCGCATGATGCTGCGGTCCCGTCCCGGGACGTTCGTCGCGGGCGAGATGCTCGACTGGGATGCACCGACCGGCGGCTACCTGCTGCAGGCGTCGTTCGCCACGGGGATCGCCGCCGCCGAGGGTGCGCTGGGGTGGCTCCACTTGCGCTGAGCAGCAACGTCGCCGGGCCGAACCGTCCCTGGGACGGTCACGGGCAGACGGAGCGCAGGACCACGAACTTCGGGTCGCTCGACACGACGTCGACGTTGCCGAACAGGCGACGCAGCTTCACGTGGTAGCCCAGGTGTCGGTTGCCGACGACCCACATCTCGCCTCCTGATCGCAGGGCTCGTCGAGATTCGCTGAACATCTTCCACGCGGCCGCATCGACGAGCGCGTGGTCGTCGTGGAACGGGGGGTTGCACAACACGACGTCGGCCGAGCCCTCAGCCGCGCCGAAGCCGTCGGACCCACCGAGGTCGCCGTCCTCGTCGGGTGCCCAGTCGAACAGTCCGTCACCCCACACGACCCGACTGGACGCCCCGTTGGCGTCGAAGGTCCCACGGGCAGCCGCGACCGCCATCGACGAGTCGTCGACGAGGGTCACCGCAGCATCGGGCTGGTCGATCGCGGCGACGAGGCCCAGCACGCCGTTCCCGCAGCCGAGGTCGACCACGCTGTCGCCCGGCTCGATCTCGGGCAGATGCGCGAGCAGCAGCGACGTGCCCCGGTCGAGCTTGCCGGCGGAGAACACGCCCGGCATCCAGCACAGCTGCAGCGGCCCGGGCTCGATCTGGGTGAACCGCGGCCAATCCCAGGGCCTGGACGGCTCGTCGTCGGACGGTCGGTCGCCGGACACCACGGTGTTCACCAGGCGTGCCCGGCGATGGGCGAGCGACGTGGTCGTGGGACCGAGCACCCGCTCGAACACCTCCAGGATCGAGGTGTGCAGGTGCTTGACCATCGAGGACGAGACCACGACGGAGCCAGAGTGCAGGCTGGGGGCGAGCGAGCGGAGCTGGTGCTCGAGCATCGCCAAGGTGCGCGCCGGGCGGATGAGCGCGACGTCGATGCGCTCCGGCGGCGCCGTCAGCGCGTCGACGACGTGGAGGTTCGCAGGGTCGACTCCGTTGGCGGTGGCGTTCGACGCGATGGCCCGGCTCGAGCTGTGGCGATCGACCACGACCGTCGGTGCGAGCTCCGCGAGAGCGATGCTCAGCGCTCCGTGGGAGTCGCCGACGATGACCGTCGTCGCGCCGGGTGACACGTCGAGATCGGCCACCCGCTGCAACAGCAGCTCGTCGGCGGCGTCCCACGCTCGCAGTGCCGTGCGACCTCCGGTCGGACGCGTCAGCGTGAAGCGGCCCTGCGGCACCGTCATGGTCGTGTCGTTCGGTGGGGGCGTGTCGTTCGGTGGGGGCGTGTCGTTCGGTGGGGGTGTGTCGTTCGGTAGGGGCGTGTCGTTGCTCATGGTGGGCCTGTCGTCGGGGTTCGTTCCGGTCACGGTGTCGCTTCGAGCCGGCAACTCAGAAGCGCTCGCGGCGGACCTTCGCCTTGCGACCCTTGATCGTGGTGCGCCGCATGGCCGCGACGACGTCGTCGGCGAGCGCTTCGGGCACCTCGACGAGCGAGAACCGGTCGGTGATCTGGATGCCGCCGATGTCCGAGCCCTTGAGGGGCGACTCGCCGGCGATCGCCCCGACGAGGTCCTTGGGGCGCACGCCCGCCTCGCGACCGACACCGACGAAGAGACGTGTCGTGTCGCCCGACGCGGACGACCACTTCTCCCGATCGCCCTTGCGGCCCTTGGCGCCCTTGTCGCTCCGGCTGCCCGTTCGGTCGTCGCGGTGCTTGTTGCGCTTGGCGCCCTTGTCCTTGTGGCCGCCGCGATCCTTCTGGCGGTCTCGGTCGCGACGCTCGTCGCCCAGGTCGGGGATGTCGGCGGTGTCACCGTCGCTGCGTGCAGTCAGCTCGTCGATGAGCTCGATCGCGGCGAGCGTCACGTCGATCAGATCGGTCTCCTCGGTGAGGATGTCGAGCACCGCGCGGTAGCGGTCGAGGGAGTCGCTGTCCACGTGCTCGCGCACCAGGGCCGCGGTCTGCTCGAGTCGACGGCTGCGAAGGTCGGCGACCGTCGGCACCCGTTCGATCGCGATCCGCTGACCGGTCAGCCGCTCGATGTTCTTGAGCAGCCGACGCTCGCGGGGTTCGGCGAGCGTGACCGCCACGCCGTCACGGCCGGCACGTCCGACGCGGCCGATGCGGTGCACGTAGGCCTCGGGTGCGGAGGGGACGTCGTAGTTCACGACGTGGGTGAGGCTGTCGACGTCGAGGCCCCGCGCCGCCACGTCGGTCGCGATCAGCAGCTCAGCGGTCCCGGCGCGCAGCCGGCCCATCACGCGGTCGCGCTGCTCCTGGTTCATTCCGCCGTGCAGGCCCTCGGCGCGGTAGCCGCGCCCGTTCAACGTCTCGGTGAGCTGGTCGACCTCGACCCGAGTGCGGCAGAACACGATCGACGCGGCCGGTGCCTCGACGTCGAGCAGACGCCCCAGCGCCGCGGCCTTGTGCGAGCGCGGGACCACGTACGCGATCTGGCGGACGCGGGGCGTCTCGCCGCTCGGCGCGGGCTCGGGGGCGATCTCGATGCGCTCCGGGTCGGTCAGGTGGCGCCGGGCCAGGCGGTCGATGCGCGAGGGCATGGTGGCGGAGAACAGCACCGTCTGACGGGTGTCGGGCGTGGCGTCGAGGATCGCGTCGATGTCCTCGGAGAAGCCCATGTCGAGCATCTCGTCGGCCTCGTCGAGCACGACCGTCGACAGCTGCGAGAGGTCGAGCGTGTCCCGGCGCAGGTGGTCGATCGCCCGCCCGGGCGTGGCGACGACCACGTCGACGCCGCGCTGCAGTGCGTGGAGCTGCCGTCCGATCGGTTGGCCGCCGTAGATCGGCAGCACCCGTGCGCCCAGGCCACGGCCGTAGCGGTGCACCGCCTCGCTCACCTGCATGGCCAGCTCGCGCGTCGGCACCAGCACGAGCGCGAACGGGGTGCTCCGGCTCCCGGCGGTCGCGAGGCGCTGGAGGATCGGCAGCGCGAACGCTGCGGTCTTGCCGGTGCCGGTGGCTGCCCGGCCGAGCAGGTCACGCCCTTGGACGAGCGGCGGGATCGCTTCGCGCTGGATCGGCGTCGGCTCCTCGTAGCCGAGCTCGTCCAGCGCGGTGAGCAGCTCGGTGTCGAGGCCCAGCGCCTCGAAGCCGTCGTCGGCGGGTGTGGTCGCTTCGTCGTTGCTCATGGTTCGCTCCAGCGCTCGGTCGCGCACGCCCACGGTGGCACGTCCGGCACCGTCGCACGAACCTGGGGACCCTCGACGATCGATCACGAACATGTGTTCGGTCCTTCGGTGCTAGGGTGCTGCGCCGTGGTGGCGTTCCAGGGCTCGCTCCTCGATCTGAGCACCGATCCCTCGATCGGGCCGGCATCGGTGCCGCTCACGCCGGCGCCGGATCGGATCGAGCTGAGCCACGGCGCCTGGATCGAGCACCGGCCCGGGTGGGTCCTCGGAGCCGACGATCTGTTCTTCCGGCTGGCCGACACGGTGCCGTGGAAGGCGGAGCGGCGCCGGATGTACGACCGGGTGCTCGACGTGCCCCGGCTCGTGCGCTTCTACCGGTCGGGCGAAGCGCTGCCGGACCCGACCCTCGTCGAGCTTCGGGATGCCCTGTCCGCCCACCACGGCGTGGAGCTCGGCGAGCCGTTCACGTCGACCGGCATGTGCCTCTACCGCGACGGTGGCGACAGCGTGGCCTGGCACGGCGACACCTACGGTCGAGGGGCGAGGACCGACACGATGGTCGCGATCGTGTCGCTCGGGTCGCCCCGGACCCTGGCGCTTCGACCCCGTGGCGGAGGTCGGCGCATGGCCTTCGCTCTCGGCCACGGCGACCTGCTCGTGATGGGTGGCAGCTGTCAACGCACCTGGGAGCACGCCGTCCCCAAGACGGCCCGGCCGGTGGGGTCGCGCATCAGCGTGCAGTTCCGCCCGCGCGGCGTGCGCTGACGGTACGGTCGCCGCGGTGCAGCGCGACATCCTCGACGACGCCGGACCGGTTCGGCTGTCGGAGTCCTACCCGAGCGTCGGCGCCGTGCACGGCCTGGCCGTGTTGCACCGGCCGACGGGCCTGCGGGGGAGGATCGACAAGTTCACCGGCGAGATCGTCCAGATCCGCGACCCGGCCGGTCGTGAGCACCGGTTCCGCAACCGGCCCGGAGCGTTCGCCGTCCAGGGCGAGACCGTCACGCTGGTCCGTCCTGCTGCGCCGAGCTCAGGAGGCGCGGGCAGAGCCGACGGCGGTCTCCGGCGCAGCGCGTCCGGAGCGCTGGTCGCGGAGGACGGGCGCGCACGGGTGGCCCGGGCATCGCGGATCTGGGTCGAGGGCAGCCACGACGCCCGCCTGCTCGAGCGCGTGTGGGGCGACGAGCTCCGGGAGCTCGGCATCGTGGTCGAGCCGATGGGTGGCATCGACGACCTGGCCGACCGGGTGCGCGACTTCGGCCCGTCACCGCAGCGTCGGCTGGCCGTCGTCGTCGACCACCTGGTGCCCGGGTCAAAGGAGACTCGGATCGCTCGGTCGGTCGAGGGGCCCCACGTGCTGGTGGTCGGCCATCGCTACGTCGACGTGTGGCAGTGCGTGCGGCCGGTGGCGCTGGGCATCGACGCCTGGCCCGAGGTCCCCCGCGGGGAGGACTGGAAGACCGGCGTGTGCGCCCGGCTCGGCTGGGGCGACGCGCAGTCGGGGTGGCGAAAGGTGCTCTCGGCGGTCGACACGTTCGCCGACCTCGAACCCGACCTGATCGGCGCGGTCGAGCGGTGCCTCGACGTGCTCGCCGAGGCCGACTGAGCATCCGGGGGCGACGTCAGCCGGCCACGTCCCGCGCGGTGACGACGTGGGTGACGGCGACCCGGACCAGCAGCTCGCCCACGACGCCGTTGCGATCCCCGTAGGCCTCGGCCTGGTCCTCGCCCATGTAACGACCGCCGATGCGACCGGCCCACGAGCGGACCTGTTCGAGGTCGTCGACCAGCGTGGCGGTGCCCGACAGCACCGCGAAGCTGAACGGCGCCCGGTCGTCCTGCACGACCAGGGTCACCTCCGGGCGCAGGGCCATGTTCCTGCCCTTCACGGTGTCGGCGCCGGTGTTGAAGACGAGTGCCCCCCGAACCAGGTCCGGGCCGTCGAGGTCGTACCAGACCGGTGCCGCGTGCGGCCGTCCGTCGGGCCGGGTCGTCGCGAGCACTGCCGGCCGGGCCGGTCTCGCGAGCAGGAACGCGAGGAGCTCGTCGTCCTCCATCGGCTGGTAGCTCATGGCCCGAGTCTCGCTCGTACCGAGCGTCAACCCTCGTCGTCGTCGTCGAGCACAGCCTTGCGGATGTCGTTCATCGCCTGCTCCAGGCCCTTGCGGATCCGCACGCTCATGTCGCCGGCGCTCGACGCGGTGCTGGTGACGCTCTCCCGGGCGTCGAGGTAGCTGTTGCGGAGCTTCTCGACGAGCGGCGCGAGTCGGTCCCGACCGGCCATCGCCCCGAGGTGCAGCTGGACCTCCAGGTCGTCGATGCGACCTCTCCACTGGTCGAGCTCCAGTTCGGCGAGCTGTCCCTGCAGCTCCTGGATCTGGGTGCTGAGCGCCTCGATCCGGTCCTCGATGTCGGTGATCCTCTTGTCGGCCATCGTGAGCTCCTCGCTGGGCGTCGTGCGGCACGACCGTTTCGCGTGCATCGCATCCGGCACCATCGGAACACTCCGGCGGATCCCGCGCCAAGGTCGAAGGTCCCGAAGCTCCGACGTGCCACGATGGGCCGATGACCGGCGACGAGTCCACGGACGCCTCTCGTGGGGTCAGGACGGTGGAGGACCTGCTCGCGAACCGGCTGCGCCAGCTGGGCGTGCGTCGCAGCTACGGTCTGGCGATCGCCGGTCTGGACCACGTGCCGGTCGACGATCCCGACCTCGCCGTCCTGCTGGCAGACGCCGACGGCCGCCTCGGCCACGCCGATGGCTCAGGTCGCCTCGGAGCGGCCACCCTCGCCGGACCCATCCTGCACCTGAGCTCGGAGCCCGGCGGGACCGCACCGCTGCAGAGCATCGGGTCGGCCGAGGAGCTGGTGGAGGCGCTGGTCGATCCGCCGGGGATCGACCTTCCCGGGACCCTCGCGCTGCACCTGGACCTCGACCTGAGCGAACCGCTCGATCACGACCCGCTCCCGGAGTCCACCGCGGAGCGGGCACCGGTGCTGGTCCTCGACCCGTCGCTCGCCGGGCTGCGCATCGTCGTGCTCGCCGGGCCCGGGGTGGTGCGGACCTATTCCCACGTCGGGCTCCGCAACCTGTCCAGGGCGGCCGGCGCGCCGATCCTCTCGACCTTCGGGGCGATCGGTCTCGAGCGGTGGGACAGCCCCTATCACGCCGGTGTGGGCGGGCTGCAGGTCGGCGACCTGGCGCTCGGCGGGCTCGACGACTCCGACATGGTGATCGCCACCGGACTCGACCCCGCCGAGGTTCCGGCCGGCAGGTTGTCGTCGCTGGTCCTGCAGGAGGTCCCGCCTCGCCAGCTCGGCGCACTGGTCAAGGACTGGCAACCGCTGGGTGCGGTCCCCGAGGGGCGACCGTCGGTGCGCGACGCGCTCGCCACCGTGCTCGGACCGCTGTGGGAGGACGACGGTGCACCGCTGCGCGGGGCGCGCGCCGCGCTGCACCTGGCCGGCGCGCTGCCCGACGACGGCGTGGCCGTCGCCGATCCCGGACTCGCCGGGTTCTGGGTGGCGAGGGCGATGCCGTCGTCGTTCCCGGGATCGGTGTGCGTGCCGGCCACGGTCGAGCCCGGCTTCGCCGCAGCAGCAGCGCTGGTCGCAGCGCTCGACGACCGTCCCTGCCTGGCGGTCACCGACGCCGCCGGTGCCGCCCACGACGCCACCGCGGCGGTGCTGCAGTTGGCCGGATTGCTCGGTGTGCCGGTCGGGCTGCAGGTCTGGGGTGACGAGGGCGAGCGCTCCGGTGCCAGCGACCACGTCGGGCTGCTGGCGTCGCTGCTGGCCCAGGACCGCCATGACGCCGCGTCGCTGGTGCGGGTGCCGGTCGACCTGGCCGTCCCCGACGAGCTCGTGGAGCGTGCCGGTCAGATCGTCGCCTGGCCCGATGCCCCGCCCGCTTGACCCGGCGATAACCAGACACGGAGGTCGGCGACCGGTTCGACGGTCGAAAACGAGAACCTGTTGCAGAAATCTGGGAACATGGCGGGCGGCGAAGTGAGGGCAGCCGTGCACGGATGGTGGCGTGCCCCCGGAGAGGAACGATCAGTGGTCACCGCGAGCGCGACGCTCACCGAGTCACAGCAGGCCCGGCGCGAGCGGATGCTGCACGCCGCCGAGGCCCTGGCCCTCCAGGGCGGGTGGGACGCCGTGCAGATGCGAGAGGTGGCCCAGCGCGCCGAGGTCGCGCTCGGCACCCTGTACCGGTACTTCCCGTCCAAGGAGCACCTGCTCGTGTCGGTGATGCTCGACGAGGTCGACCAGCTCGCGGACCGCCTGGCCGTCCGCCCACCGCAGGGCGACGATCCTGTCGAGCGTGTGGTGGACGTGCTGCAGCGTGCCAACCGTGCGCTCAACCGGCAGCCCGACGTGACCGTCGCCATGATCCGGGCGCTGGTCGCGGGCAACCCCGACGTCGCTCCGGTGGTCGCCAAGGTGCGCGAGTCGATGCTTCGCATCGTGTCCGACGCCTTGGGTGCCACCGTCGACGACGATGCGGACGTGCTGACCATCGACCTGCTGACCGACGTGTGGCTCGCGGCGCTGGTGAGCTGGATCTCCGGTGTCGCCTCGTCGGACCAGGTGGCGCTCAAGTTGGAGGCGGCGACCGGCGTCCTGCTGGGCTGATCGGTTGGGCGTGCAGTCAGTTAGTCGGGGGCGTCCAGGTCGGTGATCGACCCGTCCACGCTCACGCCCGGAACCGGAGTGATCAGCGATCCGCCGACGTCGCGACGATCCAGCGCCACCGTCGTGAAGTCGACGTCGTAGGAGCCGTCGGGCAGCCGCAACGAGCGCAGCGTTCGGACGGCACCGCCCACGTCGCCCGATCGTGCCGCATCGAGCGCTGCGCTCACCTGGAGCGCGGCGATCCCCGCGGCTGACGGGTCGATCGCGATCCGGGTGATCACCCGGTCGTCGCCGCCGGTCGACGTGGCGGTCACCAGGATCGGCAGTTCGGATCCGTCGTCGAGCGGCGCCTCGATGCGGACCGACCAGGCGGCGTCGACGGAGTGCTGCCCAAGACCGAGCACGTCGG
>JACDJC010001714.1_pt1 | contig 18925 bp, 13 predicted proteins | sample 7454191 | NCBI WGS metagenome assembly JACDJC01 (sample SAMN14253291, study PRJNA609438) | sludge metagenome | isolation source: sludge after 25d culture with pyrite and EDTA | collected 2018-12-20 | reverse complement strand
TGCGCATGCCGGCTTGCCGGTTCGCGTTGCCGCGCATGCGGTCCGGGCCTGACCGCCGCCCAAGCGTGGGGAATGCATGCTCACCAAGCAATCCGTACTCGACCTGATCGGGCACACGCCGATGGTCAAGGCGCAGCGCCTCGATACCGGCGCCTGCGAGCTGTTCCTGAAGCTGGAGAGTGCCAACCCGGGGGGGTCGATCAAGGACCGCATCGGCCTGTCCATGATCGAAGGCGCGGAACGCGCCGGTCGCATCCAGCCCGGCGCCACCCTGGTCGAAGGCACCGCCGGCAATACCGGCCTGGGCCTGGCGCTGGTCGCACAGGCCAAGGGCTACCGCCTGATCCTCGTCGTGCCGGACAAGATGAGCCGCGAGAAGATCTTCAACCTCAAGGCCATGGGCGCCGAAGTGGTACTGACCCGCTCGGACGTGGCCAAGGGGCATCCCGAGTATTACCAGGACCTGGCCGCACGCATCGCCGAGGAAACGCCGGGCGCCTACTTCATCAACCAGTTCGGCAACCCCGACAACCCGCTCGCGCACGAAACGACCACCGGCCCGGAAATCTTCGAGCAGATGGAAGGCCGCGTGGACGCCATCGTGTTCGGCTGCGGCTCGTCGGGCACGATGACCGGCCTGTCGCGCTATTTCGCCCGGGTGTCGCCGCAGACCGAATTCATCCTCGCCGATCCGGTCGGATCGATCCTCGCCCAGTACATCAACGAGGGGACGCTTTCCACCAAGTCGGCGAGCTGGATGGTGGAAGGCATCGGCGAGGATTTCCTGCCCTCGATCAGCGATTTCTCGCGCGTGAAGAAGGCCTACGCCATCACCGACAAGGAGAGCTTCCTGGCCGCGCGCGAACTGCTGGCGATCGAGGGTGTTTTCGGCGGTTCGTCCACCGGAACCCTGCTGGCGGCGGCGCTCAGGTATTGTCGCGAGCAGACCCAGGCCAGGCGCGTCGTGACGCTGGTCTGCGATACCGGCAACAAGTACCTCTCCAAGATGTACAACGACTACTGGATGCTGGACAACGGTTTCCTCGACCGCCAGCCCACCGGCGACCTGCGCGACCTGGTGCTGCGCCCCTATGCGCAGCGCGACACCGTGGTCGTCGGGCCGAACGAACTGCTGGTGACCGCCTACAACCGCATGAAGCTCTACGACGTGTCGCAGCTGCCGGTGATGGATGGCGATCGCATCGTCGGCATCCTCGACGAGTCGGATCTGCTGCTGCACGTGTACGCCGACCAGACGAAGTTCCGCGATCCGGTGTCCGTCGCCATGGTGCGCAAGCTCAAGCTGCTCGACGTGAAATCGCCGATCGAGGCGCTGATGCCGGTATTCGACGCCGGCCATGTCGCCATCGTCATGGATGCGGCGAAGTTCGTCGGCCTCATCACCCGCATCGATCTTCTCAACTACCTGCGCCGGCGCGCCAATTGACGGTTTCGATAGGACTTTGACGAACATGGTGCAGTCTTTGAAGGCCGACGAACAGGACATCCGTTACGCCTACCGCCTGCTGCTGGGCCGGGAGCCCGATCCGGCGGGCCTTTCACACCATCGCGCGAACATGGTCAATCATGGCTTGCAGCCACGGGAGATCGCGGATGCGTTTTTGCGCTCGACCGAATACGCTGCGCTCAGCGGTCGCAATCCGATCAAGGTTGCGCTTGAGGACTATTGCCTGTTCGTCTGGCCGGACGATCATGATATTGGCCGGCACGTCGCATCGAGCGGAGTTTACGAGCCGCACGTGACGGCGAGGCTGCGCTCGATGTTGCGGTCGGGTGACGTATTCGTCGATGTTGGCGCCAATGTCGGGTTCTTCACCGCGCTCGCCGCCCATGTCGTGGGAGCGCACGGTGCCGTGATCGCGGTCGAGCCGATGGAGAAGAACCTGCAGCTGATCTATCGCGCCATTGCCGCTAATGGCTGGAAGCAGGTACGGGTGCTGGCGTGCGCCGCCACGGATCGCCACGAAATCGTCCGTCTGGCGTCGGGCCCCGGAACGTCCAATGGGCAGGTCATCGCAGCCGACCAGGGCGGTGCTCAGGAATTCTACGCGCAGGCCGATCGGCTCGACGACCTCATCGGGACGTTGGAGCGAATCGACCTCGTGAAGTTCGATATCGAGGGCTTTGAGCTGCACGCCTGGAAAGGCTTCGAGCGTACGCTCCGGCGTTGCCGCCCCACGATCCTGAGCGAGTTCCACCCGCACTGCATGCGTACGTACGCACGCTGCGATCCGGCCGACTATCTGGCAGCGCTGCTGGAGTATGGACGGGTAAGTGTCCTGCCGCGCGAAGGTGAGGCCATTGCATGCGTGGATGCCGCCAACATCATGGCGCAGTGGCGCGAGGCCGACCAGCGGATGGGCGGTGGCGGGACGATTCACCTCGACCTCCTGATTGAACCGGAAACATGATCATGCCCACCAAGACCCAGCACGCCCTCGGCACTCGCGCCATCCACGCCGGGCAAAGTCCCGATCCTTCGACTGGCGCCATCATGACGCCGATCTACGCCACCTCGACCTATGTGCAACAGAGTCCCGGCGTACACAAGGGCTACGAGTATTCACGCACGCATAATCCGACCCGCTTCGCCTTCGAGCGCTGCGTGGCGGATCTGGAAGGCGGGCGCCAGGGATTTGCCTTCGCCTCGGGCCTGGCGGCGGCGGCGACGGTGCTCGACCTGCTCGATTCGGGCAGCCACGTCATCGCCATGGATGACCTCTACGGCGGTACGTATCGTTTGTTCGAACGGGTTCGGCGGCGCAGCGCGGGCCTGGACTTCAGCTTCGTCGACCTCAACGACGCCAAGGCGCTGAAGGCGGCGCTCAAGCCCAACACGAAGATGATCTGGGCCGAGACGCCGACCAATCCGATGCTGAAGCTGGTGGACCTGGCCAAGGTGGCGGCGTTCGCCAAGAAGCAGGGCCTGCTGCTGGTCGTGGACAACACCTTCTGCTCACCCATGGTGCAGCGCCCGCTGGAACACGGCGCCGACCTGGTGCTGCATTCGGCGACCAAATACCTCAATGGCCATTCGGACATGGTCGGCGGCATCGTCGTCGTCGGCGAGAATGCGGACCTGGCCGAACGCATGGCCTTCCTGCAGAACTCGGTCGGCGCGGTGGCCGGTCCCTTCGATGCCTTCCTTGCCCTGCGCGGCCTCAAGACCCTGCACCTGCGCATGCGCGCCCATTGCGCGGCCGCGCTGGAACTGGCGGGCTGGCTGGAAACCCATCCCAAGGTGGAGCGGGTGATCTACCCGGGCCTCAAATCCCATCCCCAGCACGCGCTGGCGAAGAAGCAGATGGACGGCTTCGGCGGCATCGTCACCATCGAGGTCAAGGGCGGCCTGCGCAAGGCGCGCAGCATGCTCGAACGTTGCCACCTGTTCGCGCTCGCCGAATCGCTGGGCGGCGTGGAAAGCCTGATCGAGCATCCGGCTATCATGACCCACGCCTCGGTGCCGCCCGCCCAGCGCAAGCGCCTGGGCATCAGCGACGGCCTGATCCGCCTGTCGGTGGGCGTGGAGGACGTGGGCGACTTGCGTGCGGAGTTGGCGTTGGCGTTGCGCTGACTCGGGCCGACATGCGTGGGCGTGCGCACTTGCACTCGCTGGCGCATGGCCTGCCGGTCATGCGCCGGGAGCCGCCACGTCCAATGTGGTTTCGATGCTGCCATCGAACCAGTCGACGAATTCCTGTACCACGCCAATGCGCAAAGGGTACGTGCCCGGTCGGTCGATCGGGCCGATCTTGATCGTCATGTCCGCCTGCTGGCCGGGCGCGAGATCCACCGGGAACGGTACACGCGTATTGACGGGTTTCCCGTCCACCATGATTCGCGTGCCGGCCATGATCGGATAGGGCAGCAAATCCGCGTCGGCGGATCGGAACACGCGCTTGCTGAGATTGGTGATGCGTACGTGCAGGTACAGGGGGTCGCCGGCCTGCGTGCGCAGGCGGGGGACGTAAGGTCGATCGACCTGCATGCGGATTTGCCGCTCATCCACAGGCACTGCGTTGAGCGCGTCGGTCGGCATCAGCGCATATTCGCGCGCGAACGCATCCAGCGTCGCACCGTTTGCGATGAACAGTCCGATGGGTGCTCCACCGCCAAGCGGCGATGGCCGATCCACCGCAACCAGGCGCATGTCCGGAATGGCTTTCCAGCGCAGTGGCCGGATCAGCGCCGAGGTACAGGATGCGCCCTCCGTCCTGGCGCGCATTTCGGGAAACAGCCGCCAACCAAGATCGATGCGATGCCATACATCAACACCGCCATCGAGTCGTAGACAGAGTTGTTCTCCGGTGGCGGTCGCAAACGCGCGCGCGGTATCCACGACATATCGCCGGTGCGCATAGTCTTCGCTGCCGGGCAAGGTAACGATTGACCACACCAGCCCGAACAACAGCACATTGCAGGCAGCGAACAGGCCGACGGCCGCGTGCGCGGACAAGCGGGCAGCCAGCCAAATCAGGCTGGTTCCAACGACAAATGCAACGCCGATTGCGATCCACGGATCGTCCAGAGGAATCAGATGACGAGCGATGAACAAGCCTGGCGCATTGACGAACACCCACAGGCGCGCCACCGATGGTGGGAGATCGGCGAAGCCCCAAACGGTCAAGCCAATTCCTGCGATGCCGACCACAAGTGCCCACAGCAGGTCGCGCGTTCGATGCGTGCCAGCGAGGCGCAGCACGCCGATGGCGAGCAAGGGTACGAGGGTCGGCAGGGCATAGCGGCCGTAACTCAGCTGGTCGGCGCGTTGCGGCGGCACGAAGAATGCCGCTGTCACCAGCAGTGATGTGGCCATGGCAGCAGCAGCAGCCAGCAGCACGGCTGCCTGTGGTTGTTGCCAGAAGCTGCGCGTCAGCCATGCCTGGCGCGTTTCGGTCGCGACCGCCCGCAGGCCGAGGACGAACAAGCCGAACGAAGTCACGATGGCTTCCGTGGTGGTGCCGGCCAGATTGAAGGCGAACCAGCGCCAGGCGTCGCTCGACTTGAACTGATCGAGCACGGCCTCGAGGGTCGGCCCGCCCCCTGCGGGCGGGCGCCCGGCCAATTGTTCCAGCGGCGCATGCACCAGCACCAGGGCGCCGGCCGCGGCCCACGCAACGACGAGGAGACGCCGATGACGTCTGTTGACTAATAGGTACAACGAAACGATGGCGAACACCGGTGCCGCCATCAAGGCGCCGCGCGGGTGTACCAGGTAGAGGCATGCGGTGAGCGCGCCGAACGCCGTCGCGCTGCGCAAGTTGCCGCGCTGCGCAAGATGCCATCCACTCGCCAATAGCCAGGCATACAGCGGCACCAGCGCGCTTTCCGACATGGTGTGCTGGCTCATCAGCAGCACCGGTGCATAGCACGCGGCAAGCAGTGCCGCGGCTACGTGCAGGCGTGGTGGGTCGTTGGGCCACAGGCCGCGCGTCAGCTGGAACAGGGCAAACGGGGTGGTCGCCAGCAGCAATGCGTTGATGACCAGCGCCCAATGGTAGATGGCATCGGGGTGTGAGGCGAGCAGGAACGCCGGCAGCAGCAATACGCTGTAGCCCGAGTAGTAGCCGTAATCTGGATGGGCGGTCAGGCGGCCGAGCATCATCGCCGCGTTGAGCAGGTACGAACCTTCGTCGGCCTGTATCTGCGGGCCGGCCATGCACAGGCTGAGGATTGCCGGCAGCACAAACAGGCCACAGGCGCCGCCAATCAGCAGCCATTTAGGCGAGATGCCGCGCCGTCTGTGATCCGGTTTCATGAGCGGCGGCGGACTCACCGGCTCAGTCGCGCAACTCGGCAAGATCGCGGAAGCCCGCCAGCGCCTCCGGGTTGGCCAGCGCGTCGGTGTTCTTCACGGCCAGGCCGTGGATGGTGTCGCGCACCGCGATCTCGGTGATCTTGCCGGAGATGGTGCGCGGGATGTCGGCCACCTGCAGGATCTTCGCCGGCACGTGGCGCGGGGTGGTGTTGGCGCGAATCTGCTGGACGATGCGCGCGCGCAGGTCGTCGTCCAGCGTCAACCCTTCACGCAGGCGCACGAACAGGATCACCCGTTCGTCATCGTTCCAGTGCTGGCCAACGGCCACCGATTCGAGCACCTCGGGCACCTGTTCGACCTGGCGGTAGATTTCGGCCGTGCCGATGCGCACGCCGCCGGGATTGAGGGTGGCGTCGGAGCGGCCGTAGATGATGATGCCGTCGTGTTCGGTGAGCATGGCGCGGTCGCCATGGCACCACACGCCCGGCACGCGCGAGAAGTAGGCATTGTGGTATTTCTGCCCGTCCGGGTCGTTCCAGAAGAACACCGGCATGCACGGGAAGGGTGCGGCGCAGGCGAGCTCGCCCTGCTCGCCGCGTACCGGTTCGCCGGCGTCGTTCAGCACCTCGACCTTCAGGCCCAGGCCGCGGCACTGCAGCTCGCCGCGGTATACCGGCAGCAGCGGATTGCCGAGCGCGAAGCAGGAAATGATGTCGGTGCCGCCGGAAATGGACGACAGCTGCACGCGATCCTTCACGTCGCGGTAGACGTAGTCGAAGCTCTCCGGCGCCAGGGGCGAGCCGGTCGAGAGGATGGCCTTGAGCGGCAGCAGCTTGTGCGTCATGCGCGGCTTGATGCCGGCCTTTTCGATCGAACTGATCCACTTGGCGCTGGTGCCGAAGATGCTGATGCCGACCTCGTCGGCGAGATCCCACAGCGCGTTGCCATCCGGCCACGACGGCGAGCCGTCGTACAGCACCACGGTGGCGCCAACAGCCAGGCTGGAAACCAGCCAGTTCCACATCATCCAGCCGCAGGTGGTGTAGTAGAAGATGCGGTCTTCGCGCTTGAGATCGGTGTGCAGCACCAGTTCCTTGAGGTGCTGGATCAACGTGCCGCCGGCGCCGTGCACGATGCACTTGGGCACGCCCGTGGTGCCCGACGAATACATGATGTAGAGCGGATGGTCGAAAGGCAGCGCCTCGAAGGCCAGCGGCGGATCCTGCGTGCCGACGAAGTCCGGCCAGGCGACCGCGCCGCGCAGGCCCTCCACTTGCAGGGGTTCACCGCTGTAGGGGATCACCACCAGATGCTCGACGCTGGGCAGCTCGTCGAGTACGCCGCGGATCTTCTGCAGGCAATCGAAGCGCTTGCCGCCATAGCCGTAACTGTCGGCGGTGAACAGCACCTTGGGTGCGATCTGGCCGAAGCGATCCACCACGCCGCGGATGCCAAAATCCGGCGAGCACGAAGACCAGGTCGCTCCCAGCGAGGTGGTCGCAAGCATGGCAATGACGGTTTCCGGCAGGTTCGGCAGGAAGCCTGCCACGCGGTCGCCGATGCCTACCCCGGCTTCCTTGAGCGCGTGGGCCAGGCGAGCGACTTCGTCGTGCAGCTCGGCATAGGTGAGCTGGCGTTTATGGCCCCATTCATTGCGGAACACGATGGCGAGCCGCTCATCCCTGTAGCGCAACAGGTTCTGGGCAAAGTTCAGGCGCACGCCCGGGAACCACTGGGCGCCAGGCATCCTGTCGCCATCGACCAGCACCGGCGTGTGCTCGCCGTTGGCGCGGATGCCGCAGAACTCCCATACCAGGGGCCAGAAGCGCTCAGGATAGCGAATCGAGAACTCGTACAGGGGGCTGTAGCTGCCGATGTCCTCATTGCCCGTGCTTTCCCGCACGAAGCGGATGAAGCGGCTCATGTTGGTCCGCTCCGCGCGCTCGTGGCCCGGTTCCCAGATCGGCTTGCTCATAGGTTCCCCAGTCGTTCTCGCCGCACGGCGGCACACTCGGCTTGCCGCACCAAGGGTCGATTATCGGCGATGGGGCAGATTGTCGCCAGACTTGCCATTCGCCAGGGCCCACAAATGCGAACGCCGGCCATGCGGCCGGCGTTCGGCTGATGCCGGACCTGCGTCTCAGCCGATCAGCAAATCGCTTTCCTTCTTGCCCGCGGCAAGGGCAGCATGGAACCAGTTCGGCCGCTTGCCACGACCGCTCCAGGTCTGCTCGGGGTTCTCCGGATTGCGGAACTTCGGCTTGGCCTTGCTGCGGCTGCGGGTACGGGTGCTGCTGCGGCCGAGTACTTCGTCAAGGCCAAGGCCTTCCGCCTTGACCATGGCATTGATCTTGTCGCGCAGCTTGGTCGCCTTTTCCTTGACCAGTTCATTCTGGCGGGCGCGGGCGCGCTCGATCAGGTCGCTGAGCTGGTTGTGATTCATTGATTTCAGGTCGATTGCCATTGTCGTCACCTCTGTAGTTTGCGTTCCGGAGCGTGAAGACAAATGCCGCTCCGGGGCGGGCGTGTTCCTGATCGGCCACAAGACCATCCCGGCGCTCCTGCCGCCGGCATGTTCTGCACCACGCAGCGGCGCTGCAGGGGTTCAGGACGATTCGGGCTTCCACGGATCAGCCTTCATTCGGCTGTCATTCCGAATCGGCATCCATTCCCGTTGACCTGGCGTCCCGGCCCCAATCAGTTGGGCGCATATTACAATAAACAAGGACGATAATCACGTGTGTCATTCGGCACATGCGACAGCATTCATTTACTGCCGGTGCGGTCGGAGTCAGGGCGCTGTCGCGCCACGTGCCGAATCGGGAGCAACCGTCGCCATTGCCTGCACGGGCCATTGGGCAGCGCCGTGCCGGGCCATTGCGATCAGGCCAGAAGGTCCAGTAGCCCGGCGTGATCGAGGCTGCGGTTTTCGCCTTCACCACGGCGGCGATATTCGAAGTGTCCGGCGGCGAGCCCGCGTTCGCTGACCACGACCCGATGGGGGATGCCGATCAGTTCGATGTCGGCAAACATCGGACCGGGACGCAGGCCGCGATCATCGAGCACCACGTCGAGCCCACGCGCGCCCAATTCCGCGGCCAGCTTCTCCGCGGCGGCGTCCACGTCGGCATTGTGCTTGGGGTTGATCGGGCAAATGGCGACCTGCCAGGGCGCCATCGGCTCGGGCCAGAGGATGCCTGCCTGGTCATGGTTCTGCTCGATTGCGGCAGCCACGATGCGGCTGACGCCGATGCCGTAACAACCCATCTGCATGACGCGCGCCTTGCCGGCATCGTCGAGCACCGTGGCGCCCATGGCCTCGGCGTAATTCGAACCCAGTTGGAAGACATGCCCGACCTCGATGCCGCGGGCAATCGAAAGTCGGCCCTTGCCGTCCGGTGCGGCATCGCCTTCGACGACCTTGCGGATGTCGGTGATGCGCGTGATGCGCGCGTCGCGCAGCCAGTTGGCGCCCCGCCAATGGCTGCCGTCCTGGTTGCCGCCACATACGAAGTCGGCCACGAGCGCCGCATCACGGTCCACGATGACCGGAATCGAATCGGGCAGGCCGACCGGGCCGATGAAGCCCGGTTGCGTGCCCGTGGCGGCAATGATCGCCGCTTCCTCGGCCAGCGCCACTTCGCCCGGCAGTTCGGCGAGCTTGCCCGCCTTGATCTCGTTGAGTTCGTGGTCGCCGCGCACGCACAAGGCCACCAGGCCTGTGTGGCCGCGCACCAGCAAGGTCTTGATGCATTGGGCGGGTGCCACGTCGAGGAAGTGCGCCACCTCGTCTATCGTCCTTTGCGTTGGCGTGGCGACCCGCTCAAGGGCCATGCCGGGTGCCGGCCGCGCACCCGTCGGCGCCAGCGCTTCGGCCTTTTCGATATTGGCGGCGTAGTCGGAGGCGTCGGAGAAGGCAATCGCATCTTCGCCGGAGTCGGCCAGCACCTGGAATTCGTGGCTGGCATTGCCGCCGATGGCGCCGGTATCCGCCTGCACGGCGCGGAAGCGCAGGCCCAGGCGCGTAAAGATGCGCGTGTAGGTGTCGTACATGTTCTGGTACTCGGCGGCGAGTCCTTCGGCGTCGAGGTGGAATGAATAGGCATCCTTCATCAGGAACTCGCGGGCGCGCATCACGCCAAAGCGCGGGCGGATCTCATCGCGGAACTTGGTCTGGATCTGGTAGAAATTGACCGGCAGCTGCTTGTAGCTCTTGAGCTCGTGGCGAGCGAAGTCGGTAATGACTTCCTCATGGGTCGGTCCGTAGCAGTACTCGGCTTCCTTGCGATCACGGATCTTGAGCAACTGCCCGCCGAACTTCTGCCAACGTCCGGTTTCATCCCAAAGCTCACGCGGCTGGATCGAAGGCATCAGCAGCTCGATGGCACCGGCCCGGTCCATTTCCTCGCGCACGACCCTCGCCACCTTGGCCAGTACGCGCAGGCCGAGCGGCGACCAGGTGTAGATGCCGGCCGCCAGCTTGCGGATCATGCCGCTGCGTACCATCAATTGATGGCTGGCGATTTCGGCATCGGCGGGAACTTCCTTGACGGTGGCCAGGTGGAAACGGGACAGGCGCATGGGAAACAGACCAATTGGCAGGGAACCGTCGATTCTAGCAGTGCGTATGAAGGACCCGGCGATGCTCCGCCAGCTGCGGCATGCCTTGCGCCCGTCAGGCCGATCGGCTGCGCGCCAGCGTGATCAGTCCCACTCCGGCGAGGATCACCGCCATCGCCACGATGTCCAGCGCATGCAGGGGTTCTCCGCCAAGCAGGAAGCCGATCAGCACGGCAACCGGCGGATTCACATAGGCATAGCTGGTGGCCAGGGCGGGGCGCACGGTGCCGAGCAGGTAGAGGTAGGCACTGAAGCCGACCAGCGACCCGGCCACGACGAGGTAGCCGATGGCCAGGCTGGCCTGAAGGTCTGGCGCAGCGGGCCATCGCTCGCCGACCAGCAGAGAAAAGGCCAGCAGTACCGCGCCGCCGGTCAGCATTTGCGCGGCCGTGTTCATGGCCGCCGGCGGCATGTTGCGACGCCGGCTCCAGATCGATCCGAATGCCCATGACGCCGCGGCGGTGAGCAGGGCCAGGGCGCCCAGCGGGGTGCCGCCCATGCTGCCACCCAGATTGAGCAGGATGACACCCGCAAAGCCGACGCCCAGGCCGATCCACTCGCGCTGCGCCGGCCATTGGCCGTAGATGCCGCCGAACAGGGCGGCGAACAGCGGCATGCTGGCCACCGTGACCGCTGCCAGGCCCGAGGTGACACTCTGTTCGGCAACGCAGACGAGCCCGTTGCCGAGCCCGAGCAGCAGCGTGCCGGTGGCCGCTGCATTCAGCCACTGCATGCGCGTCGGTGCGGCCATGCCGCGCCAGCGCAGGAAGGCGAACAGCAGCGTGCCTGCACTCAGGAAGCGCACCGCGGCCAGCAGGAACGGCGGGTAACTCTGCAGCCCAACCCGGATGGCAAAGTACGTCGAGCCCCAGATGACGTACAGCGCAACCAGTGCCAGCGGCACCAGCAGGCGCGTCAGGCGCGCGCTGTCCGGGGCATCGGCATCGGTCGCGGGAACCGGGGTGGCGCTCATCGCGGGGGCCTCGCCGGCCTGCAAGGTGACATTGGAGAGGGAGCGCGCACCATGCAGCCATGCCGCGCGGGTTCAGGAAATGGCCCGCCTCAGCGGGGATCGGCCGGATCGCGCACGACGCGGTACTCGCCTTCGATGATGCCGCCAGGTGGCGGCCTGGCGGCATGCGTGGCCGGCTTGCCCCAGGCCATGCGCAGCCGCGCAATCAGCAGCCACGCGGCACCGACCGTGGCCAGCGCAACCAGCAGCATCAGGCTGAAAATGGCGACCGCGATCATTGCCGCGACCCCCAGCAAGCCAAGCAGCAGGCGCGCGAGGGGATGGCGCGGGCGCGGAACATGGAACATCGCCTGGAACATCAACCGCTCTCCGTATGCCAGAATGCCAGGCCTGCCGACGCAGGTACCCAGGTAGTTTGGGTCGTTGCGTGGCCTGGACAAGTGCCGAATGACCCATGAGCAGATCCGCAGCGCTATGCCGGCTTGACGACATTCCCGATGGCGATGCCATTGGCGTGCAGCTGGCTGACGGCGCGGGGGGTGCCGACCTCATCCTGCTGCGGCAGGGAGAGCGGGTATTCGCCTACTACAACGAATGCCCGCACGCGGGCCGCAACCTGGATTACGCGCCGGGCCGCTTCCTGGTGCGCAACGGTCGGATCACCTGCGCCGTGCATGGCGCGACCTTCGAGGTCGACGGCGGCGCCTGTTGTGGCGGCCCGGCGCGCAGCGGCCTGGTGGCGCTGCAGGTGGAAGTCGTCGCGGGCGCCGTGCACCTGTTGGGCGAAACGGTGCCGGCCAGCTAGCCCCGGCCGGAGATCGGCAGGCGCGCCGGCGCCGCGGATGCGCACGCCCCGGCCCGTCAGAACAGCAGGTTCACCGCCACCAGCATCACCACCAGCATCACCAGCGTGAGCGGGATGCCCAGGCGCAGGAAGTCGCGCGAGGTGTAGCCGCCGGCGCCGACGATGATCATCATGACCGGGTTGGCACTGGGGATGATGAACACGTTGGAGGTGGACAGCGCCACCACCAGTGCGTACACCGCCGGATTGCCGCCCGAAGCGAGGGCCACGTTGATGGCCATCGGCACCATCATTACCGCCGCGCCGACGTTGGAGACCACCTGCGCCAGCAGCAGGGTGATGACCGCGACCACCGTCTGCACGCCCCATTGGGGCCAGCTGCCAAGGTAACGCAGCACTTCCTGGGCGATCCAGGCGGCCGCACCGGTCGAGTCCATCGCCCAGCCCAGCGGGATCAGGCAGGCAAGGGTGAAGATGGTCTTCCAGTTGATCGCCCCATAGGCTTCGTCCATGTCGAGCACGCCGGTGAGCAGCATGCCGACCGCACCGATCAGCATGGCCACGGCCAGCGGAAGATTGGTGAACAGGCCCAGACCCAGGGCCAGACCGAAGAAGCCGACGGCGTGCCAGATCTTGCTCGGGCGCTGCTCTTCCTTGGGGAAGTCGGTGACGACGACGATGTCCTTGGACTGGGCGGTCTGCGCCAGATCGCGCCAGATGCTGTGCAGCACCAGGGTATCGCCCGCGCGCAGTTCCACCCCGCGCAAGTCTTCGCGAAACACCTGGTCGCCGCGGTTTACCGCCAGCACCGAGATGCCATAGGTCTTGCGCAGGCGCAGTTCGCCGATGCTCTTCTTGATCCAGCGCGAGTTGGGCGGTACCACCACCTCGGAAATGCCGGCGCGGGTCGGGTTGAACAGGTCGGCGAAATTGCGCAGCCGCGTCTGCACGTTGCAAAGCTGGGTATTGGCGAATTCGCCGATCGCCTCGCGCTTGCCCAATACGCCCAGCACGCTGCCGACCCAGATCATCTGGTCTCCGGGCGGTGCCAGGCGCGCCTCGTTGCCGGTCTTGAGCGCCAGGATCAGCGGCGCGCGATGCAGTTGTTCGACTTCGCCGATGCTCATGCCAACCAGCGGGCTGTCGGCGGTCACGGTCAATTCCGCCACTTCGCCGTCGATGCCGTAGGTTTCCGCGAAGTAGGTTTCGGTGCGCCCGGGTGTGACCTTCTGGCGGTCTTCCACATCCGGCAGCAGGCGGCGCGTGAACAGCGCCAGGAAGGCCAGTCCGGCCAGCAGCAGGGCAATGCCGATCGGCGTGATGGCGAACAGTTCGAACGGCTCGATGGTCTGCGCGCCGGGTGGCAGGTTGCGGTTGGCGCTGCTGATCAGGTCATTGAGCAGGATCAGCGGCGAGTTCGAGATCATCGTCGTGTTGGTGCCGCACAGGATGGCGCAGGCCATCGGCAGCAGCAGGCGCCTGAGCGGAATGCCGGTGCGCGCACTGACCCGGCTGACCACCGGCAGGAACAGCGCCGACAGCGCCTGGCTCTGGATCACCGAGGACAGGCTGCCGACCAGGGCATTGACGTAGAACGAGACGCGCGCCTCGACGCCGCCGGCCATGCGCAGGATGAACGCGGCCGCCTTGCCGAGCACGCCGGTGCGATCCAGCCCCGCACCCATGATCATGACCGCAATCAGCGACATCACCGCGTTGCCGGCGAAGCCCTGGAACAGCTGCTCGATCGGCAGCAGGCGCGTCACGCCGACGGCCACGATCACCAGCAGGGCGACCAGGTCCGCGCGAATCCATTCGAGCACCAGCATCAGCACCGTGAAGCCCAGCAGGCCGAACACGAGCATCATGTTGGTGGTGAGGGTCAGGCCGGCATCCATCGGGTCGGTTCGGGTCGGGAATCAGGTGCGCAGGTGTTCAGATGCGTTCATATACGAAATCCCATACGCCGTGTCCAAGGCGTCGGCCGCGCAGTTCGAAATGGGTCTCGATGCGCCAGGGCGGGCGGATCGACGGGTCCGCGTGACGGGCGTCCACGCGCCATTGCGGCATGCCCTCCAGCGCTTCGCGCATGTGTTCGGCATAGCCGGCCCAGTCGGTGGCCAGGTGCAGGCGTCCGCCGTCGCGCACGCGCGTGGCCAGCAGGGCAAGGAACGCCGGCTGGATCAGGCGCCGCTTGTGATGGCGCTTCTTGTGCCAGGGGTCGGGGAAGAAGATGCGCACCTCGTCGAGCGTGGCCGCTGCGAATTCGTCGCGCAGTACGTCCACCGCGTCGTGCGCATAGACGCGCACGTTGTCCACGTCGGCGTCCGCAAGGCCGTTCAGCAGCCGCCCGACGCCGGGCCGATGCACCTCGATACCGATGAAATCACGGTCGGGTTCGGCTTGCGCGGCATGCAGCAACTGCTCGCCATTGCCAAAGCCGATTTCCAGCACGCGAGGCGCGCGACGCCCGAACGTGCGGTCCAGGTCGCGAAGCGTACCGGTGTAGTCCAGGCCCCAGCGCGACCAGTGCAGGTCGAAGGCGCGTTGCTGGGCGGGGGTGAAGCGCCCTTGCCGCAGTACGAAGCTGCGGATCGGGGCGGCACGATCGTTGCGGTCGTCCATGTAGATGTACACACCTCGTTCTGGCAAGGGTCGAGCCATCATCCTCGCTGGCATGCCTGCATGCGCAGACCGGGTGGAATCACGTCTCGCCCCGGCGATGGGCGCAATGGTGCCTGCTTCGATGCCGGCCTGCATCGGATCAGGTCAATACCGGGGTTCCCTGCGCGTGTTGCATTATCCGCGCTTGGGGGCCTTGCTGGCGAGTGCGGTTGCCGCAGCCTGGCGGGCGCGCCGGCATGCCCCCTTGCGTGCGGGAAAAACCGACGGCACCGCCAGGGCGGTGCCGTCGGGTCACGGCGTTGGCTCAGTGCCGGTGGTCGTCGTCGTCGCGCTGTTTCGGGTGCGGGCGTTCGCGCTGGGCCGGTGGCTGGGCGCGTGCCGGCGGTGCGGCAGTGGGCTGGACGCGCTGCGGTTGCGGCGCGCTGCGCTGGGGCGCACTGGGTTGCGGTGCGCTGCGTTGTGGCGCCGGTTGTGGCCGCTGGTAGGTCGGTGGCGCGACCTGCGGGGCGCTGCGCGGTTCGTGGCGCTGTGGCGCTACCTGTGGCGCAGGTCGCGGCGCCTGACGCTGGGTCGCCGGCGGCCGGCTTTCGTAGCGTTGCGGTGCCACCTGCGGCGCGCTGCGTTGCTCGTGACGTTGCGGCGCGACCTGCGGGGCACTGCGCTGCTCGCGCTGCGGCGTGTATTGCGGCGCACTGCGTGGCGTGGCGGGGGCCGGCGGGCGGCTGCCTGCGTCACGTGGGGGGGTGCCGCGATTCTCCGGCGCGCGCGTGGGCGTGCTGCGAACGGCCGGGGCACGCTCCTGGCTGGCGCCACCGCGCTCGGCAGGGCTGCTGCGCAGGTTCTCGTTGCGGGGCGCATAGCGCGACGATGGCAGGGCGCCCGAAGGCAGGGCCTCACGGGTCGGCACGCTGCGCGTCGGCGCGCTGCGCTTGCCCTCGTCGGTCTCCCTGGGCGCACGGCTGGGCGGCGTCGCGGGTTGCGGCACGCTGCGGCTTGGCGCGGTGCTGCCTGGCGGGGCCGTACGGCTCGGCACGCTGCTGCGTTCCGGCGCGCTGCGGGTCGGCGCCGTAGTGCCTGGCGGGGCTGCGCGGCTCGGTACGTTGCTGCGCTCCGGCGCACTGCGGCTTGGCGTGACGGCCTCGCCCGGGCTGGCGCGCCGCGTCGCGCCACCCGCTTCTGGCGTGGCGCGCGTGGGCGCACTGCCACGCACCTCGCCGGTTGCCGTGCGGGCCGAACCCGGGGCCGGTGCACGCATCGGCAGTGGTTCGGCGCGCGCCGGTGCATCACGGCCGACCACCTGCACGCGCTCGCGTGTCGGAGCCCCGGCCACCGGCTTGCGTGCGGCGGCGAGCTCTTCCATCTGGCTGCGCTGCAGCGGTTGTGCGTTGTTGCGCTCGATCGCACGCAGGCGCGTGTCGACCGGCACTGGCCGCGGCGGCGGGGCGGTGCGTGCCAGCACGGTGCGGTTGGCCAGCGCAGCCGGCGGCGCGACCCGCGTGTTGGCGGAGATGGGCGCAATGCTGGCGCGCACCGGGGCCACGTTCAGCTGGTTGACCACGCGTGTATTGCGCAGCTCGTTGGCACTGACGCGAACGCGCGATTGCAGCACCGGGCGCGAGTTGACGAACACGTCGCGTGACACGGCCGTCACGGCCGCGGGGCTGCGCAGGTAGGCGTAGTTCACGCCGGTCAGCGGCCGCCCGCGCGAGTAGTCGTTGTAGACGTTGGTGATGTGGGTGTGGTTGATATAGGTCGTGTTGTTGACGTTGATGTTGACGAAGTAGTTGCGCGAGGTGCGATACCAGGGCACGTAGACGTCGCGCGGGCCGAGCGGGAACCAGCCCACCGGGCCGCCGATGCCGACGGAAATGCCGCTGCCCCAGCCGCTGCCCCCGACGAAGGCGACCATGGCGGGCGAGTAGATCGCCACGCTGACGCGCGGGCCCGGGTACCAACCCCAGCGACTGCCGGCATAGACCCAGCGGCCGTAATGGAACGGTGCAAAGCCCCAGGGCGCCGTATCGATCCAGGTCCAGCCCCACGGGTCGATCCACGACCAGTGGCCGCTGCGATAGGGCGCCCAGCCGACCGCCACGCGCGTCGGGTACCAGACCGCGCCGTAGTCCGGCGTGCTGCTCCAGCTGCCGTAGCGGTCGAGGTCGGCGTAACCGATCATCGATTCGGGGACGTAGCGGCTGGAAATCGAATTCTGGTAGCGCGAATTGCGTTCCATGCACCAGCGATCGAAGGGATCGTTGCGGGGAATGTCGAGGATCTCGTAGTCGCGCAGGGCCGCGTCGTAGAAGCGGTAGGAGTTGCCCGCGCGCACGGCGTAGCTGGCGTTGTTCTCGCCGTACACGTCGCCGCTGCCCTCGAACACGGTCACCATCGTCGAGTCGCCTGCCGGCGCGATGTCGATGCGGTAGTTGCCAGGCTGGCGCACCACGAAGGCGAGGGTGGGCGTGTCGATCTCGTAGCTCTGGCCCTGGCCGAGGCTGCGCACGTCCAGGTTCATCACCCCGCCGGTCAGTTCGATCTGCGCGAAGGCACTGTCGAGGTTCAGGAAGTTGAAATTGCTGCGCTCATCGAGCCGGATGGTGGCGCCGCCCAGTTCGAACTCCACGCGCGAGTCACGATCCGTATAGACCTGGTCGCCGGTGACCAGCGGCCGGTTGAGCGACACTTCGACCCAGCGGTCGCTGCCGGCCGGCTGGAAGCTGACGTTGCCACGCAGGTAGCTGATGCGGGCGACGCGGTCGGGCGGGTCGGCCAGTGCCAGGCTGCCCCATCCGCAGAAGATGAGGATCAACGCAGCGGCGCACCAGAGGCGGAAGTTGCGAAGATTCATGTTGGACATCTTGGATTTCTCCTGCGGACTGGTCGGTGGCACCGGAACACCCCGGTGCATCGTCGCACTAAACAAGTGTGCCCGCAGGGGAATGATGTGCCGATCGACGCTGAACGCTCGCCTTCCGCTGCCCGGGCTTTGCGCACGTTTACGTTGCTGCACAATCGCTTGCAGGTGGCGTGCGCGAATGTCTTGTAGCGCCGTGCCGCGCCCGCTAACCTTTTCCCATGCGGCGGGTGTAGCTCAATGGTAGAGCAGTGGCTTCCCAAGCCTCCGACGTGGGTTCGATTCCCATCACCCGCTCCAGCTCGCGAGGCAGGTGGACGAGCAGGCGCGCCGGGCCTGGATGCGGCGCGGCGGCGGCACGCCGATGAAGCATGGTGCTCAGCCCGGCGCGAAGGCTTGTGCCGTCAGCGCAGGGTCCTTTCGGGATGTAGGAATCGCGATGAAGCTGGCGATCCTGTCGCGCAACAGCCGCCTGTACTCCACGCGGCGCCTGGTCGAGGCGGGCCGCGCGCGCGGCCATCGCGTGCGAGTGCTCGATCCGCTGCGCTGCTACATGCGCATCGCCTACGATGGCTTCACCGTCCACTACGGCGGGCGCGAGCTGAAGGGCATCGACGCCATGATCCCGCGCATCGGCAACTCGATCACCTTCTATGGAACGGCCGTGGTGCGCCAGTTCGAGCTGATGGGGGTGCGCACGCCCAATGGTTCGGATGCGATCTTGCGCGCGCGCGACAAGCTGCGCGCGCTGCAACTCCTCGCCCGCGCCGGGCTGGACCTGCCGGCGACCGTGTTTGGCGACAATCCCGATGACACCAGCGACCTGCTGGCCCTGCTGGGCGAGCCGCCGCATGTCATCAAGCTCAACGAGGGCGCGCAGGGCGAGGGCGTGCTGCTGGCCGAACGGCGCGCATCCGCCAAGGGCATGATCGAGGCCTTCCGCAGCCTGTATGCGGATTTCATCGTGCAGGAATTCATCGCCGAGGCCGGCGGCGCGGATCTGCGCTGCTTCGTGGTGGGCGATCGGGTGGTGGCGGCCGTATGCCGGCAGGCGCCGGAAGGGGATTTCCGCGCCAACCTGCATCGCGGCGGCAGCGCCAGTGCGGTCGAGTTGAACCCGGCGGAAACCGCCGTCGCCGTGCGTGCGGCCCAGGTGATGGGCCTGGGGGTTGCCGGCGTGGATCTGCTGCGCTCCAGCCGCGGCCCGCTGGTCCTGGAAGTGAACTCGTCACCCGGCCTGCAGGGCGTGGAGGAAGCCACCGGCATCGA
>JACDJC010001713.1_pt1 | contig 18931 bp, 28 predicted proteins | sample 7454191 | NCBI WGS metagenome assembly JACDJC01 (sample SAMN14253291, study PRJNA609438) | sludge metagenome | isolation source: sludge after 25d culture with pyrite and EDTA | collected 2018-12-20 | reverse complement strand
TGGCGCACCTCGTACGAGCCTTTGCCGATTCTGATTGGCGCGTGCTCTTCGTGTTTGAGTAAATCCAATTTATCAATCTCAATAAACTGCGTCAGCGGGTCTCTTCGAAACAACTTCCCGCGCACAAGCGAATGCGAATGACCAGTGACCTCACCATACGCAAGCACGGTCTTGCCGTTGTCCCTCTCAACCTCCGGCAGCCCATCGGGAATTACATCAACCGCCATCACCAAAACGTCGCCTTGTCGACATTGCTTTTTCATTTCATTCCCCTTCGCTTCGCATTCGTTGCTCTGCACGAACTCATGCATCCTCGTTGACTTCCGCCACGGGCCAGACCGACCCACGCGGGATGGCTCCCCATCGCCCGGTGTAGACTCTGACCTGATCGAAATCGCGAGCCAGGCGCCAGCGCCGACGCAACTCGTCACACGGCTCCTCGCGGCGCACGCCGTTGCGAAAGAGCAGCGTCGCCATCATGCCGAATCTCGCGGTCTCGTCGTCGTCGTGGATGTCGCAGACCAGTACCGAGCACCACAGAGGATTGCCGTCGCGTTCGCAGTTCAGGCAGTCGTCTGGATGCACGATCATCCCGACCTGCACGAAGGGCACTTGTCTCCCGGCGATGATGATGTCCGATTCTTCGTCTTCGCTCGCGTGGTCGGTCTTGGGGCACGACGCGCGCGACTGGTCGCAATCCGACTCGACGCGGCCGCACGCACAAAACCGTGGGCCAGGGACGTAGACGAACCCGTAACCATCGGGCGTGACGAGCATGCGATCGGCGGCCCGCGCGATGGCGATCTGTGTCGCCGTCATGGCGACAGATGAAACGATCGATCCTCCCGTAATTGCCGTTCGTCGCAGGAAAGCCCGCGCTTCATCCCGCTCGCGTACAAGCTCGCGGTTTCGCTCCTCCCAGTGCCGGTTGCAGCCCGGAGAAAGCCGGCACACGCCATCCTGGCCGCAGTCCTCGATCTCGCTGCGCTGCCGGATCTTCGGCAACGCGCCGCTGCACGTCGTCTGCTCGCGGTCGTAGTTGCGGACCATCCCGCAGCGCGAGCAGACGGACCAGCCCTCGCGCTCGTGCTTCGTCCACTCGTGTCCGGCGCTACTCATGCGGCACCGCCTTCGGCCCGCGCTCGACGGTCAGGCTGTTAACCGCGCGCTTCGTTCGCGCGGTGTAAAATTTCGGGTCGCGGAGTTTGTGAGCCAACCTGTGGGCCTCAGCCTTGTTCAGAGGGCTCTCTCCGAGGTGGGTTTTGGTCCAAGCACGGCGTCCGTCGAACACGTCAACGGCCCAACCTTGCCCGTCATCTCGCGGTCTTACGTGGATACAGAGTTTCATGGCTCGTTAAATTCTCCGGTTGTTAACTTCGCGGATTCAAACGAATCCCTTGGTGGGTTCGCCGGGCACCACGACGAGCCGCGACAGCGACAGCACGCGTTGCCAATCGGGCGACACGGATTCGGCGCAGACGCGCGTGGGCGGCATCCACAGCGCCGCGGCGACCATGCGCCCCGCACGGTACGCGCCGACGCTCAGGACCGACGTGTTAGCGGCGCCGCCCGCGTAATGGTGCGCGCGAACGAGCGCGACGGCCGCGGCGTGATCGCACCGTGCGATCGTGTACTCGGATCGTACGGCGTACGTCACGCCGCCCCGATGGCGTCGAGGGATGCGATCCGGTATTCGGCGTCGGCGAGCGTGTATTCGACCGCGAGCGGGCCGTCGGGGAGCACGGCGGCGACGGAGTCGGTGATCGATTCGCGACGGCCCGTGCCGGCGTCCGAGGTGAAAATCGCCGCGGCGAGCCACGAAGAATCGCGGAACGCGAGCGCCAGCGTGACGAGCCGGTCCGCGTAGATCGCCGTCACGGAATGGATCCGGTAGGCGTCGATCGGAACGACGACGGCCGGCGCGGAGTCGATCGAGGCGTACACGACGGAGTCGGAGACGTAGAGGTGAAGGATCATCGGGAGGGATCTCGGAGTTGGGAGAGGATGATTCGGCCGATGGCCTCGGCGCACGCGGGGACCACGGCGTTGCCGAGGGCCGTCAGTCGAGCACGGTCCAGCCGGCGGGAAAGCCCATCAGGAGCTCGACGAACGCCGGGTTGAGGACCAGTCCAGGCGTCCCACCCGGGCCCGTCGCCTCGCCGCGGTGGCCAAGCGTGGCGTCCGTGAGCGTCGTGTTCGTGCCCTGCCCCGGATAGCCCAGCCGGCGCGAGCCGCTCGCGTCCGTCGCCGTCGCCGTCGGCCACAGGCGCGCCAGCGTCGACAGGCTCGGCCGCGGCGCCTGCCCCGTGCCCCGCTGCGTACCGTAGTCGGTCGCCGTCGGAGTCGGCCAGATTTGGCAGGAGATCGCTTCTATCAGAGAGCCGCCCCCGTCCGCTCGTCCGCGACGCCGAATTGCATTCGCCTTCGCCTCGGTGATGCGCCCCCCATTGGCCGGTAGGCTCGCTGTGGGCGTCGGCCAGATCTCCGAGCACACCGCTTGCGTGATGCCCGTCGGCGTGGCCCACGACGAAGATCCGTCGCCTGAGCTGCGGCGCGCCGACGTCGGCGGCAGAAATCGCGAAGGCACGGGTTCGGTAGCCGCGAGTCCGCAGGTCGTGCCGCACACGGGACAACCACCGCCCAGCCCCCGACGCGACGTTCTCGACGACGACCCATTCGGGTGCGAGCTCGCCGACGATGCGATCGAACTCGATCCAGAGTCCGGAGCGGGTTCCGGGAGCGATGCCAGCGCCGCGACCGGCGCCGCTGACGTCCTGGCAGGGGAAGCCGCCGCAGATGAGTCGAACCATGGAAAGCTGAGCTGCGCCGACCGTGCGGACATCGTCGAACCTCTCTGCGTTGGGCCAGTGTTTTGCGAGCACGCGCTGACAGAACGGATCTCGCTCGACTTGCCACGCGACGGGCCACCCGAGCGCGCGCTCGAGCCCGAGCTCAAGACCGCCGATCCCCGCGAAGAGCGAGCCGATCATTGGAGAGCTCGCTGGAGTTGTGAGACGTAGAAATCGCGGTCCTCGAGCGCGCGGGCGAGTTCGATCTCGTCGCCGAACCGTTCGGCGTCGCGGACGCGCCGCGCGGAGAGATGGACGAGACGCCAGAACCGAAGAACTTCGCGCGCGTCGTTGGTCACGTGTTCGTCCCACGGACGATCGCGAGCGCGTCGTCGACGGAGCGCGCGACGCCACAGCGCCACCCGAGCGCGCGGTGCGCCGAGAGCCACGCGCGCTGCAGATCGGACACACGGCCAGACGGTGTTTTCACCTCGATTCCGAGGGCGATCGCGACGCCGTCGACGGTGACCGAACCCATCAGATCGGGCGACCCAGGCTGCCCGAACCGTTGGGGCGTCGACTCGCCGCGGATCGGCACCGCGACCGCGACGTGATTTCGCCAGAGGCGCACCGCGGGATCCCGCGTGCAGGCCCAGAGGATTTGATGCATCAGCTGAGTTTCGGTCATGCGTCGACCCTGTCCATCATCTTGACGAGCGCCGAACGCATGGCGTCGCCTGCTTCGGAAGGCGGATAGCTGCGAACCAATTTGATCAGTAGGTGCAGATCGTCGAGATGATCCGCGCGCGCCTTTCGCGTCGCCAGTTTCCGAATGATCGCGAAGCTCCCACTGAGCGCCCACCACGTCACGGCGCCAGCGAAAAACGAAATTGTCATGGCAACCAACGGACTCATGCTCTCGCCCTCTCCATCTGTTCGCGTGTCGGCCACGCTCCGGTTTTCCGCCAGAAAATCACCCGCGCCTGTGCCGGGTTCGGGAACCGGCGAACGAGCGCACGGAGGTATGCGCCGTGCTCCTCGCGAGCGACCGTCCGGACCTCGCCGAGCGCGCGGACGCTGACGCGTGACGGGGGAGGGGGCGGCGCGGCGGTCTGACACTCCGGGCAGACATCGCCACGGTAGACGTACCAGCATGCGCGACACGTACGCATCGCGAGCGCCGACGCTCGGGCGGACCCGGTGCGCCCCGCGAGCGACCATTCGCGATCGTCGTGCGGTAGACCGTGCGTGTGAACCACGCCTCGGAGATCGATCAGCATCGCGTGTTTTCCGGGCAGCGGGCGCAGCACGCGGCCGACGATCTGCAGGTACGTCGCGGCCGACGTGCAGCCGCGCGCGAGAATGCAGACCTCGGCCTCGGGGAGATCCGTCCCCTCCGTGAGAACGTACACGTTGATCAGCGCACGGAGCTCGCCGCGCCGGAACCGAGCGATCGCGTCCTCGCGTCCCGCGCTGTCGCCGGTGATCGCCGCCGCTGGTTCGGGCCACGACTCGGCGAGCGCGTGAGCCTCGGCGACGGTACGCACGAACACGACCGCCGAGCGTCCCGCCGCGTGTCGCGTGTACGCCGCCGCGGCATGATCGGCCAGCGTCGACGATGCCGAGTCGGGCGCGAGCACGCGGATCGGCGCGAGCAGCCCGCGCGCGAGGAGCTCGGACGGGCGCGCGGCGACGTACAGCGAGTCGTACACGTCGCCGAGGCCGACGCCGTCCGAGCGCGACGGCGTCGCGGTGAGGCCGACGTGAAACGCCTGGGGGTGTCGCGCGTAGAGGGCGCGGTACGTCGACGCGACAGCATGGTGTGCCTCGTCGGTGACGATCAGCTCGAGGCCGGGGATCTCGACGGAGCCGGCGTGTAGCGACTGCACGAGCGCGACGGTGACCGTTGCGTCGGCCGGGCCGTCGTAGGTGCCGGCGATCAGCGTGCGGACGCTGGCGGGGGCGCAGCGCGCCGCGAGGTCGCGGACGATCTCGGCGCGATGCACGAGCACGAGCGAGCGCGCACGCCGCGCGAGGTGCGCGATCACGTGACCCTTCCCCGCGCCCGTGGGCGCGACGACGAGCAGCGAGCGCTCACCGCTGACGATCGCACGGTCGACCGCGCGCACCGCCGCGAGCTGGTAGTCACGGAGCGCGATCACCGCCAAGGCGCCCACGGAAGGATCGTCACGCCGGGGGCGCCGTAGAGCATGATCGTGGGGACCGGCTCGCCAGCGATCGCAGGCTGGACGACGACGGGCAGACCACGACCGACGGCGAAACCGGCCTCGAACGCTGCGCCACACCGACCGCGCGTGTTGCCCGTGATCCAGTGCAGCGCCGAGGCGCGATCGATCTCGGCGAGGCAGCGGCGCGCGATCCTCGCCTGCGCCTCGAGCGTCAGCGTCTGCTCGAGTTCGATCGTCGCGTCGGTCTCGTGCCACGTCGAAACAACGGGTTCACGCAGCGACGCGGCCAGGCGCCGCACGAGATCACGATTTGGAAGAGCTGACGCGAGGTAGATCATGGTCGGTCCAGTAGGCGAGAGGGATGTCGGTAAGCAGCCGGATCTCGATCGCGTCACGGAGCGACGGTCGGCGACGGCCCGTCAGCCATCGCCAGACCGTCACCCGGTGCCACCGAGCCGACAGCGTGCGGATCTGCTCGGCGGTCGGGCGCATAAGCCGGAGCCGTAGCCGGAGCCGTCGCCGGAGCCGTCGCCGTAGCCGGAGCCGTCGCCGTAGCCGGAGCCGTAGCCGTAGCCGGAGCCGTAGCCGTCGCCGTCGCCGTAGCCGGAGCCGTAGCCGTCGCCGTAGCCGTCGCCGTCGCCGGAGCCGTCGCCGTAGCCGGAGCCGGAGCCGGAGCCGTCGCCGTAGCCGGAGCCGTCGCCGTAGCCGGAGCCGTAGCCGTAGCCGGAGCCGGAGCCGTAGCCGTCGCCGTCGCCGGAGCCGTCGCCGGAGCCGGTCACAGCGTTTTCGCCGCGACGGCCGACGCCTCGATCACCTCGACCGCTCCCGTAAGCGTGATCTCCGTGACGCGCTCACCGATCCTCGACTCGGTGTGATCGCGATTCAGACCGTGAACCGCGACCTCGGATAGCGACGCGAGTTTTCCGCTGAGCTTCGCGGGCGCCCAGCGCCAGAGCCGGATCGCGTTGCGCAACACGACCACGTCTCCCTTCTGCGAAACGAATTCACCAGCGTGCACTCCCGCGCCGGTGCCACACCGAACCACAACGATTTTCTTTTTCTTGGTTGCCATTATTTTTCCCTCCTTCAGAACGTCACGCCGACGGGCGCGACCACACGCCAGGTCAGGATCTTCTTCCCGCGCCGAAGGTACCCCTCGGGCGTGAGTTTGTACGAACCGTACCGGCCGACCTCAGCGTTCCAGCCGCTTCGCGCCCTCGTCAGGACAACCGTAATGTGCGGGCGTCCCTCGATCGTCGTCGTGTGCGTGACCGGCTCGTCGGCCGCCGCGCGCGTCATCGGTCCCACGCCTCGGGATCTGCCCGGCGCTTCGAAGGCGCAGCAAACGGATCTTCCTCCTCGTCGCGGCGCTTCGGGGGCGCGCCGACGACGATCTCTCGCGCGAAAACCGTCGTCCAGACGCGACCGTCCTCGCTCTTGTTCACGCGGATCTCGCCGGTGACGCAGACTTCGACGCCCTTCGTGAGCCGCGGACCGATGAAATCGATCCACTTGTCGCCGAACACGTCGACGTCGATCCAGTGCGTTTTTTCGATCAGCTCGCCCGAGCGGTCTTTGTATTTCTCGGACACCGCGACGGAGAAGCGGAGCTTCTGCGACGTGCCGACCTGCTTCTTTTCTGCGTCGCGACCGAGTCGGCCGCTGATGATGATGATGTTCATAGGGGGAGTTTCTCCTGGAGTTCTTCTTCGGTTGCGTTCCTACGTTCGACGACGTCTCCCGTGTCCTCGCGCCTGACGATCGCCTGATCACCCTGGATCGTGAGGTAGCACTCGACATCGCGCGTCTCCTCGCCGCGCTCGACGATGCCAGCGAGTGCGCGGGACGACTGCGTCAGCGCGTCGATCGCCGTCTTGAATTCGGCCGCGCTCTCGCGTTTCCTGTCCTCGAGTTTTCGGATCTCGCCGACCTCATGGGCGAGCCGCGCTCCGCGCTCGGCGAGCTCGGCCTCGGTGAGTTTGACGGGTAGTTTCCTGATCATTTCGCTTCGTATCTCCTCGTTGTTGTGACTGTCAGGCACCCGAGTTCGCCGAGCTGAGCGAGTAGTTCGCGGCCGCGCTTCGCGCCAAGCGCTGCGTTGATCGCCGACTTCGACGTCGACACGCGCAGCGCGTCGGCCGGGATGTCGACCGCCGCGATCGCCTCTGGCGTCAGCGTGATCGTTTCGCGCGTCGAGGTGTTTACGCCGTACGCGCGCCCGTCTCCGAGCGGCACCTCGCCGCGTTGGTCGACGTACTGACGAAGCGCGTCGTCGGCGCGCGTGTACCAGCCTCGCGCGACCTCGCGCGCCAGGAACAGCGCGCGGGCTTCCTCGGGCGTTTCTGGCGAGAGCGAGACCGGGGGAACGCCGGCGGCGACGAGAGCGGGCGCCGTCGCAGGGCAGAGCCCGAGCAGCGGGCAGAACAGATCGCGGCAGTGCGGCCCGGGAATCGGCTGCGCGGTGCGCTCGCGCTCGAGGATCCCGCGCATCCATGCGAGCGTCGCCGCGTGATCGATCTCGTCGTACGTCCGCTCGACCGTGTGAGTGATCGCGCCGTAGTCGTCAACGTACGCGAGGATCCCGCGTGATGCGCGCGCCGCGAGAACGAGCCCGTCCAGCTGCGACACGGCCTCGGCCCGGTGCCGTCCGGTTTTCCAGTCGACGACGACGGATGACGAGAGCGCGTCGGCGATCAGCCGGATTTCGGTCGGCTGCGCCTCGGGATCGTCATGCGTGCGTTTGTGCGGCGACCGCCGCGAGCGCCCCGTCTCGACGTCGAGCACGATCGGGATCTCGACCTCGACGGTTCCGCCCAGCCCGAGATCGAACACGGAGCGGAGAAACGTTTCACGCACGACGCTCGGAGGCGCGGCCCAGTCGCAGCCATCCGGGTCGGACGTGACGCCACCGGAGAGCCAGTGCTCGAACGCGAGATGTCGCGCGACACCGCGGCGCGCGGGTTCGCTCTGGACGTCTGCGGGAACCTCGACGTCAGGACGCGCGGAGTACCCGCACGCGCGAAGCAGCGGGAGCTTTGATCCGGACCACCTCACGGGATCGGCCTCAGCTCGCACGGGAGACAGATGTGTCGGCCCTGGATCGTCGGCTGCTCGCCGCAGCACGGGCACGGATCGCTATCGACGCCGGACAGCGATACCAATTCGGCGAGGATGAGCGACGCAGACCCGAGGCGCGTCGGTGAGATCGCAGCGGTGAGACATCCGCGCGTCGCACACCAGGATCCGGAGAGATGAGGCTCGACGGTCCACGGGCCGATCTTGATCGGTCCCTCGCTGTCGACGATCTGCGCGCGGAGCGCGAGGAGGAGGTGCGTCAGGTCCGTCATTTCGTCCCCGCGATCCGGTCCTGCGCCCTGTTCAGCGCGGCGCGCGCGGCGAGCCGCTTCGGATCGTCCATGCTGACGCCGCGGAACGCCCTCGTCGCAGCGGCGACCGCCGCGTCATAGCTCGCCTGATCTGTCGCAGCGTCGAACAGCGCCGCGACGTCCGGAGCGGCGGCCGGCGTCGAGACGTCCGAGATCGCGCGCCGATCGTCGCGCTGGTCCACCTCCGCATCGCGTGCGAGCGCATCGGAACGCGGGATCAAGAGCAGCGACCGAAGCGTGTACGCGAGATCGTACGTTTTCGCGGCGGCGAGGGCTTTGTCCAGCGGGCGGCCCTTCTCCGGGATGATCGGCGTTTCGCTGGTGATCTCGACCTGCTCTCCGTGGCCGAACAGCCGGTAACAGGCCGTGAGCATGTAGTGCCTCGCCGGGCGATCCTTCGGTTCGCCGTCGCTCGTGAGCACCGACTCTACGACGTCCTCGTGCGAGACGAACGCGCGCTGACAGATCAGCGAGAGACCGTTCGCCGAGAGCGCCGATCGGCCTTCGTCGATCACAGCCTCGGACGTCGTGTAGCGGTAGCGATGATGCTCGTTCTTGCCGTCCTTCGCGAGCGGAGAAACGGCGCCCTGGGCCGCGGCGAGCGCGGCATGAAATGCGCTCACAGCGACACCTCGGAGCGCCAGGCGTGCGTACCGCGGGCGCCGAAGAGCATCGTGTCGCCGTCGGAGTGCATGTCGCCGACGCCGACAAACGTACCGTCAGCGAGCGCGACGACGCGCGGGTTTGCCGACGCGTAGCGCGAGCGAGCGAGAGCTTTGTGGACGGTCTTGTACCCGGTGAGCTTGGTTGCGTTGGACATGTCCGCAACCTACGCCCCGTGTTGCCGATCGGCAACATAGGATTTCGCTATGCCTGCCATACGCCTCGGCTATGCTGGTTTCTCTGGCGTCCGCGCGTGGTTGACCCTTCCCCCTGCTGCTGCGCGCGGACGCCCGAGCTTACAGCGCGTCGGCGTCAACCCAGCCGAGCACCCGGCGACCTCGCGTCGGGCGTCCATCGTCGCCGAGCGCGTATCCGCCGTCCGTCAGCGACGCGGCCCAGAGTTCGGGACCGCGCCAGACGAGCGATCGCGAACGCGGATGAATCCCCGGCTGCCCTCCGTCGATCCCGTGCGCGTCGTACGCGTTTCCGGCGTTCTGCCGCACGCACGCGACGACGATCGAGACGTGCTCACCCGAGAACCCGCCGCGGCCCCACACGCCGAGGCACGACGAGCAGCCCATGATCAGCGCGTCGCCGGGCAACGGGAGCGCGACCGTCACCGCGTTCGGCTGTCGCCACGCTCCCGCGCGTCGGGCCATCTCGATCACGTTGGTGACGACCGGAACACCGCGCCCGGTCGCCCGTAGATCGTAACCGATCTCGTACCCGAGCACGCGGACGCCTGCGGCCTCCCAGGCGGCCTCGTCGGCGATGCCGCACCCAGATTGCCCGATCGCCAGCGCGCGGCGCCTGGACGGCGCGTCGTGCGGGTAGAGATCCGCCTGGTACCGCGCGTCGGTCGGCTCGAGCCCGACGTGGTCGAGCGCCCAGCGCACGCGCGCGGCGCGCCGCTCCGAGAGCGTCGGGAGTTGATCTTCGGCGAGCAGGATCACGGGATCGGTCATCGGGTGAGCTCCTTCAATTTCTCGGCGAGGCCGACGCGCTCGAACGCGGCGAGACGCGCCTCGACGTTCTGCAACGCAACCTGCCGGTCGCGCTCGACGGCCGCGAGCTCGGCGCGCGCGATCTGCTCGGCCAGCGCGCCGTGTGGCGTGCAGTACACCGCGACGTCTCCACGCCCCTCGACGCGATACCGCGGGGGCGCGCCGAACGCTCGGCGCACGAAATCGACGCCGTCCTCGCTCCGGACGATCACCACGCCGGGGGCCTCGGCTTCTGCGTCGCAGCACGCGCAGCGCGGCGCCGCGATCTCGACGTCGATCACCGGCTCACGTTCGCGCGCCTCGCCGGGGATCCGCCGGCGCCAGTGCCACGCCGCGACGGTCGCAGCGATCACGAGCAGCGCGAGGAAGATCACCAGCGCGATCGGGTCGCGCTCCGTCACAGCGCACCGCGGACGGCGTCGGCGGCGACACGCACGGCCGCGCGCGGGACGACGATCTCGCGCTCGCCGTCGGGGCCGCGCACGACGATCCGCGCGTCGCGATCGGATCGATCGGCGTCGACCAGCTCGGCGAGAACGAGCACCGCGTCGATCGGCGACACGCAGATCGGGGGAGGCAGATCGACGACGCGGCATTCCGTCGCCGCCTCGACGACCGCCGCGCGTTGCTGCGCCGAACAGCCGTGAGCCGCGAGCGCCGAGATCGTCGACGCGAGCAACACCGAAACGAACGCCTCGAGCCAGCGCCTCACCGTGACACCTGAAACGCCGTGATCGCGTGACATGTGGGGCATTCGTGCTCGTATACGCCGGGCGGAAACACCTGTGCAGTGGGCGGACAGTGCTGCCGATCCCAGCAAGGTTCACCGGCGACCTTGCGCGTCGCCGGCTTACGCGAAGGACCGTAGTAGCTCGGCCAGTTCTCACGTGGATCGCTCACGGTCCGCCCCCGATCTCGCGGCCGCCGCGCGCTCCCTCGATCACCGCCTCGTGACCCGACATCGCGACGATCGCCGACGCGAGGCCAGCGAGCAGCGCCTCACGCCACGCGCGGCCCGTGAGCACGTAGTCGAGGACGCCCGCCGCGGCGCCGAGCCCGAGTGCCAGGAACGGCCGCCAGCGCGGCGCAACGGTGGGTTTCAGACCGCGCACGATCGCGCCGACGAGCAGCGCGACCACGCCGATCTCCGCGACGCTGTCACTCGTCGGCAACGCTCGGCCTCCCGCGTGCGATCCGAAGAAGCTCGGCGAGATCTCGCTTGATCACCGTGATGTCGGCCTGGACATGCAGCGTGTCGCGCTCGAGCACCGCCGCGCGCAGCTCAGCCGCGGCGACGCGCGAGACAAGCGCCTCGAGCAGAGCGAGTCGCCGCTCGAGCTCCACGTCACGGTGACGGATCGTGTACGAAACGAGCGAGCCGACGATCCCGACGAACACCGACACCGCGAGCGAGACCCACGGAACGATCTCGATCATGTTGCCTTAATCTCCGTCAGTTCGACCTTCGCGACCCATCGCGTCCCCTGCGTCAAAAACGCATCGCCGATCCCGCCCGTCAGAACGATCTTGTCGGCGCCGTCGGTCGACAGCGTGAACGAGTGCGTCGCCGCCGCGGCCGTCGAGTCGGTGTAGGCCGTGTTCGTCCCGAAGATCGAGACGATCCCCTCATCGTTGTACGCCCACGCGTCGACCACTCGGACCTTCGCCTCGCCGACCGGCGCGCCGCTGGTGATCGATGAGATCACCGTGATTCGCAGGGCGTACCAGGTATTCGTCGCGGTCGGGAGGCCGAGGCTCGTCGGGTCCGATCCGAATCCGCCGTACCCGAGTTCGACCGTCTCGTCGGGATCGACGCCGGGCGTGTCCCCGCGAAAGATCACCGTCTCGACCTGACGGTTCCCCGAGATCGCCTCGGTCTGCCCGCTCGCGAACGCGACGGACGATTCGATCTTCGAGCTCGCCCCGATGCCCGTCGCCGAGCCGCTGTCCGCGTTCACGCGGTTGCGCACGCCGCCCCCGATATGCGCGTTCGGGTTGTTGATCTGGTTCAGCGATCCGCCCGTGATCGCGCTGTTCTCGGCGAGTTCGTTGACCTGGTTGTCGGTGCCGCCGCTGACGTGCGACCGCGTCGCCAGCGTCGCCGAGTTGTCGGCGCCGACGACGGCCGACGACGCGCCGGCCGCGGTGTTCCCCGAACCGCCGTCGACGCGCGAGTATTGCCCTGACGCAGTGTTCGACGATCCGCCCCCGATCGTCGCCGACTCACCGCTCGCGACGTTCGTCGCGCCGCCGCTGACGTGAGAGTTCGTGCCGTTCGCTTGGTTGTCGACGCCGCCGACGATCGTCGCGTTCGCCGCCGCGGGGGCAACGATGTTTGTCGCGCCGCCGACGATCGCCGAGTCCTCGGCCTTCGCGAGATTCGACTGTCCGCCGACCACCGACGAATCCAGGCCCGTCGCTTCGTTGAATTTGCCGCCGCTGACGTGCGCGTTGTTCGCGCTGGCGACGTTGTTCTGGCCACCCGTCACCGACGACCGCGCGCCGCTCGCCGTTGCGAGCAGACCGCCGATCGTCGCCGCCGTGACGCCGCTCGCTTCGTTTCGGTCGCCGCCGACGATCGTCGCGTAGTTCGCCGTCACGCCCGCCGCTGCGCCCGTCGAATCGTTGCCGAGGTTCGTCGCGCCGACGAGCGCGGGCGCCGTGGCAGATTGCCCCGTCGCTCGGTTCCCGATGAGGTTCGCATCGGGCGCGGCCTGATCCTGGTACGTCACGGCGCCCCGGTGCGTGTGATCCGAGCGCGAATACGTCGCGACCGCGCCTGCATCGTCGGCGATCCGGACCTCGGGAGGCGGGCCGCCGGGGAGCGGAGCGGGACCGCCCCCGGCCGGCTGCTCGCCCGTGAAGTTTCCGCGCGTGCTCACGTCGCGCCCCCGGCGCTCTCGCTCGACGTCGAGATCGCGACCGTGACGGGGCCGCCGCTGTCATTCGAGAATTTCAGGTACCGCGAGCCGCCGCGGAGAAACAACATCTCGGGCGCGCCGCGATCGAAGATCGGGATCCCGACGTCGAGCGGGACCGTGAACGCCGCGCCGACGCCCGCGTATCCGAGCGCGAGGGGAGGGAGAAGATCCTTCGACGCGGCAAAATGCACCGTTCCGCCGTCGACCGAGATCCGGAGGAACCGCGAGCGCCAGAAATCGATCTTCTGGGCCTGCGTCAGCCCCGCGGGGAGCAGCGCCGGATCGTCGAGATCGACGGTGACGCTCGCCCCGTTGGCGATCGTGGCGAACATGATCCGACCTTCGATCGGTGCCTGAACGTTTGCGTCGAGTCTGACTGCGGTGCTCATGTCTGTTTCTCCTCGGTGAGTTTCTGCGATCCGGTCATCGATGTCGAGGCATCCGCGCTCGCCTCGATCCGCGCTGTGCGCGGGACCGGGGGCGGCGCCGAGTGCTGCACGGCTGAGACGTACGCGGGCGCCTGCGACACGTCGACCGGTACGCCAAGCAGGACGTGCAGCTGCTGCGACTGCGCGAACGACAGCGGCTCTTTGCGCGTCGCGAGCTCGCCCATGATCTGCCCCGTGATCTGCCCGTACAACCTCGGGTACAGATCGCGCACCGTCTCCGCGGCGTCGCGCGTGAGCCTCCCCGCGCGCATATCGTCGAGCACGGAGTTCGGATCGTCCGCGGCGCGCGCGCGTCGCAGCCACCGATCGCGAGCAGCCGGATCGACGCGGCCCGGATCGGCCTGGGGCATCAGCGGGTTTCCGCCGATCGGGGCGGGGGCCTTCGAGGCGAGATACTCGGCGACCTGAACGGTTTTCGCGCCGAGCTGCTGTCGAATCTCCTCGGGCGCGTTGCTCAGCGTCCGCGCGAGCACGGCATCGGGAGCGGTCCGGAACGCGACGAGCGCGCGGTGTCGCTCCTCGTACTCGCGCTGCGCCGATCGTTTCTGACGGCCCTCGACGCGCTCGACCTCGGCGACGACGGGCGCGAGGTTCGGCGTTTTCCGTTTCAGAAAATCCGTGATCTTCGCGGCGTTCGTCCCCTCGATCGTCTGCGTCACCGCGCGCACCGTGTCGGATTCGATCGCCCGTCGCGCGATCGTCGCCGCTACCTGGTTCGCGTGGCTCTTGATCGCGACGCCGCCGACGGTCCCGACGAGGCTACCGATCGCGCCACCGACGATCGCGCCCGCGGGACCGGCGATCGTTCCGCCGACGCCCGCGCCGACGTTCGCAGCGGTGCCACCGCTGAGCATCGCGCCGAGGCCGACGGTGTTATTTTTCGCCTCGGCCGCGGCGCCTTCCTTCGCCAGCGTTTCGGCCGTCGCCGCGGCTTTGTAATTCGCCTTCGCGTTCGCCCATCGTGTCGCGAGCTCGGCCGAGTCGAGCCCGGCGACCTTTTCGCCTGCCCTTGTGAATTCGTCCTCGACGATCTTCCGCAACCCGATCCGCGCGTCGTTCAACGCGCGCTCCTCGAGCGTCAGACCGCCGAGCCGCGAAGGGTTGTCGATGATCCCCTTTCGCAGCGCCTGCGACGTGCGGTTCAGCGCCTCGAACGTCGCGCCCTCGGCGCCTGCCTTCGTCGCGTCCTCGGCGAGCCCGCGAACGATCTTGTCGATCTCGCGCGCCTTCCCGCGCTCCCACGAGGGCAGCGCCTCGATCAGCGGCGACAGCACCTCGGCGCGCGCGCGCTCGACGACCGCGTCCATGCTCGGCCGAAGATCCTTCGCGACGACGTCGCCGACGGCGTGCTTCGTCACCGCGGCATCGAGATCGCGGATCACCGCGCCGTACTCTTTGCCGTACGCGCTCTTCACCTCGCCGAGCGCCTTCGCGATCTCGCCGCGCGTCGCGCCGATGAGCGAGTCGCGCTCGAGCGCCTTCGGCACGTCCTTCTGCACCATGTTCGTCAACCGGGCCTGCAGGTCCGGCGACCACTCGGCGATCTCCTTGACGATCCGCTTCCCGTTCGATCCCGCGAGTACCTTCAGGATCTGCTCTTGCTCGATCTTCCCGGCCGACGGGATTCCGACGCCGACCTTCTCGGCCAGCTCTTGGATCTTCGGCGCCGCGGCCTCGGCGAGCTTCCCCGATCCGCGCAGCGCTGCGCCGAGTCCCGAGCCCGCGAGCGAGAGCGATCCGCCGAACGCGCCGCCCATCAACGCGCCGTGACCGGCCGCCGCGAGGAGGTGTTCCGCCGTCAGATCCTTGTCCTCGATCCGCGCGCGGCTGTACGCCTCGCCGACCGAGTACGGGACCATCTCGACGCCTCCGCGGATCGCCGCGCTCGCTGCGCGCCCGAGGACGCCCTCTCCGAGCGCCGCCGTACCGACGCCGCCGATCCCCTCTGCGAGCGCCCCCAGCGCGCGCGTGGGCGCCGTGGCTGCGCGTCCCACGGTGCCGAGTAGCTCAGCGCCGCGACCGAGCGTCGACACGGCCTCGGCGCCGCCGACCGCCCCGCGCGCAGCTGCAGCCGTTCCGCCCGAGAGCAGTGCGGGAGCAGCGATGCCCGCGAGCTCGCCGGCTGTCATGTATCCGGGGTTCTGCCGCTCCTGCGCCTCGAGGTACCGGCGCGTCGCTTCCTTGTCCTCGGCCGCGGCGAGATCGACGGCGAGGCCCTTGCCGAACCCGAGCGTCAGCGCGTTCCCCGCGCCGATCCCGAACGCCTCGGCCTTCCTTCCGAGCGTGTCGAAATCCCGCGCCTCTTGCTGCTGCGCGGCCTCGAGTTCGGAGCCGAGCCCGGCCGTGTAGGTGCCCCCGAGGCGCGCCGCCGCTGTCGCCGCGTCGACCTGGTGCAGATCGCCGACGTCGTCGCGGACGTACGCGGTGTCACCCGCCGCGAAGTCGGCGAGCCCGGCGCGGTACGCGCGCGCGGCGTCCTCGGGCGTGAGGTAGACCTCGCTCCCGTCGGCAGCGATCATCCGCTGCGCCACGCTGGGAGCGGGCGCCCCCTGCGTCATCGCGCGCGCCTCGGGACCGCCCCGGCCTGCGTGAGAAGCGTGTTCCTCGTCAGGGCGTGCGACTGTCGGAGATCGCCCGTCACGTCGGCGCCCTGCAGGATGCCGGTCATCGATTTGGTCATCAGCTCGAGCTCGTCTTTCTTGACGATGCCCTGCTCTTCGGCCTTGGAAAGCGCGTTCGCGTACCGCTGAACGGCGTTCTCGAGCTTGTCCTTCGTGATCGCTCGCGAGGCGTATTCCTTCTGCGCCTTCTCGACCTTGCCGAGCCAGAAATCCATACCCTCGAGCGCTCCCATCTGCCCCCGGATCTTCGCGCCCTCGGCCGCGCTCGTCACGTTGGTCAGATCGTACGTCTGCCCGCCGAGCACGGCGCGCTCGCTCGGGCCTGCCTTCGCCGACTTCGCCGCGGCCTCGCCGAGAGCCATGTCGACCATGGCTTGACCGTGCGACGCGGAGACCATCGCCTGCTGCAACGCTGCGATCTTGTCGAGGTTCGGGCCGCCCCCGTAGGACGCCGCGCGCGCCGGGTCGACGCGGAAGTTCACGCCCTCGGTCCCGCGCATCCGCTCGGAGAGCGCCGCTTCTTGCTCGAGCCGTTGCTGTTCGTACCGCCCGCGAAGCTCCTGGATCCGAGAGAGCGCCTGCTCGCTCTTCGCGGTCTGCTGTGCCTCGGCGAGCTGCGAATCGACGGCGCTGTGTGCCGCCAAGCGAAGCGCGTCCTGCGCTGCGATCTTGTCGCCGGTCTGCTCGAGGATCTGTTTGTACAGCCGTTGCCCGTCGGTGAGATCCTTCGATTTCTTGTCGATGTTCGCGAGCTGCGCGCGCACGTCGTCGTCAACGGCCTTGTCGAGAATTTGCTGCGCCGTGTTCGGCCCCTGACCCATCGCCTGCGCGAACGCGCCCATCCCCGACGCGATCACGAGCGCGATCTTCTGCGGCGTCGATCGCGAGCCCCAGAACGATCCGGGGTCGATCTTCGCGCTCCGGAGGTCCGCGGCGGTTTGATTGATCCCGTCGAGCACGCGCTTCGCGGCTTCGTCCTGCTCGCCGAGCAGCCGCGCCTTCTCCTCGAGGAACGCGCGATCGGCCTGCCCTTTCGCCTCGTGTGTCCCGACGGCCGCGTCGATCGCGCGCTGCTCGGCCTGCGCCTGCGCCGTGACAGCGCCCGCGATGCCCTCGGGGCCGAAGCGCTCGACGTCTCGATCGTACCGCGCGCGCGCGGCTTCGTTCGCTGCGCCCGTGAGATCGAGCGCTTGCTTGTGCCGCGCGTCGATCCCCTCGACGATCGCGAGCCGCTGACGGTCGCGCGCGATCTCGGCCGGCGTGCGCGGCGGTTTCGGCTGCGTCACCCGAGCGGCCTCGAGCGCGTCTTGCTCCTCGCCCGAAAGTTTGTCCCAGTTCTTCGGGCGCCACGAGAGATCGGGCGCCTTCGGTTGATCGAGCTCGCCCGTCGCGAGCGCCTGAGACATCGAGATCCCCTGACGACTCAGCGCCTCGGCGCGCGATTTCGCCCAAGCGATCTTGGCCTTGTCCGTCTTGAGATCGGGCGGGGGCTCGGCGACGCTGAGCACGTCGAGCGGCGAGTAACGGATCTCGGGGGCCGCGACGCGATCGAGCCGTTGCGGCCCGCTCTGGATCTCGCGCTGTCGCTGCGTGATCTCGGGATCGGGGCCCATCGATCGCTGACGCTGGCCGCTCGTATCCTGTCGCGTCTCCGGGCGCGCGGGCGTGAACCCCGGCCGCTTCGCGAGCTCGGCCGCGATTTGCTGTCGTCGAATCGCTCTGAGCGCCTCGGTATCGGACGCGAATGCGTCGACGCCTGGCATCCCCGTCCCGAGCGCAGCGGGGGGCGCCATGGGGCCGCCAGCGGGCGCCGCGCGCGCCTGTAGGTCCGAGAGCTTCGATAGCGTCGGGGGCGCCTTCGGAGGCGGCCCAGCGTTCGGCACGACCGGGCCCGACGGCGCGAACGTCGGCGCCGCCAGCGGCGCGCCGAGCCCGAGCGAACGCTCGACCGGCGACGGGAGCAGCCCGCCCGACGCGGGAACCGTGATCGGGGTCAGTAGGCCCGGTATCTCGGGGCGCATCGGAGGGCCGCCGAGGCCCGGCGGGGGCGCGGCCGGGGGCGGACCGATCGGGTTGCCCTGCTCGTCGAACATCGAAAATTCAGCCATGGATCACCCGTTCTGCGCGTTGGCGTAGGTCCACGGCGGGGGCTGACCGTTCCCGCTGTTCGTGTTCGCGCCGCCCGTGTTCCCGCCACCGGATCCGCCCGCCGCGGCGCTGTTCGCCGCCATCGTGCCGCCGGCGCCGATGAGCGCGGTCCCGAGGCGCGTATCCCGGTCCTTCTGGTCGCGATACCGCGACTGCTCGGCTTGCATCTGGCCCATGCGCGCGGAGAGGCTCCGATCCTCGTTCGATCCCGCGACGCCCGCGCGGGCCTTCTCCTCCTCGATCTGCGCCTGCAGCAACGCGAGCGCGCGTTGATCGTTCATCCCTCGGCCGGCGAGCTGCTGTTGCGCCTGGAACTGGGCCTGCTGCTGCGACATCCCGCGTTCCTGCCCGGCTTGCCCGCGCATCCCGCTCGCGAGCGCCGTCGCCGCCTGCTGCGCCTGCAACGCCTCTTGCGCGCGGATGATCGCGGTGTCCCGCGCGCTCGTCTGCGCGCCCTGCATCTGAGCTCGGATCGCCTCGCGCGTCGCGAGCCCCTGGCCGCTCGTCCCGCGCGCGCTGGCCGCGACGTTCGCAGCGTTCGCCGCGGCCTGTTCCTGCGCCGCCGCCATCTGGATCGCGGCCGCGCTCGGCCCCTCGCCGCGCGCCGTCGCCCGAAGGCGCTCGAGCTCGAGTAGCTGATCTTGCCGCGCCTGCATCGCGAGCGCGCGATCCTGATCGGCCAGCGAATAGTTCGCCAGCGGCGCGTCGCGCATGTCCGCGCGTTGCATCGCGCCCGCGTAGTCCATCGCGGTTCCGCCGTA
>JACDJC010001711.1_pt1 | contig 18939 bp, 16 predicted proteins | sample 7454191 | NCBI WGS metagenome assembly JACDJC01 (sample SAMN14253291, study PRJNA609438) | sludge metagenome | isolation source: sludge after 25d culture with pyrite and EDTA | collected 2018-12-20 | reverse complement strand
TCGGGTTTGGTGCGCCCCCCGGAGGAGACAGGGTGGGAGCATTTCACCACCAGCCGCAAAATAGCCTGGAAAACAGGTACCAGTTTTGGCGTTAGAGACGCCTGGAGCGTAGGCATTAACCGCGATTACGTAGTGGCGGTGTGGGCAGGCAATGCCTCGGGGGAGGGCCGACCGGGATTGTTGGGTGGAACCGCCGCCGGCCCCCTGATGTTCGAGCTGTTTAATCTTTTACCCAACCGCCCGTGGTTCGGGTTGCCCTACGACGATTTGGTGGAAGTGCCGGTGTGTGCAGAGTCGGGTTACAGGGCCGGCCCCGATTGCCCGGACTCACAATCCCGGTATATTCCAAACATTGCCAAACCTTCGGGTGTATGCCCGTATCACCGACTGGTGCATCTCACCTCCGACCGGCAATTTCAGACCCGCCACGAATGTGAAACATCCGGCAACCTGGTGTCGGTGCCCTGGTTTGTGTTGCCTCCGCTCATGGAGTGGTACTACCGGCAAAGGCATCCGCAGTACCGCGCTTTGCCGCCACCAAAACCGGGTTGCTTCACCGAAACGGAAAATCCTATGGATTTCATCTATCCCAACCGGCCAAACACCACCATAATGATTCCCGTTGATTTGGACGGAGAACAACAAAGGGTGGTCTTCAGCGCCGTTCACCGCGATGCAGAAGCCACACTCTACTGGCATCTGGATGGGGAGTATCTGGGGCAAACCAGAGGTACCCACGAGATGGAGGTCCTGCCTTCTCCAGGCACTCATGTACTTACCATCGTAGATGAAAAAGGGAACCAAATAGTAAGAAGGATAAATGTTCCTGCAGATTATTCTTAACTTTGCATTGTGGCACAAAATATGTTATTGTCCATCGGCAACAATTAAAACCATAATTAGTAAAACGATAATTATCAGATAATGAAGCAACGCAAAGGATTTAAGTGGATTGGCATTGGCACGGCGCTGGCCATCGGCCTCATCGTTTCATTGAGTTTTGTAACGGCAGGTAATGAAGAGAAGAACTTTGGAATCGTTAAAAATCTTGATATTTTTTATTCCCTGTTCCGGGAGTTGAACAGTTATTACGTGGATGAAACCAATCCGGAGAAGCTGATTAAAACAGGCATTGATTCCATGCTGGAGTCACTCGACCCCTACACGACCTATATTCCCGAGTCGGACATGGATGACTTTAAATTTATGACCACCGGTGAATATGCCGGCATTGGCGCACTCATCACTAAGCGTGAGGATTACGTGGTTATATCGGAGCCGTATAAAGGTTTTCCGGCTGAAGTAGCCGGTTTAAAAGCCGGGGATAAAATCCTATCGATTGATGGCAACGACATGAAGGGAAAAAGTACCCAGGAGGTGAGCACCAAGCTGAAAGGCCCTGCCAATACCAACCTGGAATTGAAAATTGAGCGCCCCGGAGTTAACAAAATCCTTAGCATCAGCCTTATTCGTAAGAATATCCAGATAAACCCCGTTCCCTATTACGGGATGACCGATGAAGGCACCGGGTTCATCATTCTCAACAATTTCACCCAGGATTGTTCACGTGAAGTTGAGAAAGCACTTCAGGATTTGAAGAAAAACCACAATGCTCAAAAAATCATTTTAGATTTGCGCGGCAATCCCGGGGGCCTTCTCGACGAAGCCGTAAAGGTGGCCAACCTTTTCCTGCCCCGGGGCAGTGAGGTGGTGAGCACCCGGGGAAAAATTCAGCAATGGGACAAAGACTACCGGGCTCCTAAAGCCCCTGTAGACACGGTAATTCCACTGGCGGTACTCATTAACCGGGGTTCGGCTTCGGCCTCCGAAATTGTGGCCGGCGCCATACAGGACCACGACCGGGGGGTAATTATCGGGAACCGCTCCTTTGGCAAAGGGCTGGTGCAGACCACCCGTAATCTGCCCTACAATGCAAAACTTAAAGTAACCACTGCCAAATATTACATTCCCAGCGGCAGGTGCATTCAGGCGGTTGATTATTCACACCGCAACGAAGACGGCAGCGTAGGATTTGTTCCCGACAGCCTGATAAGAGAGTTTCAGACGTCAAAAGGGCGTACTGTCTACGACGGCGGAGGTATCTCCCCCGACATAGTGGTGCCGTACCATTCGTACAGCAATATCACCTTTGCATTGGTGGCTCAGCAAACCATTTTCGATTACGCCACTCAGTTTGCCATTGACCATCCCTCCATTTCCGCGCCGGATGAATTTGAAATAACCGATGCCATCTACGCCGATTTTAAAAACTATGTGGCTTCCCTCAAAGATTTTAAATACCGCTCCGAATCGATGGAACAATATAAAAAGCTGGAAGAAGCTGCCAAAGATGAGGGGTATTACGAAACTGCAGGGGATGCCTTCGACGCTTTGAAAAAGAAGCTGGAGCTCGATGTATCGCGCGATTTGGGCAACTTTCGCGAGGAGATAGAAGGCATTTTGGGAACGGAGCTGGTAAAACGGTATTACCATCAGGCAGGCGCCATTAAATACAACATCAGGGACGATGAAGTGTTAGAGATGGCCCGCGAAACCATCAACGACCAGTCAAAATACCAGGGAATTCTCAATGGAACCGTGCTTAGCCACGCGGGGGATAAGATGAAGAGATAAGAGGAGCCCGGGTGAGGCGTAAACCTGCCAACACCAATATAATTATCCCCCCGATTATCGCCAATACCCTGGCCGTGTAAAACGATTTAGGCTCAAACCTAAACTCTATGGTGTGGTTGCCTGCCGGTACCATTAAACCACGCAGGATATAATTCACGCGCTTTATCTCTACCTGGTTGCCATCTATATAAGCCCTCCAACCTTTAGGATAATAAATATCGCTAAAGACCGCCGGTTGCTCCACGGGTGTTTGGGATTTAAACATCAAATTATCAGGAGCGTAGGCTGTGAGTTCAATTTCCCCAACGGATTCTTCTCTTTTGTACCCTGCCCATTTGCCGGCCCAATCTTCACGGATGACGGCAGTGGAAGCAGGATTTATCTCTCCGAGAGCTGCAATTTCCTCTTCGGGGGAGGCGGCCACCCGGATGTTTTTAACAAACCAGGCATTCCCCAGGGCATATGGATTTTTCACGGGCGGCTGGTTGGGATTTGCGATTATGTATTTGGTGTTGAGCATATTTAAAACGGGCATTTGTGCCAACAATGAGTCGGCTTGCATGGGTTGTCCGCCTTCTCTGAAAAAGTTTAAAAGAGTTTGCCAGTTACCCTGCAGGTAGCGGTCTATCACATCCTGATATATTTTTAACTTGGCCCCGTGGTAACCTCCAATGGATTTATGAAAATAGGAGGTGTTCACCTCTGTAAAGGGATTGCGGTAAATAGAGAAAACCCGGAAGTAGGGGTCTTTATCCCCGAGAATAAACTCATCGGCAGCGCTTTTAGTAAACTGCTGCGCCATTTTTCGCGGTGGCACAAATTCATCGCTACTCAGGTAACGTTTATCCACACCCCATAAGTCCACCAGCACGAGCAGAGCCAGACCCGGCAGCAGATATTTTTTTGAGAGGCGGTTGGTGGCATAGAGCCAGAGGGAACCACTGCCAAGGAGTATAAAGAAAAACGAGCGTAAAGCATCGGATTTCAGAAGGCTTGCACGTGCCACTTGCATATTGGCGATTACCTCGTCGATAACTGCTGCCTGTTGGGGCATTGCTTGTTTTTGCTGACCCAGCGCAGCCCACTCCTGTGCGCTTAAAAAATCGAAAAAGAGGTTGGGGAAAAGATAGAATAGCAGTGCCACTCCGCCGGTTAGCGCAAAAGCAGCCAGGAACCAGTTGGATTTTTCACGAATCAGCGCGGGGCTCGAAATAATGCGATGTAACCCTAATAATGCAAGCAGAGTGATGGTCACAGTGGCCACTACCAGGGTCATCTCCACTGTACGAAACTTGTTGTACATCGGGAAATAATCGAACATAAAGTAGTTGAACCACTCCAGGTTGTTTCCCCACGAAAGCAATATGGATAAGATGGTGGCCCCGAGCAACCACCATTTTTCTCGTCCCCGGTAGAAGAAAAGAGCCAGCACAAAGAAGAAACAAACCAGGGCGCCTACATAAACAGGACCTGAAGTAAAGGGTTTGCTGCCCCAGTACTGCGATTGCTGGCCTACGATGTCGCGCAAACGGCTATCCACCTTTTGCATCACCTCCGGATTTTGCGAGAGTGCTTCGGAGGCACCGCCCATCAGGTTGGGAATCAAGAACGTAAAGGTCTCCATTCGGCCATAGCTCCAGGCGAAGGCATAGTCACGATCCAACCCTTTTTCGGGTTTGTCAGAGGATGCTCCTGTGGCTGGGGAGGCAGGGGATGCCAACTCCGAGGGCCCCCGAATGCTGAATTTACCATATTCGTAAGTGGGCCAAAGGTTGGGCAGGTTAGGTAAGACGGCCAGCAGTGCCGCGCCCAGCAACAGACCTGAGCGTACCATAAAATCTTTGATGAGGCCGTCGCGCCAGGCATAAATCAGCCGGGCGATCATCAACACCAATATCAAAATGAAGAGATAATAGGTGATTTGCACATGATTGTAGGCTATCTGAGCGCCCAGGGCAATGGCGGTGAAGAGCGCCCCCGTCCATTTGTCGCGATTGAGCGTGTATAAAATTCCGGCGATCACAGGCCCCATCAATGCAATGGCATAGGCTTTTGTGATGTGCCCCGCCATGATGATGATGATATTATAGGAACCAAATGCAAAGGCAATCGCTCCCAGCACCGATAACCAACGACTGATGCCAAGGCTTTTAAGCAGCACGTAAAATCCCAGAAGATACAGAAACAGAATAGCCGCCGTTTGATAGGGCAATCCCAGGCGGACAAACCGATTGAAGTAACTGAAGATGTTGGACGAAGCGTTTCCCTTGATTTGAAAGGCAGGCATTCCGCCAAACATTGAGTTGGTCCACATGGCCTGTTCACCGGTTTTTGTTTGGTGATCTGCCAGTTCGCGGGCCATGCCAATGGCATGGGTGTTGTCCATTTGGGGCAACTGAAATCCTTTGAGCACAGGGCTGAAATAGGCCAGGCTGAGACCTGCAAAAAGAAGAACAATACCCAGGAAATTAAACAGAGGTTTAAATTTTTCGATTTTCATTTCTTACAAAGAGGTTGTGATTATTGAAGGCGAAAGATAAACAAAGTTGCCGGAAGGAAATAAATGAAGCGGGAAAAGGCTTTAGAAAAACAACGTCGAGTTAGCCGCTTTCATATTCGAGGCTTGCCACCGCATCAACTCCTGAAATGGTTTTGGCTCCTTCCCCGGCCATGTTGCGGCACCATTGGCGGTACAGATTGTGAATGCCGGGCTGCAGCCATTCGTTGGTGCGGCAACTGTGCCACAGGATGTTGAATAAACCATTGAATCTAACAACTTCGCTGTATAGGTTGTAAGATATTTGCAGTGATTCGTCGAGGCTCATTTCCCGGTGTTCAAGCAGGGTCGTATCCATCCACACCATGGGTATTACATAAAAGGGAATCATCTCCTGCCGGTCGTGGTCGAAAGGTTTAAAGGGCCAGCAATAGCTGTTGCGGAATCCTTCACGGGCTGAAAATCCAAAGCCGGCATCGTATTTTAAACCAACCTCCATCTCCATCCGGTAAAGTTGAGGTGCGACCCCTCTTAGAAAGTGCTGCCTGGTACCTAAGGGACAAAACTGGAAGTGTTCCTTAAAGTCATCTACTGCAAGCCTCAATGCTTCAGGGTGCTCTGATGCCTTAAATGAACCATGCAAACCCACTTCACATCCTTCTTTTACGAGTTGGTGTACCACCTCTTTTATGCGTTTTTCTTTGAACCGGTAGCGGGCATCGTACGGGCTTCCATCCCTGTTAAGAAAAAACCAGGTGGAAGAAAACCCATGTGCGCGCTCAACTTTTCTAAAAAACTCAAAACTCCAAAAGGGGTCTTTGCGCCCGGAGCGGGGATGTGTCATCCTGGCCAGGGCATCCAGGGCCATTTTGAGATGAACTTTTGAAGTTGTCTCACGGGGCTTTATCCCGGCCCACTGAAGCCATCTGAAAGCCGTTGAGCGCCAGGAGTAATAGTCCACGCGGTCCACATCATGGGTTATCATCAGGGCAGCCCTTCCGAATGGCCGGTGCTGCTCCAGGGTAATGCCCTGTCTCAGGGCAAACGCTTTAAGCCCCTCAATGATTAAATTAAAATAGTAGTTGACAACAGGCCTGTCAATGATATTCAGTTCTTTTTGTATAGAATGATTATAGTCGAACCGGTGATGGTTATCCTTCCTGTCCATGTTTTCCCATTCACCCCGGCTGCTTAAAAGGTAAAACGCCGACTTCAGCATATCGTGGTGAAAAACGAGATGCCCCTTTTCGGTAAACGACCATATTTCAGTAGTTTCAGAAAGGGGGAAAAGGAGTGGGATATCTTCTTCAATCCAGAGTATAGATTTTACCGACAGAGGCAGATCAGAAAGCGGCATCTGCACGACGGGAGCACTATATGGCCGGCCATCCAACCGGATAAAAGGCTGGATGTTGTGGAACCCGTTTACGTGAAGCGCCAAATGGTGAAACACATAATCGATCTCGGGCCTGGTGAGTTTTCTCTCCATTTAGGTTTTAATTCTAAACCGGGTGTAGCCATACGATGGTACTTTCTGCCGGTAAAATGTCTCCACATCGCCATGCGGCGCTCCATGACGGCAGGCAGCCAGAAATTGCTCCAATTGCTCTGGTTCACCCTCAGCGTCAATCTCCACGTTTCCGCCGGGTAAATTTCTCACAATCCCTTTAACCTTATAGGCTTCGGCCTGCCTTTTTACAAAATAACGATAGCCAACACCCTGAACATGTCCTCCCACAATAACTTTGATTCGTTCCATAAATGTTGCTTTAAATTACACACCAGTACCGGTTTTTCATGCAAAGTAAGAAAATACCCATATATTTCTCTATTTTTATCGGACAAAAGCCTAATAACTTTGTGGTTTACCATGATTGAGAACCACCTGCACATTATCAGCCTCACCATTCCCTGGCCGCCCAACTACGGGGGAGCGATCGATATTTGGTACAAGCTTAAAGCTCTAAATAAAGCAGGGGTTAAAATAACACTGCATTGCTTTAAATATAACCGACCCGAAGCTCCCGGGTTGAAGAGTGTTTGCGAACAGGTATATTATTATCCCCGCTCGCGAAGCATCCGACATTTTTTTTGTAAGGCTCCCTTCATTGTGGCCTCCCGGCAATCATTAGCCTTGCTTAGTCGTTTGACTCACGACCGCAATCCCATATTGATGGAGGGCATTCATAGTACCCGCTTATTAAATCATCCGCTGTTGGCGGGCAGGGAGATATGGATTAGAACCCACAATGTGGAATACCTCTATTACCAATCGTTGCTGGAAGCCGAAAAGAGTTGGCTGAAGAAACTGTTTTTTGCCAGCGAACGTTATAAGCTTAAAGCCTATGAAAGTCGTCGATTAATTGCCTCCGGATTGCTGACCATCTCTAAAACCGACCATGCTTTTTTTAAACGTTTTAACTCAAACTGCCATCTTATCAGTCCTTTTCACGGCAATAAAAAGGTCACCGCCAAACCCGGATTGGGTCGCTATGTGCTCTATCACGGCGATTTATCGGTTGGGGAAAACATTTGGGCAGCCTCTGCCCTTGCTTCCTTAAGCACTCAATTTCCGGTGCAGCTTATCATCGCGGGGCGCTCCCCAAGCAGCACAATCAAACACCGGATACAAAAATATTCAAATACCCTGCTCGTGGAAGACCCTTCGCAGGCCACAATGAATGAGCTGATCCGGGAGGCCGCAGTCATACTGCTTCCCGCCAATCAGACAACCGGTTTCAGGCTGAAATTAATCAACTCTCTGTTTCAGGGAAGACACGTGGTTGCCAGTCAGCAAATGGTGACAGGCACCGGATTGGAGGAGTTGTGCAATATAGCCCAAACTCCGGAGGAATGGGTCCATCACGTCAAACGGTTGGTGAATATCCCGTTTACTGAGGAGATGCGCCTTGAGAGGCAACATGCGCTCATGCCCTTTGACGACGACTACAAAGCCCGGGAGTTGATAAAACTAATTTTTAATTAACGCTTGTGCAACCCGCACTCTTTGGTTTCGGGGTTTTCCCACCACCAACGGCCCGCTCTCACATCCTCTCCCGGTTCGATGGCGCGTGTACAGGGCAAACAGCCGATACTGGGAAAGCCTTTGTCGTGCAGCGGATTATAGGGTATGCTGTGCTCATGAATATAGTCCCAAACCTGTTGCTCCGACCAGTTGGCCAATGGGTTTACTTTAATCAGTCCGTTGGTTTGGTCCCACTCTACTATATGAATATTCTGGCGCGTAACTGCCTGGGAAGCACGCAGACCGCAAATCCAGGCATCCATTGTGGCAAAAGCACGTTTAAGGGGTTCCAGCTTTCTCACACCACAGCAAAGCTTTCGGTTTTCGATGCTTTCGTAAAACAGATTGATGCCTTTGGTGTTGACCATCTCCTCCACTTGTTTGTAGTCGGGGAAAAACACCTCAATTTTGGTCTTGTAGCGTTTGTTGGTGCGGTCGATCAAATCGTAGGTTTCGGGGAATAAACGTCCGGTGTCGAGTGTAAATACCCTGGCTTTGGGGTTTATTTTGAGCCACATGTGGGTCAACACCTGGTCTTCGGCTCCCATGCTCGATGAGAGCGCCACTCTTTGCCCGTATTCATTAAAGAACCAGGCCAATACTTCCTCAGCAGGTGCCTTGGTGAATTGCTCGTTTAATTGAGTTATTGCAGATTGGTTCATGTTGGAGTCACTTAAGAAATTAGCTACAAAGATAATGATAAAGATTGTTTTGCTTCATTTCCCTTATCCAAAGCACACTCCGATTTGCCGGCCCATGGCAACCATTTTATTGTCAGGCTGTATCAGGCGGAGGCGGCCGCTTACCTCTTTAAGGGGCACGGGCACGATTTCGTTTCCTTTAACCGCCACCATTACCCCAAAGTTCTGCTCGTGAATCATTTGAGCGGCTAAGGCGCCCAGCCGGGTGGCCAGAATACGGTCGTGGGGCGTGGGACTGCCACCTCTCTGGATGTATCCCAGGATGGTTTCGCGGGTTTCCAGCTCGGTTTTTTTCCGAATTTTATTGGCAATAAAAGCACCTGCTGACGTGTTTTTTGGCGTTTTAATCCCTTCGCCCACCACCACAATGGAGTATGGTTTCCTTTTCAGGCTTCGCTCGAGCAAACATCCGGCAATGGTTTCCATATCGTATTTCAGTTCAGGCAGGAGAATTACATCGCCGCCGCCGGCCATGCCCGAATGAAGCGCAATCCAGCCGGCATGATGCCCCATTACCTCTATCACCATTACCCGCTTATGCGAGCTGGCGGTAGTGTGCAGCCGGTCGATGGCACCGGTAGCGATGTATACTGCTGTATCAAATCCAAACGTTACATCGGTACCCCACACATCATTGTCGATGGTTTTGGGAATTCCTACTATGTTCAGGCCTTCCTGAGCCAATTTCCAGGCTGTTTTTTGAGTGCCATTACCACCGATGCAAACCAATGCGTCGAGGCCCAGCTCGTGGTAGTGTTGTTTTATTACCTGGGGTTTGTCGTCCACAATGTCGCCCTCCTGAACCTTAAATGGTTTAAGCCGTGATGTACCCAGAATGGTGCCGCCCAGAGTGAGAATTCCGGAAAGCAAACTTTCGTTGAGGGGAATGATCTCCTTTTCCAGCAGGCCGGTAAATCCGTTGGCAATGCCCACCACCTCCATACCGTAATCGACCATAGCGGTTTTTCCTACGCCACGTATGGCTGCATTAATGCCGGGACAATCCCCGCCCGCAGACAAAATGCCTATTTTCATTTTCTTTCCCATAGTCTTTTCGTATTTCGTATTTCGGAATTGGTATTTGTTTGTGGTTTGTCTTTTGTTATTTGACTTTTCTCCTCTTTATGTATGAAACACCAACAGCGGAATATCGGTGCTGAACAATGTTTTTCGGGTTACGCTGGGGCTGAACAGCTTGGAAATCAGGGATCGTCTTCGGCGTGTCATTGCAATAAGGTCAATCTTGTTGTTTACAGAATAGTTATGCAGGGCTTCGGTATACGCCTCGCCGATCTCGAACCGGAAAAGGAGTTTATGATTTCGGTAGGTGGCATAGCAATAATCCCGAAAGCTTTCCATACGCCGAATATCGGCTTTTTCAGGTTCGCGCATGGAAAAGTGAACCGCATGTATCTGAGTATTAAACGGGGTGATAAGCCGGATGAGTTTATGCAGCGAAATGTAGTCGTTGTCGCCAAAGTCGGTAAGGAAAAGCACCCGGCTAAGTTTTTCCAGATTGACCGAGGATATCACAGGCACTGCCAAAACCGGTTGTGTCGCTTTTTGAATCACATCGGAAGTTACACTGCCCAATAGTTCTTTAATAGTTTCGCCCTTACTTTTGGTGCCCATTACAATCACATCCACGCGCAGGCGATTGCCTACTTCGGGAATTACATCCTCAGGATATCCAAATTCGAACAACTCCTGAACAATTACATTTTCCTTCTGAGCCAGGGTCATCTCTGCCCGCGTTCGGTCGCAAAGCTTTTCAAGTCTGAGCCGGGCTTTTTGCTCCCACTCCTGGAGCAGTGGGGTGTTGCCTGTGATTACACTTTCCTGGGTTGCATCATCGTATTCGCCATGTGTGAGGTATTGGGAAAAGCAATGCAACACCAGTAGCTTCGAGGGAAATTTACCCGCCAACGTAAGGGCATAGAGTAGAGCGTTGTCCGATTTATCGCTAAAGGTAACCGGCACAAGAATTTGAATCATATCAAACACTTTTTAAGTTGTAAAACCGCCGCAAAAGTTACGAAAAAATATAAAAAAAGCCTGCAAAAACAACTGAATGTTTTGCAGGCTTTTTTTTCTCATGCTTTTACAAGGTGTCTAAATTATCAGTATGGCATCGCCGTAGGTGCCAAATCTGTATTTCTCCTTTACTGCTACTTTGTAGGCCTTCATCACCAAATCGTAACCACCAAAGGCAGCCACCGTCATCAGCAGAGTAGAGAGGGGCAGATGAAAGTTGGAGATCATGGCATCGGCTACCTGAAATTCATAGGGGGGGAAGATAAATTTGTTGGTCCACCCTTCAAAAGGTTTCACATGCCCAAAGGTGGAGACCGAGCTCTCGAGGGTTCTCATCACCGTGGTGCCTACCGCGCAAACACGCTTTCGGTTTTCTTTAGCGTTATTAATTATGCGGGTTTGGTCCTCTTTGATAACAATTTGCTCCGAGTCCATTTTATGTTTGGTGAGGTCTTCCACATCCACCGAGCGAAAACTACCAAGGCCCAAATGAAGCGTGATGTAGGCAAAATTTACCCCTTTTATCTCAAATCGTTTCAGCAACTCGCGGCTAAAGTGCAAACCTGCTGTGGGGGCTGCCACGGCGCCCTCGTGTGTAGCAAAGATGGTCTGATACCTTTCCCGGTCTTCGGGTTCAATTTCACGGTTAATAGTTTTTGGCAGAGGCGTTTCACCCAGATTATGGAGCGTTTTCTTAAACTCATCGTACGTGCCGTCGAACAAAAATCTCAGCGTACGTCCACGCGAGGTGGTATTGTCGATAACTTCGGCTACCAGCATTTCATCTTCCCCGAAATAGAGCTTATTGCCTATGCGTATTTTGCGGGCGGGATCGACCATCACATCCCACAACCTCTGTTCTTTGTTGAGCTCTCGCAGAAGGAAAACTTCAATTTCGGCACCGGTTTTCTCCTTGTTGCCACGAAGCCTGGCAGGAAATACTTTGGTATCGTTAAAAACCAACACATCCTGGTCGTTAAAATATTTGAGAATGTCTTTAAAAACTTTGTGTTCAATCTTACCTGTTTTCTTGTTCAGAACCATGAGCCGCGATTCATCACGATTGGCAGTCGGGTGCAAAGCAATTAACTCATCGGGTAATTTGTATCTAAATTTGGACAGCTTCATAACTAATGCGATATATTTTGATTAATAACTTTATTTTTTCGGGCATAAAACCAAGCTTGGTTTATACGGATAAAACCTCAGCTTGTTTCAAGTTGTTCCATCTTTATTTTAAAGGTCTCCAGGGTTATTGCCGCATCCACACTAAAATTACCGATACGGGTGCGTCGGAGGGCTGTGAGGTAACCACCCGAACCCAAAGCCTGACCCAGATCACGGGCAAAAGCGCGAATGTAAGTACCTTTGCTGCATCTAATAAACAATCGTACTTTGTTATTGTTGAACTCCAACAATTTAAGTTCGTGAAAATGAACCTGTCGCGGTTTCATCTCTACGTTTAAACCCCGGCGGGCCATTTCGTAGGCCTTTTTACCTTCCATTTTTATGGCTGAGAAGCGCGGTGGCACTTGTTGTTGGGCCCCCAAAAATCCTTGTATGGCTTCTTCAACCATTGACCGGGTGATGTGTTCGGTAGGAAAAACGGAATCCACGTCTGTTTCACCATCGAACGAGGGCGTGGTGGCCCCCAGGCAGACCACCCCTTCGTAACATTTGTCGAGCCCCATAAGCTGCTCAATGTTTTTGGTGGCCTTTCCGGTGCATACAATCATCAGTCCGGTAGCTAAAGGGTCGAGGGTGCCTGCATGTCCCACCTTAATCTTTTTTATTTTAAGTGCGTGTCGCAACATCCCGCGAATTTTATTAACCACGTCGAAGGAGGTCCAGTTGAGGGGCTTATCAATCAAAAGCATCTGGCCGTCTAAGAAGGATTTAAGGCTGGTGACCTTTGAAATATCGGCACAAAATGAATCTGTTACCATAAAAACCCTCCAATGGCCAGGGCGCCCACAATGGCGCAATAAAGCGCGAAGTAGATGAGCTTGCCTCTTTTTACAATTTCAATCATCCAACGGCAGGCCAGCAGTCCGCTTACGAAGGCTGCCACAAAACCGAAAAGTAAAACCATGGCTCCGGGCCCCTGGCTGGGGGTGGAATAATCGGCTTTTAATAAGCTCAGGATGTTTTCGCCAATAATGGGCACCAGCACCATTAAAAAGGAGAAGCGGGCCACTTCGGTGCGTTTGTTGCCTATGATGAGGCCGGTGGCAATGGTTGCGCCCGATCTTGAAATGCCCGGCAATACAGCAATGGTCTGAGCCACCCCAATAATCAGCGCATCGCGGAAAGTGATGTCGCGGTCGCCCGATTTCCGGTAGTACGAAAAAGCCAGAAAGGAAGCGGTTACCAGCAGCATGAGGCCAACCAGCAGCAGTATGCTGCCCGAATTAAAAATCTCTTCTACATAATCCTTGAAAAAGAGCCCCACCACCGCAATGGGTATCATAGAGAAGGCAATTTTGGCCACATACCTGGTTTCTTCATTCCATTTGAATTTAAAGAGACCGGCCAGTAATGACACAATGTCGCGGCGAAATACTACCAGGGTGCTCAATACAGTGGCACCATGCACTACAACGGTAAAAGTCAAATTGTCGGGCGTGTCGATGCCCAACAAATGTTTTCCTATCTCGAGATGGCCGCTGCTGCTCACAGGCAGAAACTCGGTGAGTCCTTGCAACAGGCCGAGTATCAATGCTTGAATCCAATTCATTTAGAGTAAAGATGTAAGGTGTTAGAGGTTAGATGAAAGATGATTAGATTATTCGCATTACTACCCAGACTATTATTTATTACCAAGGATTTCTTCCAGGCCATTTTTGCACCGGCATATCAATATGGTGTTCATATCGCGGGGGTCCCAAAGAGGAGACCCCGCTCGGACAAAGGACAGCATCCTGTGTTACCAGGCAGGCTGAAGGGGGCAATGTTCCATTCACAGTTTGGTATTCAAACGGATAGCGACAAAACAGAATTGTTACTATACCAGCCCTTCCAGCCCTTCTACTTATTCTTCTCCTTCTTTTCCGGTGGTTTTTTCATGATGGCATAAATGCCGAATAAAAACCCAAAAAGAACCACCATGGGTGCCAGGGTAATACGCCGAAAGCTGTAAACAGCCTCGTTGAACACATTCGGATCGTCGCTTCGTCCGCCCATCATCAGCAGAAAACCTAAAACCACTATTGCGAATGCAATGGCCAGCAACTTGTAATTTTCTTTCTCGAGGGCCATCTCGAATCTCTTTTCATTCTCTTTTTTCGACATATCTGATTTTAATAATAGAGTTCGTCCGACTTAAGGCGCAAGTATTTATTAATGGCAAAAAAGGTAGACAACAAGGTAATTAATATTCCCGACACCACCACCATGGCAAAAAGAGCACCCAGCAGCAAAATATTCCCCAATCCAATCATTCCCTCCATCTCGGAACTGAAACCATAAATGAGTATGGACAACAATACGATGGCAATGGTGGCTCCGGCCAGGCCGTGGAGAATACTCCTCATCAAAAACGGGCGCCGGATAAACGAACGGGTGGCCCCTACCAGCTGCATGGTTTTTATCAGAAAACGCCTGGAATAGACAGATAACCGTATAGTGTTGTTTATGAGCGCAATGGCAATGATCATTAAAAGTATTGAAAAGCCCCCCAGGATGAGCGATATTTTGCGGATGTTGTCGTTCACCGCGTGCAGCAGGTTTTTTTGATAATAGACCTCTTTCACCTGTGGAAAATTCAATACCTGGGCTTCAATCACGGCCATGCTGTCGGGGTTGGCATAGTCGGCAAAAACCTTCACTTCAATGCTTGCCAAAAGGGGATTGTATCCCAAAAAGCTGACAAAGTCCTCGCCCAGCTCATCCTTCATAATTTCGGCGGCCTGCTCCTTGTCCACGTAGGTAGCCTGCCGCACATAAGGGGACGCATTCAATATTTTTTGAAGCCGCTGCACCTCTGCTTCACGTGAGTTGTCTTTAACCAGCACCGTAAAGCCCAGGTTTTCTTTCACGTATATCGACAGCCGGTGGGCATTTAAAAACAGCAACCCAATAATGCCCAGCAGAAACAGCACCAGTGAGATGCTTATTACGGTGGTTGCATAAGAGCTGCGCAGTTTACGTCTGGCAGTGATGTTGGTGGATTTGCTCATGAGAAAATTGCCGATGACACCTTAATTTCCGCAAATGTACAAAAAAAGAGAGGTTTTGCAATTAAATCAATCATCCAACCAAAACCATCCAACTATTCTTTATCTTTATTCCCGAATTTTGAAGTCCCGGTAATCATGCGTCAATTTTTGCGAAACATCTTTCAGAAGGCAGGTTTGCTACCTTTGGCACAGAAAATATACCTTGGTGTTTCAAGAGCCATTGTAAAAACCGAGGTAGCATTTCTTCTTCCGCTACTCTCCTCCTGTTCATTTTGTCGCCGCCTCTTTTTTGCCTTCTTTTCCAATACCTTCGTCAATGAGATGAAGATGTACGTGGCAGGGCGAAGCTATTATCTTACCAATACTATCAGGCATGTGCCCAATGCATCGTTGTTGAGACGAAACATCCACCGGCTCGAAAAGGGTTTAATGGCAGAAAACCGGAGACCGGTTTTTGCATTGGATTACATTCGCGAGACCGTTCTTCAGTTTCAGACTTTTGTAAAATCCCTTCCACCCGATCAATTGCAGGATTGGGCCTGGGATGTGCTGAATAATTTTTTTGATGTAACCGGGTCTCACCCTAAGTTGGATGCAGCGAAACGAATATTTTACTCCATCAGTTATCGTAAGCTGAGGGTCGACTCCAGTTTTTTGCCCTATCAAAAAACCTCGTTACCTGAGGATGCCGCCGAATACTTCGCACAGATTGTAAAATCACGTAAGTCGGTACGGACATTCGTTCCCGGCAGTCTCCCCACCAGGGAGCAGATAGAGCGTGCCGTTTCATTAGCTTCACTGGCTCCCAGCTCGTGCAACCGCCAGCCATTTGCCTTTTACATTTTTGAGAATAAGCCTGTTGTGGAAGCCATTGCCCGATTGGCTGGAGGCGCCAAAGCGTTTGCCGACAATATTCCTGCCCTGGCTGTAGTGGTGGGCAGCACCAGCGCCTCTCCATCGCCCGGCGACCGTCATTTGTTGTATATCGATGGCAGCCTGGCGGCCATGAATTTTATGTTGGCGCTTGAGAGCATGTCGGTAGCGTCGTGCCCCATAAACTGGCCCGACAACAAAAAACCGGAAAAAGAGTTGCGAAAAATAGTGGCGCTAAAGCCCTATGAGCGACCTATTTTGATTATTGCTATGGGAAAAGCCAGTGAAAAGGCGCTGGTAGCCTGCTCGGCCCGTAAGAGTCTGGATGAGCTTTGCAGGTTTAATCCGGAAATGAAACAATGATGAAGACCATTATCATTACAGGTGGTAACTTTATAAACAAGGGTGCCGAAGCCATGTTGATGGCCACGGTAGCGGGTATTGAGGAGCATTTTTCCGGTTACGAGGCTGTGGTTTTAGACTTGTTTCCAACTTTAAACTATTCTCAGAAAAAGAAGTTCTCGTTTCGCATCTTAAACATGCATGTACGCTCGCTGTTTCGCATCTCTTTTCCCTGGCTGAAGCTATTCTTTAAGGGAAAACCCGTTAGCGATGCAGAGGAGGAGATAAAAGCTGCCTTTGCCGGGGCCTCGGCTCTCTTCGATATCAGCGGCTACGGGCTGAGTTCGCACAATCAACCGCTGATGTGGAGCACTGCTTATCTGTTGCCCATAAGGCTTGCCAAAAAACATCGGGTGCCGGTTTATCTGTTGCCTCAATCTTTTGGGCCGTTTCAGTTTACCGGTCTGAAGAAAGTGCTCTTTAGCTTATGGGGAAAGGCTCTTCTCAACTACCCGGTTGCGGCATTCGCCCGGGAGCCTGCCGGGCTTCAGGCGCTTAAGCAGGTGCGCAAGCCGGCCACCTACCTCTTTCCCGATATTGTTTTACAAAGTCCCGCCACCTACTCTCCGCCAGCCGTCAGCGATGAAGCCAGACCACCCAATGCCGTGGTTATTCCCAACCGCCAGTTGTTTAACCTGGCACCCAAAGAGGTGGTAATGAGTATATACATGCAAGCTATTGAACAGTTACTTGAAGAAGGATTTGTGGTTTCTGTAATACGCCACAGCAGCGATGATTTGCAATTTTGCATGGATATTGATGATCTGAAAAAAGATGTAAAGCTTCATGTTCACAGCAACAATTACTCTTTGAATGAGCTCAATGGTTTTATCGCGGAAGCCCGGGTGGTTGTTTCGGGACGTTACCACGGGGCTATACATGCCCTTAAACAACACAAGCCGGTTTTAATTGTAGGATGGGCCGATAAGTATCAACATCTGGCCTCCCTTTTTGGCATTGAAAAATACCTCATCGACCTGCGCAAACCTGTCGAAATTACAGAAATTCGCGGGTTGGTTGCTGCATTGGTGAGCGAGGCCGGTACGCTCACTCATCTGCTAAAATCGAAACTCCAACAAATAAACCAGCACTCTTTCTGGCAACATATAGATTTAGAATCATGACCAATCCTGCCCCGGTTGCCATTTTCACCTACAATCGCCCCGAACATCTCCGGCAGATACTCTCCTCCTTAAAAACGAACAAAGAGGCTGGCAATACATCGCTCTATCTTTTTTCGGATGGCCCCAAAAACCCCGGCGATGAACAGAGAGTGGGCGAAGTAAGACAAATCATACGTCAAACAAAGGGTTTTAAGGAGGTGCACAAAGTAGAGCAGCCTCACAATAAGGGGCTTGCTGCCTCCATCATCCAGGGCGTTTCGGAGGTGCTGAGCAAGCAACCGGCCTGCATCGTACTTGAGGACGATTTGGTGGTTTCCCGCTGGTTTTTACAATTTATGAATCAGGGGCTGGACCAATATTACAACCACCGCGACATCTTCTCCATCTCAGGCTATTGTCCGCCCATTGCTATACCGGAAGCCTACCCGCATCAAGCGTTCCGGTTTGGGCGCATCAACTCTTGGGGTTGGGCTACCTGGGCCGACCGCTGGCAATCCATCCACTGGGAGGTGCGCGATTTTGAGGCCTTCATCCGTGATAAAAATGGCGTAAGGGGGCTCCAAAAGCTGGGCAAAGACCTGCCCGTGATGTTGCTGAAACAACAGATGGGAGAAATCAACTCCTGGGCGGTACGTTTTAATCAGGCTTGTTTCCGCTCGGGACAAACCAATATCTACCCGGTGCAATCGCTGGTGAGCAACTCGGGAGCCGACGGAACGGGCACGCACATGAGGGCAAGCCGGAAATTCAGGGTTGAGATGGCTCCTCATGCGCTTTCGCCTCTACCCGCAGAAGAACACCCGGGGATAAGCCGGGCTTTCAGAAACTTTTATGAACCCTCACTCTACCGCAGGATTATCAATTGGGCAAAGATAAAGCGCTACATTCAAAAAAAAGTTTTATAACATTGCAGCGAATCGCAAATTAGCTCTCGTGAAATACCAAACCCGTTTTGTTTTAAAGCAATCAGTCATATACAGCGTCGGCAACATACTCTCCAAGCTGAGCGGGGTGCTGCTATTGCCGCTCTATCTTAACTATATTTCCGAGGAGGAATTTGGTGTAGTGGCGTTGTTCGAGACCATCTTCCAGTTTGTGCTTATCCTTTCGGGATGGGGCGTTAAAAGCGGATTTTCCCGGTGGTATTACGAGGTGAAAACCACGAGGGAACGAAACCGGCTTTTTTACACCACCTACCGTTTCAATGCGGTTACCAGCATTGTGTCGGTGGTGGTGGTGGGTGGGGCTCTTTACTTTTTCAGCGGAGAGATATTTCATTATTTTATCTCCACCAGGGTATTGCTCTATTTCTGCCTGGGCACCCTTTTCCGGTTGTTGTTCGATGTGCCTTTCTATTTGTTGCGGCTGGAACAACGGGCAGCCCTTCAAACCAAATGGTTTTCACTCAATATATTTTTGGTGCTCGGATTCTCCTATTATCTCCTAAAATTCAGAGGTATGGGCCTGGAAG
>JACDJC010001710.1_pt1 | contig 18971 bp, 16 predicted proteins | sample 7454191 | NCBI WGS metagenome assembly JACDJC01 (sample SAMN14253291, study PRJNA609438) | sludge metagenome | isolation source: sludge after 25d culture with pyrite and EDTA | collected 2018-12-20 | reverse complement strand
GCATCCACCACCCGGTCCTGCTGCGACAGCACGATGACTGCGGCCGATCCGATGAAGGCGCCATGCGGCTGCAGCGTGTCGAAGTCGAGCGGTTCGTCCGCCAGCGACGCCGGCAGGATGCCGCCCGAGGCGCCGCCCGGCAGCCAGGCGTACAGTTCGTGGCCCGGCAGCATGCCGCCACAGTATTCATCGATCAGTTCGCGCAGGCTGATGCCGGCCGGCGCCAGTTTCACGCCAGGTTCGGCCACGCGTCCCGAGACCGAAAACGAGCGCAGGCCGCGACGACCGTGCCGGCCATGCGCGGCGAACGAGTCAGCGCCCCCGCTCAGGATGCCTGGCACCCAGTACAGCGTCTCGACGTTGTTCACGAGCGTCGGCCGGCCAAACAGGCCGACCTCGGCGACGTACGGTGGGCGCAGGCGTGGCATGCCGCGCTTGCCCTCGATCGACTCGATGAGCGCGCTTTCCTCGCCGCAGATATAGGCGCCGGCGCCCCGGCGCAGATGGATCGGCGGCAGCCCGGGCGCCGGCGGATCGCGCTGCAGTGCCGCGATCTCACGCTCGAGCAGCGCGCGCACGCCTGGATATTCATCGCGCAGATAGAGGTAGCAGACGTCGCAGCCGACGACGGCAGCAGCAATCAGCATGCCTTCGAGCACCCGGTGCGGTGCACGTTCCAGATACCAGCGGTCCTTGAACGTGCCCGGTTCGCCTTCGTCGGCATTGACGACGAGAAAACGCGGCCCGGGCTGCGCGGCAACCGCGCGCCACTTGCGTGCCACCGGGAAGCCCGCGCCGCCCAGTCCGCGCAGCGCCGAGGCGTCAAGTTCGGTCAGCGCCGCCGCGCGCGCACCATCATCGTTCAGGACGCGCTGCCATTGCCGGTAGCCGCCGTTGGCACGATAGCCGGCGTAATCACCGTGGCCGTCGATCCCGCCGGCCTGCGGATCGGGCAGCGGGCAGGTGCGCCCGCCATCGGCAATCGCCGCCTCGATGCCTTGCGCGTCGGCATGTTCGACCGGACGCTGGCCGACCACAGCGACCGGAGCCGCCGCGCAGCGCCCGACACAGGGCACCGGCTGCACGCGCACGGCACGACCGAGCCGCTGCGGCAGCGACGCGAGCAGCGCACGCGCGCCGGCCAGTTCGCATGACAGCGATTCGCACACGCGCACCGTCAGTGCGGGCGGCGGTTCGTCGCCCGCGCGCACGACATCGAAATGATGGTAGAAGCTGGCGACCTCGAAGACTTCGGTCTGTGCCAGCCGCAGCCGCTCGGCCAGCGCCGCCAGCAGCGCGGCCGACAGATGGCCTTCGGCGTCCTGGATCCGGTGCAGGCATTCGATCAGCAGATCGCGCCGCACCGGCAGATCGGCCAGCAGCTCGTCCACGCGTGCGCGGGCTTCGGGCTGCACCTGGCGCCCCTTGCGCTGCCCGACCGGGCGACGATATGAAAACGGATTCGATGCGCTCTTCATCAGGGCGACTGTACCGCTTCGTCCGCCCGCAGGTCGAATGACCGGGGGGCGCGTCGCCTACTGGAAGAATTCCTTGACGCGATCCATCCAGTTCCGGGTCTGCGGACTGTGCTTCGGATCGGCCAGCGATGCATCCAGTTCGCGGATCAGCTCCTTTTGCCGCTCGGTCAGGCGCACCGGTGTCTCGACGACGACGTGCGCATACAGATCGCCCGGGTAGCTCGAACGCAGGCCCCGGATGCCCTTGCCGCGCAGGCGGAACTGCTTGCCGGTCTGGGTGCCTTCGGGCAGTTCGATCTCGGCGCCGCCGTCGAGCGTCGGGATTTCCACGTTGCCGCCCAGTGCCGCCGTCGTCATCGACACCGGCACTTCGCAGTGCAGGTCGTCGCCGTCGCGCTGGAACACCGGATGTTCCCTGACGCGGATCTCGACGTACAGATCTCCGGGCGGCCCGCCGTTGATGCCCGGCTCGCCGTTGCCGGTCGAACGGATGCGCATGCCGTCATCGATGCCGGCCGGCACCTTCACTTCGAGCGTCTTGCTCTTCTTGATCCGGCCGACGCCGTCACAGGCGGTGCATGGATCGGGAATCACCTTGCCGCTGCCACGGCAGGTCGGGCAGGTCTGCTGGATGGAGAAAAACCCCTGCTGCACGCGCACCGCACCCTGGCCGCCGCAGCTCTTGCAGACCGTCGGCTGGGTTCCCGGCTTCGCACCGGAGCCGTGACAGGTCTCGCAATGCTCCCAGCCGGGCACGCGGATCTCGGTCGTGTGGCCGGCCGCCGCCTGTTCGAGCGTGATTTCCATCGCGTAGCGCAGATCGGCGCCGCGGTACACCTGGTTGCGGCCGCCACCGCCACCGCGCTGGCCGCCGAAGATGTCGCCGAAAATGTCGCCGAAGACATCGGCAAAGCCGCCGAAACCCTGCCCGCCGGCAAAGCCGCCCGCATTCGGATCCACGCCGGCATGCCCGTAGCGGTCATACGCCTCGCGCCTGGCCGGGTCGGACAGCATCTCGTACGCTTCCTTCGCCTCCTTGAAGCGCGCTTCGGCCTCCGGGTTGTCCGGATTGCGGTCCGGGTGATGCTTCATCGCCAGCTTGCGATAGGCCTTCTTCAGCTCATCGTCGGTTGCCGATTTCGAGACACCGAGAATGTCGTAATAGTCGCGTTTCATGGGTTACCGGAAGAACGTGCCGCGGCCGGCGCGGAAAACGTGCACCTCGCACAGGGTGACGACGGAAGGGCGGCACCGCCGGGACGGCCGGTGAAAGCCGGCTGTGAAACGGCAAAAAGGGAAAGGGTCCGAAGACCTTTCCCCCTTTCTGCCTGTCCCGACGGGCCCGATCAGCGGGTCATCCGTCGCGCTTGACTTCCTTGAAATCCGCATCGACGACGTCGTCATCGGCGCCCGCCCGCCCGGCGCCGGCCGCCGACGCGGCTTCGGCATGCGGCGCCTCGCCGGCGGCGCCCTGCTCCTGCGCGTACATCGCCTCGCCGAGTTTCTGCGAAGCCGCCATCAGCGCCTGCGTGCGCGCCTCGATGTCGTCCTTGTCATCGGACTTCAGCGCCTCTTCGAGCGCCTTCGCCGCTTCCTCGATCTTTTCCTTTTCGCCGGCATCGAGCTTGTCGCCATGCTCGGCCAGTGACTTGCGCACCGAGTGCACGGTCGCGTCGGCCTGATTGCGCGCATTGGTCAGTTCGACGCGCTTGTGATCCTCGGCGGCGTGCGCCTCGGCATCGCGCACCATCTTGTCGATTTCCGCCTCGGACAGGCCCGAATTCGCCTTGATGGTGATCTTGTTCTCCTTGCCGGTCGCCTTGTCCTTCGCCGACACGTGCAGGATGCCGTTGGCGTCGATGTCGAAGGTCACCTCGATCTGCGGCGTGCCGCGCATCGCCGGCGGAATTCCCTCGAGATTGAACTCGCCGAGCAGCTTGTTGCCGGAGGCGATTTCACGCTCGCCCTGGAACACCTTGATCGTCACCGCCGGCTGATTGTCGTCGGCCGTCGAGAAGACCTGCGAGAACTTGGTCGGGATCGTCGTGTTCTTCTGGATCATCTTGGTCATGACGCCGCCCAGCGTCTCGATGCCCAGCGACAGCGGCGTCACGTCGAGCAGCAGCACGTCCTTGCGCTCGCCCGAGAGGACCGAACCCTGGATGGCCGCACCGACGGCAACCGCCTCGTCCGGGTTGACGTCCTTGCGCGCCTCCTTGCCGAAGAAGTCGCGCACGACTTCCTGCACCTTGGGCATGCGCGTCATGCCGCCGACCAGGATGACGTCGTCGACGTCGGACGTCTTCAGTCCGGCGTCCTTCATCGCGATACGGCACGGCTCGATCGTGCGCTCGATCAGATCCTCGACGAGCGCCTCGAACTTGGCGCGCGTGAGCTTCATGTTCAGGTGTTTCGGACCGCTCGCATCGGCCGTGATGTACGGCAGGTTCAGGTCGGTCTGCTGGCCCGACGACAGTTCGATCTTGGCCTTCTCGGCGGCTTCCTTGAGCCGCTGCAGCGCGAGCACGTCCTTCGACAGGTCGACACCGGCTTCCTTCTTGAACTCGCCGATCACGTAATCGATCACGCGCTGGTCGAAATCCTCGCCGCCCAGGAAGGTGTCGCCGTTGGTCGACAGCACCTCGAACTGCTTCTCGCCGTCGACGTCGGCCATCTCGATGATGGACACGTCGAAGGTGCCACCGCCCAGGTCATAGACCACGACCTTGCGATCCCTGCCGCCGCCCTTGTCCAGGCCGAAGGCCAGCGCCGCCGCCGTCGGTTCGTTGATGATCCGCTTGACTTCCAGCCCGGCGATGCGCCCGGCGTCCTTGGTGGCCTGGCGCTGGCTGTCATTGAAATACGCCGGGACCGTGATGACGGCCTCGGTGACTTCCTCGCCGAGATAGTCCTCGGCGGTCTTCTTCATCTTGCGCAGCGTTTCGGCCGAGACCTGCGGCGGCGCAAGCTTCTTGTCGTGCGCTTCGACCCAGGCGTCGCCGTTGTCGGCGCGCATGATGCGGTACGGCATCAGGTGAAGATCCTTCTGGACCTCCTTTTCGTCGAACTTGCGCCCGATCAGCCGCTTGATCGCAAACAGCGTGTTCTTCGGGTTGGTGACCGCCTGCCGCTTGGCCGGTGCACCGACGAGAATCTCGCCATCGTCCATGTAGGCGACGATCGACGGCGTCGTGCGGGCGCCTTCCGAATTTTCGATCACTTTCGGCTTGTTGCCCTCCAGGATGGCGACACAGGAATTGGTCGTCCCCAGATCGATGCCGATGATCTTGGCCATGGTCTTGTCCTCACGAGAGAATTGTTCGTTGACGTAGATGCGACCGAGGCTGCGGAATTCAAGCCGCACGCCTCTGTCCGACGAATGCGGACAGGTGTTCCTAATCCTGCACGACGGTGACGAGCGCCGGGCGCAGGACGCGGTCGGCGATCAGATAGCCTTTCTGCAGGACATGGGCGACGTGGCCCGGTGCCACCGGAGGCTGCAGGCCGGCCGCCGGCACGGTCGAGATCGCCTGATGCAGGTTCGGATCGAATTTTTCTCCGGCCGGGTCGATCTCGACCAGCCGGTTCTTCTCGAACGCGCTGCCGAGCAGTTGCAGCGTGGCGCCCACCCCTTCCTTCATGTTCTCGACGTCCGGCGCATCGGCCGCCAGTGCCAGCTCCAGGCTGTCCTTGACCGGCAGCAGACTCTCGGCGAAAGCCTCGATGCCGAACTTGCGCGCGCGCTCGACCTCGTCACGGGCGCGCCGACGCACGTTTTCCACTTCGGCGACCGTGCGCAGGTAACGATCCTGCAGCTCGGCCAGCTTCTGTTCGAGCTCGGCCGCCGCGCCGGCACCGCCCTGCAGGGACGAGACGCCGCCACCGGAGCCATCGGCTGCCCCGACGCCCTCCGGGTTCGACGGATCGACCGCCTCTGATCGCTCTTCCGCCCACTCGGGCGCGGATGACATCGAACCGGGTGCTTCCGGCTGGTCAGAATTCACTGCAGTTTCTCCAGAAAAACGGCTTCGTCTCCGTCCTGTCGGCGCGCCTGCCGACGCTTCCGGACGGACTCCCTGAAAATGTCGTGCCCGGGGTTGCAGATTTCAAGTCTGCGCGGCGAAATGAGCCGGCCGGCTCATCCGGCCGGCTCATCCGGTCGGCTCACCTGACCGGCTCACCCGGCCCGGCGACCCCGGCGGAGCGCTGCGTCTGCCAGCCCGCGAGGTTGGCCTCGGCCAGTTCCCCCAGCGCCTGAATGAAACCGGGCGCATCGTTCAGCGCCGGAATATAGCGGAATCGTTCCCCGCCGGCAGCCAGGAAGGCGCTGCGCACCTCGATCGAAATTTCCTCGAGCGTCTCGAGGCAGTCGGCCACGAAGCCCGGACAGACGACATCGATGCTGCGCTCACCGCGACGGGCACACTCGACGACGGAGGCCGAAGTATACGGCTGCAGCCAGGGCGCCGGGCCGAAGCGCGACTGAAAGGTCAGCATCCACTGCGCTTCGGACAGGCCAAGCCGCGCTGCCAGCTGCTCGGCCGTACGGCGACACTGCTGCCCGTACGGGTCACCGCGCGTGACCGAGCGCTGCGGAATGCCGTGAAAACTGATCAGCAGCCGATCACAGCGGCCTTCGCGCGCCCACAGGTCGCGTACGCGTTGCGCCAGCGCTTCCAGATAGGTGTCCTGGTCATGGAAATCGCGGACGAGCCGCACGGCCGGCTGTACCCGCCAGCGCGCCAGCGTCCGCGTCACCGCATCGAACACGGTCGCCGTGCTGGAGGCGGCATATTGCGGATACAGGGGTACGACCAGCAGCCGTTCGAGGCCCTGCCGATAGCATTCGTCGAGTACCGAGGCAATCGAGGGCGTGCCGTAGCGCATTGCATGGCGGACATCGACGTCGTGCCCGTGCTGCCCGAGCCAGCCCTGCAGCAGGCTCGTCTGACGCCGGGTGTGCAGCAGCAGCGGTGAGCCTTCCTTCGTCCAGATGGCGGCGTATTTCGCCGCCGAGCGGGCCGGCCGCAGTGGCAGGATGATTCCGTACAGCAGCGGCAGCCAGAGCGCGCGCGGCATCTCGACGACGCGCCGGTCCGACAGGAATTCGCGCAGGAAGGCGCGCAGCGCCGATGCGCTCGGCGCCGTCGGTGTGCCCAGCTGAACCAGCAGGACGACCGTGTGCGCGCGCTTATCGGCGGGGGATTCGAAACGCACCGCGTCTGTTCCGCTTCCTGCCGCACGCCGTTGGTGCAATCGCAGCCGGTGCAATCGCAGCCGGTGCAATCGCAGCCGGTGCAATCGCGGCCGGCGCGATCACTGCCGATCGATCCGCGTGTACCGCTGTGTGTGCGCCCGGGCATGCACCCGTTCGTCGCCGGATCGGCAAGCTCTTCAACTCCTGGAGCTGAGTGCCGTCGACACCAGCCGCGCCGTGATGTCGACGATCGGGACGACCCGTTCATAAGCCATCCGACTGGGCCCGATGACACCCAGCGTGCCGACCACGTGTCCATCCGACTCGTACGGTGCCGCGACCACGCTGAGCTGATCCATCGGCAGCAGTTCCGATTCGCCGCCGATGAAGATCTGCACGCCGGCGGCGTGGCTGGACGCATCGAGCAGCTGCAGCAGGCCCGTCTTGCGCTCGAACAGATCGAACAGATGGCGCAGGCGCGCAGCATCGTCGGTCAGGCCGAACAGATTGCGCTCGCCCGAGATGACGAGCGGATCGTCGTGCTCGGGAACCACGCGCGTGCTTGCTTCGACGGCCTGGTGCATCAGGGCGGTGATGTCGTCGCGCAGTGCGGCCAGCTCGGACTGCACCCGGCTGCGGATCTCGTCGAATTCGACGCCGGCAAACTGGGCATTGATGTAGTTGGCCGCCTCGACCAGCTCATCGCGGGTGTAGTCGCGCCGGGTGGCGAGGATGCGGTTCTGTACCGTGCCGTCCGGCGCGACGATGATCAGCAGCACCCGCTGATCGGACAGACGGAGAAATTCGACTTGGCGGAAACTGCTCGCCCGCCGCGGCACGAGGACCACGCCGGCGAAATGCGACAGCCGCGACAGCAGCGATGCCGCCACTGACAATACGCGCTGCGGATCATCCGGATGAATGTGACCCTGCAGCGCTTCGGTTTCGCTCGAGTGCAAGGGCTCGACGACCAGCATCGTGTCGACGAAAAACCGGTAGCCGCGCGGCGTCGGCACGCGCCCGGCCGAAGTATGCGGACTGGTGATCAGGCCCATCTCCTCGAGATCGGCCATGACGTTGCGCACGGTGGCCGCCGACAGCTCGAGCCCGGAATGGCGCGACAACGTGCGCGATCCCACCGGCTGGCCGTCGGCGATGTACCGCTCGATCAGGGTCTTCAGGAGGATTCGGGCACGTTCGTCCAGCATTTCCCCTTATTGTATGGGCAGCCCGCGCGGTTGCAAGCGAAGCCCCGGAAAGCCCGACGGGCAGCGGCGCGCGCATTTTCCCGTTCCGACCCCGCCATATGCTCTAATCACTGCATGAACGACGCATTTGCCTGTGTGGGCCTGATCGGACGCTGGCGTTCGAGCGAGGCCGCCGGCTCGCTGATCGAGCTGGCCGCATTCCTGCAGGAGCGCGGGCTGCGTGTGCTGATCGAAGAAGGAGAGCACGCGGGAGACGCCGTACAGGGTCTGCAGCGCGTCGAAATCAGCCAGATCGCCGAGCAGGCCGATCTGGCGATCGTACTCGGTGGCGACGGAACCATGCTGGGTGCGGCGCGCGCGCTCGCGTGCCGCCAGGTGCCGCTGGTCGGCATCAATGCCGGCCGGCTCGGCTTCATCACCGACATCGGCCTCGATGCCTGGCGACCGGCGCTGACGTCGATTCTCGAAGGCCGCTACGCATCGGAGGAACGCACCCTGCTCACCACCCGGGTAGTGCGTCAGGGCGAGACCGTCTGGAGCGAACTGGCGCTCAACGACGTCGTCGTCAGCCGTTCGTCGCGCGCCGGCATGATCGGGCTGCAGGTGCACGTCGACAATCTGTACATGTACAACCAGCGCGCCGACGGCCTGATCATCGCCACTCCGACCGGCTCGACCGCCTACGCACTGTCGGCCAGCGGACCGATCCTGCACCCCTGTGTGCAGGGAATCGTCCTCGTGCCGGTCGCTCCGCAATCCCTGTCGAACCGTCCGATCGTTCTTCCGGACGACGTGACGATCACGGTGCGCGTGATCGAGGGACGCGAACCGCGCGTGGCGGGCGACATGCAGGTGTTCAACGACCTGCACACCGATGACGACATCATCGTGCAGCGCGCTCCGTTCCGCACCCGCTTCCTGCATCCGCCGGACTACAGCTATTTCGCCACGCTGCGCGGCAAGCTCAACTGGCACGAGATGCCCAGCCTGCGCCATCCCGGCGCCCAGGTCTGAAAACGTGTGAAGCACGTTCCGAGAATCCAACCGACGTTTCCCGCCTTTCGATGCTGCTGCGCCTGCGACTGGAAAATTTCGTCCTCGTCGACGCCGCCGAACTGGACTTCGCCGACGGTTTCACGGTGCTGTCGGGCGAAACCGGCGCCGGCAAGTCGATCCTGCTCGACGCGCTCGCGCTCGTGCTGGGTGCCCGTGCCGATGCCGCCAGCGTGCGCACGGGCAGCAAGCGGGCCGACATCGTGGCCGAATTCGCCATCGGCCCGGCGCTCGACGAATGGCTGCACAGCCGCGATCTGGACGGCGATGCCGGCGTGGCACTGCTGCGCCGGGTCGTCGAAGCGGACGGGCGTTCGCGCGCATTCATCAACGGCCACCCGGCCACGGCCGGTCTGCTGCGCGAGCTTGGCGGCCAACTGGTCGAAATCCACGGCCAGCACGCCTCGCAGTCACTGCTGCGCAGCGACGGTCAGCGTCAGCTGCTCGACGACTTCGGTGCCCACGCCGACCAGCTCGCGGCTGTCGAACAGGCCTGGCACGCCCGGCAGACTGCCCGCCAGGCGCTCGCCAGGGCCGAGGACGGCCAGCGCGAACTGTCCCTGGAGCGCGAGCGCATCGCCTGGCAGCTCGAAGAACTCGACGCACTGCGGCCCGACAGCGGCGAATGGGAAGCGCTGGAGACCGAACATCACCGCCTGGCGCATGCCGCCGGCCTGGCCGACGGCGCGTACGCCGCTGCGGAAGTCCTCGTGGAACGGGATGACGCGCTGGGCAGCGAACTGCATCGGGTCATCCAGCGCCTGCGCGCGCTGGCGGCGATCGACCCGACGCTGAACGAGACCCTCGCGCTGCTCGATGGCGCATCGATCCAGATCGGTGAGGCGGCATCCTTCCTGCGCGAATACGCCACCAGTGTCGATCTCGATCCGGCCCGGATGGAGGCGCTGGACGCCCGCATCGGCGCCTGGTTCGCGCTGGCGCGCAAGCTGCGCCTCGAACCGGAGCAGTTGCACGACGAGTGGCTTCGCCTGCAGCAGCAGATGCACGAATGCCTGGATGCGCAGGACATCGATGTGCTGCGCGCCAGAATGCAGGAGGCGCAGGCCGCCTTCGATCGGGAGGCCACGACACTGACCCGTCGGCGCCGCGCCACCGCCGCCAGGCTGGCGAGTGCGGTCACCGACAGCATCGCGGCACTGGGAATGGCGGACGCGGAAGTGATGATCGCCATCGACGAGCGCGCCCCGGGCGCCAGCGGCAGCGACCAGGTGGAATTCCGCATTGCCCCGCATGCCGGCGCCGAAGCCCGGCCGCTGGCGAAGATCGCCTCGGGCGGCGAACTGTCACGCATCGCGCTGGCCATCACCGCAGTCGCTGCACAGGCCAACGCCGTCCCGACGCTGGTCTTCGACGAGGCCGACGCCGGCGTCGGCGGCGCGATCGCCGATGCGGTCGGCGAACGCATGCGCGTGCTCGGTCAGTCCAGACAGGTGCTGTGCGTCACGCACCTGCCGCAGGTTGCCGCCAGTGCGCATCATCACTGGCGGGTGCTGAAAACCGTCGTCGGGGACAGCGCGTCGAGTGCGGTCGAACCACTGACCGACGAAGCCCGGGTCGAGGAAATCGCGCGGATGCTCGGAGGGGCACGGATCACGCCGACGACGCGGCGCCACGCCAGTGAAATGCTGACACAGAGGCGGGACTGAGGGACGTGCGAGGCAACCAGCCGATTGCTTCGTACCTTTCGGGTTCAACCTTTCGGGTTCAACCTGAGGCCGGAACCATCCGCCCGGGGTTCAAGTCTCGCGCTTGCGTTTCTCGGGCCGGAATTCGCAGTCTTCCTTGATGCAGGTCCCGTACAGGGACAGCGCATGATCCTGCAACTCGAATCCGCGTTCGGCCGCAATGATCTTCTGCCGGCGCTCGATCTCGGCATCGAAGAATTCCTCGACCCTGCCGCAATCGACGCACACGAGATGATCGTGGTGCGAGCCTTTTTCGAGTTCGAAGACCGAACGGCCCGACTCGAAGTTGCTCCGCTTGAGCAGACCCGCCTGCTCGAACTGCGTGAGCACGCGATACACCGTCGCCAGCCCGATTTCCTGCTTCTCGGCCAGCAACTCGCGATAGACATCCTCGGCACTCATGTGCCGGTTGTCGCCGGACTGGAAGATCTCGAGGATCTTCAGCCGCGGGGCCGTCGCCTTCAGGCCCATGCTCTTCAGTTCGGAAGTCGTCGACATCGCTGCTCGTGACCATCCCAGTCAATACGTTCATGCGCCCCGGCGACGCCGGCGCACCGGTGCCGTCTTCGACGCTGCCCGTATCATAGCGGTTCACTTCGACGGAGGCCTCCGAAACCATGTCGTCCGCCCCCCGGCCCGCCGTGTCGCTCACCGTACGGTCGCTCGTGCGGTCCGCGTCCGTGCACGCACCCGCACCCCTGCGTCCGTCCGTCGGCGCCGAACCACACGATCGCCGACCCGGCCGCTGTGACCGGGCAGCCGCAGCCGATCCGCGCCGGCAGCGCACGGACGCAGCGGGCCGATCAGGCCGGTTCGCGACGCTTGCCGTCCTCATCGCCGGTATGGCTGCCGGCGGCTGTGCGCTGAACGATCCGAATCGCAGCGGACTGCTCGAGCCCTACCGCATCGACCTGCCGCAGGGGAACTATGTCACCGCCGAAAGCGTCGATCGCGTCGAGAAGGGAATGACACGCGAACAGGTCCGCTTCGTCCTTGGCACCCCGTTGCTGCGCGACCTGTTCCACCCCGATCGCTGGGACTACCTGTTTCGCTACCGCTTCCCCGATGGCACCGTCGAACAACGCAAGGTGACGGTCCATTTCCGCGACGATCGCGTGGCTGCCATCGAAGCGGACGCATTGCCGCAGCGCGAGGACGCGACCGATCCGGCCCTGCCCGGCTATCGGCCGCCCCGGGCGCAGGCACGGGCGGACAGCGACGGCGACAACCAGGACATGGACAAGGCCAAGGCCAAGGCCAAGGACACTGGGTCCGGAAACAGCAGTGACAGTGACAGACCCGACTCCGGGCCAGTGGGGAATCCATCGTGACGATGAACATCTGCGTAGCTGGTGCAACCGGACGCATGGGGAAAATGCTGGTCGAAGCCGTGCTCGATGCGCCGGATGCGCGTCTGAGTGGTGCGCTGGAGCTGCCCGGCAGCAGCGGACTCGGGCGTGATCCCGCGGAATTCCTCGGCCGATCGAGCGGCATCAGAATCACCAGCGATCTCGACGAAGGGCTGCGCGACGCCCGGTTCCTGATCGACTTCACGCGCCCGGAAGGCACGCTCGCACATCTGGAGCGCGCGCTCGCGCTGGGCACCGGCATGGTCATCGGCACGACCGGCTTCGACGATGCCGGACTGACCGCCATCCGTGCGGCGGCGCAACGCATCCCGATCGTGCATGCACCGAACATGAGCGTCGGCGTCAACGCGGTCTTCGAACTGCTGGCGGCGGCCGCGCGCATCCTGGGGTCGGATTACGACGTCGAGATCATCGAGGCGCACCATCGCCACAAGGTCGATGCGCCATCGGGCACGGCGCTGAAGATGGGCGAAATCATTGCCGGTGAACTCGACCGGAAACTGGCCGAGGTGGCCGTATACGGACGCGAGGGCCACACCGGCGAACGCGACCCGCGAACGATCGGTTTCGCCACGGTGCGCGGCGGCGACATCGTCGGCGACCACACCGCGCTCTTCGCCGGCATCGGCGAACGCATCGAGATCACGCACCGTTCCTCCAGTCGCGTCACCTATGCCCAGGGAGCGCTGCGCGCCTGCCGCTTCCTGCATACCCGTGAACGCGGGCTGTTCGACATGCGCGACGTGCTCGGACTGCGCGGGGAAAGCGCATAGGGCGTGAAGCCTTCCTTCTGGCGCGCCCGCCGGGCGCAGCCGCGCGCCTTGCACGTTCCGGACAGTTGACTTTCGATCGCACCACGCTCGTCGCAACCGCAGGAACACTCGTCCTGCATGCGGCCATCATCGCCGGCCTGCTCTATCCGCGCACGATCACGCCGCCGGAAAAGATCCAGCCGGTGCGGATCGTGCTGCTGGAAGAGGACCCGGCAGACCGGGCAAATGGTGGGCCGGCTGCGGAATCCGCGAAACAGGCGACTGCGGAAAAGGCGACCCCGGGAACTCCGGCAAGCCCCGCCAGCGAGCCGGCGGCGACAACACCGGCCCCCCGGGCAGAACGCGAGTCCGAGCCTGCCCCGGTTCCCGTTCCAGCACCGACCCCGGTTCCGGCACCGACCCCGGCACCGGCGCCGACTCCGCCACCCGCTCCCACCCCGGCTCCCACCCCGGCTCCCACTCCGGCTCCGGCTCCGGCCGCAGCGAAGTCGCCTCCCCCGCCTCCCGTGAAATCCGCTCCGACCGCCCGTCCGCGACCACCCGCCCCGGTGCCACCGCCGGTCGCCGCGGCGGCAGAAAGACCCCGGGCCAGCCCACCAGAACCCGGGCCGTCCGGCCGACCCGACAAGGCACCGGCACCCTCTCCGGCCGCCGTCCACGCCGCGCCCGCCACACCCACAACCCCTGCGGCACCACCCGCAGAGCAAGCGGGGACGACTGCTGCAGAAGTGCCGTCGGCCCCCACCTCAACCGGCCACACCGGCGAACAGCGGTCAGCAACCCCGGTCGCCGTGCATCCGGCCGGTGCAACGCCCACGACCGGCTCCGGCAGCGGCGAGCGCGTTGCACCCGCAGACGCGAGCAGACCGGCAGGGATCGGCACGACGGATGGCGCCGGAATGCCGGCGCAACGGACGACACCCCGGATCGACGCCAGCTGGCGTGGCAATGTGCCGCCACCGTATCCATCGGTCGCACGACGGATGGGCGACCAGGGTGAAGTGCGCCTGGACGTGTACATCCGCACGGACGGCACCGTGCAGGAAGTGCAGTTGCGCAAGTCGAGCGGCTCGCCATTGCTCGATCGTGCTGCGATCGACACGGTGCGCCAGTGGCGCTTCGAGCCGGCCATGGCCGATGGCGTGCCGGTGGCCGAGTGGTACCGGAACTGGCGCTGGGTATTCCGGCTCGAGGACGGTCCGCGCTGACAGCCGGCTGGCCGGCGATCCCCTGCGATGGCGGCGCCTCCGCCAGAGCGCATGTGGTGGCCGGCTGCCGACGCGCTCAGAACCTGTGAAGCAATCATCCACGCCCGTTCTGCCCGCCAGGAAGCGCCCGTTATGTTGGTAAATGAGCGTTGCAAATGCTCGCCATATGAACCCATATGGCTGCGCTTTGCGCCTCGCCCGGGCACTTCCTGACGAGCCTCCCGGGCGCGGCCGATTACTTCACACGTTCTCAGGAAGCCACGCCAGCCAGCGCGTCGCGCACGATGCCCGGCGTCAGGATCTCCGGGAGGATCTCCGGCACCGGCGCTCCGGGCCGGTACAGCAGATAGAGCGGAACGCCGTTGCGCCCGAATCCGGCCAGCGAGCCGGTGATGTCCGGATCACGATTCGTCCAGTCGGCGCGGAAGCGGGCCACGCCGAGCTCGTTCATCCGCGCGACGATCGACTCCCGGTCCAGCACCAGCCGCTTGTTGACCTGACAGCTGACGCACCAGGCTGCCGTGTATTCGACGAATACCGGCCGACCGGCGTCACGTGCCTGTCGAACGGCATTTTCCGACCATGGCAGCCAGCCGCCACCATCGATGCGGGCATCGGCCCGCGCCACCTGCGCAGATGACGACGGCAGGGCGGGGCCGGCGGCCGGCCAGGCGATCCACACGCCCGTCGCCACGCTCGCCACCGCCAGCGCACCGGCGAGGATGCGCCGCCGCGCCCGGGCCGCGCCGTCCGACCCGCGTGCAGGCGGCGCCTGCTGGATGAAACGCCCGTACAGCCAGGCGGCAAAACCGAGCAGCACGGCACCCGCGGCCAGTGCGAAGACGGCATCGATACCTGCCTGCTGGCCGAGAACCCAGGCCAGCCAGGCAGCGGTGGCGTACATCGGAAACGCCAGGAACTGGCGGAAGCTCTCCATCCAGCGCCCCGGCGGAGGCAGGATGCGCAGGGCCTGCGGGAAGAATCCGAGCAACACGTAGGGAGCGGCCATGCCCACGGCGATGGCCGTGAAGACGATCATCGCATCCCGGCTCGAACTGGCCAGCGTGAAGCCCAATGCCGAACCCATGAACGGCGCGGTGCACGGCGTGGCCACCAGCACCGCGAGCACTCCGGTGGCAAACGAGCCGGACAGCCGGGCCGGTGGTGCGGCGGACCCGTTGCCGGCACCGGACGGCAGGCCGACGCCGCCGAGGCGCGTCATGGCCAGGCCGATTTCGTAGACGCCGGAAAAATTCAGCGCGATCGCAACGAACAGCAATGCCATCGCCGTGACGAACACCGGCGACTGCAACTGGAAGCCCCAGCCCGCCGCCTCGCCACCGGCCCGCAGCAGCAGCAGCAGCCCGGCCAGCGCCCAGAAGGAAACGAGGACGCCGCCGGCAAACGACAGCGCCGCCAGGCGCGAGCCGGCGTCGGCCCGATCGGCGTTGCGCGTGAAGTCGAGCACCTTCAGGCCGATGACCGGAAACACACACGGCATCAGATTGAGGATCAGCCCGCCCGCCAGACCCGAGACGACGGCGAGCCACAGGGTCGCCGACGCAAAGTTCCGCGCCGAGGCACGCCCTGCTGATCCTGTCTCACGTCCGGAGTCGGCCCCACCTGCCGCTCCGGTCGCCGCAGCACCGGATGCCCGTCCGAACAGCGGCGGCTGCGCCGACGATGCACCCGCCGGCATGTCCGCACGCCAGCGGCTGCCCGAACCATCCAGCCAGCCCTGGCCGCGCTCGCCTTCGATTCCCTCCGCCCCCAGGGGCTGCGCGGACACGCCGCGCGCCCGCCAGATCTCGGCCCCGATCGGCAGCACCTGTGCCGCCAGCCGCGGACCCGCCTCACTGGCCACTCCGTCGATGACAAGCACCCCGGCGGCCGCTGCCAGCACCCGATCGTCGCCGGCAGCCAGTTGCCGGACCCCGTCCTCGCTCAGCCGCACCTGCAGAACCCGGCCGTCCTCGGCGGTTCCTCCGGCGTGAAGAACCTGGTCGGCGGCATTGTCGATGAGCCCTTCCTCGTATGGAAAGAACTCGGCGCTGGCCGCCGGCCCCGTCAGCACAATCGACATCGCCTCGCCGTCGGCGCGCACGGCCACTTCGGTCGTTCCCCGGGGCATGCCTGCCTCGGCCACCTCGAACAGACCGGCAAAACGGGATTCCGGAGCGACGCCGCCCTGCTGCACCGGCAGCGCGAGCGCCAGGCGCGCCTCGCCGGGAATGCAGATGTCACGGCACATCAACCAGGACACGTGCGCGGCGAAATGCACATCGCCGCCCGGCAGTGAAGACGGCACGTCGAGCGCCATCGGCAGCACGATCTCACCCTCGTAGCCATAATTGGCCAGCGGCGAAATGAAAAGACGCTGCGGTGTCGGCCAGCGGATGGCGCCTGCGACGAAACCGTCGGGAAGATCCAGATCGACCCGGGTCGGCAGGCCCGAATCCCCGGGATTGCGCCAGTACGTATGCCAGTGCGGGTCGTGCCGCAGACGCACGCCGATGCGCATCGGCGTGCCCGGCACGACGGCCGTTCGGTCGGCAACCAGTTCGGCCTCGACGCTGTCCACGCGTACTGCACCAGGCGCCGGCGAATCGCCTGCCGCCCAGGCAGGCGCCACCAGAGCGGGCCAGAGCCCGATCAACGCCAGCAGCAGGACGAAGATGCGCATGGCGATGGGGATGCGTACGGCACGCGTGGCGAGAGCGATCGCATCGATCCACTTCGCCTGCCGCAGGGGCACATCGATCCCTGCCGCGGTGCCGAAGCTCATCGGCTCATCCCCGCAGACGGCGTGGCGCCCGCGATGATTTCCTGCACGGGCCTGGCAATACGAATACACTCTTACCCCGAAAATACGACCGGGACGATCATCGAAGCGCACCGACAGCGCACGCGGACCGCCCCCCTGTGCCAGTCCGGCATGCTACCGGAGAGCCGCCCGGAGCACGGTTCCGGCAATGTCCGGAAGCCTCGGGAACCTCATATACCATCACGCCATGGACCAGGTATCTCGCGAAATCGAAGAACTCGGCGAACGCGTCGAACAGATGCTGGGCATCGTACGCCGACTCGCCACGGAAAATGCCGGACTGCGCGAGGAACTCGCGGCACTCCGGGACCGTCACCAGGGGCTCGAGCATCGCGTCTCCGAGGCACGGGCACGCATCCAGACCGCACTGGCACGACTGCCGGCCGCCCCGGCACAGACCATCGCCGAAGCGCCGGCGGACGCGGCGCGACCGGGTGCCGACCCGTCGGCGGATGCGACCGCGGCCGTCGAAGGTGGAAATTCGACCACGAAAGGGGCGACCACCGAGGCGGCCGCCAGGGCTGCTGCGGGGTCGTCGACCGGTCCGGCAGGCGCTCCGGTCGCGAGAGACGGCAGCCGGACGGGCGCGGAACGCGCGAACCCCTCGTCCGCAGACTGATCCGGATCCGCAGTCCGCGGCAACGATTGCACGGGAGCCCATCATGGAACCAATCGACGTGAAGATCCTCGATCGCGACTACCGGCTCGCGGTCACCGGAGAAACCAGACCCCGATTGCTCGAGGCCGTGCGCATCGTCGATGAAAAGATGCGCACCATTCGTGACGCCGGCCGGGTATCTGGAGTGGATCGGATCGCCGTGATGGCGGCCCTGCAACTGGCGCACGAACTGCTGCTCGCACAGGAACCGGACAGCGGAACGTCTTCCGCCACCCTGCTCGCCCGCATCCAGAAGATGCGAACCGACCTGGACGCCGAACTGGCCCGGCAGCAGCCCCTGTTCTGACCAACCCGGCCCGGCTGGCGCCGCATCGGCACCCGCGGCGTCCGGGATCCATTTTTCCACTGCCCCGGCTCCACCGAATCCACCGATTCACGGTAGAATCGAACCGACCCTGCAGTGTTCGACCAGGTCATAGATTCCTTGAACCAATGCTTTGCATCCAGGTCGCGGCGATACTGCGTGCTGCTGTTGCGATCGTCCCTCGTCGGACGAACCTGATGTGGCACCTGCTGCGGCCGATCTGAACGGAACGGTTCAGGATGCCGGCCTGACCGGCACCGGCGGGGTCCTTTTCCTTCTTTCCATTGTCCATCGCACTGATCGCCTCGTTCCTGCTGCTGGGCGCCTGCACGGGATTCGCGGCGGGCCTGCTCGGCCTCGGCGGCGGCATGCTGCTGGTTCCGTGCATCACGATGCTGCTGACGATGCACGGCTTCCCGCCGGATGACATCGTCAAGATGGCCATCTCCACGTCGCTCGCGACCATCCTGTTCACCTCGCTGTCGAGCGTGCGCGCCCACGCGCGCCACGGCGCCGTGCGCTGGCCGATCGTGCGGACCCTCACGCCGGGCATCATCGTCGGCACGATTCTCGGTGCCCACGTCGCCTCCTGGCTGCCCGGATCGCTGCTGGCGATCGGCTTCGGCCTGTTCGTCGGCGCCATGGCCACACAGATGTTCCTGCACCGGCCGATCCGCTCCGCACGGACCCTGCCCGGATCCGCCGGAATGATTGGCGCCGGCGGCGCGATCGGCGTGCTCTCGGCATTGGTCGGCGCCGGCGGCGGCTTTCTCACGGTACCGTTCCTGACGCGCTCGAACGTGCCGATCCATCAGGCCGTGGCCACCAGCGCCGCCTGCGGCTTTCCGATCGCGCTGGCCGGCACGCTCGGATACATCCTGGCCGGCTGGGAACGGGATCTGCCGGCCGGCGCGATCGGCTACATCTATCTGCCCGCGCTGGCCACGATTGCCGTCACCAGCGTGCTGACGGCCCCCCTCGGCGCCCGGGTGGCGCACGCCACCTCCGTCGATCGTCTGCGCCGCCTGTTCGCCCTGCTGCTGTACGTGCTGGCGGCGTACATGATGTGGCACGGCCTGGTCGGCACCTTTGGTGGCTCAGCCTGAGCAGGCGTCCGGCTGATCCGGCCGGTCCGGTCGAACCCGGGCGAAGCGCTCGCGCAAAAGGTTCT
>JACDJC010001705.1_pt1 | contig 19001 bp, 17 predicted proteins | sample 7454191 | NCBI WGS metagenome assembly JACDJC01 (sample SAMN14253291, study PRJNA609438) | sludge metagenome | isolation source: sludge after 25d culture with pyrite and EDTA | collected 2018-12-20 | reverse complement strand
TTTTCGGGATTGATTCGGGTTCTGTCAAGGGCGGCGACCCAAGGAGCCGTTTATATACCCTTGACGGGTTCTGAATCAATTCGGATCTTTGTTGAAAATGGGAACAATCATGCAGCGTAATCATACCATGATTCAGGCGTCATTCTGCCCAAACTCTGATGTGTCCGCTTATTATTGTAATATTCAATGAACTTTTTCATTCCCTGTCGAAGCATTTTGCCGTTTTCTGCAGGGTTCAGGTAAATATACTCTTGTTTTAATGTTCGCCAGAACCTTTCGATGTAAATGTTGTCCAGACATCTTCCGCGACCATCCATGCTAATGGTTATTCCATGTTTTTCAAGATATTCAGTCCATCCGGAACACGTGAATTGTGACCCCTGGTCCGAGTTTACGATCTCAGGCTTCCCATATTCTGCGATGGCCATTCTGAGCACCTTCAGGCTGTTTTCGGCCTCCAGCGTGTTGGAAATGTCCCAGCCTACAATATAACGGCTATATACATCAATGATCGCGGTCAGGTACATAAACCCATGTTCCATCGGAATATAGGTTACATCAATGCACCAAACATGGTTCGAATGAGTGATCTCCAATCCCCTGAGCCTGTATGGGGAAACATAGTTTGTCGCTCCCCGTTTGCTCAGATTGCGTCTGGGGTAAATCGCCATTATGCCCATCTTTCTCAAAAGCCTGCGAACGCGCTTGGGACCAATCAATATGCCAAAGGTTTTAATAAAATCTACCATACCCAAAACACCCTTGGTCGGATGCTCCAAAAACTCTTCATCCATCAGACGCATCACCTTCAAATCCTCGGGCTTTTCAGCTACGGGCTTGTAATAAAGGCTGCTGCGGTTCAGATCCAAAAGTTCACACTGTCTTTTTATACTCAGATCAGGTCTCGGGGAAATTACTTTCTGGAGGGTTTCAGTATCCCCAACTGCTCTGATACCCTTTTGCAAAAATCCACCTCAACTTCCAAACGTCCTATCTTTTCATATAGATCCTTTTCCCTTCTGGCCGCTTCTTCGTCCGGGGCCTTGGTCGAAAAAATCTCGGATCCCCTCGAAATAAACTCCTGCTTCCATTTGGAAATCATCTGGGGATGCAGATCAAATCGCTTCGCCAGTTCACCCAGCGTTTCATGTTCCTTGATCGCCTCAATGGCCACCTGGGCTTTGAAAGCAGCACTGTACTTCTTCCTTGTCTTTTTCATCTTGAGTAAATTTAATCGTTTTTACTAAACTTACCCAGCTGTCTAATTTTTAGGGAGTATTATATATATCGATTTCTAAACATCAAAAATATTGGATTTAATTTTAAACGAATTGGAGAGAGAAGATATAAAGATGATAGAATTATATATCCAAAATTTCGAGTGATTTTATAAAGATATTAGGTTTATATTAAGGTATGGATTTTCGGTGGTGTCTTTCCTTTTTAGTTTTTATTGGTTAATAATTAATAGTACTACCCACGAGAGAGAGGTTTTGAAATATCTAACTTTTTAGACCACTAATATTTGATTGTTCACCTCTACGATTATCTCGTTGATAATGGGTAATTTCTTAGATTAAACTAACAACAGTTTTTACCTTGTTGAATAGGCGGACATGGAATCGAACCGTATGAGCAATACACACAACAGTCACCTTTATTTGGTTTTAATATCGTTCTGCATTTCTCACACTCATAGAAAAACGAGCATGCATCTTCTGGCATGATTCCTTCCTTTTGAAATCCGCACTCGGGACATGTAATTGTTGATTTTAATACAATTAACTTCATTATTTTCCAAGTTTTAAAATCCTTAATGCTCCTCTAACAACAATCAAAAACACGATAGAGCCAATAATCAAATCGGGATATTTTGATTGAGTAAATAATACCAGAAATCCTGCCAAAATAACACCTGCATTTATTATTACATCGTTGGATGTAAATATCATACTGGCTTTCATGTGTGCTTCATTACTTTTCGATTTTTGGAGTAGATACAAGCAAGCGGCATTGGCTATTAATGCCAGAATAGATACACCAATCATAATTCGGTAATCTGGCATTTCTTCAAATCCAATAAATCGCCTGACTACTTCAAAAATACCCAAAAGGGCAAGGGTAATCTGAAAGTAACCGCTTAATCGTGCTACTTTCTTTTTTCGTAGAACTGTTGAGCCAACTGCCCAAAGACTTAAACCATATACAAAAGAATCAGCTAACATATCCAAAGAGTCTGCTACCAAACCCATTGATTTTGAGATAAGTCCTGTTGTCATTTCAATAATAAAAAAACTAAAATTAATTATGAGTACTGACCAGAGTAGTTTTGATTGCACATCAGAACTTTCTATTACCACTTCATTTTCATTTATAGAACCTGAATGTGTAAGTTTTGCGCCAAAGTTTAACGACTCTAACCTAGATAATATTTCGTTATCTTCCTCTGCGTGGTACACTGCAAGGTTGCGGTTTTCAATATCGAAATCCAGTTTTTTGATAACTTGTAAACCATCCAGTTTCATGCGTATCATGTTTTCTTCGGATGGACAATCCATTTTTGATATGTGATATTCAGATTTAATCATTGTCGCCTAATAATCTAAGTTTAATACCTGCATTAAATACAAATCCATCAGTCGGTGCCCAAATATCAGGGAAAGTCGGATTATTTGTTGGTGGCAAAACCAAAGGTTCAAAATCGGATTGCATAACGCTGGTAAAGTTTTCAAAATTTACAAATATTGATAAACGTTCCCAATGGCGCATTACCATTATACCCATAGTCCAATAGTCCGTTTTTTGATTGTATAAATTATCGTACTGTTTCCCTGTATAATATACTTCATATCCTGCCGACCATTTTTCCTCTATTTCGTAAAATAATACTGCACCTGCATTATGTTTTGGAGTAAGTGGTTTCTGGTTATTGATATTATCGTATTGTAATTCGGTATTTACGAAGGCGTAGTTTAAATAAAGTTTAAAATCATCATAAGTTAGTTTTATATTGGTTTCAAATCCAGTACTCAAAATATTTCCATCGGCACTTTCAAAATAAGCCATGTTCGCTGTTTCATCTTCACGCAAAACCAACGCGTTTTTAAGCTGAGTTAAAAAGAATAGTTGGTTTATTGAGAAAGTCATTTCATCGCCCAATGCGGTTTTATAATTTAAATCGAAATTACCACCAAGAGAAGTTTCTGCGTCTACTAGGTCTTTTGATAGAGGTTGAATATCACGATAATATATTCTCTCCGCATCTTCGGTAAAAATTGTCGGAAGTTTGTACCCCATAGCACCGCCAAGTCGTGAACTAAATTTACTGTTTGGTTTAAACAACAATGAAAAACGGGGAAGTACAAATGTTCCATAGTCAGCGTTGTAGTCGGTTCGCAAACCAGTTTCTAAACCAATTTTTTCGCTAAAATCGGTCGTATTTTGAATGAAGCCACCAAATGTAATATGAGTATAATCTCTGGCAGAATATGAATCGGCATCCGTTTCAGTAAACTGTTCAAGATAATGGTTTAATCCAAACTGCCATTCTGTTTTATCGCTGTTATGTAGGTTATATATGGCTTCGGTAAAACTGGATAATTGATTTCCGCTGAAAAGGTAGTCTGGAATGGTAAGTTTTCTGTCAAAATAGGATATACTATTTTTAAACGAGAATGTTCTATCATCAGTTGTATTCCGAAGACTTAATTGTGTAGCGTAACGTTCTGATTTATTTTCTTCGGAAAAAACATGTTCGGTACTTGTGTTTCCATTTATAACTTCCATGTCTCCCCCTGTTCTATTATCAATGGTAGTATTTAACCCGATACTTAATTCTGTGTTAGGATTAAAGTAGTAGTAAAACTTTGGATTTAGACTAAACGTTTGCGCCTTGGGCATATTTGAAAAACCATCGTTATCGGGGTCAAATGCTATTTGATTGTTAACCGAGCCATAAACTGATAAACCAACTTTCCCATATTTCTGCGCATAAAACAAATTTCCTGTTGTTCCTAATGCACTTGTTTGATTTAGCATAACATCAAGTTTTGCTTCTTCCTCTGGTTGTATGGTCACAAGGTTTATCAGACCAGCAATTGCACCACCACCATATAATGTAGAATTACTTCCTTTAATCAACTCTACCTGTTTTAAATCAAGCGGTGGAATCTGCATTATAGATAAACCACCTGCGAAACCACCATAAAGGGGCATTCCATCTTTTAATATTTGTGTGTAGCGACCATCCAAACCCTGAATACGAATACTCATATTACCTGAACTAAGTGAGGTTTGCTGCATATGCACACCTGTGGTTTCTCTTAACAACATACCAATATTTGTTGAGTTCATTGCAGCTTTTTCCCCTAATTCCTCACCTGTAATTGCTTCAATTCTTGTTGGAATATCCTGAATGGTTCGTGAAGACCTTGTTGCTGCAATTACAATTTCTTCCAGTTCTTCACCTTCTTCCAACTCAATTTCGAAGACCTTGTTATTATCTTGTGGAAAGGATAATTCTATTTCCCGTTCTTCATAACCAACAAAAGAGATTACAAACTCTATTTCTCCATTGGGTAAATTCTCCAATCTTGCAAAACCTTCATTGTTTGTAATTGTACCTGTTGTCGTTCCTTCAATAACCACACTTGCACCAATTAAAGGTTCACCAGATTCTTCTTTAACCTCAAAAGTTATTTTGTTTTGTGCCAATAATATTCCTGATGAAAAGAGAAGTAATAGAATAGTAAATGTTTGTTTCATAGCATAACTTTTAAATTTATACTACAAAACTACTGATGATTATCGTGCAACAGTATTGCAAAGTTTTATCGGCAATTAGGGCAAGTTCCTTTTACCACAAAATTGGCATTTTCAAACGAGAAACCTTCAGGTAAATCCATCCTTGGAACAGGCATCTCTTTCATACAATGAGTTTGTCCACATTTATTGCATAGAAAATGAATATGAAGGTCATCTGGATTACAGGTACAATCATCATCACACAAGGCGTATTTAACTGCTCCTGTACCATCGTCAATACTATGAATGAGGTAATTGTCCTGAAAGGTTTTAAGAGTGCGAAATATCGTAGAACGCTCAACATTGTCGAATTGCTGTTCAATTTCGTAAAGGCTTAATGCTTTATTTTGTTTTTCCAATACCCCGTATATCAACTCACGCATGGCAGTTGGTTTTATGTTTTTTTGCTCTAATTTTTTAACAACATCTTTACTCATATACATTAAATTTAAACAAAAATTGTTTCCTAAAGGTTTTTGATGTTATAAATCCTGTTTTAATACCAGTCCTAATTTAATCTTACAATGCCTATCTTTAGGACGGCTACCGTGTTAAATTTTATCCCGATTTAACTCAAAAGATCAACTTGTGAAATTTAAGAGGTGTAACAAACTCAAACATCCCTCAAAGACATCACCTTTCACGATAAACTTCTCAGTATCCATCCCTCTCTCCTGTTCTATAACGACACCACCGAAAAAATTTAAGAACCTATCAAAAGTCCTTAAAGAATAACAATGTCCGGCATACCTTTCTTTGGTCGTATAAGTTGGATTTGAAATTCCTTCAACTAACATAGGAAATGCTTCGAAATATTTTTCATTATAAAATGTATCGGTTCGTTTTTCATTCCCATACTTATGAATCAGAATCAGGGAAAAACCAAAACCAAGCTGACCTGAGCACCTTCAGGCTGTTTTCGGCTATAATACTCCCCATTTCCTGTACCAAAAGTCTTGTTTGTTAAGTTAAACATTTCTTTGTTTTAAGCTGCTTTTTTAACGATTGATTCCTGATACGCTTCATTGGGCTTTTTCTTTGTTGATTGATGTTTTTTCTGGTTATAATATTCGATGTGTTTCTGCACTCCCGCAAACAATTCCAATCCGTTGTCGGAAGGATTCAGATAGATATAATCATATTTAATGCTTTTCCAAAATCGTTCGATCCAGATATTGTCGGTTGCGCGGCCTTTGCCATCCATTGATATTCTTATTCCCTGATTTTCGAGATAATTTGTCCAGGTAAAGCTGGTGTATTGTGATCCCTGGTCAGAGTTTATGATTTCCGGGGTGCCATGTTTATCCATGGCATCTTTCAAAACACTAAGTACCCATTGTTTATTCATGCTGTTGCTAATCCCCCAGCCAACGATCTTGCGGCTATAAACATCAATAAAAGCAGTCATATACATAAAACCTTTTGCCATTGGAATATAAGTGATATCTGTACACCATACCTGGTTGGCATGGGTGATCTTTAAGCCACGGAGCAGATAAGGTTTAATAAACTCCCTTAGCGCTCCTTTGGTGAGGTTCTTCCGGCGGTAAAGAGTTTGATGCCCCATGAGCCTGAACAATCGCCGAATACGCTTGGGCCCCACAGGATATCCCATATCCCTGAGCATATCCACCATCGACATTACGCCTTCGGTTGGGTGCTTCAAAAGATGCTTATCCATTATTTGCATCATCTTAATATTCTGTGGCTTCTCTGCAATCGGCTGATAGTACAACGAACTCCTGGGAACCGAAAGAACATCGCACTGTTTGCGTATCGATAGCGTTTTATGATTTACCCTGATCATTTCCATTCTTTGTCGGATATCCCCAATCTCCTGGCACTTTTTTTAAAAAGTCATTCTCCACCTTTAACTGCCCGATTTGGGCATATAGGTTATCCAGATCCACTGAAACCTGTCCAGAGCGCTTGCTTGCACTATTCTCAAAAACAAGCGACATTCTTTCTAAAAACTCCCCTTTCCATTTTGAGATCGTTACGGCATTAACCTCAAATTGATGGGCCAGTTCGGCCAGAGTATTTTCATTCTTGATGGCTTCCAGGGCTACCTTGGCCTTGAATTCCGCGCTGAATTTGCGCCGTGATTGTTTTGTCATAGGTCTGTTAAATTTAATTCTAATTTTTAACTAAACCTCTGGTCCAGGATTACGGGAGTATTATAATGCTCTATGGGATGGTTCTTTGGATTTAAACTCCACATTGTTATTAACGACAAAGGTGAAATCCTTGATTTCCTGTTTACCCAAGCTGATGTGGACGACCGTGAGCCGCTGAAAAACAAGAACTTTCATGATAGAATATTCGGAAAACTCATTGGCGACAAAGGCTATATCTCAAAAACCCTGTTTGATGAACTTTTCACCGATGGAATACATCTGATTACAAAGATCCGCAAGAATATGAAAAACTCATTGATGCTTATCCATGATAAAATTTTACTAAGAAAAAGAGCTCTGGTAGAAACAGTTAACGATGAACTAAAGAATCAATGCCAAATAGAACATACCAGGCACAGAAGTTTTGAAAACTTTCTGTCAAACCTGATTTCCGGATTAATCGCCTATTCTTATCTGGATAAAAAACCTTCTCTGAATCTGGAAGAAGTAATTGAAAATAACCAAATTTGTAAAGCGGCTTAGGTCGAACTCACGTTATTGAAGTTCATATTAGTATTTATTTTATTATTTATTCTTCCACCAAGGCCATTTATTCAAATCGAAAATATGCTTTTACCCACCATTAAGATGAAAATGACTACTGTTAGGTCCTTTATTTCCTGGGAATGTTCCTGGGTCAATCCTAAGTCTTTCAATGAATTTTCCATTTTCCATAATCCCATAGCTGCCTTTTCTGATATGCAAACTATATTATTTGTAACCGAAAAAAGGAATTCCTTCTTATAAAGAAAGAACTCCTTTTAACATTCAATTACATTAATATTCTAATGATTTAATCTTGTTAAATAAATGGATTTTAGTCTCATCATCATCAATCCTGTCAAAATCATAAACAAACTGTCTTAAGAATTGATTCACTTCCAATTTATCTTTAAAAATACCCTTCGCAAGTACAAATTGTATCTCCTCCAGTATTTTAAAAATTAGTTCTGCTTCGTCAATATTTTTGGTTTCTTTTATGAGATCAAACAACAATTCAATTTGCTTTTGAATAAAATCTAAATTGAAAGTATTTTGTGAATATAATTCCTTCTCAATTAGCTTAATAAAATTATTCATCTTTCTCATTTTACAGGTTGAATGTGCCATACCTCTTTTGTGACAGGATTGTAAACCATTTCCCATCCTCCAAAAACATACTTGAAAAATCCGGGTTTAATTAAATCAGGGGTACTAGACGTTGCTCCCTTCAATATTTCCTTAGCAACCAATGACGAACCTCCTCTTCCTGTGCCCCAGAGTCTGTTATAATAATAGTCACTAAATTTCACCCCATTTACTTCATAATAGCCATCTTTAAAGATTGCTTCACTTGTTTGATTTACTGCATCAGTCGGATTTTTAGGCCACTTTTTTGTATAATCACCAACAATGTCGTTTATCCCGTAAATGGTAAGGCCAATAGCAACCCGTTTGCCAAAATCGTCCATTCCTACTTTTTGCCAGCCTTCACCGGTAATGTCAATTGCCGAGGTGGCTACAATTTCACCTGCATAAATCAATTTACTGTTTTTTACCACCCAGGTGCCAAACTTCCCAAGTTCTTTACCTGCCTTTAGCTCGGCGCCATAACCTCCGGTAACCCCGCTAACAACAGCCGACATTCCCACGTCAAACCAGTCGATTTGTTTAAACCAAATATCTTTCCCGGTCCATCCTTCCTGTTTGTTGGCATAGTTCATAGCTACCTGCATGCCATAATCCGTCATCCAGCCAATATCGGCAGCAATGGCATACGGTAACAAAGGCTGTGCCCCTGGTATTAATGCTGCAAGTAGTGTGAAAATTATCTCCCCGTCAGGGTCAGTATATTTCAACGGATTATTTAGAACATACGAATACCGGTTATAGTTTTGGCTAAAATCCGGCATCTGTACATAGTTGTCAGGAGATAAGAATCTGCCGAGAAGCGGATCATATAACCGTCCGTTCATGTTAATCAGGTTGAATTCGGGCAGGTGCTCGTGCCCTGTAAAACCTCTGCCGGCAAACAACTCTTTGTCGTTTGTATCCAAGGTGTAATTCCAGTCGTTGGCACTGCGCCTGCGCCCCCAGGCATCAAAGCTGTATTCTTTGTATGTTAAATCGGAGGCTTTAACCGCGTGGGTAATGCTCCCTAAATGGTCGCGCAAAACATAGTAAATAACCGGTGTGGCGGTTCCTGTTTTTACGCTCACTGCCGGGGCAGAGTAGGCATCGCCCCCCAACCAGGTGTATTGGGTAGTGGTACTGCCTTTTTCTTCTTTCATGTATCGGCTGCCGGGGTACCAGCGGGTGTAGAGTGTGTTGCCGTTTTGGCTTACTACCATTTTGCAGCGTTGCTGGTCGCTGTTGTAAGTAAATGAGGCAGAATAATTGCCTTCGCTAATGTCCTCAACCTGCTGGAACCAGGTATAATTAATATCCTGTTGGTAGGTTGGTACAAGATTGGCGTCTTTGGCATACAAGTCGGTTACCTGGTAACCGTCGTATTCCATCAGCCCCAGGTCATTTTTACGGGTAATGTTGCCCGAGTTTTCGTATCCAAAACCGTTATTTGCATTGCTGTTGCCCCATATACTATCGAGACGAAGGTTTTCGTACCCGAAGTTTTCAGTAAGGATACCGTGTTTCATGTTTTTACGGAAATTGGGCCAGCCAAATTTGGGGTCGAAACCATAATCGTAACTATAAATACTACCGATAGTTACATTGTCGGGCAGCCCCATGTTGTAATTCATGGTGGCTGTCAGGTTTGCCCCGTATTTTGCACTGGTTATTTGTCCGTATTCATTCATTGCGTCAATGTCCCAAACCACTGTTGTGCCTGCTTTTACTTTCTCAATTAGTCCAGAATTGCTGTCGTACACAGTTTCTTCTATAACTCCCGAAGGGTGGGTACGTTTATACAAACGCCCAACTCCATCGTAATCAAAAGTAATAGAAAAATTTGTACCGGCAATGTTTTCGGCAATGCCGGTTAAACGCCCTTTTACACCAGTTGTTGCATAACTGTAGGCACGGCTTACCGAACCGGGCGAACTAATGCTGGTTAGCTGTTTGTAATTGTCGTAGGTATAATCGGTTGTTTCCGATCCTGTGGTATGGTAATCAAGCAAACCATCGGAGGTGTATCGATAGTAAGTACTATCTCCCTGAGCATTTACCTGGGCCGTTATTCTTCCATAGGCATTGTAGTAATACTTTATAATTCCGGCATCCGGGTCGTCTAATTTAGTTTGATGCCCTGCAAGATTGTATTCGATTTGGGTTACTCCTCCCGGATGGTTAATGCTTTTCACCTGTCCGTTAGGATAATAATTGTAAGTTAAAGTTCCGCCAAAATCAGATGCAGTGGTCAACAATCCCTGGTTATCGGTTTCCTTCCAGCTTGTTAATCCTTCCGAGGTTTTGGTCACGCGATTCCCGGAATAGGAAATATTTGTAATCTTTCCACCCGAAGTAGTAATTTTATCCAGACGGTTTTTTGTATCGTATTCATACAATGTATAATCAGTTGGAATAGTAGTTGTAGTGGCCGGTTCATATTTCTTGCTTAACCTTCCTTTTGTGTCATATCCGGTATTCGAATAAACCGTTCCGCCAAAACTTTTTACATCCGTTCGCAGTTCTTTCCCTTCTTTGTTATACCAGGTTTTGGATTGCGAACCATCGTTGCCCGATGTGGTTACTGTGTAAACTTCGCTGGTTAGAACACCATCTGCCTCCCAGTTGTACGCTGTGGTAGAAATAAAACCGTCGGGTTCCGATTGGGTTGCAAGCCGTCCCAAATTGTCGTAGGTAAAAGTGGTTTCATTCCCCCGGTGATCGGTTTCTTTTTGTAAACGGCCATAAGTATCGTAGGTATAATTTGTGACAAGCCTTAGCGGATCAGTCACTTCTTTTAAGCGAATGCCGTTGGTTTCGTATTCGTAATCATTATCTCTTGCCCCACCGTTGTTTGAATACAGGAACTTTTGTTTGAGATTCCCGTTGCTGTAGTAATCGTGATTTATATAATATTCCCAACTTGTACCCACATTATACCTGATAAAGTCAGGTTTTAACTTTCCATCGTTGTAATAAGTATAGGTTGTTTTGTTGGACTGTGTCGTTTCACCGCTTTTCTCGTATTTAACAATCGATTCCTGGAGCCTTCCGATATACCAATTGGTTTCGTCATTACTGTAATATGTATTGGTAGTGGTTTTGGTCACCCCATTGTCAAACTTTTGTTTGGCTTCCTTTAAACTTCCTTTTATCGTTGAATCATAAGTATAAGTGGTAGAATCCTGTTGTCCTTTTAGCACATTACGACTCATATGATAATTGATGAAAGGAAAAATTGGATCTAAGCCTGTAACATATTTGGTAACTTGCTTGCTCCACGTATTTTTTGTTTCACTGATTTTTGCCCCATCAACATAATTTTTTGTAGATAATACAGTAGGAAAAAAATAGGTGCCGTCATAGCTGGAATTTGTTTCAGTTTTGGTGTCCCAATGTGAGTCCTCAACTATCATTTGTTCGAAGCCCAAAGACCCTTTCCCTTGACGATGTATTTTTAAACCTGTGTAACTGTAATCCTGATTCAACGTAGAACCTCCGTTTGTCCAGTAATCGCTTACAACATTTAACGGTCCCATATAGGTGAAAACCGGGAAATCGTCGGTAGCTGTACCTTTCTCATAGTTACTGTATTCTCCTGAAAGTTTTCGGTACGACAAAGCTCCCGTATTGTTTAACCCATCAGCAAACCTGGAAAGGAGAATGTTTGTATTACCATCAATTTTCCCCCGACGGTAACCGTTAGTTGCAGATGTTACAATAATATCAGTCTTCCCATTCCCATCGTAATCGCTTAGTGTAAACTGATAATCTTTGTTGTACTCTGAACGCTCATAATATTCGCTACTCATATCAGTAGCGTTGGGTTTTGTAATAAAATAGTACTGTCGCGGATTATTACTAGTATTCTTACTTAATGCGAGAATATCGGTGCGACCGTCGCCATTGAAATCCCCGGTATAAACCACATCGCTTTTCAAATCAGACTTCTTTTTAGTAAAATAATTAGCGACAAAACCTGTTCCGGTTGATAAACGAAATTGCCACTGAGACCATTCGTAAGAGCCGGAACCATAAACGAAAATATCGGTTTTGCCGTCGCCATTAAAATCACCTAGCTTGTAAAGGTGGTTTGCGTTGGGATAGGTGCCGGAATAAATAGTTGTCAACGAATTTCCATTAATTGTATAAATTTTAACCCCGTTACTGTCAAATGTCCAAATATCTGTTTTTCCATCACCATTAAAATCACCAAAATAGTCTTTATTTCCCCAACTATCAATCGTACCATAATTTTTGAGACTAAAATAAGTATTTAAGGATGTTGTCCGCATTGAATACAAATTCCATGCGCTGTTTGAGATTGCTCCCCCACCTCTGACTTTCCCTAGCACATCTTGTACTCCGTCACCGTCAAAGTCAGCTGCATACTGATATTTAGGATCATAAAAATTGTCATTCGTAGGCAATTCAGCAATAAGCTTGAAAGTGCCAAAATTGGTTTCTGTCGATAAAGCATAATTATAATAAACTTTGCTATTAGTAATTAAACTCCCTTCAACATCAAGAAAAAACAGATCATCCATTCCGTCTCCGTTCAAGTCGGAGGGCATAACCAAATCTATTGTAACCGGACACGTTCCTGAGGCACTGTATGTAAATCCTCCGTATTCGGTTGCAAGATATAGCCTCCAACTTTTTAGATCAGATTTTTTTACAGTAAAAATGTCTGTCCTTCCGTCACCGTTAAAATCACCCGGATATTGTGTATAGTTTGTTGAAATATAGCTATTATATTCAAAATAGGGATAGTTATCACAATCGCCTGTCGGATATTCATAGGAAAAAGCGGTTGAGTTGTACCTGCTGTTGTTAATTCCGTATTCAATTACTTCGTTCAATACCGAATTGTTACTGTAATATGGAGAAGTATAATTATAATTGTATTTCAATTCATATTTCTTAACAAGTGTAGAATTATATTTCATTTCAACCTTGTCCAAAATCAAGTTTTGCTCTAAGGTACCACCGCTAAAATATGATGTTGTTTTGTCTGATCTCTCCTTGTAATAAAAGGTTATCGTATTCGGACCATAGGTAATTTCTCCAATGTAATTATGTCCGTTTTGTTTTAAGTACTCAAATTCAATGGTATTCCCATAGAGGTCAGTCATTTTATTTACATACCAACTAACCTCTTCATTTAATCCAGCAATTGTTTGATCCGAGTCCAGGTCCCAACCATATTGTATGTCGATACCGGATTTGGTTTCTGCCGTAAATCTTTTGGGCGAACTTGTACCAACCGTCATACACTTAATACGAGTGAAATTGTCTATTTCTGTTCTGTATTCCGAGTTATCGGCACCATAAGACCCGCTGGTACAAATTAATCTTTGCCCGTCCAGAAAAAATCGATCGGTAGAAGTTAAATCAACCCCAACGCTATTCCCGTCATGATAATAAGTTTGTGGTCCCCTTGTTAGCACGGAAAGTCCGCCGATATTCCAACCATAACCAGCAATGCCGTTCCCACTATTGCTGGAATATGTTAACGAAAGTGAAGGGGCAAACCCTCCAACTCCTTCCGGTACCTGAAGAGGGATAGTGTAAGTTGCACCGCCTAATGCATTAACATTAAACGATCCGTTGGTGGCGCCAACCAAATATGAAGTATTTAAGGTTCGGTTCATTGGATCGACGACACTTGAATAAGGAATAGTACCCGTAATAATCGGGTCTACTATTTCTGCGGTTAAAGTACCGCCGTTAGGAGTATAGGAATAATTATTCCCAAATGTAATGCTGTTTCTTGCCTGGTAAGTTTTTGTTCCGGTATCGGTTGAAGTAATGACCAGATCGAATTCCTGGCTCAATACAGGACCCACACCCACCAACATAATGAGTATTGTATATAGTATTTTCATAATTATTTCTGTTGTTTTTGGTTGCATTCAAATTGAAATCATCTAGCCCTTTAGTTCAATTTTTAATTGATAAGAGTGTATTGTAGCCTTTTCTTAATCTTTAATAATTTTCCAATCAGAAAACTCTTGTCCGGCAACAATTTTCAAAACATATATCCCAGAAGGAAGATCTCTTAGGTTTACCTGATTTCTGGAATTTGGAGAACCGGCTTTATTGAGAATTTCTTTACCTTGGAGATTGAATACCAGAATTCTGATTTTTTTTGTTTCAAAATCAGGAATTTCTACAATTAGGTTCCCTTTTGTTGGATTAGGATAAATTTTAATCTCTCCAAAGTTTAAAGTTTCGGTGATCGGTTTTTCTTCATTAAATGCCGAGCTGTTTTCAATAGAAGCGCTTTTTAATGTAGTCCCGATATATATTCTTTGCTCCCTGTTTCCACTTTCATCATATGAATATTGATAATGATAATGCGTGGATTGAGCTTGTGCGTTGTATTTGGCACCAATGATAAGAAGTAGCGAAAATGCCAAAAGAATGAATAGTTTTCTCATGGCAATTATTTTGTAGCATTTTCAAGTTTCTCAATCCTTGCCTTTAAATCATCAATCTCAGCCTGCTGTTCCTGCACAGCTTTAATCAAAACAGGGATTAGTTCGGTATAGCGAATGCCCAATGTACCGTCTTCTCTTTCCGAAATAATCTCGGGAAATACCTCTTGTACCTCCTGAGCAATTAAGCCAAGCTGGTCTTTTGCAGCTTTTTCTGCAATTTTTGCATCAGCTTTTTCATTGCCCTTGTATTTGGGTTTTAGTTTATAGGAAACAGGTCGTAAAACAAGTAGTTTACTTTTTGCATCTGGCAAATCTTTAACATCGGTTTTTGCATTGATGTCGGATAAAATGGTTGGGTTGTAATTAAAATAAGCATCGGAAGCATAAAGTTCTTCCCACATCTGGCCATAATTACCTAAAGTACTGTAGCTTGAATAAGAGGGAGACAGAGATCCGTATTGAAAGGTTATTTCATCGCCACTGTCAGAAACCCGGAAAGTACCGCTAACATCGAGCTGGTAACTTGGCGAGGTGTTGTTGATTCCTACCTTGCCGGTACTGCTCACCTTTATCTGCGAAAAGCTACTCAAAGACAGGGCCAGAAAGCCCAAAACGAAAAGAAATGTAAATTTTTTCATAATTTTGAATTGTTTTTAATGTAGCATTATGGGTTACCGCCCGGCTACGTTATTAATTATTAGGGATGAAGCCCGGAGTTATTCCGGGTTTTTATTTTTTACTTTAATTGAATAATGGTTTTGTGTTTATTCTTTAGTTTTATGTCAAATCGCCAACAGGCACGGGTTTGTAAATTGTTAGTTCGAATTTATAGGGATCTGTTTTTAAAAGCAAGGAGATACAAACGCCATAAAGCTTTTTTGTTGTATAGGAATTTTATAAACACCTGCATATTTGATATTTACATATTACGGAGATAGGGTTTTATATAGCTTTTTTTAAACTTGAGATTATCTTTTTTACAGCTCAGGTTTGGTGTTTCAGTGAAAAAGGCAATTCCTTTTTGATTAAAACGATAAGGCCACAATGAATTTGAATGCTAATTGAAAATCAGTATTGATCTTAGATGAAGATGTTCTTGTACAAATAGTCGTGCTTCATCGGGCACACCGGATTGAGTTTACGGGCGATTTATTTAACGGATAGTTAAAATATAGAAAGCCCGGATTTCCGGGCTCTCTAGTTCTATTTAGTATTCCTTTGAAAAGAAGGATTCGACTTGCGGATTTTAGGTGCAAGCATGCGTAAGAGCTTGGCGCATATTATTTTATACTAATCTCTCGTATGCTTTCCCTTCTACCTTCAATATATTTGATTTGAATTTCTATTCCCGGAGAGAAGAAAAGTATTTGTAGATCGGCCGGTTTTTCCGAATCGATTACTGTAAATGTCTGAACATTATTCTCCCGGTCGAAAACTGTTGCACTCCAGTTTTCTGTATCCATTCGGTATCCCCACGCTCCCTTATAGTCTTCGGTAATTCCACCAGTTACTTTCAATTCTATTTTGGTACTGATTCCTTTAACCGGATTAACTGCCATAGAATATGAAGTATTGGCTCCGGCATCAAAAACTGAATTATTTGTGTTTAGGATATCCGATCCTTTTGAAGACTGTTCAGGGTACCCGATAATACTGACGGGAGTATATTCTGAACTATTGACGAATTGATCTAAATAATGACTAAATTCAGGAATTTGAACCGTTTCGCCCAAGGCTGTGTACTTGTTGCTCATATTTTGCCTCACCTGCACCGGATCGATATAAACTGCATGGCTTATCAGACTTGTTTGAAGTATCGTGTCGTCGAGTGTTCCATCTTCCTTCAGGTCGGTTGCAACGTTTGTCAGCAATTCAGACACATCGGCTACACTCCGATACCCCTGCATAATTGCCGACATAGTGAGAAGAGCGGCATTTTCATCTCCCTGTTTTGTAATATCAAGTGTTTCAGAATCTGCATTTGCAGAATCTAAAAGCTTAAAAACGTTTAATACCTCCTGCTTAGCCTTTGCCTTGGCTTCAGTAAAACTATATCCATTTGCAAGGAGATATTCTACACGTGGCTTTTCCAGGTACGTAAGCACATTAACGTTAATGGAGTTTTTATCGCTCACATCGGCAATCGCACTCAGTGACAATTTGGCCAAAGAATTCTCTCCGCTTATCTCGTCAAAATAAAAGCCGTCAGCTTTAACCTCAACATAAGGAGAAGCAAGTTCTAAACCTTTTAGTTCAAACAATCCATCATCGCTGTTTATTTGGGTGATGTAGGTTTTCCCCGTTTGTGAATAATCCTCATTCAATTCCGACAAGGTAACGGAAGTTCCAACATTAAAGGGACCTTTTTGTACAACGCCGGATATATCAGTTTTATCGATTGCTTCGATTTCATCTTTTTGGCAAGAAAAGAATATCAATTGTGCAGCTGTCAAGGCTGCTACTATAAGAAAACTACGTGTATTCATCTATGATTTGTTTTTATGTTTAAATACTTTTAACGGGTAAAATGTAAAAATCTTACCGGCATTTCTATATTTTGGTACATGCTCAATCTCAACTGCCTGACTTATAGTTTGTGGAGAACATAAGCATATAATATTAGTAATCAGGTTGCTTAAAACAGCAAACCCACAATTCCAATCCCAATAGCAAAAATATTTCCGCTGTAGGATGTGTCGGTTTCTTTTTCTTTGATGTCCATCATATGGTAACCCGCTTCAAAGGTTATTCCCAGGTGAGATTTAACAGGCACCACAATTCCGGCGCCAAAAAATATATCGGTACCCGAGCCTTCTGAATTATCTGAGCCGTAATCTATATTCATTCCATAGTAACGTAATCCTACATCGAAATACGGGAAAGCTGTACTGTTCTCGTTACCAAAGGCATAACCTATTTGAGGGCCAATGCCAATGTTGTTGCTTTTGTAATCGCCTTGTTTTTCATAAGCAAACTCTAATCCTCCACCAACAAAAAAGTTTTTGGCTACAAAAAAGTTTACACTTGGCGACAGGTTAAATGTTGTGGCATTATTACCATCATAATCTTCGAAAAGTTCGCCACTCTGGTTGGTAAAACTTGCCACACCAGCAATAAAGGTTGCTCCTTTGTCAACGGCAAATTCTTGGGCAAATAAATTGCTTACACAAGCAAGTAGACAGAAAATAAAGATTAATAATTTAATTTTCATTTGAATTGTTTTTCAGAATTTAAAACTTTAATAATAAATCAACATTGCAAAAAAATAATAGAAAATTCACCCTCGTTATTAATAACGAGGGTGACAGAAGTAACTCCTTAATTCATTTCGTTAATTCAGATGCAGCCATTCTAAGTAATTCCATAAATTTGTCAAATGGGATACTCCGAGTTACCATTTCTTGATCAACATCAGTATTGGGAAACTCAATTTCTAAATTATGAACTCCTTTTTCTTGGCTTACAATAGCCACAAATTTTTTGCTATAATAAATCTCAGCATAAACTTTATCATGTTCACTATCACTACAAATAATTATTTCTTTCATGCTATTTCTATTTTGGTTCTAAAAATCCCATAAAATTATTACTGGAGTCAAACCTAGCTCCTTTTCCTGTAAATAAGTCAAATATATCTAAGCCCCCAAATCTATTATTAGTTATTTGTTTTGAAGGACTTTCTAAAATTTGATTAACAATATTCTGCCCTGTAAGATTTAGCTCTTTACCCGGCACATTAGGGAATACGGATCCAGGTCTGCTACCATGCTTTTGTAATGCACGTCCAGACTTTGTGAGGCCATTACGATCTATAGTCATACTAGAATTTTTGAAGTCGGTCATTTTGTCGTCAATGCTTAGAGGTTTTTTCCACTTAATCTTACCAAGAAGTTCCGTTGCTCCCCATGTCACTCCTGCTGTTACCACCCTTTGTCCGAATTGTTCTCCGGAAGCAAATCTAAAACCGTCTTCTCCCGTGGCATCTATACCTGAGGTGAGGCCAATTTCTGCCAGTTTTGTCCAACCGGAATTTCTGGCCATGAGCATTCCAAACTTACCAACAGAATGACCTGCTTTTATGCCAGCCCCATAACCCATAGTTAGCCCACTGAAGACTCCCGAAACAGCAACATCAAAAAAGTCAACTTTGTTAACCCATGTAATCTACCCTAAAAACAGCAACGCTGAAAAATGTAAAAATTCATAATTTTAGGGTAATGAAAAAGAGTCAGTTTAACGAGGCGCAGATCATTAAGATTATTGCGTCCCAGGAAAGCGGCCGATCGGTTTCAGATCTTTGCCGTGAACATGGTATCAGCCAGGCTACCTTTTATAATTGGAAGGGTAAATATTCAGGCATGAATCTTTCGCAGTTAAAACAGTTAAAGGAACTGGAAAAAGAATTGGGTCAGTATAAAAAGATTGTGGCAGAGCTCACTCTGCAGAACACTGTTCTTAAGGAAGTTATTGA
>JACDJC010001702.1_pt1 | contig 19018 bp, 19 predicted proteins | sample 7454191 | NCBI WGS metagenome assembly JACDJC01 (sample SAMN14253291, study PRJNA609438) | sludge metagenome | isolation source: sludge after 25d culture with pyrite and EDTA | collected 2018-12-20 | reverse complement strand
GGCGCCGTCGCTGCACGCCGCCATTCTCGCCGAGGCCGACGGCGATCCGGCCGATCCGTTGGTGACCGCGAAGGCCTTGGCGCGGCTGGTGGCGGCGCGGCGCGCGAGCGGACGCGATCCGCTGACCTTCGGCATGACGTTCCCGTTCTCGACCCACAATTATCAGTTGCGGTTCTGGATGGCCGCCGGTGGCGTCGATCCCGACGAGGATGTGCGCCTCGTGGTGCTGCCGCCGCCCTACATGGTGGGCAGCCTGATCAACGGCCATGTCGATGCCTTCTGCGTCGGCGCGCCGTGGAGTTCGGTGGCGGTCGATCTCGGCATCGGCCACATCCTGCACTGCGTCTCCGACCTGTTCGCGCACGCCGCCGAGAAGATACTCGCCGTGCGCGAACCGTGGGCGGAGCAGAACCCGGAGACGCTGGCGAAGCTGATCCGCGCCCACGGCCGCGCCGTCGGTTTCATCGCCGATCCGGCGAACCGCGACGAGGTGGTGCGGCTGCTCGCGCATCCGGAACGGGTCGGCGTCGACGCCGGCGCGATCCGGCGCACCCTCGACGGCCGCCTCAAGGTCTTCCCCGACGGCACCGTGCGGGAGCACCCGCACTATCTCGTGCTCGGGCATGGCAGCACCGGGCGGCCCGACCCGGTGCAGGCCGCCTGGCTCTATGCCCAGATGGTGCGGTGGGGGCAGGCGGCGTTCTCGCCGCAAGGGTTGGAGGGCGCGCGGCGCGTGTTCCGGCCCGATCTCTACGACGCCGCGCTCGGCTGGCCGGCTCCGTCCCAGGCGGAGGCCGGCGACGGCATCGGCGCCTTCACCGGTCCGGCGTTCGATGCGGGCGACATCCCGGCCTATCTCGCCGCGTTCCCGATCCGCCGCAGCCGCGGCTGACGGCGCGGCTGCTCAGGCCATGCGCGTGCTGAACGGCGCGACCGCGATGCCGTTGCGTTCGAGTTCCTCGCGCACGCGGCGGGCGATCGCCACCGCGCCCGGCGTGTCGCCGTGGATGCAGACGGTGTCGATCCGCATCCTGATGACCTTGCCGGACGCCGCGGTGACCGCGCCGTCGCCGACCATGCGCACCACGCGCCCGGCGATGGCGTCGGCGTCGTGCAGCACCGATCCCGGCTTGCTGCGCGCCATCAGTTGCGCGTCGTCCTCGTAGGCGCGGTCGGCGAACACCTCGGAGACGGTGGAGAGGCCCGCGGCCTCGCCCGCGCGCGCCAGCGCGGTGCCGGGCAGCACCACGAAATGCAGTTTCGGATCGACCGCCTTGATCGCGGCGGCGATGGCGCGCGCGGTCATGTCGTCGGCGCAGCCGACATTGGACAGCGCGCCGTGCGCTTTCACATGGGTCACCTTATGGCCGGCGAGGGCTGCGACCGCCTGCAGCGCGCCGATCTGGTAGGCGACCATGGTTTCGATCTCGGAAGCGGTAAGGCCGGGCACCGGGCGGCGGCCGAAGCCGTGCAGGTCGCGATAGCCCGGATGCGCGCCGATGGCGACGCCGCGTTCCTTCGCCAGCTTCGCGGTCTTCAGCATGATGTCGGAGTCCCCGGCGTGGAAGCCGCAGGCGACGTTGACGCTGCTGGCGAGCCCGAGCATCGCGTCGTCGTTGCCCATCTGCCAAGGCCCGAAGCCTTCGCCGAGATCGCTGTTGAGGTCGATTGTCGTCATCGGAGCACCTCGCGGAAAAATCTCACGGTTCGCCGGCGTGGGGATGCCACGTCGCGGCGTCGGTGGCGTTCACCGCTGCGCCCGCGACATTGGCCTGATGCAGTTCGGCCAGATTGAGGCTGGAAGCGCCGGCGGGATGGATGCGGCCGGCCAGCGCGCGCAGGGTTGCCGCCATCTCGCGCGCCGCGGCCTGCGCGTCCGCGACGCTAACCGCCTTGAAGCGCACCGCCGCGCCGGCTTGCGTCTGCGCGAAGCGGCCGAGATCGGCGCTGATGACGGTGGCGATCTTGGGATAGCCGCCGCTGGTGCCGCGGTCGGCCATCAGCACGATGGGCTGGCCGCTGCCGGGCACCTGGATGCTGCCGGTCACGGTGCCGTCGGAGACGATGTTGTGGCCGCCTTGATGCGCGATCTTCGGGCCTTCGAGACGATAGCCCATGCGGTCGCTGGTGGCGGAGATGCGCCATTCGCTGTCGAGGAACAGCTTCACCGCGTCGCCGAACTCGTCGTCCTGCGGGCCCGGCACTACGCGGATCGGCGATTTCGGCCAGTCGGGAATGTCCAGCGCGCGCTCGTGCGGCGCGGGCTGCGCGGTGCCGACGTCGAGCGCGTCGCCGGCCTGCAGCGCGCGCGGGTAGGGACTGCCGAGACCGGCGCGGGCATTGACCGACAGGCTGCCGAACACCGGCTCGCCTTTGAGGCCGCCTTCGAGCGCGAGATAGCTGAACACGCCGTTGCGGGCCGGGCCCAGCCGCAGCGTCTCGCCGTCGGCGATCAGCGCGGTCTGGTTCATCGCGAGCGGCATGCCGGCGATGTCGGCGTTGCGCGCGGCGCCGGCAAGCGCAACGCGCACCGCGCCGTCGCGCGCGGTGAAGGCCGCGCCGAGCGGGCCGATCTCGATGGCGGCGGCGAAGGGCGCGTTGCCTGCGAGCGTGTTGGCGACCGCGAGCGAGCCGCGGTCCATGGCGCCGCTGGTCGTCAGGCCGTAGCGCTGCGCGCCGAAGCGGCCCGCGTCCTGCACCGACGTGGCCGGCCCGGCGACGGCGACGGCGAGCTTCGTCATGACGCGACCAGCTCGGCCACCGGCTCGCCGCGCGCGGCGGCGCGGTCGAGCGCGTCGAATTCCCGCGCGGGGATGGCGTGGAAGGTCACCGCGTCGCCCGGCTCCATCAGGAACACGGGATCGCGGTGCGGATGGAAGGTGCGGACCGGCGTGCGTCCCAGAAGGTGCCAGCCGCTCGGCGCGGCGAAGCACTGCACGCAGGCCTGCACGCCGCCGATGGAGATGGTGCCGGGCGGCGTCTCGGTGCGCGGGCTCTCGCGGCGCGGTGTGGCGATCGACGGATCGAGCCCGGAGAGATAGGCGAAGCCCGGCGTGAAGCCGATCATGGCGACGCGGTAGTCGCCGGCCGCATGCCGCGCGATCACCTCGTCCGTGGTCAGGTCGTGCGCGCGGGCGACCTCGTCGAGATCGATGCCGTAATCGCCGCCATAGACCACCGGCACGCGCCAGCGCCGCGCGGCGGTCGCGGCCGGGGCGGGGCGCTGCGCCAGCGCCAGAATCTTCTCCGACAGCTCCGCGAAGCCGATCTGCACCGGATCGTAATGCACCAGCAGCGAGCGATAGGTCGGCACCGTCTCCGTGACGCCGGGCACGGCTTCGCGCGCCATGGTGCGGTCGAGCGCCAGCACGCGGCGGTTCACCTCAGGATCGATGCTGCGGCCAAATTCCACAGTAATGGCGGCGTCGCCGGACGGCAGCAGGCGGGGCGGCGTGGCGGTCATGAGCGGTCGGCCGGATGGCAGGCGCGGAGCGGCATGGCGCTACTTGTCCGACACTCCCGGCCAAATGGCAACGGACAAGCCGGCATCGCTGCCGTCCTCAATGTCGGCTTGACGCGCGGGACCGCTGGGGCAACAAGGTCGCAGATCATTCCGGAGTCGTTCTCATGCCGCTTTCACCCGAAGCCGTCGCCACGCTCAAGCGCGTCTCCACCGCGACCGTCACGACCGTGCTGCTCAAGAAGGGGCTGCGCAACGTCTGGATGCGCGGGGCGCGTCCGCTGCGGCCGGGGCAGGAGCGGCTGGTGGGTCCGGCCTTCACGCTGCGCTTCGTGCCGGCGCGCGAGGATCTCGCCACGCCGGAATCATGGTCGAAGCCGATCTCGACCCGCACCGCCATCGAGGCGATGCCGGAAGGCTGCATCACGGTGGTGGACGCCATGGGCGTCACCGATGCCGGCATCTTCGGCGACATCCTGGTGGCGCGGATGGCGAAGCGCGGCGTCACCGCGCTGGTGACCGACGGCGTGATGCGCGATCTCGAAGGCGTGCTCGGCACCGGGCTGCCGGTGTGGTGCAACGGCGCGGCCGCGCCGCCGTCGGTGGCGGGCCTCACCTTCGTCAACTGGGGCGAGCCGATCGGCTGCGGCGGCGTCGCGGTGTTCCCGGACGACGTGATCGTCGCCGACCAGGACGGCGCGGTGGTGATCCCGCAGGCCCTGGTCGATCAGGTGCTGGCGGAAGGCCCGGAGCAGGAGGCCATGGAGGCGTGGATCGTGGGCGAGGTCAACAACGGCGCCGCGCTGCCCGGCCTCTATCCCATGAACGCCGAAACCAAGGCGCGCTACGCGGCCTCGAAATCGAAGACCTGACGCGCGCCGCGCGTCAGCCGCGCATCCGCCGCCAGCCGACCACGGTTGCTTCGAGCCGGCTGCCGGACTCGCTGTTGTGCCATTCGCCGTTGATCCGCACGCACGGAAACGGCAACTGGTAGGTGCCGCTCTTGTCCTCGCACAGAACCTGAACCGGCTCGTCCGGCGGCGGATCGCCGCTGCCATCGAATTCCGCCAGCCGTTGCGTGCGTGTCGTCATCGCAAATCCTCAAATCTTCAAGGACACCCGACCCGTCCGCGGATCGGGTATTCCCCCGGTCCGTAGACGATCAGCAGATTCACCGGCACGTTTGCGTTGTTCGTATGGCGGCGGCGCCTCTTTGGAGCGGGAACCGCGCAGGGGAAAATCCGCAGAAGCACCGGAGTTTCGGAAACCGGGACAAGCATTGGTTTACGCCTTCGCGCCGAACAATGGCCGCGAAAGGAGGCAAGCGATGCTGCCATTTGTTCTCTCAATCGTGGCCGCTTCAGGTTTGTTCCTGCTGGCCGGGGCCACGCGCAACCAAGGCTGGTATGTCGCGGATCAGTTGTGCCTGCGCGGGCCGGCGCTGTGCGACAGTCCGGGACTGTTGTGGATCGCCATTGCCGTTGTGGCGCTGGTTCTCAGCATCCGGGCCGTGGTCAAGACGTGACGGTGCCTACATCGGCTCGGTCCAGCGGACGTCGTCGGCCACGGCGGGTTCCGGCGCGATGCTCGCAGTGGCCGGCGCATCCGGCGAGGCTCCCGCGACGGGCGCGGGCTGCGCCGCGAGGCGCCTGACGCCGCCGGCATCGAGCGCGAACAGCGGCCGGTATTTGACCAGCGCGCCGTCCTCGACCAGCGCCAGCGTGCGGTTGTCGAGGATGAGCCAGCGCCCGTCCAGCCGGGCGGCGGCGACCGCGTGGTCCTCCGCGCCCGCGGTATCGCGCAGGATCACCAGCCGCAGATCGTCCGCCGCGACGCCGGCCTCGCGGAGCGCGACCAGCTTGGCGATGGCGTAGTCCTCGCAGTCGCCGGCGCCGGCCGCGAGCGTCGCCAGCGGCGCGGTCCAGCGGTCGTCGACGCCATGCTGCGCGCGGTCGCTCACCGGACGGACCGCGAGATTGATGGCGCGGTTGATCCGGCCGAGCCGCGCGCGGCCCTCGTGGGAGGCGGCGAGGGCGACGATCGCCAGGAATTGACGGGCGGGTGCGTCACAGGTGCCGGGATCGGCGCGACAGGCCGCGAGCGTCGCCCGCTCGGCCTCCACCGCGCGCTCGACCTCGCGCCATTTCGCCGGGAGCGGCCCTTCCGGCAGCATGGCGGCGAACAGGCCGAACGGCTCCGCGCCCGGATCGGCGGCGGCCTTTGCCGGACCGGCCGCGCCGAGCATGGCCATGACGAGTGCGAGCGTCCATGCGCCCCGAGAAGAGTAAGCCGGCATCCGACGCGCCCCTTGTCCGGGCGTCGGCGGCAACCGGGTGCCCGCGCGCGACCGGATCATTGGAAGCGAGCTTGCGGGCGAGAGCTTTCCGCACCCCTTAAACGGGGCGTCGCGGCAAAGTTTGTATGGAGCTATGAAGAACGGGAGCCGACCGTTTTCGGTAAAATTTGAAACAGGGCTGACGCAAGAGGGGCGACCGGGTCGCCATCGGTACCGCAAACGAATTTACATGTATTCGTGACCTGTTTTTGCGATCAGTCTGGCGGTTTCAAAGTATAGTCAGGATGAGGTTGTGAGATGACAAACCGGAAGTCCACGGCTTTTAACCATGAAATCCGGAAGAATGTCTCGGTCCCGTCCTGTATTGAGCAGAAGAATGCGCCGGGGACTTTCGTCTGGCGGCAAGAAACCCGGAAGCCGGCGCGCCTTTTACACTATTTTACTTCGGGCAAGCGCCGGCCGCAGTGCAGGATAATTCAATTCGCTAGGGGAGACGGTCATTTGATGCTAAACATCGGCCCGTTAGCGAATTTTTAAGTAATGGCTTTTCGAGACGGGGGCGGGCGTGAATTTCGCCGGACATTTTGACTCGAAGCTGACCTACGACTCTCCCGTCTCTCTCGACGGCGAACGGTTTTCGTTCGACTCCAAGCCCGGCTTCGCCCATTCCGACAGCGGCGGCGTCGTGGTGGTGCCCGACGCGCACCTGCTGTTCTCCGGCGGCTACATGCGGATCGGCAACGACCTGATCATTTCGGGTCCGGAGAGCAAATTCGTCGTCGGCAACTATTTCAAGGGCGAAAGCAGGCCGACGCTGGCCTCGAAGGACGGCGCGACGCTGTCCGGCCAGATCGTCGATGCCCTGACCGGCCACGTTCACTACGCGCAGGCCGCGGCAACGGCGCCGGCGCAAGTGATCGGTCATGTGCTCAAGCTGACGGGCAGCGCCACGGTCATCCGCAACGGCGTGTCGATCGAACTGCATATCGGCGACGCCGTGCAGAAAGGCGACGTGGTGCAGACCGGGGCGGACTCCACGGTCGGCATGACCTTCATCGACGGCAGCGCGTTCGGCATGACATCGAACGCGCGCATGGTGCTGAACGAGATGATCTTCGATCCCAACGGATCGTCGAACTCCTCGCTGATCAGCCTGGTGCAGGGCACCATCACCTTCGTCGCCGGCCAGACCGCGAAGAACGGCAACATGCGCGTCGACACGCCGGTCGCCACCATGGGCATCCGCGGCACCGCGGTGCTGGTGGAGATCGGCGCCGACGACGGCCCGACCAAATTCTCGGTGCTGGTGGAGCCGGACGGCCACACCGGCTCCTACAATCTCTACGACAAGGTCAGCGGCCAGTTGATCGGCACCGTATCGCAGGCGGGGCAGGTGACCTTCGTGTCCTCGCTCGGCGTCGGTCAGGGCGTGAGCGCGGTCGAGCAGCTCAAGACGATGCAGGACCAGCAGGCCGAGAAAGCCATCATCCAGCAGGTCTTCCAGCTCTTCTTCCCGAACTACAACCCGGACGACTCCAAGCCGAACACCAACAAGTTCGGCTTCTCCTCCGGCAACAGCCTCGCCGAGATCATCATCACCACGATGACGTCCGGCGACCAGACCGCGATCTCGCGGATCGATCTGCATTTCACGCCGCCCGATCCCGGCAGCGGCGCTCCGTCGTCGCCCGACGTGATCCTCTACAACACCAAGGCGTCGTTCTCGGCCGAGGACATTTTCCTGGAAGAGGCGAACGGCAGCGGCATCGAAACCCGCCAGACCTTCAAGATCGCCGACCTTGTCCACATCGACGACCCGGATATCGACAGCCCGCCGTTCTACGACATCGGCGTGCCGTTCGTGCCGGGCAGCGCGGTCATCAAGAGCGCGACTTCGTCCTTTGCCGGCCTGATCCCGACGCTGACCGAAGCCGACCTCAAGAACCTGCTGTCCATCGACCAGAATACCGGGCAGGTCTCCTTCAGGGAGAAGGATTTCGATTTCCTTCCCGAGGGGCAGACGGTCGAATACGTCATCCAGGTGACGGCGTCCTCCGGACCGGACAGTGCAAAACTCCTGATCCACGTTACGGTCACCGGCACCAACGACGCGCCGACGCTCGCATGCGTCCCGGCGGGCACGCTGACGGACACGGCCGTCTTCGACACTTTCGACAATCTGTGCGGCGACCTCGCGGGCCACGATCCCGATGCCGGCGAGACGGCGTCGCTGACCTATGCGGTGCTCACCGATGACGGTCCGGAAAACGGCGCGGTGGCCGGCCTCTACGGCACGCTGACCGTCGACAGCCACGGTCATTACACCTACGTCCCGAATGCCGGCGCGATCAACGCGCTCGGCGAGGGGTCCTATCAGGACGTATTCACGATCGTCACGACCGATGTCCACGGCGCGACCGGCACCGCCACGCTCACGGTGAACGTCGAGGGCGCCGACGACGCGCCGGCCTTCGACGTGCGCGACCAGTACGTGACCGAAAGCATCGTGGTGCGCGGCTTCTCGCTGACCCATACTTTCACCTTGCACGACCTGATCGGCGAGGATGTCGACGCGGGAGGCGAGACGTTCACGCTGACGGCCAGCGCGGATCACGGCACGCTGGCGCCCGCCCGGAACCACGACGACCTGACGGTGACGGGCAGGAATACGGCCGTGCTGAAGCTGGAGGGAACCCTCGACGCCATCAACGACGCGCTGCAGGGCGCTTCCGACGGCCTGACCTACAGCGCCGGCCTGCTCGACAGCAGGGTCGAGCACGTCCAGCTCGTCCTTACCGACGGCCAGGGACTGAGCGACACGCTCAATTTCGTCTTCCAGCAGAACAGCCTCGCCTCCGGCAGCCTCACCGGCGGCAGCGGCAAGGACGTGATCTTCTCCAACCTCGGAAACAACGTGATGACGGGGGGCGCCGGCGCCGACACGTTCGTGTTCGACGGCCTGAAGGGTTTCGACGTCATCACCGACTTCAATTCCGGCGAAGACCGCATCGTGATCTCGGACACGTTCGCGAGTTTCGACGACCTGCTCGCGCACACTCACGATATCCACGGCAACGCCGTGATCGTCTCGGGACTGTCCAGCCTCACCATCGCCGGCATCGACAAGGCGCACCTCACGTCATCCGACTTCCACATCGTCGCGTGATGGCGTCCGTCCCTTCATCCGGCAAGACCGAACTGGGCGAGGCGTTGCGCGCCTGCCGCGGCGCCTTCATCGGCGTCGGCGCGATGAGCTGCGTCATCAACGTGCTCTATCTCACCGGCTCGTTCTTCATGCTGGAGATCTACGACCGCGTGCTGCCGAGCCGCAGCGTGCCCACGCTGGTCGGCCTGATGGTGCTGGCGGGCGGGCTCTACATGGTGCAGGGCGTCCTCGACCTGATCCGCGGCCGCATCCTGATCCGCATCGGCGCGGCGCTCGACGAGATGCTGAGCCGGCGCGTCCATGACGTGGTGGTGCGGCTGCCGCTGTCGGCCGGCAACCGCGCCGAGGGCCTGCAGCCGCTGCGCGATCTCGACAACCTGCGCGGCTTCCTGTCCGGCATGGGGCCGGGCGCGCTGTTCGATCTGCCCTGGCTGCCGTTCTATCTCGCGATCTGCTTCGCCTTCCACACGCTGATCGGCGTCACCGCGCTGATCGGCGCGATCGTGCTGATCACGCTGACGGTGATGACCGAATACCTCACCCAGGCGCCGATCAAGCGCGCCATGGGGCTCGCGACGCGGCGCCAGGAGCTTGCGCTCGCCAGCCGCCGCAACGCCGAGGTGCTCGCGGCGATGGGCATGGCGGGGCGGGTCGGCCGGCGCTGGGACGAGGTCAACCGCGACCATCTCGCTGCGAACCAGCGCGTCAGCGATGTCGCCGGCGGCCTCGGCGCCATCGCCAAGGTGATGCGGATGATGCTGCAGTCGGCGGTGCTCGGCGTCGGCGCCTGGCTCGTCATCAACCAGCAGGCGACGGCGGGCATCATCATCGCGGGCTCGATCCTCAGCGCGCGGGCGCTCGCGCCGGTCGATCTCGCCATCGCGCACTGGAAGGGCTTCGTCGCCGCGCGGCAGAGCTGGCACCGCCTCAACCGGCTGCTCGGCACCCTGCCGGCCGAAGCGGCGCCGACCCCGCTGGAGGCGCCGTCGCGCCGGCTTGCGGCCGAGACGCTGACCGTGATTCCGCCGGGCGGGCAGAAGGCCGTGGTGCAGGACGTCGCCTTCGCGCTGGAGGCCGGGCAGGGCGTCGGCGTCATCGGCCCGAGCGGCTCGGGAAAATCGTCGCTGGTGCGCGCGCTGGTCGGCGTCTGGCAGCCGGCGCGCGGCAAGGTGCGGCTCGACGGCGCCGCGCTCGACCAGTGGTCGCCGGAAATCCTCGGCCGCCACATCGGCTACCTGCCGCAGGACGTCGAGCTGTTCGCCGGCACCATCGCGCAGAACATCGCGCGCTTCGAGGACGATCCCGACGCCGCGGAGATCATCGCCGCGGCGCGCGAGGCATGCGTCCACGATCTCATCATCAACATGCCGGAGGGCTACGACACCCAGGTCGGCGACAACGGCTGCGTGCTCTCCGCCGGGCAGGCGCAGCGCATCGCGCTGGCGCGCGCGCTCTACCGCAAGCCGTTCCTGGTGGTGCTCGACGAGCCGAACTCGAACCTCGACAGCGAGGGCGACGCCGCGCTCAACGCCGCCATCCTCGCGGTGCGCGGGCGGGGCGGCATCGCGGTGGTGGTGGCGCACCGGCCGATCGGCATCGAGAGCGTCGACGTGCTGCTGGTGATGAAGGACGGCAGGGCGCAGGCGTTCGGCCCGAAGGAGGCGGTGCTCGCCCAGGTGCTGCACCGCCCGGCGAGCCCGCCGGCGATCAAGATCGTCTCCGACAAGGCAGGAGCGCAGCCATGAAAGGGCCGGACCTCGCATCGACCGGGGGCGCGGTCCGCGGCGTGCTGGCCGGGCTGGTCGCGCCGCTGGAGCGTATCGCGCTGTTCCGGAGCCTTGACCAGCCGGGCTCGCGCCGCTCGATCCGCCGGCACCTTATCGCCGGCCTCGTCATCGTCACGCTGCTGACCTGCGGGCTTGGCGGCTGGGCCTCGACCGCGCAGATTTCCGGCGCGCTGATCGCGCCGGGCTCCATCGTGGTGGATTCCAACGTCAAGAAGGTCCAGCACCCGACCGGCGGCGTGGTCGGCGAACTGCGGGCCCGCGACGGCGACCGGGTGCGGGGCGGCGACGTTCTGGTGCGCCTTGATGATACGGTGCCGAAGGCGAGCCTCGCCATCGTCACCAAGGGGCTCAACGGCCTGCTGGCGCGGCGGGCGCGGCTCTTGGCCGAGCAGGAGGGGGCGGAGCGCATCACCTTCCCGCCGGAACTGATGGAGGCGTTCGGCGATCCCGAGGTGCAGGCGCTGATCGGCAACGAGATCAAGCTGTTTCGGGTGCGCTCCTCCAGCCGCATCGGCCAGAAGGCGCAGTTGCGCGAGCGCATCGCGCAGCTCAAGGAGGAGATCGGCGGCCTCGCGGCGCAGGAGAACGCCAAGTCGCGCGAGATCGAACTGATCCAGAAGGAGCTGGTCGGCGTGCGCGACCTCTACAACAAGAACCTGATCCAGATCTCGCGCCTGACCACGCTTGAGCGCGACGCCGCCCGCCTCGACGGCGACCGCGCCCAGTTCATCGCCCAGAAGGCGCAGGCCAAGGGCAAGATCAGCGAGATCGAGCTGCAGATCATCCAGATCGACAAGGACCTCTCCAGCGAGGTCTCCAAGGAGATGCGCGAGATCAACGACAAGATCGGCGAGTTCGTCGAGCGCAAGGTGACCGCCGAGGACCAGTTGCGCCGCATCGACATCCGCGCGCCGCAGGACGGCATGGTGCTGCAATCGACCGTGCATACCGTGGGCGGCGTCATCACCGCGGGCGACACCGTCATGCTGATCGTGCCGGAATCCGACGATCTGTCGGTCGAGGCCAGGGTCAACCCGCAGGACATCGACCAGCTCCGCATCGGCCAGAAGACGCTGCTGCGGCTGTCCGCCTTCAACCAGCGCACCACGCCGGAACTGAATGGCACCGTGAGCCGCATCTCGCCCGACACCACCACCGACCAGCGCACCGGGCAGAGCTTCTATACCATCCGCGTCTCGCTGCCGCCGGAGGAGGTCGCGCGCCTCGGCGACGTCAAGCTCATTCCGGGCATGCCGGTGGAGGCTTTCGTGCAGACCGGCGAGCGCACCATGATATCCTATCTCGCGAAGCCGCTGAGCGATCAGCTCATGCGCGCGTTCCGGGAGAAGTGACGGGTATCGGCGCGGCGGTCATGGTGCGGTCGGCATGAATCGGCTCAAGCGGTACGCGCGGCGTTTCGGCTACGCCCGGCTGCTCTGCATCCCGCTGGTCGCGGCGCTGCTGGCGCTGCGCGTCGCCGATCCGCTGCCGCTTCATGAATTGCGGGTGCGCACCTTCGACGCCTACCAGGTCGTCAAGCCGCGTCAGGCGACGCAGCGCCCCGTCGTCATCATCGACATCGACGAGAAGAGCCTGTCGCGCTTCGGCCAGTGGCCGTGGCCGCGCACCCGTGTCGCCGATCTGGTGCAGCGCCTGACCGATCTCGGCGCCGCGGCGATCGCTTTCGACATCGTGTTCGCCGAGCCCGACCGGCTGTCGCCGGCCGCGGTGGCGGAGTCGCTGCGCGACCTCGACGAGGACAGCCGCGCCCGGCTGCGCGCGCTGCCGGGCAACGATCAGGTGCTGGCCGACGTGCTGCGGCGCGCGCCTGCGGTGCTCGGCGAGTCGGGCCTGCCGAAATCCGTGTCGCAGCCGGAGCTGAAGCTGCCGCTGACCGGCCTCGCCACGCTCGGCGAAGACCCGCGGCCTTTCCTGCTCAAGTTTCCCGGACTGCTGCGCAACATCCCCGTGCTGGAGGAAGCCGCGCCCGGCCGCGGCCTGTTCACCATCCGCACCGAGCGCGACGGCATCGTGCGCCGCGTGCCGATGATCATGGAGGCGCAGGGCGACGTGATGCCGTCGCTGACCTTCGAGATGCTGCGCGTCGTCACCAAGTCCGACACCATCCTGATCAAGACCGACGAGGCCGGCCTGCGCAGCGTCGCGGTGCCGGGCTTCGAGGTGCCGACCGACCGCAACGGCCAGCTCTGGGTCCATTTCGCGCGGCACGACGCGGCGCGCTACGTCTCCGCCGCCGACGTGCTGGAGGGCCGGATCGGGCCGGACGCGATTTCCCGCAAGCTGGTGCTGATCGGCACCTCGGCGGTCGGCTTGCTCGACGTCAAGACCACGCCGCTCGACCCGGTGATGCCGGGCGTCGAGGTTCACGCCCAGGTGCTCGAGAGCATGCTGACGCGCACGGTGCTGTCGCAGCCGAACTACGCCATCGGCGCCGAGATTCTGGCCGCTCTGTTGTTCTGCGCCGCGATCATCTGGCTCGCGCCGATCCTCGGCGCGCTGGCGCTGCTCGCCTTCGGCGCGGTCATCGTCGCCAGCATGGTGGCGGCGTCGTGGTACTTCTTCGCCGAGCAGCGCCTCCTGATCGATTTCACCTTCCCGCTGCTCGCCTCGACCGCGATCTACCTCGTGCTGGTGTTCAGCGCCTATGTGCGCGAGCAGGCGCAGCGCCGCCGCATCCGGTCGGCGTTCGGCCAGTACCTGTCGCCGGCGCTGGTCGAGCAGTTGGCGCAGTCGCCGGAGAAGCTGGTGCTCGGCGGGGAGGAGCGCGACATGACCATCATGTTCAGCGACGTGCGCGGCTTCACCTCGATCTCGGAATCCTTCAAGCACGACCCGCAGGGCCTGACCTCGCTGATGAACCGGCTCCTGACGCCGCTCACCAACGCCATCCTCGACCGCAAGGGCACCATCGACAAGTACATGGGCGACGCCATCATGGCGTTCTGGAACGCGCCGCTGACCGACGACCAGCACCAGATCAATGCCTGCGAGGCGGCGCTCGACATGATCGACCGCATCGCGGCGCTCAACGTCGAGCGCGAGCGCGAGGCGCGCGAGGGCGGCAAGCCGTTCATCCCGATGCATGTCGGCATCGGCCTCAACACCGGCGCCTGCGTGGTCGGCAACATGGGCTCCGATCTGCGCTTCGACTATTCGGTGCTCGGCGACAGCGTCAACCTCGCCTCGCGGCTCGAAGGACAGTCGAAATCCTATGGGCTGCCGATCATCGCCGGCGCGAAGACGGCGCTGGCGGCGAAGGACCGCTTCGCCATCCTCGAACTCGACTTCATCACCGTCAAAGGCAAGACCGAGCCCGAGGTGATCTACGCCATCGCCGGGCGGGCGGACGTGGCGCAGTCCGGCAAATTCCAGCGGCTGCGCAACCTGTGCATCGAGATGCTGGCCTGCTACCGCAACCGCGACTGGGACGGCGCGCTGCTGGCGATCGCCAAGGGGCGCGCCGCCGACGAAGACGGCAGCCTGCGTACGCTCTACGATCTCTACGCCGCGCGCATCGCCGCCTTCCGCGCGACGCCGCCGCCGGATGACTGGGACGGGGTATTCGCGCTGACCACCAAGTAGCGGGCCGCGGTATCGCCGCACGCGCCGCCTGGCAAGCCATTTTTTCGGTGAACGGCGGCGCGATCGGATTTGAGACGGCACGCGGCGCATGCAATTCTCGCGAGAGATTCAACGAGTGTTTCGATGACGATTTCCGTGCGGTTTTGGGGTGTCCGCGGCAGCATTCCGTGTCCCGGTCCGGATACGGTGCGATATGGCGGCAACACCTCCTGCGTCGAGGTGCGCTGCGGCGCGCATCTTCTGGTCTTCGATGCGGGCTCGGGCCTGCGCGCGCTCGGCAACGCGCTCGATCTCGATCATCGCCGCGTCGATCTCGACCTGTTTCTCAGCCACGCCCATGTCGACCACCTCATCGGCCTGCCGTTCTTCCTGCCGGCGCTGACGGCGGGCAGCCGCCTGCGGCTGTGGGCGGGCAATCTGGCTGCCGCGGGCGGCGCCGAGCAGACCGTCCGCAAGCTGATGAGCTATCCGCTGTTTCCCATCGGCATCGAGGCCTCGCAGGGCGACGTCACGTTCACCGATTTCGCGCCGGGCGCGGCGCTGCGGCCGCGCGACGGCATCACGGTGCACACCGCCGCGCTCAACCATCCGGGCGGGGCGACCGGCTACCGCGTCGAATACGGCGGCGAGGCCATCGCCTATATCACCGACACCGAGCTGATCGACGGCGCGACCGATCCGGCGCTGGTGGCGCTGATACGGGGGGCCGCGCTCCTGATCATCGACGCGACCTATACCGACGCGGAACTGCCGCAGCACGTCGGCTGGGGCCATTCGAGCTGGCAGCAGACCGTGCGGCTCGCGGAGGAGGCGGGCGCCGGGCGGCTCTGCCTGTTCCACCACGAGCCGGACCACGACGACGCGCAGATGGACCGCATCGCGGAAGCGGCGGAGCGGGCGCGGCCGGGCACGCTGGTGGCGCGGGAAGGCCAGACGATCGAGATTTGAATAGCGCCGGTCCGGCGACCTTTGACGCGCGGGCCGTCGCTTTCGGAATAGTCTTCCGGCGGCCGTGCCGACGATTTCAGCGATCCCGGAGCCGTTGGCGCTTCGGAGCACGCGCGGCATAATACCTTTCGGCCCTTTCAGCGTCAGGGTGATGACCCATGGATATGTCAGGTTTCGTTTCCGGCGCCGGCGGGTTTCTGGCCTCCGCATTCGTGGTGGCCGGCTACACCATGCGCACCATGATCCCGCTGCGCATCTTCGGCATCCTCACCAACGTCGTGCTGATCGTGCATGCGCTGGTGCATCATCACTATCCGGTGCTGGTGCTGCACGCGATCCTGCTGCCGCTCAACGTCTATCGCCTGCGCGAGATGCTGCTGCTGGTGGCCGAGGTCAAGCGCTCGGTCAGCAGCGACCTGTCGATGGCGTGGCTCAAGCCGTTCATGACCGAGCGCCGCTGCGCCACCGGCGAGGTGCTGTTCTACAAGCACGAGAAGGCCGAGGAGATGTTCTACATCGTCAGCGGCCGCTTCCGGCTGGTGGAGTCGGGGATCGAACTGCCGGTCGGCGCCATCGTCGGCGAGCTCGGCATGCTGTCGCCGTCGAACAAGCGCACCCAGACGCTGGAATGCATCGAGGGCGGACTGGTGCTCAGCGTGACCTATCAGAAGGTGCAGGAGCTCTACGTGCAGAATCCGGAGTTCGGGTTCTATTTCCTGCGGCTGGTCAGCGCGCGGCTGTTCCAGAACGTCGCGCGGCTGGAGGCACAGCTCGCCGCGCATCCGGGGCATGCGGCGTCATGAAGCTGCGGGTCAGGCGGCCGCCGTCTCCGTTCCGGCTTCTCAAGGAGCGCTATTTCGGCGAGGAGACGCGCAACCCGCGCGCCGCCCGCAACGCGCTGAAGCGGCTGGCGCCGCGCCTGCCGGACGACGTGGTGCCGATCGTGGGCGAGGCGGTCGAGTCGCTGATCGCCTATCAGGACCCGGATTATGCCTTGCTCTACCTCGATCGCATCGAACGCTATGTGGGGCCGGCCGGGATCCTGTTGCCGGAGATCGGCGAGCTCGCGCGGCTGCTGTCGGCGCGCATGCATTTCGAGGATCCGATCCGCTTCGCCCAGCTCCGGCTTGACGCGGCGGGCGGCGCGGCCGCCGCGCCCGATCTGAATTCCACCGACCGGACCGAGCAGTTCCGCTGGGGCGAGATCGCCCGCATGCTGCCGGTCGCCGCGGCGGAGATCGCGCTCGCCGTCCTCGCGCGGCTCGGCCTTGCGGGGCGGCACCTTACGCTGCGTTTCAGCGCGCGGAGCAGGTTTCGCCTGCGCTTCCTGAAGGGGCTTGCGGCGCTGCGCATCACCCGGCCGTTCTCGCTGCGCTTCCGGATGGAGCGGACCTGGGTCGAGCGCTGGCTGCACATGATCGACCGCAGCCTGCTCAAGCAGCCGGAGGCTGCGGCCGAGATCGTCAGGACCGCCGCGCTGATAGAAGGTCATGGCGATGCCTATCGGGACGGCATGGCGCAGTGGGCCGCCATCATCGACGGCCTGGTCAAGCCCGCCTGCGACGGCACGCTGCCGATGCCGCATCTTGGCGACGCGGTGAGGACGGCGCGCCGGACCGCGCAGGCCGGGGAGGGGTCGGGGCCGCTGGCTGCCGTGATCGCGCGGCTGAAGGCGCAGACGTCCGGCCCCGGCGCGGCGTTGGCGGACGGCGTGTAGATCGCGGGGCGCGGTTGCATTAAAATTCGGGCCGGGGGACAAGCGTGATCCTGGCGATGCACGGGGAGGGATTGCCGATGACGCGTTTCGGAAGGACGGGCCTGGTAGCGGGGCTGACGCTGCTCGCCGCGGTGGCGCAGGCGGGCGCGGCGGAAGACATCAGGCTGAGCAACAACCAGCGGATCGCATGCGGCCGCGGCCTCAATGCCGGCAAGCTGCAGAACATCAACTGCCGGTCCTACGCCTATCTCTTCAATACGCGGACGTCGGAATTCTACCGCTGCCAGGTGAGTGTCGCGGTGACGCGGGACAACAAGGAAGTGCTGAAAGTCGACACCGAGGGCGGTTGCGCGCTGAAGGCGCGTATTTTCCCGGAGGACGCCTCCTACGCCTTCGATGCCACCGAGACCGAGCCGCCGAACACCAACGCCTTCTTCGGCACCGGCGGCACGGCGATCTGGGCCGCCGATACGACGGCCCTCAAGGCGAAGGGATGCATCCTGCTCAACGTCGGCGTCGGCCCCGACGTGCTGCGTTGCGTCGACATGACCTTCACGAAATAGCGCCGGCGGCCTCTAGCGCGTCAGCAGATAGAACGCCACGGACAGCGCCAGCACGAGGGCGAGCGATACCGCCCACGCCGCCAGCCGCATGTCGCTGCGGGCCTCGCGCATCGCCTCGTTGCGGGCGATCTTCAGGTTGCGTTCGCGGTTGCGGGATGGCTGGTCCGTCACGGATGGGTCCGGCGGTCCGCCGGCCGCCGGATCGTGACCGAGCGGTCTGCGGTGCGGATCGCCCATATCAGCAGCGATCCGAGCGCAACGATTAATCCGCAAAGAGCAAATGAAAGACCGGCTGCGGTGACTGTCAGGTCCATGGCGGCTGTCCTCTGCTGACCTGGAGGTGTCGTGGTGCGATCCGTGTCGGCATGACGGCGCGCTGGCTCGCCACAGGCCGCCGCGGGACGCCTCCCTTCAACGCCGGTCCGGCCGCGATGGTTCCCCGAACTGTGATCTCCCGGTACGGGGGCGGCTTGAGCGGATGCCGTGGACGGTGTCTCATCACCGCTCGTCGCTTCCCTTCCGAATCGAGGCGCCTATGTCGAATGCAAGCCGGATGCTGCCGGTGCTGGCGGGACTGATGATCGTCGGCTCTCCGGCCGCGCAGGCGGTGGAATACCCGTACTGTCTGACCTATGTGGAGGGCTGGAGCGGCGCCATCGAGCGCTGCGATTTCTCGACGCTGGCGCAATGCCAGGCGAGCGCGGCGGGCCTGAACGGGGCGTGCGCGCCCAACCGCCGGGCGGCGCCGGCCACCGGTTTTCGCTCAGATCATGCGGAAGGCAGAAAGCGCCCCGGCCGCCGCTGACCGCGGCGTGATGGTCGGAGGGATTCGGCGGAGAGGGGAAGGATTCGAACCTCCGACGCGGTCGCCCGCGTTCCGCATCGCTGCGGTGCCTTAAGCCACTCGGCCACCTCTCCGTATCTCTGCATCTTTGCCGGCGCCGGATCAGGCGCCGCTGATGAACTCGACGCCGATCTGGCGGCCCTTGCGCCATACCAGACGGCAGGGCGTCAGCTTGCGCGCGTCCTTCGAGAACGCGACGTTGAGCGTGCTGTCGACCGGACCGCCGTCCACGATCTCGATGCGCGCGCCGCCGCTCGACAGGTTGAGAATGGTGCAGTTGCGCTTCGCGAACCCGCCGTCCAGCAGCATCCAGGCGTCGTGTCCGGCGGGGTGGCGCGCCTTGCGGCCTTCTTTCTTGAAAACAGCCATATCGGTGCTCCGTCCTGATGGTGTTTCCATAGCAGCCGGAGCTTTCGGAAAATTTGAATCAAAGCGCGGATGTCGGGGCCGTCGCGTAACGTTTCGTTAACGATGGCGGGATGGCGACGGTCACCCCCGATCAAGAGCGAATTCGTCGGGACAAGCGTCCCGCGGCGTTCCTTATCGATCTCGCAAGTGTGATGAGCCTGCGGCCGGCAAGCAGATTGCGGCGGACGAACATCTCGTCTCCGAACCAGTCGCCCTGGTGGAATTT